>Ga0163150_10009955_pt1 | contig 10389 bp, 7 predicted proteins | sample OliLakLV19P2IB_FD_148628 | JGI IMG/M metagenome (GOLD analysis project Ga0163150, IMG submission 148628) | Freshwater microbial mat bacterial communities from Lake Vanda, McMurdo Dry Valleys, Antarctica - Oligotrophic Lake LV.19.P2.IB | ecosystem: Environmental > Aquatic > Freshwater > Lake >...
TATATCTATAGTGTGGTTGTGCTGATAGGGCCGTCATTCGGCCTGACGCAGTTGGCGGGCGGTCATGTTTACTTTGAGACGGCGGCGGTCATCATCACGCTGATTACACTTGGCAAGCTGTTGGAAGCGCGGGCCAAAGGTCGCACCAGCGAAGCCATCAAGAAGCTCATGAACCTTGCGCCACGTACAGCGACGGTCATTCGCAGCGGAAACGAGGTCGAAATCGCGGCGGATGCGCTGGTCAAAGGTGATCGTGTGGTCATCCGCCCCGGCGAGCGTATTCCCGTAGATGGTTTCGTGGTTGACGGGCGCTCGTCTGTAGATGAGTCGATGCTTACGGGCGAAAGTTTGCCTGTCGGCAAGAACGTCGGTGATGAAGTCATCGGCGCGACGGTCAACAAGCAGGGCCGGTTGGTGGTCGAGGCGAATCGTGTCGGCTCAGAGACCGCGCTCGCGCAGATCATCCGTTTGGTGGAACAGGCGCAAGGATCGAAAGCGCCGATTCAGCGCGTGGCCGATCAGGTATCGGGTGTGTTCGTGCCAATTGTGCTGGTGCTGGCGGCGCTGACTCTGCTCGGTTGGTGGTTTATCGGTGGGGTTGGTTTCACAGCGGCGATGGTCAATGCTGTCGCCGTGCTGGTGATCGCTTGCCCGTGCGCGCTGGGCCTCGCCACGCCAACAGCGATTATGGTCGGCACAGGCAAGGGTGCAGAGATGGGCATCCTGTTCAAAAACAGCGAAGCATTGGAAAGCGCCAAGCGTTTACAGGTTGTCGCGCTCGATAAGACGGGCACGATCACACGCGGCGAACCAAGCGTCACGGATGTGATTCCGGTGGGTAATTTCTCGTCGGATGAACTCCTGCGGTTAGCGGCCAGCCTCGAAATGGGCAGTGAACATCCGTTGGGTAAGGCGATTATCGCGGCGGCCCGTGAACGCAACATCACTTTGGAAACACCGCAAGATTTCGAAGGTATCGCGGGACGCGGCGTGAGCGGCCTGATTGGGGCAAGTCCAGTACGAGTCGGCAGCCCGCGTTATATCGGTGAACAGGATATTGACCTCAGCGAAGTGTCCGTGCAGATCGACACCGTACAGCGTCAAGGGCGCACCGCGATGCTAGTCACAGTGGATGATCGGCTGGCGGGTGTGATTGGCGTAGCAGATACGATCAAGCCCGACTCACGCCAAGCGATTGCGATACTGCGCCAGATGGGGTTAGAAGTGGTGATGGTCACTGGTGATAACCAGCAAACCGCGCAGGCTATCGCCGCCGAAGCTGGAATCGAGCGTGTGCTGGCTGAGGTTTTGCCCGATCAGAAAGCCAACGTCATCAAAGAACTACAAGCATCGGGCAAGCGTGTAGCGATGGTCGGTGATGGCATCAATGATGCTCCGGCGCTGGCACAGGCCGATGTGGGCATTGCTATCGGCACGGGCACGGATATTGCAATGGAAGCGTCGGATGTGACGCTGGTGAGCGGCGACCTTCGCGGCGTGGCGCGGGCGATTGGACTGAGCCGCGCCACCATGCGGACGATCTACCAGAACCTATTCTGGGCACTGATTTACAACATCATTCTCATTCCGGTGGCGATGGCGGGGCTGCTCGTGCCGATGTTCGCGGCGGCGGCCATGGCGTTTTCGTCGGTGTTCGTGGTGAGCAATAGTCTCAGGTTGCGAGGGCGTAGAACTTAGCGCCCTCATAGCGACTTATGACAATCTAATTCGGAAGGCCCCGAATAACCAATCGCTTGGCGGTACTTCATAGCGTAAATTCCTTGACAGCGCGTATATTTGCAAATACAATAACCGTAGGGCTAAAAATTGTAGTTATGGAGAAGATAAGATGTCTCTTGCGGATCAATTTGCTCAGGACCAACAAGGTCGTCGGTTCTCAGACGTAATGAGCGATCCACGAATTGACTTTGCCAAAGTTTTAGACTTCTTTGACAACTCTGATCGGCAACGCCGGATGGTTGAAAGTGAGAAGTTTCATGACCGACCAGCTTTAGCTGGAGTCATTAAGGAGCTTGAGGAGCAGTTGTATGTCAAAGCCTTTTTCGAAAATAACGATGGGCATACGACGAGACGCTTTAGGCAGGCAGTCGGTGTAATCGGGCGAATCATCATGGAGAATCAAGGGTGGAAAACAACAGGTCGAACAGGCTCACTTGGAACGCGGGTGAAAGTACCTGCGGGAACAACTACTCCCGGCGCTTATCACAATACTGGTGGTTTGTCCGCTTGGTTCACTCGTGCCGAAAGGTATGAGCCTGCCTAATCCAATCATATTTAGAAGTAGAAGGAGCAAAGACATGGGGCGCTACACTCAACTTTATACGTATAAAGGCAGTCAAAAACACTTGCAGCGACTGGTTAATCATCCGACTGATCCGCTTGGTAACAGAATAGGCCAATTGCTGAATTTCGAATTGGATGAGAATTTTATCTGGAAATCACCCGTTGCTAGTGATGAATATGCTGAGTACAACGACGAGGATTTCGTAAGAAAGTTAGGGCTGCAAAATGCGATAAAGCTCGATCCGCTTATCGATTTTTGGCCGACTCGTGGCCCACATTGGGATGCGCTGGCGCAAACAAATAAGAAAAGAAAATTTCCGGTAGAAGCCAAGTCGCACATAGGTGAATTAGCTAGTACGTGTGAAGCCAAACCCGTCTCTTATAGGAAAATTCAAGAAGCGCTAAATACGACAAAAGTCTATTCTGGAAGCCAAGTTCTAAATGATTGGTGTGCCGAATATTATCAATATGCGAATCGGCTTGCTCATCTTTACTGGCTTAGGGAAGTGAAAAAAGCCGATGCTCATTTAGTTTTCATTTATTTTGTCAATGATTCCCAGATGAACGGGCCTACGAGCAAAGAAGAATGGGAGAAAGAACTCGCCATAATTTATACTTATTTGGGAGTTAGTTCTTCACTAATGTCGGCTCATATTCACAATCTGTTTTTTGATGTAGCTTCAGATCAATTGTTGGAGTAGGTTGACACTCATAACAGGGATCTGTTCAGACTCTGGCACGATAAAGTCCTTACCGCGCATCTTTGTGATGCGCTTGCGGATTTTCTCCCAACTGCGATGGGGCAATGCAGCAAACTCAATCTGTGTTGTCCCAGTTTCAATTGAAGTTTATAAGCAAATAAATGCGCTTTACGATCTCCGCGTTGATCCATCTGCTAGTGGAATACTTGGATCGTAGCAAACGAATTCAACGGTGTTACCGTCTGGATCATACAGATAGAACGAACGCGACTGTGTTAGAGAATGCTCCATCGTGCGTAGTTTATAGCCTAATGCGGATATTCGATTGAACTCGCTGTGATAATCTTTGCCATCAACGATAAAAGCAAAATGATGGAATGGCGTTTTGCGGGTATCATGACCATCAAAAGGCGTATCATCTACGTCTGAAACTTCGCCCAGATCAAACAATCCAATGGCTTGCGCCTGCCCGCCGAAACCTTCTGAAACCTTAAAAAATTGCATGGTACCCATCACTTTGAAAGGCTCCAGCTCGACAACGTCCCGATAAAATGCCACCATTTTTTGCATGTTCGGTGTACGAATAACAATCTCGCCAAGCTGTTTCTCAACCATGTGTTTTCTCAATTCAATTAATGCGAGCCAACTTGCTGATTTTATGTTCATCTAGAACTGAGCGCAAAGCATATGGCTCAATCAACTTTAGCGCCTCTCGATTAGAAGCGTTTCATGTAATGCAGTCGTTCTTACCCGCGTCAGATAGATACATGAAGTGTGACAAATACTATGCACGCCTTTGCGGGCGTGTTATAGAGGAGCAAACGACCAGTGAGCGAAACGACCTCAGCAAATCGACCATTTGAAATTGGTCTCTATTCATTTGTAGAGCTTACGCCTGACCCGATCACAGGGCGTAAGCTCAGTCCAGCCGAGCGTATCCGCGATCTCTTGGAGGAGATTGAACTGGCCGATCAGGTTGGTTTGGATGTGTTCGGATTGGGCGAACATCATCGGGAAGAATTTGTGTCGTCTGCGCCAGAGGTTATTCTGGCAGCGGTGGCGCTGCGTACCAAACACATCCGTTTGAGCAGCGCAGTCACGGTGCTGAGTTCAGACGATCCAGTACGGGTATTTCAGCGATTTGCCAGCCTTGATCTTGTCTCCAATGGACGCGCAGAAATCATTGCTGGTCGCGGCTCGTTCATTGAGTCGTTCCCACTGTTCGGCTATGACCTGCACGACTATGACGAACTGTTCGCCGAAAAGCTGGATTTGCTGCTTAAAATCAGAGAAGATGTGCATGTGACGTGGCACGGTCAACATCGTGCGCCGATCCAGAATCTTGCCGTGTATCCGCGTCCGCTGCAAGAACAGTTACCAATATGGGTTGGCGTGGGTGGAACACCGGAGTCGGTGGTTCGAGCGGCAAGTCGAGGGCTGCCGATGGCGCTGGCGATCATCGGCGGTATGCCGGAACAGTTCGTGCCGTTTGCAAAACTTTATCGTCAAGTGGCGGCTGAACACAACTACGATTTAGCGACACTGCCGCTGAGTATCAACTCACACGGCTTCATTGCTGATAGCCGTCAGCAAGCGATTGATGAGTCTTTTCCGTCTGTGCAGGCGGCGATGAATAAAATCGGGCGTGAGCGTGGCTGGTCTCCAATGCAACGTGAGCAGTACGAAGGGTCGGCGACTTTACGCGGCGCAAACTTTGTCGGAAACCCTGACGACATCATCGAGAAGATACTGTACCAGCATTCAATCTTCAACCATCAACGGCTGCTGTTGCAAATGAGTGTGGGTACGATGCCCCATGATAAGTTGATGCACGCGATTGAACTGCTCGGCACGAAAGTTGCCCCTATAGTGCGGGAAGAGATTGCCCGTCGGGTCGCTGCCCCGAACCCTCAGTAAGCAAATGCCTTTGCCGACTTAACGTGAGGGAAGGTAGGGGCAAGGCGCGCCTTGCCCCTACTCAAGAGTACCAATCCTGACGTTAATTCGGCTGATACATGAGCGCAGCAACGCCTGAACTGAACACTTTCGACTCGACCAGTTTCATGGTTGTGCGGTGTAACGTTCGGACACGCTCGCCGCTACTCTGATCATCGCTTCGAGACTGATTTCTACGTCTTTATCCGTCGTTGCCCACGACGAAACGCTGATTCTCATTGCCGCTTTCCCCTGCCAGACGGTGCCGCCGCACCAACAAGTACCATCCTCTTGTATGGCGGCAATAACACGGCGCGTCGTCTCATCATCGCCAAATGAAATGAGCACTTGGTTGAGAACGACCTCATTCAGCACTTCGTAACCGGCTTTTTGCAGCCCCGCAGCGAAGCGAGCAGCGTAACGACAAGTCCGCTCGACTAAGTGCTCCAATCCTTCGCGCCCCAACGAGCGCAGGGCAGCCCAAACTTCTACGCCACGCGCGCGCCGCGAGAAATCGGGCGTGTAATGCGTTGGGTCGCGGGTTTCGCTCTCTACCAGATAAGCGGCGTTTATGGCCATCGCCGCGTGTAGATGCTGCGGATCGCGTACAAAAACAATCCCACTGTCGTAGGGCACATTTAACCACTTGTGGCCGTCTGTGGCCCACGAATCCGCATCAGCGACACCGTTCACAAGGTGGGCGCGATCAGGCGCTACTGCGGCCCACAATCCGAACGCGCCGTCCACATGCACCCAAGCTCCTGCGGCCTTCGCTTGGGAAATAATGGCGCTTGCAGGATCAATTGCACCAGTATTGACGTTGCCCGCCTGAATACAGACAATCGTATTGCTATCGAGCGGCGGTAGGGCATCAGCGCGCATTCTGCCCTGTCCATCCACTGGAACGCGCACAACGCGCTCACGCCCGAATCCGAGCATGGTCAGCGCCTTAAGCACACTGACGTGAACCTCGTCACCGACAACCACCGTGATCGGTGGCGCTCCGAATAACCCCTGTGCCTCGACATTCCATCCACGGCGGGCAAGCAAGGCATGACGCGCCGCTGCCAGCCCTGAGAGATTTGCCTGTGTCGCGCACGTTACAAAACCCACGCCGCATCCGGCAGGAAGTTGCAGCACGTCCAGTAACCAGCGCATGGCAACCTGTTCCAGTTTGGCTGCAATCGGTGACAGTGCGACAAGCGCTGCGTTTTGATCCCATGCGCCAGCCAGCCAGTTCGCCGCCAACGCTGCCGGAAGCGATCCGCCGATGACAAAGCCAAAATAGCGCGGCCCCGCTGTGGCAACCGTCGCCGGAGAACCAACCTCGTCTAAGAGTGAAATGACAGTCTCGGCATCAGTTGATTGGTCGGGGAACGCTTCGTCCAGTCGTGCGAGCGCTTGTAATGCTTGTGACGTTGGCGCGGCTTTCCGATTTTCCAGTGAATCGAGATAACCAATTGCGCGTTCCGCCGTCGATTTGAGTAGGTGCTCCATGCAGAATTTCCTGTCTAGTGGGTGGGGTTATTATAAAACTTGCGATTTAAGGTAAGCTGTTACAAAGAATACGCCCCCTCATTTGAATGAGTCAACCAGTCCGGCTGCTCTTTCAAGGGCTTTCATACCGCCGTCAATTTGCTCAAGCAGGTCAAGTCTCTAGCTCAGACTTGACCTGCATTGGACTTATTCGCTTAGATGTGGCGCACGGCCTGAACGTCTAGATATTCCGACTCAAGGTACATTGTGCCGTCCGTAGCCTGATTATGCTGCGACCATAACTGCTCCAAATCGTGGCGCAATGCCGCCTGCGCGTCAGCATCGAGTGTGGCGAAAGCGCGATTGGTCGGCCCGTAGTATTGACGGAAAAACTCGACGACTTCGGCTGCACCAAAGGGATACTTAAAGGGGTAGAGCCGTCGGGTCATTTTCAGATCCGAAACGTAATCGCCCAAGCGTTCGCCGACGGTGGTCTCATCACCCCACGAAGTAGGCGCTGGTACACCCTGTGGCGGCGGAACATGCTTGCCCATTGTTTTGAACATCTGACCGACAAAGCCGCTCGGTGTCCAATTGCCCATGATGATGCGGCCTCCCGGACGGCAGACACGCGCTAGTTCGTCGGCGACCAAGTGCGGCTGAGGAGCGAACATTGCGCCAATGAGACTGAACGCAACGTCAAAGGAAGCATCGTCGTAAGGCAGGTTTTCGGCGTCGCCCTCATCGAACTGGATTTGCAATCCCTCAGTCTGAGCGCGCTTTTTTGCCGCTTCAATGAGATTGCCAGCAAGATCAAGACCCGTAACCGTGCTGCCATTGCGGGCCATCGGTATCGCCGTTTGGCCTGCTCCGCAAGCGACATCTACAACTTTCGCCCCGGCGGGAATGTTGGAATATGTGAGAAAGTCCATTGCCCCCGGGAGCAGATAGGTGGCAAACTTGGCGTAATCGCCGGACATCCACATGCTCTTTTGCCGCGTCTTCAGGGCGATCATATCGGCTGTATTTGCGATCATGAGTTTTCCTCGTGTTATTTACGTTGTCCTCAGAATAGGACATAGACAGAATGGATGTCACCTATCTAAAGAATGGAATTACGAATGGGAACTGCTTCCTGCTGCCACGTTTTTACGCTACTATGATGGCATTAAACGAAATAACAACTGTAAGCTTGAAGAGACTCAGCAGATGGTTACTCGTAAACGTTACACCCAATATGAAGGTTTAAGTGAGCGCGCAGTAGAAATCCTTCTATTGTTAGCGGAAGGGTTATCTGACCGGGAGATTGCCGAACGACTGGTGATGACCATTAACACGGTCAAATGGTACAACCGCCAGATTTACAGCATTCTAGGTGTCGGAAGCCGCACTCAGGCTATTGCTCGTGCGCGTGAACTCCAACTCTTAAACGAGGCGAGTGAAACCAAGCCAGCGTTGCAGATCGTTCGGCGTCCCCCACAACATAACCTTCCGGTTGAGTTCACCCGTTTCATCGGGCGCAAACGCGAAATGGAAGTGATTAAGCGCCTACTTGATACAGCGCATTTGCTGACTCTGGTGGGGCCGCCGGGAACAGGCAAAACTCGATTGGCGCTGCAAATAGCGTGGGAAGTGGTTGATACTTTCCGGGACGGAGCTTATTTTGTTTCCCTCGCGCCCATCAGCGATCCCGCGCTGGTCATGAATGCCATCGCCACTACCATCGGGGTGAATGCAGCGCATGGTCAGCCATTGATCGAAACGTTAAAGCATGTTCTCCGCGAACGCCACATGCTGCTGATACTGGATAACTTTGAACATCTACTCCCCGCTGCGCCGCAAGTATCGGAACTACTCTCGGCTGCGCCGCATCTAAAAGTGTTGGCGACCAGCCGCGAACCGCTTCATCTCTATGGCGAGCAGGAATACGCAGTGCCACCTCTGGAACTGCCCGACACAGAGCATCTCGATCCACAAGCACTCGTAGACTGCGAATCGACTGCGCTGTTCATGCAGAAGGCGCGGGCAGTGCGATCAGATTTTGAATTGACAGCGGAAAACGCCTTAGATGTCGCCAACATATGTGTGCGTCTGGAAGGTTTGCCGTTAGCCATTGAACTGGCGGCGGCGCGCACCAAACTGCTCACGCCGAGAACCTTACTTTCCCGTCTCAGCAGCAGGCTCGACACCCTCACGGGAGGCGCGCAGGATTTGCCGGCCCGTCATCAAACCCTGCAAAACACGATTGACTGGAGCTATAACCTGCTGGACGAGGGCGAGAAAATTCTGTTTGCGCGGCTGGCGGTCTTTCGCGGAGAGCGTTCGCTGGAAGCCATCGAAGCCGTTTGCAGCGAAGCCCTGCCGATGGATGTATTTGATGGACTCGAATCACTCATTAACAAGAGCCTGATACAGCAGAAAGAGCAGTTCGGCGGCGAATCGCGTTTTATCATGTTGGAGACACTTCATGAGTACGCTTGGGAGCGGCTTAAGGCGGGCGGAGAAGCACAAACGATGTATCGGCGACACGCTGAATATTTCGTGCAATTGGCTGAACGCGCCGAACCGGAACTCCGTCAGGCACAGCAGCTTCACTGGTTTCAAATCCTTGAAACCGAACATGAAAACATGCGGACTGTTCTCCAATGGTCGCTCGCCGATGGAGATATCACACTCGGTGTGCGATTAGTGGGAGCGCTGGTTCTGTTCTGGTTCGCTTATGGTTATCACGTCGAAGCACGCCAATGGATACAACAACTGCTTGAGCAGCTAGACCGTATACCCACGACCTATCACCCAAAATTACTGTTCGCCGCCGGACATATAACCATGCTGTATGATCTTGAAACGGCCAGAGGTTATTTTAGTCGGGGGCTGCATCTCTCCCGCCAGCTAGGCGATAAGGTTAATATTGCGTGGTTACTCATCTTTCTGGGTTACACGATGATGAGCGAGATTGAAGCGGCGTTCACCACTGTTGAGCAAGGGCTGGCCCTGTTTCAGGAACTGAACCACAAGCCGGGCATTGCACAGACACTCAACATCATTGGTGAACTTGCCAGATTCAGCGGCGATGATGATCGAGCCAAACGTGCCTATGAAGAATGCCTCGTGGTGTCTCAAGAAACAGGTGAAACCCGGCGCATTCGTTTTATGCTCGGCAACCTCTCTTTTGTTGCCCAACACGAAGGCGATTACGAGCGCGCTCAAGAATTAGCGGAACAGTCATTACGATTAGCCATTGAATTGAACAACCGGTTGGACATCGCCGATGTTCTAGCGGGTATCGCAGGCATCATGGGAGTGACAGGTGAGCCGGAACGAGCGGCCCGGTTGCTGGGGACTTGGGAAGCGGTGCTGGAGCAAATGGGTGCCGTCGCTCAACCCGTTAACAAACCTGAGCATGATCGCCATATCGCCGATGTGCGCGCCCAACTCGACCCCACAATCTTCGATACGGCATGGCTAGAGGGCCGCGCTATGTCGCTGGATCAGGCAGTTGCATCCGTTCTGGAACACAGTGGTGCATAAGCTTCGCATTGGACTTGGATCTGTTTGCTGTGCAGCATCAGCGGGGATAAAATTGAAGCATTCACCGTGACCACAGCATAGGAAATCCATGCTTAAGAATCCGCTTGCACGTCAACAGTCCAGCGGCAGCTACCGCTGGGTGATGCTCATTTTATGCGCTCTCACGCCATTGAGCGTAGTGACACTGCCGAACATGTCTCTGCCGCCGCTGTTTGCCACCATCAGCCGTGATTTGAATATGTCGCTGGTGGAGATCGGTATGATCTGGGGCATGGGCGCGTTTGCCGGAATTCTGTTTGCGCTGGTCGGCGGGACGCTTGGAGATCGGTTCGGCGCTCGTAACACGCTGTTCTTAGCTTGCCTGCTGACAGGCTTGTTCGGTATCACCCGCAGTTTCGCGGCGGATTTCACCACTTTGCTGCTGACCACGCTGGCATTTGGC
>Ga0163150_10009956_pt1 | contig 10388 bp, 9 predicted proteins | sample OliLakLV19P2IB_FD_148628 | JGI IMG/M metagenome (GOLD analysis project Ga0163150, IMG submission 148628) | Freshwater microbial mat bacterial communities from Lake Vanda, McMurdo Dry Valleys, Antarctica - Oligotrophic Lake LV.19.P2.IB | ecosystem: Environmental > Aquatic > Freshwater > Lake >...
GACTATTACCGTGCGCTCTAAAGATGGCGACAAGACTTTTGATATAACCGGCGGCGTCCTCGAGGTCCGCCGCGACGGCGCAACGGTAATACTCTAGAATTACTTTTTGTTGTAAAATAAAAATCTTCACGGGCCTGTAGCTCACTTGGTAGAGCGCTTCCATGGCATGGAAGAGGCAAGGGGTTCGAATCCCCTCAGGTCCACACATACATACGATAGTCTTGACGTGATTGTGCATGGGCGACTGTTAGAGGTGGCATGATCTTGCGCACATTTGCATAGATACCCTATAGGGGTATACTTAAGATATGAAAGCAGAACTAAAGCGACAGGTACAGAATCGTCTTCACCGTATACAAGGTCAAGTAAGTGGCCTCTCTCGCCTTGTAGAGAACGACACTTACTGCGTCGATGTAATCACCCAAGCGCAAGCAATCAAGAGTGCGCTCGGTGCGGTCGAGAGCATCATGCTCAAGAATCATCTTGAAACACATGTGGTAGAGCAAATGCGAGGAAAGAGCCAAAAGAAGGCGGTCGAAGAGATTCTTAAGGTATATAAAGTCTCGCAGAAAAGATAATTATGAATGAGCACTCCAACCATACTCATCAAGCACAAGAGCGCGGTAAGCATGAGGGGCATCACGCCGGTTTTTCTTATTCGTTAAACTAAAACTATGGACAGAAATCCAATTATTATCGGAGGGTTACTGCTTCTTGTCGGTATCGGCGGGGGGTATATACTCCGAGGAAGCAACTCCTTACCTTCTAACAACGCAGATACGCACATGATGCCGAACGGTTCCATGATGGGCCAGAACATCGATCAACACTTCATCACTCAGATGATTCCGCACCATGAGGGAGCTATTGAAATGGCAAAGGTTGCACTTGAGCGCGCAAAGCATCCAGAGCTTCGTACTCTCGCCAATAACATTATTAACGCGCAAGAAAAGGAAATAGCAGACATGCAGTCGTGGTACCAATCGTGGTTCGGTTCCGCTCCTCCCACAACAGGCGGCATGGAAATGATGCATATGGACGGCATGACAGGCGACCTCGACACTCTTGCTTCTGCAGCTGACTTTGATCGGGAGTTCGTCAAGCAAATGATTCCGCATCACGAAATGGCGATCACGATGGCCCAGATGCTTCAAGCCGCCACAGAGCGACCAGAAATGAAGGTATTGGCCGACAACATCATCACGTCGCAGTCCCGCGAGATTGACATGATGCGCGGGTGGCTTACCACATGGTCAAACCAGTAGGTATGAAAAAAACGTACCTAATTGCAGGAGTGGCCCTGCTTGTAGTGCTTGCCGCTGTGTTCTACACACAGAGCGGGGAGAAGGCGACTGACAGCAGTAAAAACGTTTTAGTCCCAGCCTCTCGTTTCGAGCATGCTCACGGCATGGCGCTTGATCCGGAAGATGCGAGCAGACTCTATATAGCGACGCACGACGGCCTCTATGTGCTTCAAAATGACAAGGATTTGTTTGAAATAGGTGCAAGCAAAGATGATCTCATGGGCTTCGTTGCTCATCCCACCGAGACAAACACATTCTATTCAAGCGGACATCCGGCTCGCGGAGGCAACATAGGCTTCCAAAAAAGCACTGATGGGGGCATAACATGGACGAAAGTATCGCAGGGACTGGGTGGCCCCGTAGACTTTCATGCCATGACATTGAGTGCCGCTAATCCGGATATCGTGTACGGTTTCTTTGGCGGGAAACTGCAACGCAGTGAGGATGCAGGTCAGACATGGGCGTATGCAAAAGGTTCTATAGGACCAATCTCGCTATCGCCCGATCCGGTTCGGGAAAACGTGCTGTATGCGGCGACCCAGAATGGCGTGCAGGTCAGCGAGGACAAGGGAGATTCGTGGAAGACTCTTTCTCCAGCACTTCTAGGCGGAGTGGTAAGTGTGTTTGCGTTAAGCCCTCACGACCCTCAAAAGGCTCTCGCCTTTGCAGAGGTGCTCGGAGGTCTCGGCAAAAGCAACGACGGCGGTCAAACATGGACAAAGATCAATGAGACATTCAGTAACGGGACGATCCTTTATGTTGCATTCAGCAAATCACAGCCCGGCGCAGTGTATGCGCTTACCAATCAAAACAGCATCTACAAGAGCACGGACGATGGGGATATCTGGCAGAAAATACGCTAACAACAGAAGTTTAAAAACAACTCACCCCGCAACGGGGGTGTTTTGTTTTCAGGTTATTAAGTTCACAATAGTTTTCGTAGCGTCCAAAAATCCCGTGCTACAATTTTTAACATGTCTCCTGGGGATTTGATTCCGCTCGCTCTTTATCTTGTGCAGCAGCTCGGCATCATGCTCGGCGTTGGTTCCGCCACGGTACTACTCGTTGCATACCTCGTGTCGATGCGCGATGGATTGGTAGAAAATAAAGAAGCCCAATTTTCGCGCGTGGTACAACATGTGCTCGAAATAGGCTTGGTATGTATCGTACTTTCCGGCGCCATTATTACCGCTATGCATGCCATGGCGGGGCAGTATGAAGTAATTTCATCGCCCGCATACTTTTTTAAATGGCTGTTGGTTGGCTTTGTAAGCGTCGCGTTGGTGATGCGCCGCGCTAAGCCGTTTATCTCTTCGCTGGGGGAGGGCTTGGTGGGCGCCACTTGGTACGCGCTCTTTATACTCCACGTGGTTGCCCCGATTGCATTCTGGACCGACCTCTTAATTCTTTACTTCGTTTGGATAGCTGGTTTTATGCTGCTGTGGATGTCGCTTTCAAAACTTATTACTGCCCGCGGCCCCATGGCCGCTAAGCCTGTGCCTGCCGCGGTTAAAGTAGTTCCAGCGCCGGTGGTTAAGGCCGCTCCGGTTCCAGTACAGGCTCCTAAGCCAACGCCTCCTCCTGCACCCAAAGTTCAACAACCGGTACCACCTCCGCCCCCAATGCCAAAGCCCGAACCTAAGCCGCCCGTGCCGCCAGTTGTAATAAAACCAATTTTGCCTGTAGTTGCGCATGCAGAGCTTGCCGCTCCGCACAAAGCCGACCCTGCACCTATAAAAGTCGCCGTGCCGGTTAAGCCGCCTCCGCCGCCTGCCGGAGTTGCGCCAATAAAACCAAAGGAGCTACTGGTCGCAGAGCATGTGTCTATGCCAATCCTACCAGTCCCAGCCAAGCCCGAGGTGCTTACAAAAAGTACTGACGACTCCGACGACATCCCGCATATATACGTGATGCCCCGCACTCCAGAGGATGCAGAAAAGCACCTGCGCTCAACTGAATTACAATTTACTTAAATAATATGAGGTTCTTTAGCGACAACAAACCCAAAAAGATCTTTATTTTGCTTGGCCACCCGGACTCTTCAAGCGAGACATTTACGGGCCAGCTTGCTTTGCTGTACGAAACGGCTGCTAAACAGGCAGGGCACGAGGTTAAGCGTATTAATATTTATGACCTCAAGTTCGACCCGATTCTCCATCAGGGCTACCGGGTGATACAAAATCTTGAGCCCGATTTAGCTAAAGTGCAGGAGGCTATTAAGTGGGCCGACCACTTTGTAATTTTGTACCCAATATGGTGGTCGGCAATGCCCGCACTCTTAAAGGGTATGTTTGACCGCATGTGGCTGCCAGCATTTGCCTACAACATGCGCAAAACTGCACAGGGCACACCAGCACTAGGTTGGAGTAAGAAGCTTAAAGGCAAAACAGCGCGAGTAATAACGGTTTCGGGCACGCACCCTATGATGATATGGCTCCTGTTTGGCGACTATACCAACGAAATTAAGCGCGCTATTTTGTGGTTTGCCGGCTTTAAGGTAAAAATGACGCGCTTTGGCCCGTCTGAAATCGCGCCAGAGTGGAAAAAGAACGAGTGGCGCCGCAAAGTAACCCGTTTAGGAAAACTGGGCGAATAGAAAATAAAAGATAAAAGAAGAAGCCGCCGGATCTCCGGCGGCTTATCTTGTAACTTTGAGGCGAGTAAGGTTACCCAGCCACTTTGGCGCGACGCTGTTGTTTAAGCTCGTAACGATAGGAGAGCACAGGAATGAGGACGAGCGTAAGAAGTGTACCGTAGATAAGGCCGAAACCAATAGTGAAGGCCAGAGGCGCCCACATTGCCGATACGAATGTGAGTGGAATCATACCCACCACCGTCGTGATGGTGGTCAGCAAGATGGGGCGAATGCGTTCGACTGAAGCGTCAAGAACAAGCTCCATTGCGTCCTTATTAGGCTTCGCAATTTGCATTTTATGTAGGACGTCGAGCAGGAGGATGCCGTGGTTGATAATGACGCCACCAAGCGCGATGATTCCGAGAAACGCAGTGAAGGAGAGTGCCTGACCCATAATAAACAGACCGAGAAGTACGCCAGTAAGCGAGAGTGGAATCGCAAGCAGTAGGCGTAGTGTTGTACGAAAGGCGTTAAATTCAAGAACAAGGATCGAAAACATAAGCACCATACCAGCCAGAAGTGCAACAAGCATTTCTGTGAAGGTCCTCTGTATCTCTTCATCATCACCGCCAAAGGTAAGGCGCACACCTTCTGGCATCTGCAACCGTTCTGCCTGTTCACGGACCGTACCAGTTATTTCGATAGCGTTCGCGCCTTCATCTACATAGGCAGAAACGGATCCGATGCGCGTACCATTTTCGTGAAAGATTGCGGAAGAACTGCGTTCAGCGGTGATCTCCACAAAGGTGCCAAGTGGCACTGTACCCCTTGTCGTAACAATGGGAATGCGTGCGAGCGCATCAGCGTCGGCCACGGTCGTTTCTTCTGGTTGCACGAAGTCAGGATTCAGGTCGAGAGAGATGCGCACAGCAATATCATCTCCGTCGATACGTACTTTCGCGGCTTCGATACCTGCGACCGCTGCACGCAGTGCCCCCGCGACAGTGGAAGCAGAGAGGCCATAGTTGTTGGCTACCTCACGATTAACGGATATTTGAAGTTCAGTGCTGTCGTTTGAGAGGGAAGAGGTAATGTCACGAGTACCAGGTATGTCTTCGATCAGGCGCTCGACCATTTCTGTCGCAATAGCGAGATTGTCGAGGCTTTCACTCCAGAGTTTGACCACCACAGGGGCACCAGACGGTGGTCCGCCGAGGTTGTCCATGACGCTAATAGTCGCGCCTTTAGTGCCTTGTAGGGGTGCGAGATCGCGGCGCATCTGGCTCGCTATATCGATGGAGTTCGCATTGCCGCGCTCCTTATCCAAGTTGACCGTAATGTTAGCTAGCTTACTATTGCCGGAAGAGCCACCCCCCATATCGCCGGAGAAGACCGAACCTCCGCCAACGGTCGAGAGATAGGAGGCAACGAATGGATTCTGTGCGACGACTGCTTCAACTGCGCGCGCAACCTCGTCTGTCTGCGCCAAGGTTGATGCCTGAGGCAGCTCTATCTCTACGTAGAAGAAGTCGATATCAGATGGCGGGAAGAGAACAGACTTTAAGAGACCAGTAATAGGAAGTGAGACCGCAACAACAAACGAGATCCCGAGAAACGCAAAGAAAAAGCGCTGATAGCGACGGCTCATGAACAATCGCTGCATTATATTGCGATATCGCGTGGCGATGAGGACCCACATCTTTTCGCGATACACGGTAAGCGGACTCTCACTGTGCTTCAGTATCGTGAGTGCAAGGAGCGGTACAAATCCCAGTGACACGAGGATTGAGGCAAGAAGGACCGCGATGATAGTAAAGGGAATAGACTGAATAAACTCTCCGGTAATGCCTGAAAGAAAGAAAAGAGGAACAAAGACTGCAATAGTTGTCATCGTACCCGCAATGAGTGGCAAGCTATAGCGGCGTACTGCATCTTGCGCGGCAGCAAGCTTGTCCATGCCGCGCTCGCGGTTGGTATGGATAGCTTCCACGACGACAATACCTGAGTCGACGAGAATGCCGATCGCGATGACAAGTGAAAACAGTGAGATGAAGTTGATCGTGTTGCCGGTTGCCCACATGCCAAGAAACGCGATAACGAAGGAAAAGGGTATGGAAAGAGCGGCAACGATCGACTCGCGCCAGCCAATCGTGATAAGCAGTACGAGCATAACGAGAATAATAGTGTCGCGTCCGGCGTGGGTGAGCTCGGAAATACTGCGCTGCACTTCGTCTCCCGCGTCATATATAACAACAGCTGAAGATCCAGTAAGAAGATCTCCTTCCATTTCGACGAGTTGGTCCTTTACTCGCTTAGTTACTGAGAGAATGTTCGCGCCAGAAGACTTGTACACGTTAAGCGTCATCGCGTAAGAAGGCTCTTCACCGTTTTCTGCCAGCCGCGTAATGCTCGAGGTGCGCTCGAAACCGTCGACAATCGTTGCAATGTCACGCAGCAAAACTTTGCCGGTTGCGAGTTGTATGGGCACCAAACTGACGTCCCCAGCGCTCGTGATACTTCCCTTAAACTGGAGAGGATATTCGATTGTGTCGACCACTAGAGTACCTGCGGGCGCTGATGCATTAGCCCCCGAGATTGCCGCGAGCACTTGTCCGATGTTCAGATTATGCCGTGCAAGCGCGTCACTATGGAGGATTACCGATATTTCACGCCCCCGCACGCCAGAAAGTTCGACACGAGATACTCCCTCAAGCGACTGAAGGTCGTCTTTGAGGCTCTTACCGAGCGCGTGGAGCGTCTCTGGTGCAAGGTCGCTTGATACACCTACCATGAGAACCGGCTGGTTTTGAAAATCAACTTTGGTGACCGTTGGACTCTCTGCGTCGTTCGGAAGGTCGCGTTTTGCTCCTTCGACTGCGTTGCGGAGGTCCTGAATCGCAGTCTCGATGTCCGCCGAGGCAAGAAACTGCGCGCTAATAATCTAAACACCCTGTACGGAGTGAGAGGTGACTAGGTCAATGTTAGGAACATTGCGCACGGCAGGCTCGAGCTTGTCGGTGACAAGGCGCTCCACGTCGGCCGCGGTGGCGCCAGGAAGCACGGTTGTCACAATACCGACAGGTACCACCACTTCGGGTGATGACTCTTTTGGCATTGCAATAAGCGCAAACACGCCGGCAATAAGGAAGGCGGCCATTGCAAGTATGGTGAACGCGCGGCGTGTTAGAAAAAAGTTCCAGACAGAATACATACAGGTTTATTGTGTGACAATAACTACTGCTTCTCCACTTTTTAGTCCGCGCACATCTTTGACGATTTGTTCGCTGCCGTCGAGGCCCTCAACCAAAATACTGTTTGCAGTCACGAGGCCGGTTTGCACTTCGCGCGATTCAAGCATTCCCCCTGCATTCACGAGAAAGACAAATGCGCCTACAGGGGTGTACTTTACTGCAGAGAGCGGGAGTGCGAACGAGCGTGTTGTCAGAGCGCCTTCTTTCGGTGTGATGATAGCAACATCGTTTCCTGTTGAAATAACGTCGCCAGCGCGCACGTTAACGGCGACAAGCGTACCTGCAAAAGGTGCGCGTACCGTGGTCTTTGCGTACGCACTCCGTACCGCTTCGAGCGCTCCCTGTGCCTGCTTGACCTGAGCCTGTGCGGAGGCGCTCCCGGTGTTGGATGCATTGGAGATTGCCGTACGCGCAGAGTCTACATCTGTTTGGAGTGCAGTAATGCTGGCGCGGGCAGTGGCAAGGTTTGACGCATCGTCGCTACGGGCGGTTTCTGTATATATATTTGAGATTGTCTGGCGTGGAATAAGTGCAGCAATGCGGTCGACAAGGTTACCAATTTGGGAAAGATCACTCGAAAGTTCAGTGAGTTTAGCTGCGCTGTTCGACTCATTTACTTGTTCGGTTTCCCAGCCGTCAAAGATTCTTTCGACTGAAGCGCGTGAAGCGTTGAATTCGTCCGCTGCACCGTACGCCTGCAGCTTGAAGCCGCTCGTACCCTGCGAGCCGCGTACATCACCATAATAGGTGTCAATCGATGTGCGTATTGTGTTAGCTGCAGAAACGGTCGTGGAAGTCCAGGTGCGAACGGCATCCTTATCCGCAGCCTCCTGCGAGGTCTCATTTCCGCCTGCGGCGGCGACAGCTGCCTCGTAGGCGCCCTCAGCCTGAGTAAGTGCCGCCTGCTGTGCGCTGCTTTCAAGCTGTGCAACAATCGTACCTTGTGCCACTGCACCCGCTTGTGCGGCGCGGGTAATCTTGCCTCCTGCTTCAGCACGGATCACGAACGAGTTGCCGTTCGCGGTGGGTACCGCCACACCAAGCGCCCCCTTAGCGTAGGCCGCGACAGACACCACCTCAACTTGGGGAAGGCCCGGCTTTGGTTCTGGATCTGTTTGGCCATTACTCAAGAAAAGGAAGCCTATAAGGGCAGCGACAACTAAAATCACAACTGCCACCGTGCGCCATGAGCGTAATTTCCAGCCAGAAAGCGTATTCACGATTGAGTTTTTGAGCATATTTAAGGAAGACATATAAATGAAATTTGTTAATCGGTGTATAAGGGCTGTGTGGCGGCGTTCCTACTCACGAATCCTGATTATCCTCTATTGTCTCGTGCACACCTCTAGGGCGTTGTATTCCTCTATAATATACCTCATTTTAACAAATGTGTCTACAGTGAGAGCGTTTGTTTGCGTATGATACAGGAGTTTGAGTCCTTTTTTATCTGTGGGGGTGGGTGTACAATCATGCCATGAAGCCGGCAAGGAAGTCAGGCGGGAAAAACAAGCGCCGCATTACTCCTCGGCGGCGTGTCGGGAAAGTGCGACCTAAAAATCCGTTTTCTATTGTAGGTGTTGGAGCCTCTGCCGGAGGACTTGAGGCATTTAAAATATTTCTGGAAGCCCTGCCAGCCGATACTGGAATGGCATATGTGCTCGTACAGCACTTAGATCCGCAGCACGACAGTATGCTTGCGGAGTTATTGGCGCGGTCTACCCAGATTCCAGTTATTGAGGTCAAACGCCGGACGCCGGTTGAGCCGGATCATGTTTATGTTATTTCTCCCGACAAAAAAATGGCGCTTGAGGGCGGGATGCTTGTGCTCTCGCAGCGCTCAAAAGAACCCGGAGTAATCAACTTGCCTATAGATTTCTTCTTCCGTTCGCTTGCACTAGAGATGGAGGATCGGGCAATTGGTATTGTGCTCTCGGGGACCGCAAGTGACGGCACCGTTGGGCTGCGTGCGATAAAAGAGGCTGGCGGGCTTACTTTTGTGCAAGACAGTACCGCAAAGTATCAAGGCATGCCGCAGTCTGCCGTTGCGGCGGGCGTTGCAGATTATGTCCTGCCGCCGCAAAAAATAGCGGCGGAGCTCTCTGCTCTCTGCTCTCAAAGAACATCCTCTTGTTGCAGGGAGCGGGTCGGCTCTCTACCTAAACGGGGGGTTTGAGACTGATGAGTACGGGCGCATTATTGCAGAGCTTTTGCGAGCTACGGGCGTGGATTTTAGCCACTATAAAACGACGACACTCACCAGGCGCATCACCCGCCGCATGCTCCTTAATAAAACAAAAATACCGAGAGAGTATCTCAATGTTCTGCGGGGAAACGGGACCGAAGCCGAGGCACTTTTTAATGACATTCTTATCAATGTCACTGGTTTCTTTAGAGACTCCGTTGCGCTCGACACCCTCACTCATAAGGTCTTTCCACAATTAATAGACAGCAAATCCACAAAAGAGCCTTTGCGTGTCTGGATAGCGGGGTGCTCAACCGGAGAAGAGGTGTACTCGCTCGCCATTACTCTTTTGGAGTATATGGGAAACAAATCTCTCTCTACGCATCTCCAGATATTTGGCACTGACCTCTCGCCGGTCACCATAGAGAAAGCTCGACGAGGCGCGTATACCAAGAGCGACGTAAGCGGTATATCAGCGCGGCGCCTGGAGCGATTTTTTCTGAAAACGAATGGTTCGTATCAAATACGAAAAGAGGTCCGCGATATGTGCGTTTTTTCAGTCCACAATCTCCTCAAAGACCCGCCGTTCTCACGGATGGATATTGTTAGCTGCTGCAATGTGCTTATTTATATGGACACAATCCTACAACGCAAAGTTTTTTCCTCCTTTCATTATGCACTTACGCCAAAAGGAGCGCTTGTGCTGGGTAAGTCTGAGGCGGTGGGGGCAGTTCCGGGTATGTTTACGCAAGTTGAGAAGAAAAGTAAAATTTTTACAAAAAAGGCAGGGTCAAAAAGGGACGGGTCTGCGATCACCCCGCACAGTGACCTCGTCAACATCACATCACACCACACTAAACTTAAAGAGATTGCCGTTTCCACCAAAGGAGTCGCTCCTGTTCAAGACGCCGCCGATGCGTTACTACTTGAGCGCTTTACACCGGCGAGCGTTCTTATTAATGCCGCTTGTGAGGTCCTGCAATTTCGAGGCAAGACTGAAGAATATTTAAAGCACCCTTCTGGTAAAGCCACGTTTCATCTCTTAAAAATAGTAAAAGAAGGGCTGGTGTTTGAAC
>Ga0163150_10009957_pt1 | contig 10387 bp, 10 predicted proteins | sample OliLakLV19P2IB_FD_148628 | JGI IMG/M metagenome (GOLD analysis project Ga0163150, IMG submission 148628) | Freshwater microbial mat bacterial communities from Lake Vanda, McMurdo Dry Valleys, Antarctica - Oligotrophic Lake LV.19.P2.IB | ecosystem: Environmental > Aquatic > Freshwater > Lake >...
TTTGGCGTTTGGATAGGTTCCCTGCGGCTTTTTGCGAGACAGATCACTAGCCCGCGTTCAGTCCCGCCGGGGGAATCGGAAGGATAATCTGAACCGAGGTGCCTCCTTCCATTCTTCGGTTGCAAGTCAGAACTCCTCCAATTTCCTCAATTCGGGCTTTTATGTTTGTTAGCCCGTTTCCGCCTAGCCCGGAGGGCGGTGTAAATGGCATCGACTCCATTCCACAGCCATTATCCTCAATCGAAAGCACCAGATTGATTCCCTCAAACCACAGCCGTATCCAAACCTCGGTGGCCGAGGAGTGTTTCACAATGTTGTGGAGGATTTCCTTGATCGTAAGAAAAAGGTTGTGGCGGGTTGCGGCTAGCAACGGATTGCCCGGAAGGTTTACCGGGGCGTCGATTCGAAGCCGGATGTCCAGGGGAGCGAGGTATTCCTGGGCAAACTTGAATACGTAACTCATCAGGCTTTCCAGGCTGTCATTTCTGGGATTGACCGCCCACACGATCCGATCAAGCGTCCGGGTGATCGCGCGGGCTGTGGATGAAATTTTTTTGCTATAGATCCGGACCTCGTTGGGTTGTTCAGCACTGTTCTCGGCCATTTCGCCGAGCAGGGCCACCTGGGTCAGGCTGGAGCCAAGATCGTCATGAATATCCTTGGCGATTCTCGACCGTTCCTTTTCCACGCGATGGTTGAGTTCAACTTCCAAAAGTCGTTGTTCAGCTTTTTTGCGTTCAATAATTTGCTGGCGCAGTCGATCGTTGGTTGAACTCAATTCTTCGGTTCTTTTCGCCACTCGATGCTCCAATTCATCCTTGGCTTGCTGCAGGCCTTTTTCGGCTTTGAGTCGTTCAGTGACCTGTTCCTGGAGCATTTTGCTTTTACGCGCCAAAAAAGCGGTCCACGCCGTGCTTAACAATACTGCCACCAGAAGGAAACCCGCAGCCCAGAGAGTTCGTCGTAAATTCCACCACCCTGGTTGCTGAAGAATCACCACATCTTTCGGCGTTCGCAGAAGCAGACGAAAGGTCCAGGATCGGAAAAATTCATCTACCGAATCTGAGGATTCCAATTGGACATTTCCGATGCCTGAAAGTCTGAGACGGCTGCCATTTTGAATGGTTAAGGGAGGATTGGCCAGTGTGTCCAGATGGGCGTTAAAAACCGAGTTTCCCGCCTGAAGGATCAACACCTGATCGCTGGATCGACGAATTTGATCCACCAGAATGGCTTCAACCTCGACGAACTCAGCGTCATCGTTCGGCCGCAGAAATTGGCCTGAGGCGGCTTGCTTCATGTCAATTTTCCGAGGAGTCGGGAACGGACCTTCCGCCACTTGCCGAACCAGGGAATGATGCAGCAATGGCTTGTTATCTCCCAATGCCGGAAACCCCACTGCATCAATGATGGCTCCAGGAATCAAAGCGGAGCGATCGCTTGTGAGCACTTGGAGGCCACCTTCCGGGCCAGTGAGGTAAAGTGAGCGGCCTGGTTGACTGAATGTCAGAACTCCGCGGACCCGGATCCTATGGTCCAATCCTTCTCCGGGACGATATTGCATCAACATGTGCGGTTCACGGAGGGGCAATTGAAAAGGATCCGGCGGGGGTGACTTGGTAAGGAAGATCTCATTGGTCGAAGGCACAAAAAGGCGCATTCCAGTGAGCTGCCGTTGCCGGTTGAACACGGAGCCTCCCACACCGCGTATGGTTGCTTCGGCATCGATCATATTCGTGAAAAAAGCCAAGGTTGCATCGGAGAAAATCGCCCGGACTTGGCTGTGAAGCGTTCCAATCTCCAGATAAACCTTATCCTCTACGCTGCTTGCGTTTCGAATTACACCGCTTAATTCCAGCCAATCGGCATCGTTGTCAGGTCGGATGATTTGTTCGATCGCAGTTTTTCGTGCCTCGGGGAAAGGGGCAAATCCGAGGGAAGTAAGAATGGGATCGCCATTGAGCCCCTGGAGGACTGGGGCAAACTCGCCCGGGCCGCTGATCCCTTGGGCTCTGACTCGCATCCCCGGTTTTAGATCAAAAGCCGATTGAGCTGAAACAAACACCCCCGCCGAACCGTCGTGCAGGAACAAAAATGAATTCGGACGGGCGAGAGTTGTAACCGCTTCAACCAGCACTGGAATTTTCCGACTGGCCTGTTCGGGAGTTAAGTTTTTGAGTGTGGCTAGATTGGTGATGATCGTAGGAATTTCCGTTTCCTTGGAAAAACCATCATGGCAGAGCAAAACGATGAATACAGTTGAGACCAACCAGTTTCGAGAACGAAATCGAAACCCTTCCCATCCGGGACACGGACGCTGAAAGCGAAAACAGGGTGTGCTAAATTTCACAAAAAAGGCTGTTAGGGAAAGATTTCTCCATCTTTTCCAAAGGCTCTGCCCCAGGTCAAAACTAATTTAAGGCCAGCGGCTCTCACAGCTCTCACTCTCCTGAACGTGAAGGATGGGCTAAATCTTGACTCTATTCGGACACTCCTTTAACCACTCCTTTAAGAGTGAACGCCAGCGGCCCTCCGTTCCGATTGCTGTCCGGCCAATCCCGGAACACTGTCCATTATGATATCGGAATAGGTGTCCGGTATCATCGGAATACGCAATAATAACAGATGAAACGTGTCGTCATTCATGATATCGATAGCCGGATTCCGAATCTGGCCCTGTTGAAACTTTCGGCATGGCATCGCAAGCAAGGGGCCGAAACCTTCCTGAGCAAAACAAAATCAATCCCAGATGCATGCCCGCTTGAAGCCGACATTCACCTGGGGTCGACGGTGTTCCGGAACGAAAACTCGGCGAAACGCATCGAAGGATTGCGAAACCTCTACGGAGACAAAATTGAGATTGGCGGATTTGGTGTCACTCTGGCAAAAAGGCTGGCCCCCGAGGTCGAGGAAATGTTTCCCGATTACAGGCTCTACAACCACACACTTTACGCCCTTGGTTTTTTGACCCGCGGCTGCAACAAGCGATGTTCCTTCTGCATTGTCCCAGCCAAAGAGGGCCGGGTGAAATTGCAGACTGCATCGTTCGAAGATTTTGTTCCGCCGGGCCAAAGAAATGTCATGCTGCTGGATGATAACCTGCTCTCATTCACGGGGGTCGAGGACTTGCTAAAAGAGATGATCGCGCGGAATTACGCGATGAATTTCAGCCAGACACTCGATATCGCTTATCTCAACGATCGCAAGTTCGAGCTGCTCAGGCAGATCGATTATCAGAGCGCGCGGTTTCAAAATCGGATGATTTATTTCAGCCTGAACTACCCGGCAACCATCGCTAAATTTATGGAACGGCGCGGCATGCTCAGGGCTTTCGGCAAGGATTGTGTCACCGTCGTGTGCATTTACGGTTTCGATACCAGCCTCAGTGATGATTACAACCGGTTTATTTGTTTGAGGAGGCTGGGCCTTATTCCCTTTTTCCAGGAGTATTGGCCGATCGAAAATGTCCCTGGCAGATTGCCTTCAAACTTTTTCGACATGGATTTGAATGCCATCATTCGATTGACTTTCCGTTCAAACGGTTACAATTGGGAAAAATATCTCCGCTGGTTGAACCAGTATTATTTCCTGCATTTCGGAAAATATTACCGTCCATTGGTAAGCATCATTTATCGTTACAACAATAAACCAGCCCTGCAGAAATATCTTTTGCACCCGCAGCTTCTCACCGATGAATTGTATAAGGATTTTCGAGAAGAACAGCGCGTGCCGTTGCGGCGCATGACTTTGAAAATGGATTGGATCGGTTATCTGAGGGAAGAGTCAACTGCGATGGTTCAGGACTGATTGCTCCGGAGTTGAGTGGAGACATCCAGCCTGTGTGAGTCAATCGTTGCTGCTGGAGACGTGTTGTTCAACAACTGGTGGGGACTTTCCTTAGAACCTTGATACAATGCGGAATGGAGTTCACAACGAACCCCAGACATTCGACGGCTCCAGCGGGTTTTCCGGGAAGGCAGATGACCAGAACATCCTCCACCACGGCGGCCAGACTTCTGGAAAGAATCGCGTTCCGGGTGATCTTCATCGATTCCATCCGCATGACCTCCCCAAACCCCGGAAGTTCACGAACAGCCAGCTCCCGAATTGCCTCCGGAGTAACATCCCGGGGACTGACGCCGGTTCCGCCGGTGGTCAAAATCAAATGGCATTCCTTGTTGATCATCATGCGGACGGCTCTTTGGATGGCTGTTTTGTCGTCCGGCACGATCTCCTCGCCCATCACACTCCAACCATAAGCTGCTGCGGCTTTTTTTAGGGCCGGTCCTCCCAGGTCTTCATACACCCCTTGAGAAGCGCGGTCCGAAACGGTGACGATTCCTACGTTGATCATAATTCCAATTTGCTTTCAAGATGAGACTACTCCGCTTGCCTTTTGGCCCTCTGGCTTCGTTACTCATTCGTTGCAGATCGCTTTGGATATGCGCCTCATTCGCGTCTCGCCAGAGGCCCAAAATCCGGCGCGCCTTAGTCTCATCTTGAAAGCGCATTGGAAAAAGAAAATGTTTTGTCAGATTTTTGTCTTCGAAACCAGCCTGACCTTTGAGATTTCCATGCTCTTGTCCACCGCCTTGCACATGTCATAAATGGTAAGCGCAGCGACGGTTGCCGCGGTCAGAGCCTCCATCTCGACCCCGGTCTGTGCCGCAGTCCGCGCTGAGGTGGTGATGACAATGGCATCTCGTGAGGGCGGAAAAAGGAATTGGACTTCACAATGTGAAAGCGGAAGGGAATGGCAGAGCGGGATGAGGTCGGCGGTTTTTTTTGCGGCCATGATCCCGGCCAATCGTGCGGTTGCCAGGACATTGCCTTTGGCGATCTGATTTTCTTCAATCCGGGCGAGGGTTTCGGCACTCACGGAGATTTGAGCGGTTGCCACCGCCTCGCGCAACTGCACCGGTTTGTTGGAGACATCGACCATTTTGATCTCTCCGTCGGAATCGATGTGGGAAAATGAACTCATAAATCTTTCATCCAGGAGGAGACGGACTTCTTGATCTCGCCCGCAACATCAGCCCTGGGAACGACAAATTTGGGCCGGAACCAGGGAAAGGAACCGATCAAATCGGAGGTGACCAAAATCTGTCCGTCACATCCGGTTCCTGATCCAATTCCGATGGTGGGAATTGTGATCTCCTGAGTGATCAATTCAGCGACCTCGGGCTTGACCAATTCCAAAACGATGGCGAAAGCTCCGGTGCCATCCAAACCGCGTGCGTCGTCAATCAACCGGGCCCGTTCCTCATCACTTTTTCCTTTGATTTTGTATCCCCCCTCCTCTTTGACGTGCTGAGGGAGCATCCCGAGATGGCCGATCACCGGAATACCTGCCTTCACGATGGCGGTGAGCTGTGGAAATATTTCGCGGCCACCCTCAGCTTTCACTGCTTCCGCGCCAGCCTCAATCAGGCGGCGTGCATTTATGACTGCTTCGTCCGGTGTCTTGTAACTTTCAAAAGGCAGATCGGCGGCCAGCAACGCCGACGGTTCCGCACGAGAGGCGGCCCGGACATGATGGACCATCATTTCCATGGTCACATCCGTGGTGTCTTTAAACCCTAGGACCACCATGCCCAAGGAATCACCGACCAAAATCAACGGAACACCGGCTTCATCTAAGAGTTTGGTTGTCGGGTAGTCATAAGCGGTGAGAGAGGCGATGCGAACACGGCCTTTCATCGCCCTAATGGCGGCAATCTTTTCAGAAGTCGATTTTCCTTGGGAACCTGCAACTGCGGAATTCATGATTTTAAACTCGCTAAAAGCTCGGCGGGTTGAACGGTTGCTGTGCCTACTTTGCCCACCACCACCCCTGCGGCGTGATTGGAAATGATCGCCGCTTCCACGGGAGAAGCGCCTGCGGCGATGGCCATGGTAAACGAGGCGATCACAGTGTCGCCCGCCCCTGAAACATCAAAGACTTCCTGGGCCACCGTGGGAATGTGAAACGGTTTCTGTTTTCGCTGACACAAAAGCATTCCCAGATCCCCGAGGGTGATCAGCAACAAGGCCGGGTTGAGTTTTTCCAGAAGCGATTCCGCCACCTCCATCAAGCGGTCGTCTTTCAAGGGATCACAATTCCTCTCACTGTCAGGGATGCCGGCGAGTTCAAAAGCCTCCTTCCGATTTGGTGTGATCAGGGAAAGCCCTGTAAGTTCCAGCCGATGGACCGGTTTGGGATCCAGACTGAGCCAGGTCGCACTCTCCCGGCAAATCCCCTTCAATCCATCCAGAAGAGACTGGGTCACGACCCCCTTGCCATAATCACAAACAATGATGGCGTCGATCTGTGCAATTTTGTCGCGGATTTCCGACAACAATGCCGCGATGGATGGATCATCCAGCGAACCGCGAGACTCCCGGTCGATCCGGACCAATTGTTGTTGATGAGCCACCACACGGGTCTTGACGCTGGTCGGGCGGTGGCGCAACTCCACCAGCCCCGAACAATCCACATTTTGTCCTGCCAGCAATGTTTTCAGGTGTCGGCCCCACTCGTCTTTTCCCACCGCACCGAGAAGCGAGGTCTTTACCCCCAGTTCTGCAAGGTTCCGCGCCACGTTTGCTGCCCCTCCAGGCATAAAACTCTCCCTGACGAAGTCAACCACGGGAACGGGTGCTTCGGGGGAGATCCGGTTCACATCACCCCAGATGAACTGGTCGAGCATCATGTCGCCGATGACTACAATATTCGACTGAGCGGCCAGCTCGAGAACCTGGGCGGCACGTTTTTTCTTTAGATTCATATCTGATCGAGAAAACCGGTAAGCGGACTGGTGGGACTGGCGAAGTTCAACGGGGTTGAAAGCCCCATTTCATAAGCTGCGCGACCGGCTTTGGTGACGAAAATATTCTCCGGCTTGAGGTCGCGGTGAATCACTCCCTTGCCATGCGCCGCCGTCAGACCGTGCGCGATTTGGAGCGCGTAATCCGTGGCTTTGCGCAGCGGCAACGCCCCGCCGCTCATCTCTTCGCGCAGCGTCCGACCATCGAGCAATTCACTGACGAGATACGGCGCACCTTCGTGGACACCGGCGTCGTGAATGGTCAGCACATTCGGATGATTCAGCGCCGCCAGCGTCTTCGCCTCCTGCTCGAAACGCCGCAAGCGATCCGCGTCCGCCACGAAGTCCTTCGGCAACACCTTCACCGCCACGTCGCGATTGAGCCGCGTGTCCCGCGCGCGGAACACTTCCCCCATCCCGCCCGCGCCGATGGAGGCCGTTATTCGGTATTGGTTAAGCGACGTGCCGATCATTGGTTTGGGAAGGCAATTCAATCCGTGTAGAAGAACCGGCGAAGGTCGTCCGGCGAGACGAACCGGCAAGCCTGCCGGAAAATCGCATGACACGTTCCTGTGTCGAGCTGACGGTGATTCGGAATCGTCAGCGTTTGCTTTTCACCCGTCGCAGTGACCCGGCGCAGCTTGATGTGACTGCCTCGCTGCGACAGGATGGAAAAGCCAAACCGCTGCAGAACCGAAACGGCTTCGGCTCCCGAGAGCCGCTTCAGTTTAGGCATACGCAGGCTCGACTTCCATGGTCACGAGCAACGTCGGATTCTCCGCCAGGCCAAGAGCGGGCAAGTCTTCCCCGTCCAGGTGGAGCGCCACGGCTTCCTGTAGATGGCGGGTGACTTCATCCAGCGTCGCGCCCTGAGTCACTACGGCGATTTCCACGCACTCGGCGATGTAACCGGATTCTTCCCCGGGGCGAATGATGGCTTTGATGGTACGCTGAAGTGATTTCATCTTTGTGGTCGCAGCCTAGTCTGCGATGCGCCCGATGACAAACCATTTTCTCCGGCCCAACGGAGCTTGGCAGGCAACACCTTCACCGCCACGTCGCGATTGAGCCGCGTGTCCCGCGCGCGAAACACTTCACCCACGCCGCCCGCGCCGACGCGGGCGGTGATCTGATACTGATTCAGTGTGACATTGATCATTGATTCAACGCGCTATTTCTCCGGCCGAAAGCGCCAGAGGCTGGACCTCATAAACTGCGCGGCCACCACCACGCGGCCTTGCTCATCCCAACCGGGGGCGTCCATGTCTGCCTGGTTTTCTGATACGAGTTCCATCTTCCCCGTTTTCGGATCGAGGATCGCTGCCGGCCAGTACCATGAGTCAGTTGGGGCGATCTGTAGCGCCACTCGTCCATCGAGAGCAATGGCATGGGGAGAAATGGGAAGAGCGACCAGCGGGTACTGCGTTGGAAGGATCGTTTCGGGACCGCCCGAGAGCGGCACGCGCACGAGGCGGGTGCCTTCCTGTTGATTGAGTTGGATAAGCAAGTACTCACCGTGCGGATCGGGAGCGATTCCGTCGCCGTCGTGGAGCTTCTTCGGATCGCTGCCTTCCACCGGCACCGACCAGATGCTTCCGGCCGCTACGTAGTAGATCGTTTTGCCGTCGGGCGCGCACGCCAGAGACTTCAAATTGTTATCCGCAGGTATGGACCTCAGGAGCTGGAGCACGCGCCCCTCAGAAACCGACGCGATGGCGACGTTCCAATTCGTGCCATTACCCACCCGGCAGAGCACGCGGTCCCGGCCCAACAGGGCGAGCGGGCCGCGGTTTTCCTCTTTCGACAACAGGAAAGGAACGGCCTCCTGTCCGCGCGCCATCACCACCAGCCGATGTCGTCCGGCGACGCGGCTCGACAGGAGAAAGCGATCACCCGGCAGCGGTAGCGTGTCGGGGTTTTCGTAGCTCGCCGACAATGGGATGCGCTCCACCTTGTTCGAGTCGGAGAAGCAAAGGATTTCCACGGGGCGCTCCACCTGGTCGAGATAGAGGCTGCCATCGGAGCCGACGTCCAAATCGACCGGTGCCAGCGTCAGCGCGAGGAGCGTGCGCCGGTTCGAGTAGTCGCGACGCGCTCCGCGCAGGATGCGGTAGGTGTCGCCCACGGTTTCCACGCTGAGGATGGAATGGTCCGCCGGGTCCGGCGCGTGCGGAGATGAGGCCCATTCGAGCAGACGCCTGGGCGGGTCTGGATTGAGCAACTCGCAGGCACCAGTTTGCAGGTTCAGCAACCAAAGAGCCTCCGCATCGCTAGTGAAGTTGGCAGGCCGACCCGTAAAAATGACCTCCTTCCCGCCAGGCATGACCCGGAACGGAATTCCAAACTCCACCTGGCGAGTGACAGCATTCAATGGCTCCAGCCGCTGGCCCCCGAGCCAGTAGCGGTGAAGTTGCAGGATGCCGTTGGTGCCACGGCGCATCACGAGAATCGAATCATCGGGCAACACCTGCGGAGACTCGGCGTTTTCCAGAATCAGCCGTTCTTCACCACCGTATTTGGAGATTCGAAAAATGCCCAATGACCGCGCGATGTAGCGGTCGAAGAAAATCTCCGCCCCGTCGCGTGACCAACAAAGATAGCCTGCGTTACCAAGCGTGCGGTTGGTCGTGAGGAGCCGCCAGTCGCCAGAGTCAACGTTCATGATGCCGACCTGAGTCATCCCTCGTTCCAGCGGAGTGAAGGCCAGTTCCTTTCCATCCGGCGAAACCACAGGCCGGATGGCGATGGAAGGGCCTCCGAGCCGCTGGCCGCGCCAATTGACCGAGTTCACATCCGGCGACTGCCACCACCATCGTCCTGCAAGAAGAGCAGCGGCCGCCACGACTACTGCCGCAACCGCGAAGACCCAACTTGAGCGGCGCCGCCGGTGAACGAACGGGAGGTCGCTGGGATGCGGGCGTGGCGTTTCCCGCGATGCAGCGACCGACTCCAGCGCGAAAGCGAGATCCCGAGCGGATTGAAAACGATTCTCCGACTGTTTCGCGAGACAGCGCTCGACGATGCGTGCAAGCGTCAATGGAACGTGCGCATTGCTTTGGCTCAACTCCGGCGGCTCTTCGCTGATCACCGCATTCATGCTCTCGACCGGTGTGTTGCGCCGAAACGCGCGCGTGCCGCTAAGCATTTCGTAAAGTACAGCGCCGAACGCAAAGATGTCCGCGCGATGATCCGCCGGTTCACCGTGCACTTGTTCGGGCGACATGTAGGCCGGCGTGCCCAGCACCACGCCTGGTTCGGTAGTGTTAATGATCGCGTCAGGGTCGATGCGGATGGTGGCGGCGTCCGGCGATTTCAGATTTCGGATTTCAGATTTCGGATTTGCCCTGAGTTTCGCCAAACCGAAATCCAGAATCTTCACCCGCCCGTCTTTGGTGACGAAAATGTTTTCCGGCTTGAGATCGCGGTGAATGATTCCCTTACCGTGGGCTGCGGCCAACCCATGCGCAATTTGCAGCGCATACTCCGTGGCCTTGCGCACCGGCAATGCGCCGCCATTCATCTCTTCCCGCAACGTCTTGCCTTCGAGCAATTCACTCACCAGATACGGCGCGCCTTCATGC
>Ga0163150_10009958_pt1 | contig 10386 bp, 8 predicted proteins | sample OliLakLV19P2IB_FD_148628 | JGI IMG/M metagenome (GOLD analysis project Ga0163150, IMG submission 148628) | Freshwater microbial mat bacterial communities from Lake Vanda, McMurdo Dry Valleys, Antarctica - Oligotrophic Lake LV.19.P2.IB | ecosystem: Environmental > Aquatic > Freshwater > Lake >...
TTCACGCCGACCACCGAGAGCAGTTCGGGAGCACCGGCCTCAGCGTGATCGATGATGCGCGAGTGGCCGAGCAGCGACAGGCGGCCATCTGCGATGGCGGCGGGCACGATCCCGCGGTGGACCAGCGTGACTTCCTGCGATCTCAATCCCAGCGCCGGAAACGTCGCGTTGATCTCGGCCAGAAACGCGTCCACCTCCTGGCGCCTCGCGGCCTGATCGTCGGGCTGCCGCTCATCAACCGACTCGCTCGTGCCAACCAGCGTGCGCCCTTGCCAGGGCAGCAGGATCAGCGCCCGGCCCGCGCGGGTCGGCGCCACCAGGGCGACCTTGCGCGCCGGGCGCGATGTCACGAGGTTCATCGCCTTCAGCAGCGGCCACCCGGTACGGACACCCGACGCATCCAGCCACGTCGTGCCCCACGGTCCGGCGGCGTTGACGAGCACGCGCGCCCGGATTTCGAACGCCGCGCCGGTCAGCGTATCGCGCGCCTTCACACCCGCACATTGCCCCACCATCAGCCCCGTCGCCTCCGTGTAGTTGGCCACGACGGCGCCATTCGCCGCGGCCGCCTTTGCGAAGGCGAGCGTCAACCGGTCGCCATGGACCGTTTGATAGTCGTGCCAGACGGCGGCTGAGGCGACCGTCCGAATCGCGCCTTCGAAAAGATCGCGGCATTCCTGGCCGGCGATCACGTGTCCGGCCGGCAGGTGATGACCTTCGTCGAGGCCGTCGTTGCGGTCGCGTCCGACGAACGCGTCGAGGGCCAGCGCCGTCCGCAGGGACATCGGATTTCTCGACAACGACGTCCCGGTCGCCATGGCGAACGCCAGCGGCGCCACGAACCGCGGCGCCATGCGCGCAAAGGCGCGACGCTCGCGGATCGAGTCGCGCATGCGAACGAGATCGGCCGACTGCAGGTAGCGGAGGCCGCCGTGAATCGTCTTGAGGTGATTGAAGGAGGTGGCCGCGCCGAAGTCGCCGCGCTCGACGAGCGCGACAGACAGCCCGCGCTGGGCCGCGTCGAAGGCGATCGTCAGGCCGTAGATGCCGCCACCGACGACCAGTACATCGAATTCGCGATCGGCAAGGCGGGAGAGCTCTCGAATCAATCGGGAACTATCTTATAGTAGGGCTTCGTGCCCACACGCCCGGAACAGCCAACAGCCCAGCGCGACGTTCGTGCCTACTGGGATACGCACATTCACGATCTCGACATCACCACCCATGCGCCCGGCTCGGCCGGGTTCTTCGCCGACCTCGAGCAGTACCACTTCGAGAAGCTGCACCATCTGCCGAGGCTGGTGCCGTTCGATCAGTATCGCGGGCGCCGTGTGCTGGAGGTGGGCTGCGGGGCGGGGACCGATCTCGTCCGCTTCGCGCGTCACGGCGCCTTTGTCACCGGCGTCGATCTCGCGCCGTCTTCGATCGCGCTCGCCGCGCGGAATTTTGCGATCGAACAGCGGCGCGCGGAACTGCTCGTCGCCGATGGCGAGGCGCTTCCGTTTCGCGACGCGTCCTTCGATCTGGTCTATGCCCACGGCGTGGTGCAGTACACGTCGGACGACCGCGCGCTCGTTGGCGAGTGCCGCCGCGTCCTCAAGCCCGGCGGGGTGGCGGTGTTCCAGGTCTACAACCGCGTGTCGTGGCTGAACGCCCTGTCGCAGGTCACGAAAGTGGAACTCGAGCATGTGGATGCGCCCGTGCTGAAGAAGTACTCGATCGGTGAGTTCCGCGATCTGCTGAAAGACTTTTCCCGCGTGCGGATCGTGCCGGAACGGTTTCCGGTCAAGACCAGGCTGCACGGCGGCCTCAAAGGCACGCTCTACAACACCGTCTTCGTCGGGCTGTTCAACGCGATGCCGCGATCGTTGACCCGGCGGTTCGGCTGGCATCTGCTGGCGTTCTGCGAGGTGTAGCTGATGCCGAAAGCCATCTCCGTGGTCAAAGGGCACGCGTACGGCAACGACTTTTTGCTGACACCCGAGGCCGATGTGCAGGGACGCGATCTGCCGTCGCTGGCGCGGGCGATGTGCAGCCGCCAGGAAGGCATCGGCGCAGACGGCCTCATGATTTACGCCTTCGAGCCGGCCAGCGTCCGTATGCAGCTGTTCAATGCCGACGGCAGTCCGTCCGAGGTGTCGGGGAACGGTGTCCGGTGCCTGGCGGTCCTCGCGGTTCGCGAGCGCCCAGGCACCACGGAGGTGACCATCAACACACCCGCGGGACCAAAAGTCCTGCACCTGCAGGGGCAGTCGGGCGCCGCGCTGACCTTTCGTGCGTCGATGGGTGTGCCGCAGGATATCCGGCCGATCGAGTTCGAAGCGGCGGGCGAGAACATCCAGGCAGTGGCTCTCTCCGTCGGCAATCCCCAGTGCGTCCTGCTCGACGACGTCCTGCTCGAATCTCGACTGCACACGTTAGGGCCTGCCATCGAGCATCACGCGAGGTTCCCCGATCGTACCAACGTCTCGTTTGCCAGGGTCGAGGCGCCGAACCGCGTGCGCATCCTGATTTGGGAGCGGGGGGTCGGCCCGACTCAGGCGTCCGGCACCGGTGCGTGCGGTGCCGCCGTCGCAGCCGCGTCGTACGGTGGCGCATCCAGAGACGTCGAGGTGATCTCGCCGGGAGGCAGCCAGCGCGTCGAATGGCGTGAGGATGGGCTGTATCTGACCGGGTGGGCGACGCTGGTGTTCGAAGGGACGTGGCTGGGCTAGCGCTGACGGGACTTCAGCGCCGTTTCAATTTCTGCGATCGCCGATTCCAGCTTCGTGGCAGATTCCGACAGCTGTTCCTGGCTTGACTGGTATTCCCCTTCCTGAATCCCTGTCCCCGCTTTTTGCAAAGCAGCTTCCGCCCCCGCGATCGCGTGGCGTGGCGCCGTCAGCGTGCGGCGGGGCAGGCGTGCCGCCTCGGCCGCGGTCACCCGCTGCTTGGCGCGGTCGAGGAGCGCGGTCACCTGCGCGAGCCGCCGTTCGGCGCCGCTGCGCAGCGACACCTGCTCGCTCGCCGCCTCTTTCGCGGCACCCTGTGCGCGGTCGCGGCTGTCGAGCGCGTAGTTGAGCGCCTGGCGGTAATCGTGCGCGTCGACCGCATCCTGCGCGCTCTTCAGCGCCTGGACCGCCGACGCGTACTGCGCCGCGGCGTAGCGATCGGCGCCCACGGCGCGTGCCGCATCGATGGCGCCCTGGGCTTGATCCATTTCGCGGCTGGGCGGCGTACCGCACGCGGCCAGCAGGACACATGCGCAGAGGGCTCCGGCGCGCATTCCGAGCGAACGACGCAGCATGACGTTGAGTATACCTTGGCGATGAAAACCCTTTCTGTTCACGATCGGCCCCGCGAAAAACTGCTGCGTCTTGGCGCGGCCGGGCTCGGCGACAACGAACTGGTCGCCATCGTCGTCGGCAGCGGCTCGCGCCGCAACAGTGCACTGGCACTCGCCAACGAGATCCTGGACACGGCCGGAGGACTGCACGGGATTCCGCGGGCCCGCATGGACGACCTTCGTCGCGTGGACGGCATGGGTGCGGCAAAAGCGGCGCAGGTGCTGGCCGCGGTCGAGCTGGGGCGGCGCACCTTGCTCCGATGTCCGCCGGCGCGCCTGCAGTTCGTCTCGCCGGGCGACGTCGCCCGCTATCTGCTTCCGCAGTTCGGTGCCAGGCCCGTCGAGCAGTTCGGCGTGATGATGCTCGATACCAAGCATCGCCTGCTGCGAACGTCGGTGGTGTCCGTGGGCACGCTCGACTCGAGCCCCGCGCATCCCCGAGAGATTTTCCGCGAGGCCGCCTCCGCGTGTGCCGCGGCTGTCGTCCTGTTTCACAACCACCCCTCGGGCGACCCCACGCCAAGCCGCGATGACGTGGAGTTGACGCGCCGGCTGGTGCAGGCGGGAGAGATCATGGGCATCGACGTCATCGACCATATGATCCTGGCCGACACCCGCTACTTCAGCTTCAGAGAGGCTGGTAGACTATGACGCGTGTCACGCATTCTCTATTTCGATTGTTTCAACGGTGCGTCAGGCGACATGGTGCTGGGAGCGCTGCTCGATGCGGGATTGCCGATCGAGGATCTGCGCCGGGCGCTGGGCAGCCTGGCGATCGACGGCGCATCGGTCTCGGCCGGCAAGGTGCTGCGCGCCGGGGTTTCGGCAACCAAGTTCAAGGTCGAGGAGCACAACGGCGACGCCCACGCGCATACGCATGATCATGGGCACCACCACCACCCACATCGCAGCCTCGCCGACATCAACCAGCTGATCGAGCGATCGGCCTTGTCGGCGGCCGCGCAGGGTCGCGCGAAGAATCTGTTTCAGCGTCTTGGCGAAGCCGAGGCCGCCATCCACCAGGTCCCCATCGACAAGATTCACCTCCATGAGGTCGGCGCGCTCGACTCCATTATCGATATCGTCGGTGCCGTGTTCGCAATGGAATGGTTCGGGGCCGACACGATTATCAGCTCGCCCCTCAACGTGGGCGGCGGCATGGTGAATTCTGCGCACGGCAATTTTCCCGTGCCGGCGCCGGCGACGGTCAAGCTGCTGAATGGCGTGCCCGTGTACTCCTCGGGCGTGCAAAGCGAGCTGGTGACGCCAACCGGGGCGCTGCTCATCAGCAGCTACGCGACGGCGTACGGCCCCGTGCCGCCGATGACGATCGAGAAAGCCGGTTACGGCGCGGGCGATCGCGACCTGCCGAACACGCCGAACGTCCTGCGTGTGCTCCTCGGCGAGCGCGCCGAGGAGCCCGGCACCGAGCAGATTGTCGTGCTCAATAGCGAGATCGACGACATGAACCCGCAGCTGTTCGGTCTCGTCATGGATCGCCTCTACGCCGCCGGGGCGCTCGAGGTGTACTTCGCCTCGGTCCAAATGAAGAAAAACCGGCCCGGCACCCTGCTGACGATTATTGCGAAGCCGGAGCAGCGCCAGGAACTGTCGGCCATCGTCTTCAAGGAGACGACGACCATCGGCGTGCGGTATCACGAGATGACGCGCGAGCGGCTGGAGCGGGAGATCGTGGAGGTCGCAACCCCCTTCGGCGTCGTGCGCTTTAAGATCGCGCGCCTCGGCGGCGCGATCATGAACGCGTCACCGGAGTTCGAAGACTGCCTGCGCCTGGCGTCGAATCAGCAGGTCCCCGTCAAGGACGTGCAGGCCGCGGCCTCGAAGGCGTACCTGGATCAAAAGGGGTGAGGGGTGAGGGGTAAGGTGTCGCGCTTCTATCTCACCACGCCTATCTACTACGTCAACGCGGAGCCGCATCTCGGGCACGCGTACACGACGGTTGTCGCCGATGCGATTGCGCGGTCGAGGCGGCTGCTCGGCCATGACTGCTCGGCCATGACGTGTTCTTTCTGACCGGCACCGATGAGCACGGCCAGAAGGTCGAGCGCGCGGCGACCGCCAGGGGCATGACGCCCCAGGCCTTCACCGATGAGATTTCCGGCGCGTTCCGGCGCCTCTTCGCGCACCTGAACATTTCGAATGACGACTTCATTCGAACAACGGAGCCGCGACACTTCGTGGCGGCGCAGGCCATCTGGCGCCGGGTGAAGGAGCGGGGCTTTCTCTATAAAGACACGTACGAAGGCTGGTACTGCACGGTCGACGAAGCCTTCATTCCCGAAACCCAGCTCGTCAACGGCCGTTGCCCGGAATGCGGCGGCGCTGTCGAGCGGGTGAGCGAAGAGAGCTACTTCTTCAAGCTATCGGCGTTCGAGCAGCCGCTGCTCGAACTCTACGAACGAGATGCCGACTTCATCACGCCCGACACCCGCAGAAATGAAGTCCTCTCCTTCGTGAAGGGCGGGCTGAAGGATCTGAGCGTCAGCCGCACGTCGTTCAAGTGGGGCATTCCGGTTCCTGACGATCCTCAACACGTCATGTACGTGTGGCTCGACGCCTTGACAAACTACATCACCGCGGCGGGATTTCCGGACGACACCGCTCGATTCCAGCACTACTGGCCGGCGGATCTTCACCTGATGGGGAAGGAGATCGTCAGGTTCCATGCGGTCTACTGGCCGGCATTCCTGATGGCGGCGGGCCTGGAGATTCCGAAGCAGATCGTCGGCCACGGCTGGTGGCTGATGAACGAAGCCAAGATGTCCAAGTCTCTCGGTAATGTCGTCCGGCCTCAGTCGTACACCGCCGTGTTCGGCGTCGACGCCTTTCGATACTTCATGCTGCGGGAGATGACGCTGGGGCACGATGGCAACTTCAGCGACGCCGCGTTTCTGACGCGGTACAACGCCGACCTCGCGAACGACCTGGGCAATCTGGCCAGCCGGGCCACGACGATGGTCCATCGGTACTGCGGAGGGGTGATTCCGGAGCGGAGCGTCGCGCATGAAGACGCGTCACTGACCCACGCCCTCGACGAGCTTCTGTCGCTCGTGCAGCCGCGGATGACGAAGTCCTATCAGTTCTCGATGGCGCTCCGCGACATCTGGGACGTGATCTCGCTCACGAACAAATACATCGCGTCGCGGGAACCCTGGGCGCTTGCGAAAGACCCATCGAAGCGCGATGAGTTGAACGGCGTGCTGTATCAAAGCGCAGAAGTCCTGCGCGTCGTTGCCGCCCTGATAGAACCGGTGATGCCGGGCACGACCGGCCGCATCCGCCAGATGCTGGGGATCGAGCCCCACAACTGGCTCGAGCTGAAAGACGCGCGACTGACACCTGGAACCCGGCTTGGCAAGGTCGAGCCGTTGTTTCCGAGAATTGACAAGACTGTCGAGGAACTTCGTACAATGGCCGATCAAGAGAACCCACCGGCGAACCCCGAACCGCGAACGCCGAGCCCCGAACCTGAGCGCATTTCCATCGACGACTTCAAAAAAGTCGAGCTCCGCACCGCGAAGGTGATCGCCGCCGAGGCCGTGCCCAAGTCGAAGAAGCTCGTCAAGCTGCAGGTTGATCTTGGGACCGAACAGCGGACGATTCTGGCGGGTATCGCCGAAGCGTACCAGCCGGAATCGCTCATCGGGCGCACCATCGTCATCGTGGCAAACCTCAAGCCGGCCAAGCTGATGGGCATCGAGTCCAACGGGATGGTGCTGGCGGCCAGCTCCCAAGCCGGTCAGCCCGTGCTGCTGACGGTGGATGCCGAGCCTGGCTGGATCGTTCGCTGAGGTAGCCCGATCGTGATCGATTCGCATTGCCATCTGGCCGACGACGCGTTCGTGGAGGATCGTGCGGCGGTCATCGAGCGGGCGCAGGCGGCCGGGCTGACGCACGCATTGTGCATCCTTGCGGCCCAGAGCGATGTTGAGGCCGCCCGCGCCTCGGAGCTGATCGCCGCATGGCCCGCCATCAGGTTCGGCGTCGGCCTCCATCCCCATCAGGCGGCACGCCTGGCCGGACGCGAGGGTGAGGTCGCCGCGTTCGTGCGGGCGGCCATCGCGAGGATTCCCCACACCCGGGCGCTCGGCGAAATCGGTCTCGACTACCACTACGACTTCGCGCCGAAACCTCTCCAGCAGGCCGTGTTCAGCGCGCAAGTGCGGCTGGCGCGGGAGCTGGATCTGCCGATTGTCGTGCACACCCGCGACGCGGAGGACGATACGCTCGCGATTCTCCGAGAGGCAGGCCGTGGGGGCGTGCGCGGGGTCCTTCATTGCTTTACAGGCACGCCGCGGCTGGCCGAGGAGGCCCTCGGGCTGGGCCTGCACATCTCTTTTGCCGGGATCGTGACATTTCCCAAAGCGGCGAACCTGCGGGAGATCGCGAAGGGGGTCCCTGCCGATCGTCTCCTCTGTGAAACAGACAGCCCCTACCTCGCGCCCATCCCCTACCGCGGTAAACGCAACGAGCCGGCATGGGTGGTCAGGGTCGCCGAAGAGCTGGCCGCGGCGCGTGGCGAGCCCCTCGACGGGCTCCGCCGGCAGGTCGATGCGAATTTTTCCGCGCTGTTTCGGCCGTAAACCTCTGCACCGCAACTGTCTCTTCGTTGACACCCCGTGAGGGAATATGGTGTGATCATCGGGCTTTGAAGAACGTTGACGCCGTCGAGGCGCATCCCTCATACACCACGCTCGTCCAGATGTTCGAACCCATCCGGGAGGACCTCGAAAAGGTCGAAACGGAGTTCTATCGTCACGTCGAGTCCCAGGTTGACCTGATACCCAAGATCGGACGCTACATCCAGAACGGCGGCGGCAAGCGGATTCGCCCGGCCGTGCTGCTGATGGCAGCGCGCCTGACGGGCTATACGGGCGAGCTGGCGGTCCTGTATGCCGCGGTGGTCGAGTTCATCCATACCGCGACGCTCGTCCACGACGACATCATCGACGACTCCCAGTGGCGCCGCGGCCAGCCCTCCGTCCACTCCCGGTGGGGAAGCGATGTCACGGTGCTGCTCGGCGACTACCTCTACATCAAGTCGATGGGGCTGGCGCTCACGCCCGACCGCCTCGATATCGTCCGGCAGCTGTGCGACGTGACCCTGCGGATGATCGAAGGGGAGTTGTATCAGCTCTCGAAGAAGGGGGACGTGACCCTCTCCGAGGACGAGCACCTCGACATCATCCGGCGCAAGACGGCGTATTTGTTCGGCGGCTGCGCGCGCATCGGCGGCATTCTGGGCAACGCCACGCCGGAGCAGGAGCGCGCCCTCGAGCAATACGGCATCAGCCTGGGCGTGTCGTTTCAGCTGATCGATGACCTGCTCGATTTTTCCGGCGATGAGTCGGCCCTCGGCAAGCCGGTCGGTGGAGACCTTCGCGAGGGCAAGGTGACGCTCCCGATCATCCGGCTGCTGCAGCGCGGCGATGAGAAGACCAGGGAGATGATCCACAGCGTCGTGCGGGATGGCGGCGTGGCGCCGGAGGACTGGCGCGAGATCTGCCGCCTGCTGCACGAAACGCGCTCGGTCGAGTACGCCATGGACAAAGCGCAGGAACAGGCGTCGCTCGCGAAAAAGCAGCTGTATCTCTTCCCGCCGTCCCACGCGCGCGACGCGTTGATGGCGCTGCCGGATTACATACTCGCCAGAGATCGATAGGTTCTCGGTTCTCGTCGAACCATGGACCCGTCCACGCGTATCGAAGAGCTCCGCCAGCAGATCCGCCAGTTCGAAGAGCAGTACTACGTTCACCAGGACTCCGCCATTTCCGACGCCGAGTTCGACGAGCTCCTGAGGGAGCTTCAGCATCTCGAGCGGGATCACCCCGATCTCATCACCGCCGATTCACCCACGCAGCGCGTCGGCGGCCGTGCAACCGATGCCTTCGCGTCGGTCCAGCACAGAGAGCCGATGCTCTCGCTGGACAATGCCTCCAACGAGGACGAGTTGCGTGCGTTCGACGAGCGGCTGCGCCGCGGCGTGTCGCAGGCGGAGGGCCCGGTGCCGTACGTGGCCGAGCTCAAGATTGACGGCCTCAGTATCGCGCTGCAGTACCGCGACGGCCGGCTGGTGCGTGGTGCGACGCGCGGCGATGGCATCACCGGCGAAGACGTCACCGTCAACGTCCGCACCATCAAGGACATCCCACACACGCTGAAAGGCGGGCCCAGCGGCACGGTCGAGATCCGCGGCGAAGTGTATCTGCCTCGCAAGGAGTTCGAGCGGACGAACGCGGAGCGCGAGGAAGCCGGGTTTCCACGGTTCGCCAACCCGCGAAACGCCGCGGCGGGGGCGATGCGCCAGCTCGATCCGCAGGAGGTGAAGAAGCGGGGACTGCGCGCGTTCCTCTATCAGCTTGTCGGCTCGGATGACGCGCCCGCCACCCACGCGGCGCTCCTGCAGCGCCTCAAGGCGTGGGGGCTGCCCGTCGAAGCGCACTGGAAGGCGCTGGAGGGCATCGACGCGGTGGCCGAGTACTGCCGCGAGTGGGGGGAGAAGCGGACCGCTGCCACGCGCGTGCTGCCGTTCGACACCGACGGCGTGGTCGTCAAGCTCGACACCATCGCGCTGCGCAGCACGCTCGGGACGACCTCGAAATTTCCGAGATGGGCGGTCGCCTACAAGTTCCCGCCCGAACAGTCCGACACCACGCTCATCCGAATCGAGATCAACGTGGGACGCACGGGCGCGGTGACGCCCTTCGCCATACTCGAGCCGGTGTTCATTGCCGGTACGACCGTGTCGATGGCGACCCTGCACAACGCCAACGAAGTGGAGCGGAAGGACGTGCGCGACGGCGACCGCGTGATCGTGGAAAAGGCGGGCGACATCATCCCTCAGATCGTCCGTGTCCTCGATCCCGATCGCGTAGACCGTGCGCCGCGATGGGTCATGCCGGCGCTGTGCCCGCGCTGCCAGAGCGCACTCGTGCGGGCCGAAGACGAAGCGGTCTGGCGCTGCGAGAACACGTCGTGCCCGGCGAAGCTGCAGCGCGGACTCGAGCACTTCGCGGCGCGGCATGCCATGAATATCGAAG
>Ga0163150_10009959_pt1 | contig 10385 bp, 7 predicted proteins | sample OliLakLV19P2IB_FD_148628 | JGI IMG/M metagenome (GOLD analysis project Ga0163150, IMG submission 148628) | Freshwater microbial mat bacterial communities from Lake Vanda, McMurdo Dry Valleys, Antarctica - Oligotrophic Lake LV.19.P2.IB | ecosystem: Environmental > Aquatic > Freshwater > Lake >...
GCGTTTTTTCGCGAAATATCCAACCCTGCGCGGCGCACGCGTGGATCACCCCTTCCGCTCTCGATTACCCCGTTATACAATGGCGCAAGACCACCCCATCGTCCAAAGGCACTACCGAGAATCACTGCAGAAAATCATGCGGGCGGTACCCGATTTAAGTTACATGTCCGTATGGACCAATGACAGCGGAGCCGGTTTCGAGCACACCGCCTCGCTCTACGTAGGAAGAAACGGTGGCCCTTATCTCATTCGGGAATGGCGAAATCACGACAAAGTCGCGGAGGCAGCCGGTCATAGCATCAGTCGATATCTGAACAATCTCCAGTCAGCGGCCGCAGAGATCAACCCGGACTTCGATGTCATCCTGCGCATCGAACCGTTCAAAGTGGAACACGACCATATCAAGGCCGGAATGAGCGCGCACGTCTCGTGGGAGGCACCCTCGTTTCTCGTCCGCGGCTACTCGCTCCCGTATCCACATCCTCAATATCCCGAGAACATGGGCGTCGCCGGAAGTATCTTCCATGCGAGCCTCGACGCGGCTGAGAAGGTCGTGTTGGCGCAGTCGCGAGCCAAAGGCGTCGAGCCAGTATTGCATTACTCCGCCGCGAGCGTCATGAATCACGAGCCCCTGATCGGGTTGCCCACCCCGCGCCTGCTCCATCGCAAGCTGCTGGCCGCGCGGGAGACAGGAGTTTCGCGCCTAAGTGCACTCGGAGGCCTGACCCACACTGCGGCCACGCCCTATTGGCCCAACCCGGTTGCGCTTCAAGCGGCACAGTTTTTTCCTGAACAGCCCATCGACGAAGTCTTACAGCGATATGCGGAGGGTCTCGTGGGGAATGAAGCAACTGCACTCAACCAAGCGTGGGCGGACTTTGAAACCGCTTTAGCCTGGCAACCCGTGGTACCTCTCTACTGTTCGTTCGGTTTCTGCTGGCAGCGCACGTGGGACCGGCCGTTCGTACCCGACATCGAAGCAATTCCTGCCACAGAACGTAATTATTACGAGCGCCACGGCTGTTTCCAACACCACAACCCGGGGTTAAACGACCTGGGCAAGGACGTCCTCTTCGATTTAATCACCCGCGAATCAGGAGCAAAGATGACAGCGGACATGGACCGTGAATTGCTCCCCCGGATACGTGCGCTGGTCACTGCTTTGGATAACAAGCTAACTGCGTTACCCCCCGGAAACGTCCAAGACGTCTTCAACGATCTGGTGGATCGCGTTAAGGCCTACCTTTATTGGACGACATCCTTGCGCAATGTCTGCGCGTGGTGTGAGAACGTCTATGGGTACCTCGCCACTACTGCGGTGGAAGATCGTACTGCCCACGAACAACGACTGCAAGCGGCCGTGGATCTCGAATTGGAAAGTACCCGGGGCTTGATCGCGTTGATCGAAAACAAACGCACGGAATTCATGGTGGTCTCAGGGGCTGGCGACAACACGTTCTTCTACGGCGAAAACGTGGTAGAGCATCTCCGAACCAAGCTACGGCTCACGCAACAATACCGAAATCACGCGCCTCGCATCGACCATGATATTTTCTGGCGTGCTGCTCCCGGGACTCGCTGGCCCGACGGCTGGTCAAGTTGACGCCCGACGAAGCCAAACCCACAGGGGCGTACAAACATCCTTTGCAACGCGTTGAGATTGGCGTTCACTGGCCGGCTTGATGATCGAAGTAAAGCACCTCACGCGCGTCTTTCGCACCTACAAGAAAAAACCCGGATTTTGGGGAGGAGTGAAGGGGCTTTTTCGACGCGAGTTCGAAGAAACGGCGGCCGCCAAGGACGTATCGTTTTCAATCGCGGAAGGAGAATTCGTCGGCTTTCTGGGTCCTAACGGAGCCGGCAAGACAACCACCTTGAAGATGCTGTCGGGACTTATTTTTCCAACCAGCGGTACCGCCCGGGTGGCGGGGTTTGATCCGACGAAAAGAGAGAACGCATACCGAAGGATATTTGCGCTCGTACTTGGTCAGAAGAACCAACTTTGGTGGGATCTACCCGCAATCGAATCATTCCATTTGCTGCGGGCAATCTACGCCATTCCCGAGTCCCAGTTCCAAACCAGCTTGGACGAGCTCGTCGATCTCCTGGATGTAAGGCGAAAACTCAACGTCATGGTTCGAGAGCTCTCTCTGGGGGAGCGCATGAAGATGGAGTTGATTGCAGCGCTGCTGCATCGCCCCAGAGTACTTTTCCTGGATGAGCCGACCATCGGTTTAGACGTGGTTTCGCAGAAGTCGGTGCGGCAATTTTTACGCGATTACAACCGGCGTCACCGGGTGACCATATTGCTGACCAGCCATTATATGGCCGACATCAAGGAACTGTGCGAACGAGTGATCGTCATACACAAAGGCTCGAAGATCTATGATGGGGCTTTAACCCGCCTGGAAACCAGCGGTGGCGCGCGAAAGAAAATCATTTCGTTCGTCCCAGCGCTCCCGGTATCTACTGAAGAACGAGGATTTCCCGAAAATTGGAAATCGGCCCACGCGCTGAACACCATAAGGCACGATGACGGAAAGTTCACGCTGACCGTCTCGAGCGAAAACGTTGTCACAGTCTCGCAGGAGATTCTAAGCACCGCGCCTGTAGCAGACATCACCATCGAAGAGGTCCCCCTTGAGGACATCATTGCGGAGTTATTTAGTACTCAGGGTTGATGGGAGCGGTGGCCAAATCCACCCGGCTCCAATCATGGAGCGAACCAACTCTCGGAGCGTCCATGCGCATTTCTGAGCCGCATCCGTTAATGACTCACGAGTAAGTTCGGCTCGTACTTCCAGCGAAATCCGTAATGATTCATCGCCGAGTTGCTCGATCCGCCGCGCGTCAGGGAAGGTTGAAAGAGATCTCCTCTGGCGCATTTCATGAGCCAGTCGAAAGTTAACTTCGGCTAGGTAGTGATGAATCCAACGTTGGGCCGCCAAAAATTCACCTCGCTGAAGCTTTCGGATTGTAGAAACGTAATCACAAACAAAGCCATCTGCCGCGGTACGAATGGCATCATCGCTCAGCCTAGGAGCCGGAACGTTGCTTTGTATAAACAAATACAAATCAATTATAGATTTATCACCTTTGATGATCTTATATCCACCGACCAACACCGCAGCAAGATCCTCCAATGAGTTCAAAATCGACGGTTGATAAAAATAGCTCCGCGACTTGACCAGCGTCAGCGCCTGCGTCACCTGAAGAAGTGGGATCACAACTATATCAATCTCGCCATCGCTAAACAAGATTGTAACTTTTCTAACTGCACCAAGGCGCCCCCCACGCGCAGCCACGGCTACTGGATGTCCGATTTCCGAAGTAAACTCACTAGGATTCTCAAAAACTTCCGGAGTTGATGAAATGATTTGGAAATCCCAGTCTGAATATAGATCCGCGGAGCCGACCAAATTAGCCAATCTAACATAGGATCCGATATGAACAATCCCCTTGATATGCTCCTGGCGAGTTGCCCACTGAACAAAACGCTGCCCTAAATCAAATGTACTCACAATCTACGGAACGATATCAAAATCTCTGTTCCCTCCATACCTGGCCCCGCATGTATTTCACCATTGTGAAGGCGCAGAATTTCTTTCGCCAAGAAGACGCTCAATCGCCCTTGATTAGGAACGGCACCCTCTGTCGGTTCCGGTAATATACCTTCGAGTTCGAGATACATTCCCCTCAGAGATAACATCGCAGTGGTTTCTGGACCCGAGCCAGTCGACCTGAGCTTCATTACCATTTCACCACCTGTTTGGCCCTTTCGGTTTTCGCATAACGTTCGCACTAACGCACGCACAGCAAACTCGAGAAGCTTCCTACTACCCAGCAAAACAATAGATTCAGTCCCTATTTCTGTCCGAACTCCAAGAGAGACTCCAACTTCTTCAGCGATTTCACGTATATCAACCGGTGTCGCATCTGCTTCGTGGAGACCGTGCATCAATGCGAAATGATCATTCAATATTTCCAGCTGAGCTACGTCATTTTTTATCGTTTTTATCAACGCTGGTGGAAGTAAACGTTCGGCTCCCGTCTGGCGAAATGTAGTCAACGAAACGAGGGCATTGCCAAGCTCGTGACTGAGGGTAAGAGCCAGTTCACGCAAGACCTCGCGACGCCCAGCTCGCTCACGGCTAATTGCATCGTAAACCTCGCCACTGGCCTCCTCCCAGAAGGCCCACACGCCTCCGGTCTCCGAAATAATGCCGGCGCTTACACGGAAAGGTTGTCCAACGCTAGGGGCTACTCGACACATCTCGCGAGTTCTACGAGCCTGCCCTATTGCATCGCGGACTACCAACGGTATATGCCGAGGGGCGCTTTCACTTTGGCCCAGGACTAACGTACCAGGAAGGTACTTTGCCCCTAAACTCGCTTGCTCAGCCATCAAATTCAGGCGGCTGACCTGCGCCGACTTAGCCAAAAAATGCCTAAGCAAACGCGCAAAAAATACTGCTCGGATCCTATCTGTTTCATCATACGATTGGCCATCATCCCTTACTCCGAGTGCAATAAGCCCCAATAGCCGTCCGTTATCATGTATAGGAACGAGCATTCTAGCGCCCCATAAAGCTAGACGGTTCCGCACTGCCAATTCTGCTACAGGATCAGCCGGGCTATCCCAGTTTGTTCCATCGATAACAGCTGGATGCACCTCAAAGAAGCTGACTAAAGGATCATCAGCAGCGAAGAAAGATGTGCCGCGGTCTGCACGGAAACCTTCGGACTCCCGGAGAAAGAAAACAGCGTGCGAGGCCCGAAGCATATGTCTCGATGCGCGCCGAAACTCTGCAATCAACCGGTCGCGAGCATCGATAGATTCAATCGCCGCCTCGAGAAAATCCCATAGCTCAGTAGCATCAGGGATGGGTCGGTGCTGAGCTCTAGGCGCAGATTCTAAACGACGGTTTTTTTCAACCAACATTTCCACCAAAGATTGCTTTTCCGCAACCTCCTCAAGCAACGGCAGGAACTCCCTTAGCTTCACTGCGCTTTCTTCGTAGGAGAGAAATATTTTAGCGCGACCTGCCATTCGAGCTTGTTCGAACGGCAAGCTCTTAGGCTCGCCGACAAAAATTGTAGGACAGCGTGCGAGTGCAGTCGACACCTCTCGGTCATCGGAAGCATCGAGCACCACAACTGCGGCAAAGCCAGCCGCTGCGCCTGCAGGAAATGGCTGCGATCCCAAGCGAAGTGCGATTCGCCCCGGAGGCAACTGCCGCTCCCACGCATCTGCTAGAGCCGTGTCGGTAGTTGCTAGGATGACAACGGTTGGCATGGGAAAATCACCCTGAAAGTGGCACCACGTCCGGGTTCTGCTGGATCGACAGTGATACCGGCATTTAAATTCTCCAAGATGTCACTACAGATTGCGAGTCCGAGCCCGAAACCAGTAGATTTAGTTGTTTGGAAAGGCTGAAATAACCGAGGGCGAATTTCGTCTGAAATTCCTGGTCCACTATCCGCAACCACCATCTCAATTCCAACAGGAGTATTCCGAGTGCTGATCTGAACCCACTTTTCCTCTGGGTTATGAGCCTCCACCGCCTGAATAGCATTGAAACAAAGGTTTAACATCACCTGCTTTGCAGCAGATGCATCAGTATATGCAACGTCTGGGGATGCATCAAATTTAGTCAAAAACTGCACATTCTTATGCGAAGCCTTTGCTGCCACTAAGTCCATACTCGAACGCAGTAATGGATGAAGTTCTATAAGCTCAGCTGAGTATGTTCGAGGGGAGGCTAGATCTAACAGTTGCTCCGTTAGCTGGTCGATTCGACCCACCTCGTCTAAAATAAGCCGAAAAAATTTATCTCTAAATTTTGGGTCGTGGTGATGGGTAGGCAGAAGCTGTACGAATGTCTTGATTGAAACGAGCGGGTTTCGGATCTCGTGTGCCAAACTCGCCCCCAGTAGGCCAACGGTAGCAAGCTGTTCGGCATGTTGAACCTTTATCGAAAAATGAGCGCGCTCCAGCGCATTCTCCATGATCGACGCGAGCTCCATCAGCTGTGTCGCTTGGGGATATGTGAATGGTCGCCTGGATGCGCCATATCCAACCCCGGCCAATATAGTAAGGGCCGTGCCTTCCTCAATAAGCAAAATCCCAAGTTGCTGCTCTGCGAGAAACTCAGAGAGGGCGATACGATCAGGAGTGGCGCGCTCCCGCGCAAGCCTCTCAGGAGTGGCCCAACGGAGCTGCCGAATCGCGTTAGCAACTGTTCCCTGCCCATCTAATTCGACAGAACCACCTGATAACAGTTCTTTATTACCAGAGAGAATGATAGCGCGCTCGCTCTGTCCCCACCCCTTCAGTATCGCGCAAAAAGCACTCTCAAGGTTTTCAGTCCGTGATTCTCGCTGTGCGGCCGCGAAAGCCGCTTGGCGAGCCTCAGTCGCTTCTGGAAAAAACTGAAGCGTAGCGTCTAGACGACGCCGGACAATCCTTGCGAACCACAATGAAACGGCGACGGTGCAGAAAAAGGCAACCTCATCCGGAATGAATGATTCAATGGCGCTAAAAAAGAAATATGCCACCCCCCCCACTAGCACAACCAGTATTACTTTACCCAAGCCAATCAACATCAGCTGCCGAGCTTCAAAAATCCTGTGCGTCGTGATGGCCAAAGCGGTCCCCGCATAATACAAAAGAGCTACAAAAGGGGATAGTCTAAATCCAACCTTTACTACGGCATCCAGCATCATCAAAAATAAAATAGTCGTCGCGGCCGCGCATCCACCCCAAAGCCATACTTGCAGAGCTAATCTGCGCCCCCCCGAGAGCACGCGAATCTTTCGAACTGAATCGAAGGCCAAAGTTACATATAACCCAAGGCTTCCTAATATATAAATATAATACCCGAACCCGAAAAGTCGGTTATCCGCGGTAGATGCCGCAGGGATAAAGTAGCTCGTAAAACACAAAACAGCCAAAGCGGATGGAACCAAAACCCAGAACCACCACTGCATCGAGCGCCATGGACAGATATCTTTAAAGTCAGATGATATAGCCTCTTTAACCAGCCAAAAATGCAGGGGAATCAAAGCCGCAATAGCCGTTGTCCACCGCAACCAATATAATCCGTCCACTCCACTTATCGTTAGATGCATCGCGCCTAGCCAAAGCGCAATATGGATCGAACACGTAAAGACGGTCCGATTTACCAAGTGGCGAGAATTCGACCACAATATAAGGGAGCCGACACCCAAGACAGCAATCGCGGCAAAAAATGCAGATGACATTAGCATCGCGCGAGGAGTAAGCTGGCGTTTACCCCCGATATACCGTGAGCGTTGATTAAAGTATTTACATGCTCAACCGAAACAACACTAGCAGAAAGACGCAATGGACACTCCGGATCAGCATGCCGCCAATTTACTGTTGGCGGAATTAAGCCATTGCGCTGCGAAAGGGCCGCAGCCGCAACCTGAATCGCAGGTGCTGCACCAAGCGGATTACCGATTGCGCCTTTGATCGATACGGTCGGGATTGAAGCAAGCCTGGAGCCAAAGATCCTCTGTAGTTCACGAGCTTCAGCTGCATCGATTAGCCGGTGCCCCGGCCCCCAGGCGCTAATTGAATCGACATCCTGCGGCCGTAGTCGGGCGTCGGCCAACGCCATGTTCATCGCGACGCCCATTCCGCCACACAGGTTCCCTGACGGGTCATTAGCATAAGCGTAACCATCAACATACGAATAACCCGGGCGCACACTGTCTTCACACTCTAGTACAAACATGCTTGCGCCTTCACTCACCACGCCAGTCGTTCTCCAAAGGTCAAAAGGCCGGTTTAGTTTTTCTGCGTTCTCTGTCGTTTCTGGAGTCATTCCGACTGACCTTAATTCGACGAGCGGACACTTGTAGAGGGGTGCATCGGCGCCCCCACAAATCGCAATATCAGCTTCACCACTCGCGACCAACCGGGCCGCATGACCCACTGCGTCCAACCCGGTACAGCATGAACTCTGAACCGATATACTACGCGCTTGGAGGTCAAGAGCATCTGAAATTGTCGCGGCAATAGTAGCAGCGTTGGTAGTATAAATCGCTCGGCCTAGTGCGCCTCTTGCGCCTTTTGCATTAACGCCTTCTATGGTTCGAATTATGCCGTCGAAATCCATGACGCAGGCTCCGGCAACTACCACTGCGTTTTGCTTCGAAAACTCAGAAAGCGGTATTCCCGAATCTTGGATTGCCAAAAGGCTTGCCGCTATAGCGAACTGAGTGTGCCGAGCTGCCCCTTTTGGGGCGTCTTGCTTGGGTAAATATTGATCAATTCGGAAGTCGTCGATATATGCGGCAACAAAAGGCCCTAGCTCGGCACCGAGTCTAGTGAATGGGCGGACACGACTTTCGGATTGAAGAATACCCTTCCAAAACTCATCTCGACCGATACCCGCCGGAGTGACCGGTCCGATACCCGTAATCTTAACTCGACGGCGCTTCATCCCTGCGGGGCCGCGGGGAAGACCAGTTTTACCGTCGTTCCGACTCCCGGATTTGATTCAAGCATGAAATCTGCACCGTGCGTTCCGGCGAGGTGACGGCAGATACTTAGCCCCAAGCCTGTTCCACTAGCCTTGCTACTAAACCCTCCGTGCAATGCCCGCTTCACCAACTCAGCATTCATCCCTGCTCCGTTGTCGGCGATACTCAATTCCAAGAGGTCGCCGCGGTTTGAAAACGTAACAGCGAGGCGGGTAGCACCCGCTTCCAGAGAATTCTTAAATAGGTTCTGGAATACTCTCATCAGCTCAAACTTCGAACCGCGGACAAAGGCCTCCGACAAGCCGGAGCACTGGATGGCCACATTGCCGAAGAATATGACCTGGCGGACCTCCAGCGCAATTTTAACCAGGTCCACTGCAACAAATTCCGTGGCCTGCTTCGAAGCCAGCCGCCAGTTCTCAGACAAGTGATGACAGTACTCCGCCGCTTTTTCGACCATCATGGAATACTCAGAAAGTTTCCTACCGGTCTCCGGGTCTTTCTGCGAAAGAACCCGCGCCTCCTCTGCGACCAAAGCCGCGTAACCAATGACTACCGTAAGAGGATTGTTGAGATCGTGCACGAGCTCAACCGAGGCCCTAGCTTGCCAGACTTGAGGTTCACTTTGCTCAATCTCCCGCTTCAACGCCACATTTAAGCTGTGGGCCTCGTTGGCGGCTTGCGCTTGGGCCCGCCTCAAGCGAGTGGCTTGGGCCTGCCTTCGAACCGCGTCAATTAATTCGGGGATATCGGGCGGTTTGCGGAGGTACTGGTTAGCACCTGCAACCATTGCTTGCTGCGCGGTAAGCAAGGTTCCATAGCCGGTAAGCATGATCACCGAAACATGGGGATCAATCTTGCGGAGTTCCTCCAGCGCCCGGATCCCATCCATTTCTGGCATTCGGATATCCATGACAACCGCGGCGTAGCTTCGTGCCTGAAGCTTCGCTAGGGCCTCTTTGGCACGCTCGGCGGTATCAACCGAAAATTCAGAGGACAGGCTAAACGCGATCGATTCGCGGGGACCGTACTCGTCATCAACCACAAGCACAGCTGGCTTCTCCGCCAATGCAGGGGAAGTGACAGCCGGGATTTTCTCGGTCAGCATGCGAACAGGTGGTTTTGAAGCAGTGCCGCACGGAAGCTGGCCTCGCACAGCATAGTGGTGTTTGCAGATCCAAATTTACGGTGTCAAGGCGCCCATCGAGGATTATCCGACCCCAAGCAACAATTAATCTAGTTTACTTGCCCTTGACAATAGCAGCATCTAGCAGCTCTCCGCCGCCAGACGGCGTCGGCGATCTCAAACCTCGCCGAGCCCTACTCGAATCACCGATTCTCTGCTTGAAAGTCATTTGCGAAGGCGATACTTCGCAGAGATCAAAAACGCCGCACCGCGCGAGCGGCTCGCGATCACCAAGGGACCGGATCCACGGAATTAAGAGGGAAACACCTTCGACCCGAAGTATCTCGGTCGGCACGTGCCGAGACACGCCGTCGGGCAAATCCATTCGGCCAAGTAATCCCGAATTTCACTCCGAGGATTTGACAGCCAAGACCTACAGCGAGCGACGCGGCGGCCGTTGCTGACAGCTTCCTTCCGCCCGCACAAGATTGACAGCTCCGGCGCGGTTGGGCGCAAGGAGAAGAGCCTGCGCTGCCCTGATTGCTTTAAAAAGTGATCGAAGCGTTTTTCAGGTCTGGGCAACCGAGCCATGTCTGCGTGGCACTCCCCTTCTAGAACGCCACAGTTTATCACATCAAATACGACCGCGCGGGATTCTCTTGGCGATCAACCGACTCCTGTCCTGAATTCACTCGCATCACTTTACAGATAACGCGAAATGTCGATTACCCATAATTAGGGGAAAAAT
>Ga0163150_10009960_pt1 | contig 10384 bp, 5 predicted proteins | sample OliLakLV19P2IB_FD_148628 | JGI IMG/M metagenome (GOLD analysis project Ga0163150, IMG submission 148628) | Freshwater microbial mat bacterial communities from Lake Vanda, McMurdo Dry Valleys, Antarctica - Oligotrophic Lake LV.19.P2.IB | ecosystem: Environmental > Aquatic > Freshwater > Lake >...
CGTCCGGCCGTCGAAGATACACGCTGAGGCCCGAGCACGCCTTCGCACGCGCCAGCAATAATCGCCATGCACGCCCCGGAAACGGGCGCGCGGAAGTTGAACCCGAAGAGGCTGTCGATCGCGAATGCGAACGCGAGGATGGCGCAAATTACCCCCGTGCCGCGACGCTCACCATTGGCCGTGGACATCGCCGCGCCCAAACCGCGAAACAACACCGAGAATAGAAATAGCATGTATAGCAGCGCGGTGGGGAAACCTGTTTCCGCCGCGAAATTCGCATATTCATTGTGCGCGTGGGTGTTGTATCTCCCTGCCCGCACAAAGGTTTCTTGTTCAAATGGCGTCCAAAACGGAACGTTGGCGATTTCGTAGTTGCCCAGTCCAAACCCAAAAACGGGATTCTCCATTGCCATGCGTGCGCTTCCGTAAATGGAATTGATGCGAAGCAGGAGGGATTGTTCACTTGGGACAACGCTGCCGTACAGCGCGTAGTGAACGGTAAGCAAGCCAACTATTCCAAGTGCGCCAGAGGCTACGGTTATGAAAAGAGCGCGAATCGCCTTCGTACGGGACGCGCCAGTCATGCGTGAAACCCGCACCATGACAATTGCCAATATCGCGGCGGCAATGAGTGCGGCAATGCCGGCGCGATGACGGGTCAGCACGAGGTGCGCAACGTTCAACGCGGCAAAGCCCAACAACCACCATTTGCGTCGCACAATGGCGAGCGAAACTGCCGAGATTATCGATAGAACAAGTGCGTGCCCCGCGATGTTGGGATTCCCCAATGTCGATGGGAGATGGCGGTATTCATTGGTATCCATAACCGACGGGTCCCAAGGCAGGGGATCGTATCCGGCCCATTGCACGAAGCCATAGAGCGAAACCACGGCCATCGCGCTTACGAAGCATATCAGTGCCCGTTCCACGTGCCGCGGCATGCTGAATACCGCTGACGCTGACGCGAACAACAACACGTAGGAAAGGAGCCGCGTGGATTCGACCAGCACGAGGCCGCGGTTTGCGGCCCATAAGCCCCCAATCAAGGCCCATGTAACCATCCCCGCCAGGGCCAGCGTGGGCAGTCTTAACAACGTAAGTCCTCGTCCGGCTTGCGGCGCAACTCCCGAAAGTGTGGCGGACGCAAGCCCGGCGATTCCGATCAGCAACCACTTGATATCCACCGTTGGCAATGCGGAAAACGGATATATCGCCAGCGGCAGCAGGAAAAGGAACAGGCCCATGATGGTTCGGCCAGCGCGTTGCGTGGCAGTGGAAAAATCTTGATGCATTGCTGAAATCACCGATCCTTAAACATTGCCAGGAGCATACGTGTTTGGACAGGCAGAACTCACGTTCACGCACGGCGAATGAACCAATCAGAGAATATTGATGAATCCGCCAAATTCTGAACAAAACACAACCCCAGTGGCGTCAACGGCAATGTGGGGGCTTTTCCTCGCTGACCGTAGGACAAATCCCGTAAGTGATTCGACGCGGCATAGCGGCGGTGACGCGGGTGTTTTTTTCTCTGACGAACAAACCGTACCGCGCGCGGCCATGTAAGCCATGCGCTCGTTTTGCATTAGGAGGAGGACTCGCAATGAATCGAATATTCCGGTTTCCCGTGATACTGCTAGCCATCGCAGCGCTTCTGGCGCCCGCATGGGCACAAGGAGACCTGCACGCGCGCATCAGTTTCGATGCGGGCGGCACGATGGTGCGGGGCACGGATGACGCGGACTGGAGTTTCGCGACCGTAAATACTCTCATTCTTCCTGGCGATACGCTGTGGGCAGACCAGGGAGCCACTGCGGAAATGGAACTCGCGGGCGGTACCTTTGTGCGCATGGCGGATGGCAGCCGGGCAGTGATTTTCGCGCTGTCGCCCGTGGAACTGCGCGCATCGACGGGCTCCTTTTATGTTCACCGGATTTCCCGCAGCACGGGCGACGTGATTATCCAAACGCCGGCAGGCAGTGTACTTGTGGATCGCGATACAGCCGCGCGGATTGACATCGCGAGCGATGGCTCGACTATTGTCAGCGTGCACTGGGGTTCAGCCCGCGTGCAATCCGGAGGCGGAGGAGGTCAAACGGTTTACGATCGTGAACGCGTGTATGTTGACCCCGGGTATCTGCCTTCCGAATCCGTATCGTTTGATCCCGCGTATGAAGATGATTTTGACGCATGGAATCGTGAACGGTCCCAAATCCTCGTCACGGGAGTTTCCCGGATTCCAACTACTGTTCCCGTGTCCAACGATACCATCGGCATCGCCGACCTGAGCTCTTATGGCGACTGGATCACGCATGAAAACCGCCCCTATTGGCGGCCAACGGTAGAGTCCAATTACGTGCCATATAGGCAAGGGCATTGGAGTTATGTTCCCTCAGTCGGAAGCGTGTGGGTCGGCAACGATCCTTTTTCGTATGTAACTTCGCATTACGGCCGCTGGAACTACATTCATCGTTACGGATGGGTCTGGCAATATGATCGGCAATGGTCGCCGGCATGGGTCGCGTCCGTTCGTTACGGCGATAACATGCTTTGGACACCGGTTGGGTTCGACAACCGCCCGGTGCTCGTGACCAATACCGCAACATTTAACATCGCTGGCGTGCTCTTTAGCCTGGTGGCAAGTTCGTTTGTTCCCCAGAACCAGTTGTATTACGGACCATCGTACATCGCGCCGGTGCGTCCGGTTGTGGTGCAAAATATCAATATAACGAACATAAACATTTGGAACATTGGAACTGACCGGCGGTCTCACCATGTAAATGTGCCGTACAAGGACAATCAGATTCGCGAATATCAGCATCGGCCCGACCGCGTCATTCGCGGGTTGGAACGATCGAAGAGGAACGACGCGACGGCACACCAGATTGCGACGAACCTTGAACAGAAAACACGCCAAGAGCCAAAGGCCAAAGCGACAGCACAGGGCGAAATACCCAAACAGGCGACGGTCGCGGACCCGGATGGACGGCGCGCGAAAACGCGGGAAGTCCGTCTCGAACGCGAGCAACGGCAAGCGAGCCGGACACCAGCGGAAGAAAAAGTCGCAAAGCGTTCGTCGAGGACGGACGAAACACTGCGCCCCGTTCCTGACGACGGAGTTGTCATAGGAGACGAGCAGCGCGCAAAACGGCGGGACGATCTCACTGACCCTGTTGCGAAGGATAAACCCAAACGGTCGGTGGACAAACAGCAGCGGCCCGATGCGCGAACCGAGGACGCCGATCGCGTCCGTCGCTCCCGGCAAACGGAACAGCCTCAAGTGGAACAGCCTCAAGTGGAACAGCCGCCCACCGCGGTAAAGGAACAGAAGCAAAAGACGAAGCCGGACGCGACCGCGCGCGAAACCGAACGCGCGAAGCAAGACACAACGCCGGCAGAGCGTCAGGCCCGGATTAAGGCCGACACCGATCAGAAGGCAAAGGTCAAGGCCGATAACAAGCAAAAGGCGCGATCCAAATCAGATGCCGATCGCCAGGCAAAGGCGAGGGCCGAAGCGGACCGGCGTACGCAGTCACGAACCGAAGCGGAACGACAGGTACGACCGAAAGCTGAAGTGGATAGCCAGGCCCGGACCAAGGCTCAAGCCCAACAACGGGCGGCTCGGTCCCGCAGCGAGTCCGATCTACGGGCGCGCGCCAATCGCGAACGCTCGATCAAAAAGAGCACTCCCGAGGTGGACAGAGCACAATCCCGCAATCGGGCAGAGGCGCAATCCCCGCAGCGAGTCGAATCACCGACGGCCCGCCCGGAAGAGGCACAGGTCGAGAGCGGGCAACCGCCAGCAGAGCCGGAACCGGCCCCGGAGGCCAGGGCCAGGCAGTCAGGTGAAAAAAGGAACGTAAAACAGCGAGACCGCACATAGTTCCACGACCAAGAGCGGAAGTCCGCGCCGGGCCTGGCAATAACGCGGCCCGGCGCGCTTTCATTTCTGCGCAGCCAACCAACGTCCAGAATCCGCGCGGAGCGCCTTGGACTGCGGTAGCGGGTAGCGACCGCTTTCCGTTTCCCAGCCAGTTTCGCTTTAGATTTTTCCGAAATCGCGCTGCGCGCAAATGCCTTCCAAGGGCAATTGGTGTATAGTAGGATGACAAAGTTTTGGAAGTGAACGCAGTGGAGAAGAGCAGTGCCGCGTTGGTTTATCAGTTCGCGTGACCATAAGGTTTTCACCGACCGCAAACGCAAAGTGCTCCGAAAACGTATTTCGACGGTCGAAATAGTTGCAAGCGCGATCTTCGGCGTTGCAGTAGTGGTCATGGGCGTATGGTTTTTGTCCAAGAAAGAGGATTTTGACCCCGGCGAACGGGACATTTCGATGGCGCTGCTCGAAGAGGGCACGGTGCACGACACCCTATACCGCACCCCGCTATTGCGCTGGGTGGACCCCGCAACCCTTGGAAGTGGCGGCGCCGCGAATGCACCCGCGGTTGAGATGGCCCCATTTCCCAATACCATCCTTGACGCAGGGTGGACACCATCATCGCGCCTGCAACACTTCACGGCAGAGAATCTGTACGAGAAAATCAACGGTGCGGCGGACCAGTTTTTTCAATTCGGATTCGTCCAAATGGACTACATTTCACTGGCCAAAGAGGAAGCCGGACATGACCTTTCAATAGAACTTTACGACATGGGCGCGTTGCCCAACGCACTCGGCATATTCGCGGCCCAACGGGATGAAACAGCAAAAATTGTGTCTACCGGCGCTGCGAACTACTATCCAACGTCCGCGGGAGCAATTGGCATAGCCGGACCATACTACTTCAAGGTTTCCGGCAACTCGGACGCACCCGAAATCCAGGAAAAGGCCAAGCAACTCGCTGGGACCTTTGCCGACATGGCTGGAGAAGGCGCCCTGCCTGCCCCGTATACCGTCTTGGCCAACGGACTTAAGGTGCCTTTTGACGGAATTCAGTTTGAAAAATCGGACGTATTTCAGTACGATTTTGCCAAGGATTTCTGGTTTGGAACGTCCGGATCAGATTCCGTGTTTAGGTATTACATGCACGAGGCCGCGTCACCGGACGAGGCAACGGCGTTATTTGATAAGTTGCTGGAAAACCAGCTCTTCGATTACGATGAAGTCAGCCGGACTGAGAGCGAAGTGGTGTTGAAGCACAAGGTGCTCGACGCCTACCTGTCGCTCGGTAAACAGAACAACTTCGTGTACGGCGTGGACGGCGCGCCGGAAACCGCTGTGCTCGAACAGGCGTCAACCCTGTTGAGATCGGCATTGGACGATCTAGGCGATGGATACCAGCAGACCCGAGGACCCGGAAAGCCGGAACAATCCCCCCAAGCAGAAGCCCCCGAAGACGAAGCCTATTCAGCATCCTGACTACGTCAAGTCGGAAATGAACCGTCGCACGTTTTTCCGGCGCATCAGTACCGTTGGGGGAATCGCCGGGGCGGCAACCTACCTCGCCGCGGCCCCGGAGAATTGGCCGCTTTCGTTGCGTGACAAAAGCGGCCTGCGGAGCGTGCCCCAGCACACACCTTTCAGCCTGCGCGACTACCGCGTCGAGAAGCCGTTCGGAAAGCCGGATGTCGGTATTGGACGCCAAGGCACACCGCAGGAAAAACTGATGGCCGCGCTGGATGCCATCGGCGGAATTAAACATTACGTCCAGCCCGGCGATATCGTTTTGCTTAAACCGAATGTTGCTTTTGATCGCGCACCCAATTTGGGCGCAACTTCGAATCCGGAGTTGGTCGAACTGATTATCAAAATGCTGCTCGTTGATTGCCGCGCGCAGGAAGTCCGCGTCGCGGATAATCCTATCGAGTCGCCCGCGGACTGCTTTGAAAAAAGCAAGGTCCGCTTCGCGACGGAAAAGGGTGGGGGCCGCGTCTACCTTCCGGACTCCAACGCGTTCAAGATGTTGAACACGCCCGGTGCGGAATTGATCGAGCATTGGTGGTTCTTTCAACGGCCGTTCACGAACGTCGACAAGGTAATAGGGTTGGCGCCGGTCAAGGATCACAACCTCTGTCATGCGTCGATGGGTATCAAGAACTGGTACGGGCTGCTTGGCGGCACGCGCAACCAGTTCCATCAGGATATCCACGGAATTGTCTCCGATTTATCCATCATGATTCGGCCAACCATGACAATTCTGGACGGCACGCACATCCTCATGCAAAACGGACCGACCGGCGGTGATCCGTCAAACGTAAAGCCGGGCCATACAGTCATCGCTTCGGTTGACCCGGTGGCCTCGGATGCCTGGGCATTCGAACATTTGCTCGAGCGTGGGCGAGATTATCCGCAGTATCTGTTCAAGGCGGAAGAGAAGGGCAGCGGAAGCATCAATTGGGACGGCAGAATCCGCATCGTGTGATGCACACGGCAACATTGTTATGCAACGACTCACCGCGTATCTAAAAGGCTTCAACACCCGCAAGGCATTGCGGCTCACCAACGCGCGCATCCTCTCGCAGATATTCTTCTTCGCAGTGTTTATCTTTTCGATTTGGGCGACTTGGACTTCCCGCCTCGGCGGCTATCCCGTTTCGCGCATCCTCGAGATGGACCCGCTCGTGATGATCGCCACCATGCTCTCGACCGGATACGTCTACCGGTATCTCGGCTGGGGTATTCTCATCATTGGCGTCACATTGCTGTTCGGACGGGTGTTCTGCAACTGGATTTGCCCCTATGGAACGCTGCACCAATTCGTCGGCTGGCTGTTCAATATCGGGAACGCCAAATCCCGCATCGACGAAAATCGCTACCGCGGCATCTATTTTCTGAAATACGGAATCCTCACGGTTTTTCTGCTGATGGCGTCGATGGGCGCATTGCAGATTGGCCTGCTCGATCCCATTTGTTTAATGTACCGCACCTTCGCAACCGTCGTTACACCCGCCACCGACATGGTCATCGATCAGGCCTCGCTCACTGCAAACGGAATGGCGCTTGACACCGTTTGGCTCGACAACATGAAGTTCAAACCGGGCGTGAACAGCCGCGTGTTTGTCGGGTCTTTCTGGATCGGACTTGTCATCGTCGGCCTCGTCGGCATGAACATCATCATTCCACGGTTTTTCTGCCGCGTGCTCTGTCCCCTCGGCGCGCTGCTCGGTGTTTTTTCGCGGTTCTCACTATTCCGCATCAACCGCGACGTGCATAAGTGTACCGACTGCAACCTGTGCCTCTCCCGCTGCGAAGGCGCCGCGGACCCGCAAGGCAAACTCCGCTTGAGTGAGTGCTTCTCGTGCATGAACTGTATCGACGATTGCCCCGAGGACGCGCTCTCGTTCTCGATGGTGAAACTCGACACCAAGCAGGTAGTCCCCGGACCGGACATGTCGCGTCGGCGCTTGGTTTTCGCCGGAATTCTTGGGTTGTTGGCCTACCCATTTATCAAGAATCACGGCGTGAACACCAACGAAAACTTTTCACCCAAACTGATGCGTCCGCCCGGTTCTGTCGAAGAAAACGCCTTTCTTTCCAAATGCATCAAGTGCGACCAGTGCATCAATGCGTGCCCCACCAATGTGCTTCAACCGGCGACCTACCAGGAAGCCGGCCTGGAAGGCCTTTGGACACCGGTGATGAATTTCAAGATTGGCCATTGCCAGTTGAAATGCACGCTGTGCTCGGAAGTCTGCCCGACGGGCGCTATCCGGAAAATCACCGTCGAAGAAAAACTGGGCAAGGGAACGTACACGGAAGAAGGCCCCATCCGTCTGGGTACGGCTTTCTTCGACGTGGGCCGCTGCCTGCCGCATGCGATGGAAATACCCTGTGTCGTGTGCGAGGAAGTGTGCCCGACGTCGCCCAAGGCAATTCAAACCAAAGACGAAGAAGCAAAAGACGTTTATGGCAATATCGTCGTTCTGAACAAGCCGTTCATGGTGCCGGACCTTTGCATCGGCTGTGGAATATGCGAGAATGAATGTCCGGTAAAAGACCAGCGCGCCGTCTATGTGACCGCGGTCGGCGAAAGCCGATCCGATGAACGTAAGTTGTTGCTCAAATCGCGTGGAGAAGTAGCCTAACCGCGCCCAAAGCGCCGCCAATTAAGGGAGACCGCACCATGAGCCGAGATCGCATAGCACGACGGGATTTCATGAAAGGCGCCGTCGCCGCGGGCGCCGGAGCCAGCGTAATGACGGGCGCCGCGCACGGCGCGGAGGAAGCGCCACAGGAAGCGGCCCTCGTGCCCCGCAAGAAGTTGGGCAAGACCGGCGCGGAAGTGCCCATCGTTTTGATGGGCGGTTCGCAGAAATTTGATCCCACGTATGACAAACGCCTCCACCGCGCATTTCAGATGGGATGCTACTATCTTGATACCGCGCAGGCATACGCCGGCGGGCAGTCCCAAAAGACCATTGCGCCGTTCGTCAAGCAGATTGGTGATCGGAAGAAACTCTGGATCACGTCGAAGGTGTGCCTGCTTGGCGACGCGGCCAACGCGCAAAACTTCAAAAAGAATTTCGATACCTGTCTGAGGGACCTCGACACTGAATACCTCGACATGTTTTTCATGCACATGGTCAAGGAAGAGCGGTTGCTCGAACCCGAATTCATCAAGATGGGTGATGAACTCAAGAAATCGGGCAAAACAAAGTTTTTCGGCTTCTCCTGCCACGATGGCAATGTCGTCGAACTAATGAACAAGGCCGCGAAAGTCGGCGGCATCGACGCGATCATGTTCCGATTCAACTTCCGCCAATACGGCGATGTGCAACTGAACCAGGCCATCGACAACTGCAAGGCCGCGGGCATCGGCCTAATCGCGATGAAGACCCAGGCGTCCGTCCCCGACGATCAGGAGAAAGTCCTCGGCTTCCAATCGAAGAACTTTACCCTGGGCCAGGCGAAACTGAAATCGGTCTGGGCTGACGAACGCATCGACGCCGCCGTCTCCGGCATGACCAACGTACAACTCGTGCAGGAAAACTGTTCCGCCGCGGCATCGCCCGTGCAACTCACCATGAACGAGTTTACCCAACTCAACCGTCTCGCGGCGTTGACCGCCGCCTCACATTGCAAAGGGTGCAGCAATATCTGCGAATCAAAGATTAACGGCCACCTCAAGATCGCGGACGCTATGCGCTACCTCATGTACTTCGAAAGTTATCACGAACCGGAGACAGCCCGCGAACTCTACAACGCGCTGCCCGCGCTCGAGCGCGATTACGATGGCGTCGACTTCTCCGAAGCCTCCCGCGCATGCCCGCAAGGAATCGACATCGAACGGCGCCTGAGGGCCGCACGCGAACACATGCTGGCGTAAACACCAAAATTCGCTGTCAGATTTCGGGATAGCCTTACCAAGGCTATCCCTCTTTTTTTGGCTACGGACACTTAACGGAAAGCCAATATATATGATATGGTTTTCCATATGAAGACCACCCTCAATATCGACAAAACTGTTATGCGCAGGTTAAAGGAAGAAGCTGCCCGCCAAGGACGAACGATGTCCGAGTTGGTCGAAACTGCGTTGCGTGCATTGCTTTCGCCGCGTCGACAAAACAAGCCAATGCCGCCACTACCTACTTTCCATATGGGACAGCCACGAGTCGATGTTGCCGATCGGGACGCTCTGTACGACCTGATGGAACGAACTCGGGAGGACAAGTAGATGCATCACGCGCATTTATACGCGTGATGCCGATTTTTACCGGTTCGACTTTCTGACACAGTGATCGACCCGCTACGATAATCCTACGCGAAGTACGTGTGCGACTCGCGCGCGGCGACGACGTTTTCCTCGAAGTGTTTGAAGTTCTGCATGTCGGCGTTGACCACATCAAGGCCATTCTCCAGCACATACGCGTAGGACCGTTGGAACGCGGTGAGACTGTTCGCGCGGTATTTTTCGTCGTAATGCGAATCGAACGCTGTTTCGTTTCCTTTGCCGCCCGACGTCATTCCAGACAGGAAGCGCGAAGCCTTCATGCCGACGAGCCCGATGCCCGCCTCGCGCGCTTTGTCCAATTGCGGGCGCAACTCTTTCAGGTTGGGTGTACCCTCGGCAATCGCGCGCGTTTCCCATTCATACCAGCCCGCAGGGGTCACCGCGATCATCGCGAGATCGTACCAGCCGGTCTCGACCGCCGCCTCGAGCACCTGCTGCGCGCGCTTATGCGTGCTCACGCCGAAGTGCCCGATCTTGCCGGCGTCGCGCGCTTTAACGAACGCGCCGTGAATTTCTTCGTTTTTTACGATCACGGGATCGCCCACGGCCATCAGGTAATAAGCGTCGACGTAGTCCGTATCGAGATCGCGCAGGCTCTCTTCCATCAGCGTGGTCCATTTGTCCGCCATAACCTTGCCCTGCGCGGCGGAAAGCGGTTTTCCTAAAACGTGATCGGCGGGAACTTGCAACGGCGCCTTCGACGAAACCCAAACCTG
>Ga0163150_10009963_pt1 | contig 10382 bp, 6 predicted proteins | sample OliLakLV19P2IB_FD_148628 | JGI IMG/M metagenome (GOLD analysis project Ga0163150, IMG submission 148628) | Freshwater microbial mat bacterial communities from Lake Vanda, McMurdo Dry Valleys, Antarctica - Oligotrophic Lake LV.19.P2.IB | ecosystem: Environmental > Aquatic > Freshwater > Lake >...
CCTTTCGGAAGTTGGCTCACTGGCGGCCATCGCAGTCTCCGAGCTCTCGCTGAAGTCTCAGTATCGCCCGTTTCCAAAACATCCGCGCCGCGGCCGGCGACTTGCCGATCAACTCACCGATCTCGGCGAACGGCCGACGTTCTCGACTGCGCAGCGTGACGATCTCTCGAAACGCGGGCGGCAGCCGGTCGAGCGCCGCTTCAACACTTGCATGGTCCTCGCGCGAGAAGGCCGTTCCGCTCGCCGACAGTCCGTCGTGCGCGACAAGCTCCCGCAAGAATTCTTTGGAGTCGGCCGTGGCCAGCGGACGCTCGCGGCGCACCTGCCGCTTTGCCGTACGCAGGTACCGCTTGCGCAGATCGGCGAGGTTGTTCATCAAGAGCGTGTGCAGCCAGATCCGCAGTTCTTCCTCGGTGTCGGACTTGAAGCTGGGGAAGTCCCGCTGGGCTTCGACGAACGTCTCCTGGACCACATCGGAGGGACCGGCCTTGGCCTGCAACTCGGAATCGAATTCCTCGGTCGCGATCGACAGCAGAAACGGCCGGTAGGCGTTGAGCAATTGACCAAGTGCCTCGTGCGAGCCACCACGGGCATTAGCAATCAGAGGTTCAACACGGTGGGATGAGGGTACTGCTTTGGCCCGCGTTCTCCCCATTTCGACCCTCGCGCGCGATTGCGGTTTTCGCGCAATATCCGTTTGGCAGCAACTATTTATGGCCAGAAACGAGCATATCCCACCTACGTGGGACAAGCAACACCCAGAAAAAATATTTTGGATTTCGCGAATTCCTTTGTTCGATTCGCCTGCCGTTCGTCGCTTCTTGAACCTAGGGGGGGCCGGTAGTGGTCTGCCGACCATCAAGGCGTGGACATCCTGAAATACGGCTTGCCGACCGCCACGCACCTGGAGTGCTCTGACTGGCGATGGCGCACTTGAACCCGAAACGCGATTTCAAGCAGGGGGAATACGTCGATGTCAAGAATCCTCGAATCCAAACGCAAGCGGAAAGAGTTAACCCGTAAACCGTGGTCGGCCGGATGGCACGCACGGTCCATGCACTTCGAGCCGCTCGAGGAGCGCCGTTTGCTCACGACCCTGACCGTTATCACCACCAACGATAGCGGGCTGGGTTCGCTGCGACAGGCAATCTTGGACACAAACGCAACTGTAGGAGCAGACACGATCCAATTCGCCATCCCTGCCAGTGACCCGAACTTCGTCGATGTCGATTCGGCGCTTGCCGGAGGCGATGCCGCGGCCGACGCCTTTGTGATCAGGCCGCTATCGCCGTTGCCGGCGCTCAACGACGCCACCGGCAGTACGATAATCGATGGACGCACGCAGGCGAATTTGACGGGCAACTCGAATTCGTTCGGCCCGGAAATTGTGCTCGATGGCAGCCTGGCCGGCGCGGGGGCTGATGGTCTGCAACTGTCGTCGAACGACAATCAGGTTCTTGGTTTGAACATTCAGCTGTTCGGCAATCGTGGAATCGTTATTAACGCAGCAAGAAACAATTGGGTGGCCGGAAACTACATCGGCACTGACGCAACAGGGACGCTTGATCGTGGCAACGGCAACAATCCGGGATCAACGGCCGGCACGTTCGGCCAGAACGGTGTTCAGATTCGAGGTGGTGGCCAGTTCAATGTGATTGGCACCGATGGAGACGGAACTGCCGACGCGTCAGAACGCAACATTATCTCGGGGAACGAGTTCGTCGGCGTTATGATCATAGGGCTAGGATCTGATCACAATCGTGTCGCCGGCAATTTCATCGGCACGGATGCAAACGGTACCGTGGCCCTGGGCAACACCGGCAACGGCGTCCGAATCCGCGAGGGCGCGAAGTCCAACGTCATTGGTACGGATGGGAGCGGCTCCCATGATGCCGCTGAGCGAAACATCATCTCGGGAAACACGGCGCATGGCTTGATCATTATCGGCGCTGGAACCGAGGACAACGTAGTTGCCGGTAATTTTATCGGCACGGATGTTTCTGGCACTCTTCCGCGTCCCAACGGTCAAACCGGTATAGCTATCTTGGGAGCCAACCTCAATCGTGTTGGCACAAATAGTGACAATGTTTCCGACGACATCGAGCGGAATATTATCTCCGGTAACAATGGGGGATCTGGCGTTTCGATCGCGGCGTCTAATTTTGGTCTCGCGGGGGAGGCTCTCGCGACGCCAACGGGCAATATCGTAGCTGGAAACTACATCGGGACGACTGTCGGAGGTACCGCGCCTCTGCCCAACGGTGGTGGCGTAGGTATCTCTGGTGGTCGCTTAAACACCGTTCGCAGAAACGTTATTTCTGGAAATGCCGGCAGCGGGGTCTCTATAAATTCCGTAAATGTCCCGGGGAACACGCCCCTCCTAACGATGTCGACGGAAAACGTAGTCGCAGGCAATTTTATCGGAACCGACGCCACAGGAACATTGGCTCTGCCCAACAGCAGTAATGGCGTCGACGTGCGGGGGGTGTCAAACATCATTGGCACAAACGGCGACGACGTGGACGACACGGCGGAGCGTAACGTTATTTCTGGAAATGCTCAAGTCGGGGTCATTGTCCAACGAAGCGGGGCAATGACGGCAAGCGGTGTTTTCTCCACGCAGAACGTCGTCGCGGGCAATTTTATCGGCACGAATGCCGCGGGAACGGCGGCCTTGCCGAATGGAATTACCGGCGTTTCACTCATCGAGGCAAATCAGAATCGCGTCGGCACCGACGGCAATGGCATTGGCGATACGGCCGAACGAAACGTGATCGCCGGAAACGCCTCCAACGCAGGGGTCGGCTTAGTCAATTCCGACGAGAATCTGGTCGCTGGCAACTATATCGGTACCGATGTCACCGGCACGAACCCACTCGGCAACCTGGGTGGCGTCGGAATAGTAGACGGCAGTGATAACAACATCATCGGCAGTGCCGGCGCGCTGGCAAACCTTATCGCGTTCAATACACAGCTAGGCGTCTGGGTCGCCAATTCGACCGGTGCCCCTTCTCCAACTGGTAATCAAATCCGGGGCAATTCGATTCATTCCAATGCTGGATTGGGAATCGATCTAGGCGGATCATACAATCCATCAACGTTTGGTGGTTTTGGAGACGGCGTGACGCTCAATGATCCAGGCGACGGGGATGTCGGACCGAACAACCGGCAGAACTTCCCCACCTTGGGCTCCGTGACGATTGGCGCCAGCACGCAGATCACGGGTCAGCTAAACAGTCTTGCTGACACACAGTTTATGCTCGACTTTTACGCCAACGCCACCGGAGACCCCAGTGGACATGGTGAGGGAGAGCGCTATCTGGGCTCGGCACTGATTACGACCGACTCCTCTGGCAATGTCAACTTCGATATCACGCTAGGCTCGGCAACGAGCTCCGGTGATATCATCACAGCTACCGCCACCGATCCCGGCGGCAACACGTCGGAGTTCGGAAGATTCGACCACTGGCCGTCGGTGGTCAACCCGATCGCTGACGTGGCCGTCAACGAGGATGCTGCCGACACGCTCGTCAACCTGGCCGGCGTGTTCGACGACGTCGATATCGCGACTAATGCCGATGCCTTGACGTTGACGCTCACGGGCAATACCGACCCGAGCCTGGTCACGGCCCTCCTGGTCGGCAACAGTCTGACCTTGCAGTATGCCGCGAATCAAAACGGCGCGGCCCAGATCACCGTGCGGGCCACGGACCTGGCCGGGGCATTTGTCGAAGATACGTTCAACGTCACGGTCAGCCCAAGCGCGGAAGTGGTCATCGTGGGCACTTCTGGCGACGATATCTTCACGCTCACTCCAGGGGCAAATGCAGGCGACATCGTCGTCGTACTGAACGGCACAACGGTCGGTACTATCAATCCGGCATCGAGCGTGCGTATCGCCGGTGGCGACGGAAATGACAAGATGATCATCAACGGCAACAATGCCGCCAATGCTTTCGAAATTCACGCTGATCGCATCACACTTAATGGAATTGCCTTCTACGATGAGCAGGTAGAATATCGCGAGATCAACGCCAAAGGCAGCGGCGATATTACCACTGTTTATGACGGCTCCGCCACGGTCAACGGAGGGTCGGGGAGCGATACCCTGGCGTCCGCCGTTTCGGCCAACAGCAATTGGCACATCACGTCGCAGAACAGCGGTAATCTGAATGGCCTGGTCTTCTTCACAAGTACCGAAAACTTGATCGGCAGTTGGGTGCGCGACGAATTTCATCTTAGTGATGGCATCGGCGTTGGTGGGCAGATCGATGGCGGCGGCGGCGACGATATCTTGGACTATTCCGCATTCACGAGCCCCGTCAGCGTCAACCTGCAGTCCGGTAGTGCAACGAAGACCGGGGGCATCGTCGGCATTGTGCTTATTGTCGGCGGACAGAACGTAGACACGCTGACTGGCCCCAATTCAGCGAACGAGTGGACCCTATCTCTGAGTAACACCGGCGAGATCAACAGTGCCACCTATTACACATCTTTCGAGAATTTGACTGGCGGTAATCAATCAGACGTATTTTATTTCACTTCCGGAGCGGTTGTTGGCGGGGACCTACATGGCGGCGGTGGCGTTGACTCGGTCGAATACATTACCGGAGACGCCTTCACAGTCAACTTGCAGTCGAGGACCGCTTCTCAGTTGGGGGGAACATTCGCCAGCGTCGAGCAATTCGTGTTCGGGTGGGGAGCGGGCGATACGGTGATCGGGCCTGATGTTTTGGCAAACTGGACACTCACTGATAACAACAAAGTCAGCGTAGGCGGCGTTAGCTTCGAAAGAGTTGAGAATCTCGTGGGCGGCGCAGGGGTCGACACATTACGCGGTCCCAATCAAGCAAACGTCTGGTACTCGACCGGGGCCGACGCGGGGCACACGCTCGGGATGAGTTGGCAGGGCGTAGAGAAATTGACTGGCGGCAATCAAGCCGATACTTTCCAGTTCGGTTCGGGCGCCAGCCTAAGCGACTCGCTTCAAGGCGGCGGCGGCGTTGACGCAGTTGACTACTCGTCCTTCAGTGGCAGCGTCTTCGTTGATTTGGCAACCGTGAGCGCTAGCGGAATCACCAATTTCGCGAGTATCGCGAAATTCATCGGGTCAAGCGACAATGACACGTTAGTCGGCGCGAACAATAACAATTCGTGGACGTTCACTGCGACCGGCGGCAGCGTAGATGGCGTTGCGTTCGACGACTTCGAGAACTGGCAAGGCGGCTCGGGGACGGATACGCTCCATGGCGAGGACCTGGCATCAACCTGGACGATTAACGGTATAAACAGCGGTTCTGTCTATGCGATTAACTTCTCTAATATCGAGAACCTCACCGGCGGCAATCAGATCGATACATTTCTGTTTCAGTCCGATGGCCAGGCAGGAACGATTCAAGGCGGCAGCGGCGCCGACGTGATCGATTACTCCGCCCTCCCCGGGCCTGTCACGGTTAACCTCAAAACGTCCTCAGCCACACGACTGGCTAGTTTTGCTAGCATCACTGATTTCATCGGCAGTGGGGGAACAGACGTAATGGTTGGGACCGACAACAACAACGTTTGGACAATTACCGGCTCCACGCTCGGGACCGTCGATTCGACTTCATTCAGTGGTTTTGAGACGCTCCAAGGCGGTACAGCCATCGATACGTTCAATGTTGCTGAAGGCGTGAGCTTTTCGGGCACAGCCGACGGCGGTGCGGGTGCGGACAAACTGGACTACTCGAACTACGTCAGCGCGGTACAGGTGAACTTGGCGGCTGGGACCGCCACCGGGCTGGCCGGCATCAGTGGCATCGAAAACGTCACCGGCGGCGACGCCAACGACATGCTCATCGGGGACAATAATGACAATGTAATTTCAGGTGGCAATGGCGATGATATGATCCTCGCCGGAGGCGGCAACGACACCCTCAACGGTGGCAACGGGCGCGACTTGCTGGCTGGCGGGAGCGGCGCCGACCTGATTCATGGCAATGCCACCGAAGACATTCTTATCGGCGGAATCATTGCCTATGCCAATGAGAGCACGCACGCCGTCGACCTCTCCGCACTCAACGCGATCATGGCGGAGTGGTCGCGCACCGACTTGGCATATAGTGCCCGCATCGCGCATTTGAACGGCAGCGTCGGCGGCGGGCTGAATGGCTCTCAACTGCTCAATGCCACCACGGTCTTCGACGACGGCAGCATCGACGCACTATGGGGCGACGCGGGACTCGACTGGTTCCTTGCCGGTCCGGATGATGAGTTGCATCGAACCGCAACCGAGACCGTCACGAACACGTGAGCCGAGACATCCTACCGGACGCATTGAGATTGCGCTGGCTACAAACTGCGAAACTCGAAGTAAGAAGGGGCTCGATTTTGGGGACACAACGGGGACAAAAAGTGCCGTGCAAAGCCCATCCGTCCGCCACGCGAACCGCCGCGATTCCCTCTCCAAAATCTTGTCTGCCACGCAATTGCGACGCAAATAGTTTGCAATCGCCGTGCAACAGTTTTACCTTGAGGGCCTAGTGGGAGAAATCTCGTGCAAAACACTGCCCAGGTCCGAATTGAATGTGCCGCTTTCGCAATCCGAATAGCGGGCGGTGAGATTGTTTCGCCGACGCGAATAGATGGTCACAGCGTGACCAGACTTGACGACAATCGCCCGGTAGCCGTCCCACTTCACCTCATATTGCCACTCGTCGCCCTCGGGCAGACGGTTGATTATCTCCGGCTGCATCGGCTCCACGAAACCAACCGGGGATTTCGGAAGCTCACCGCTTCTTTTTCTTGGCTTTTTTGCGCGGGGCTTGGTCGCCTTTGTCGCCCTGGCCGGCTTTGACCGTCGTTTTGGCTTTTTTGCGGCGTCGTGCGCGAGCGACCGGCCGACGGGCGAACCTTCCCCGGCGCGGGGCGGTTATAGCATCACTACTCAGAGCCGAGCCGCGGACTGGTTTCGCTACGAGTTGAACCACGAAGGATTTCACGCTCTAACATCTATCAGCGCCCGCGTGATTTTGGGAACTCGCGGGCTTGCTCGGTTTCGCCAGTCGAATTGAATGCTCTATTCACAGCTCGCGGCAAGCAATCTTCAAGTGTGTGGCAGCGACGCACGGCTTCGCTACGCAATTCTTCACGTCCTTGGGATGACGCCTGTTGTGCAACAAGATGAACCACCTGATCCAGCAGACGTGGGATTGCTCTGTCCGCCAACTGCTTCACCTTACACGCATCCGCTACAAACGAGAAATCGCGTTTCTCCCGGACTCGCTTTGAATGACAGATTTTGAATCGGTATGATGGCTGCTGTCGTGGTTGCCGCATTGCATGGTCCCTTCTGTGGTGCAACGTCACACGCGGATCAACCTGGGCGTGCCTCAGCGCATGACGCTTCGTGTCCTTGAAAGTTGGGGTTGTCTTGTGATCAAAGTCTTCGTCCTAATCATCGGCATTGCCACCTGCCTGGGGGCAGGATGGGGCTATGCGGAACCGCCCAAGAAAGAAGTCCAAGAGTGGCGGGTGCTTCTCATCATCAAGCCGGAGACCGCCCTCGACTTGAAGGATCACTCTCCCGTCAAGTCGCGGATGTCTGCCGACAATATCGACGCCGTGAAGAAGGCGTTCGTCGAACACACAGCGTACTGGGTCACCAAGATTTCTGAGGGGCGACTCCTCTGGAAACCCAAAGCCGTCATCTCCCCAACCCCTGTAACGGCCGTGACGGAGATGGGAAAGAATAGCTACTGGCTGGCCCCGTCGAACATTCCGGAAGACATCCAAAATTTCGTGCCGGCTGGTGCCTACGACGGGGTCTTCGTGTACTGGAAAGCGGTTGATGAGCAGGGGAAAGGCATCGATGCCGGGTTCGGTTGGAGCATCGGACCGAATCAGAACGCCAACAATTGCGGTTATTCCTGTGTCCATTACGGAGAAACCAACCTCTGGGACCGCGACTCGGAGCCGACCGAGATATTCGTGCACGAGTGGCTTCACCAACTGGAGGCGTTCTATGGCTCGAAGGGCGTGAAACTACCGAAAGGAGGACTTCACGTTGATGCCAGCTACGGATATACGCACCACCCGACCATGTACTGGAAACCGTGGTACAGGGATTTCATCGCCGGCGAAGTCCGTGAGCCCGACGGATCGAAGACTGGGTTTGCGATGGCCCAGGAATGGCGGATTCCGGCGGAGGCGAATGGTGCCCTTATAGGGCTCCTCGACTTCCACTTCGTTGCAGATGTGTCGGGCGTAGGCATGGTGCGATTTCTCATCACTCGATAGCCGCTCAGGATTGTCGCTGGGCTCGCCGAAGAGCATCATGTAGCCCGGCTTGTCGGGAGCCGTCATCCAGCGGTCGTGCTCCCAGGCTTCCCAACTACGCAGATTCGTCAAAGCAGATCTCGACGATTGAAGTTGTACTGTAGCAACATGTAGTTAATTAGCCTGAATTCGGCCCGATTGGCCGCAGTTTAGGTATAGCGTCGTTCCACATATTACCGCGTATTTATGGTGTTTTCACGTGCATTTCATTGCGTTTGACTTGGTTGCTATTCCCTGTCATCGGCAAGGATCAATAGCACGTTCGGGCGAGAAGGAGCGTCTTTGGCGATTGCTTCAGTGAACAAGCCCATCACTAACAGAGCCAGCGCGCCAATAACAATAATTACTCTGCATGAGATTGCACCGCTAAACGTTTTGCGATCGAACGTGGCAGGGTTTTGGCGTGCTGTCGCCATGATCGACGAAAAGCCCTTGGCTGGGGCGCGCGAGCGCCTCGCGAAACTCGACAGGCAGTGGGGCCTTGGTGAACGTTTTGGAGTCGACGACGACATACACCGTTTCGGCGGTCGCGATCACGCGATCTTCACCCGCGATGCGAAATTCGGCGCCCAACGTAAAGGAGGTATCGCCCAAGCGCTTTGGCTCGATCAAGATTTCCAACACCTGGTCGAACCGGGCCGAACCCTTCCACTCCAAAGTTTGTTTTACAAGTTGGTAATCGAACGGGCCATGGATAAGTTGCTGCTCCAGTCCCAGCGCACGCACAAACTCGGTCACGGCCAGATCGACGTAGATTCCATAGTTCACGTTGAACACGACACGCTGAGCGTCGCACTCGCCGTAGCGGACTCGCAGATAATAACGAAAACGCGGAATATGCACTTCTTGTTTCAACGGCATTGTCCGTTCATAAATTGGCTCGTACTGGTAGTCGTATTGTACATCAAGGAACTTCGATCGTCACAAGAGGCCATTGTGCCAGACGCGTATGCTGCATCTCGAAGCAGAAGCCGCTGCATTCGCGCGCAGCGAACCGACAATAATGATTCCAAATTAATCCTGCGAAATTTCCGTGCGACGGACCTAAGTCCTATGGCATCTGGCTGATACCCGTCGCGGCGCCGGAATGATCGCAATGGGGACGGCTCTTCGGCACGGTGATTGCTATATCTGTCCAGCGTTGAGTCGTTCGAAAGACAACAAACAAAGCTGTCCAGAAAACGACTGAGTTCGAGCGGCCGTGATGAGAAAGCAATTTGAATCGTTGAACTATTCTCGCGCCAACGTGTGCGAAATTGATACCTAAATCTGGCCTCCGCCGGCCAGTGGGATGCCGAGGCTTGGGTAGTCCGCCCTACCCAAGCCTTGGTTTTTTTTTGCGCTGTGGCTTGAGCTTGCTCGAGGCCGCGCTATAGCCCTCGGCCTTCGCCAGGCTTCCCACCTCTAAATTGCCGCTCCGCCATCGAAATGCTATCCAACTTGCCGCTGCGCTCGGCTACAATTCGGTGGTTCCAGGCGGAATTTAGCGCGTGCTCGCGCGCGGGTGAAAAATGGCTCTTGCAGCACTCGGGAGTTTCCGCCGTGGATTCGTTTTCGCAATGGTTGGGCATCGATAAAGCGACCGGAAAAATCGTGGCCGACGGGTCGGGACTGCCGGTAACGGCGGTACGGCGTTGGTCCCTGGAAGACCAGCGCAAATATCCCCATGCGAATTCCAGCCTGCCGCCCGGCATGGTGCTCGTGGCCACCGCCGACGAAAAAGCCAGCTATTGCTACTGCGTCGACCGGCGAGAAGCCGAGCGAGCGAGGCTGCTGCCGCAGCAATAGAATCGTTTCGAGCTCGCGCCATTTCTGCTCGGCGGCGGGTCGTAGGCTAATCGAGCGACAGGATCTGCAAACTATCGCGGTGAATCAAGGCCTCGATCGCGGCCGTGTCGAGTCTCGGTAGCGCCGTGCCTTCGACCATCTGGTTAAGTGCGCGAAGTCCGTCGACCGATGCGCGGACGGTCGTGAAGGGATAGTCGCTGCCGAACAGCAGCTTCTGCCAGACGCCATATTCTTGCACCAGCATCAAGCTCTGATAAAGCTGAAACGGCCGGTAGTGC
>Ga0163150_10009965_pt1 | contig 10380 bp, 16 predicted proteins | sample OliLakLV19P2IB_FD_148628 | JGI IMG/M metagenome (GOLD analysis project Ga0163150, IMG submission 148628) | Freshwater microbial mat bacterial communities from Lake Vanda, McMurdo Dry Valleys, Antarctica - Oligotrophic Lake LV.19.P2.IB | ecosystem: Environmental > Aquatic > Freshwater > Lake >...
GAAATCGGTATCATTTGTGATACATATCAAATATGATATGTATATTTGTGATGCAATGATGCAAACAAATAAACAAACCATGTCAGATTTAAGAACTTTAGAGCAGACAGTCAATGAGTTAGCTAAGACAGCCAACCAATTACATGAAAACATGCAAGACTTACGCAGGTGGATGGGTAACGACATCTCCATGACTGCAATAATGAATGAGCGAATAGCTAATGAAATGCTACGCAAATCAGGATTTGTAAGCGAATCACCAAGTAAGCTACAACAGTGGGGCATTCACGATGCTAAGGATCCACAAGAGGTGCAAAAGATCATTGAGGAAGTTATACAGTACAGAACCCAAGATCACGCAGAGTAATTTTATTAATTCATCTATAAATCATTTAACCATGTCAACAACAACACTAAGCAATTTCAATGTTAACGAGACAGTAAGCACATTGAAAGCTATTGAGATCAATGCAGCCTATGATGCAGTAATGTATCGGAGTAAAATCACCACACTGGAAAGTGAATTGGAGCGCATTAAGGGCGAATGCGATGATTATCTAAACGAGGTATTTGGAGATCAAAAACGTATCACCACACAGGACAATGAATATACTGTTATTCGTGTGGCGAACAACCGTTCACAGTATCAACCATCCTTCATTTATAACCTTGCTAAAAGGTTTCTCAAATGGGCTGAACTGATCACGCCAAAGGTGATGCAACCAGTAGGCAAGGGCTTTTATTACAAGGCAGCAAAGTAATTCATTCACTCACAAGGGACGGCAGAAATGCCGTCCACATTTTCATCAATCATGACAACAATACAACAATATCACTTATGTCAACAGTTGGAGCGCAATATGAAAGCGCAATCAGGCAACAGTCATTATTATGTTATCGCTGATCTTCTGATTATTGAACTTAAAAAGATGCTCAATTCTATTACAATGGATTGGAGCGAACTCAATACCATACAGATTATGCACATCATCTCAATGTGTAGTACTCACAGACCAATAGCATTACACTCAATACTGATAAGCGTATCAATGCAATATGACAAGATGCGCATTAATGAAATGGCAACAGGTAACTAATTCATTCATCTTATAAATTCAATCAAATGAAACATTTAATTTTCTTCTTCTTCATGTTAGGCGCAATAGGCGCAACAGCACAAACCACATACACATGTGGCACCAAGACACAGGCAGGTACACCATGCTCACGCAAGGTAGACAATGTAGGTGTGAAGTGTTGGCAGCATGGAGGCACCACTAAAGCACAGGCAGCAGGCACAGCCTCTACCACTGGCACATGTGGTGCAACAACCAAAACAACTGGTGCGCCATGTAAGAACAGGGTTAAAGGAGGTGGTAGGTGCCATCTTCACAAAGGTTAACTGACGAAGTTTAATACAGAAACCTTGCCAATGTGCAAGGTCTTAACCAAACAATTCAATGTACCATGTCAAAGAAATTAAACATTGCAGCAGAAGCGGTGATCACCTACGGCAGTAAAAGTGTTGCTGACTGGCAGCTATTACAGGCTATTGGTGTCCCTGAGACATCCGCAAGGGAGTTACTGGCTAACAGTGACCATCTACTAAGCAATATCGCTAGAATGGCTTTAAACGATATTGCTGCCATAACTGGTATTGGTATGAACAAGGCGGCAGCTATTGTTGCTGCCATCGAACTAGGTAGGCGCAGACAGGTGGAGAACAAGCCAACTAAGATGCAGGTAAAAAGTAGTCTTGATACACATGATATCCTTCATCCGCACATGAGAGACGCAACACAGGAGGAATTTTGGATCATCTTACTTGATCGTAGAAACTGTATCCTTCGCACTGAGCGCATTCACATTGGAGGCATGGCATGTATGGTAGTAGATCCTAGGATCATCTTTCAAAAGGCACTACAATACAGGGCATGCAGTGTTATCCTGAGTCATAACCACCCATCAGGGGCATCATCCCCTAGTATTGACGATATCCGACTGACGGAGAAGATAAAGAGCGCAGGGCAATTCCTAGATATCAAAGTACTTGATCATGTGATCATAGGAGACGGCAACTACTACTCATTCGCTGACGAAGGAAAAATATAAGCCATGAGCAGAACAGAAGAACTAAAGATGCTAGGCTTTTACCATACCAACATTGTTGGTGCCAGTACATACGCATTCCTTGACATTGAGGATGAAGATGATAGAAATGATTTTCGCCCTACTATTGCATGGTATCATAATTGATACTATATTTGACCTATTATTTATTCATTCACTTAAATCACAATCATCATGTTTACAACATCTGAAAACCGAATACAACTCATTGGATGGCTAGGTCAGGAGATTGACCTAGTTGAGTATCAGGACGGGAAGCTAAGGGGACGCATGTCACTAGCTACCCACGAATGGCGTAAAACAGAGGACGGTAAGAAAGAAACCGTTACCACATGGCACAACCTTGTTGTGTGGGGTAAGATGGCTAAGGCGATGGCTGAGGCATTTAGCAAGGGACAACGCATGTACGTTGAAGGTAAGTTGTCATACAGGCAGTTTACTGACGTTGAGGGCAGAAGGAGGGATGTTACTGAGGTAGTGGTAACTGACTACAAGCGTCTCGCATCATCTGACAAGTAATTATTTTCTCACAATCATCAATCACAATCATCATGAAGAACGTAGTAATATCACAAACCAGTTACAATGCGCTCATATGGGCAGCAAGAGAGTTTTTAGAAGGCTTAGAAGTAGAGAACTATTCCGCTGCCGAAATGGAAGAATTGGTAGCAGCTATTGAAGAAAAGCATACTATCATCACAGAGTATCCCAACCTACCGAAGGTGGAGGATATTGTTATTCCACCACTAAGCGAAGACAGCTTATCACCTGACGGAAAAAGGATCTTATCGGCACTAAAAATCTGGCGCAATCAAATTGCACAGGATGTCAACCTGCCTGAATTTATGATCCTTAATAACAACACCTTGTTAGCTATTGCCACATACATGCCACAAGGTCTGGAACCACTCAGTATCATCAAGGGCATGAGTGAGAAGAAGGTAGAGAGATACGGCAATGATGTTATTGCTATCGTTAACGCATTCGTAAACTAAACCATCATGAAGAACTTCATTCTATTCTGTTTAGCAACCTACTTATCTGCAATGGTTTTTATGCTTGCATCGATGATCTTTGATATAGTAGTCACTCCTAATGGGGTGGCTACTACATCTCAGTTTGGTATCACAGCTTCAACAGATGTTGCTGCCATCCTGTCTGCATTCCTTGTTCTTACCATCCTAGGATTGGTGGTGGTATTCCGTTCACACTTCTTAAACAACGTGAAGCTATGAAATATGTCACCTTGCCCGAGAGCGTATATAATACACTCGTAGAAGCAGCTAAAAGCTACACAGAAGACCTTGAATCGGTGTCAGGACTAGCAAAACTGAAAGCAGCACTAGCGTACCAACCAACAGAGGATACAGTAGATGACAGTGAACCTATGTTCATGTGGCAAGACAGGTCAGGACGCGGATTCAGCAGCCAGATATCGCTCACAGCGATCATCGAAGACGAAGACAACATCGAGGCAGATGCAGAATACCAATTCGCAGTGGAGGAAGATGTAACCACCGATGACTCACTAATCCAGTGGGCTAGTAATGCCGATGTAGGCGAAGAATACACTATTGATCACGACCATTATATAAGAATATCATGAAAACAATGACAGAAGACGAATTTTGGGACCAGTACAAGCCTATCAAAAATCCTTTTAACGAAGGTTACGGGTTTGACGGGTGTATGTTCGAGACCTTTGGACCAGACCTGACGTATGTGCAGGACACAGCCAGTGTAAGCGAAGGATTTGTGTGGACTGTACTAGATGGCGATGAAGGATTGACCATAGTATCTGGTATGCACCATGTCAATCGCTTTGGCTTTATAATCACAGAACTACCTGCCGATGAAGACTTCATCGACGTGATACTGGAAGACTTGTCGGACTATAGCGACGAAGATTTAGAATTTCTTAACTCAGAAGATTAAACAACATGAACGAATACATTCATTTTAAAGTGATCCTTGCCGAGAGCCAAGAAGAAGCTACCAAGAAACTACGGTACGAAAAGTTTGATGACCTACATGATTTATCTGAAAGGGTAATGGATATCGATGCAGCTATCAATGCGCTTGCTGCCTATGCAAACAGTACTCCTGACGAAGGGCAAAGCACCCTTACACTGCACTATCGTGATGGAGCAAACTACAAGTACAGCCAAGAATTCACCGTCCCTACAGCACTCCTTAAAAGAGCCATGCGGGTACATGGTTTTTACGATCAAGAGGAACCACAGATCCGATATGACAACGACCTAGGCATTGAGGTAGATTCCTTTCATGATACTATAGGGACCGCCTATGATGAAGGTATCGACCACAGCTATGTTATTGTTACTCATATAAACGGTAAACCGAATGTCAAAGATGGAGAATAACACCAACCCTGCCGTACTCGCATTACTAACGCGAGTACGGCGCTCAATCAAGTCCCAGGGCATCACCCTGGTGGACCTGGCTGATCGCACCGGCATCAAGCCAAACAATATCAGCAGGATGCTCAGCGGAAAGCACAGCCTACGCCTAGACCTACTCCTGAAACTACTTGACGCAGCCAACCTGCAAATATCTTTGAAGAAAATTCCTAATAATAACTAATGTATCATCTTTGATACCTATATTTGTTACTCACAATCTAAACCAATACACAATCATGGCAACAAGAACAGAAACGGACCCTATTAAAAACATGATCCTATTGGACTACATGGGCACCAAGCCTAAGATGTCAGGTCCCGACAGTTATTATTACATGGATGGCATATTCTACTCTATTAGTGAGGATACACCAGAAAAGGTTATGATAGGACTATCACAGTACGCCAAGTACAGCACATCATGGGACTGGCTAATGCCTGTGGTTGGAAAGATCTCAACCGAATGCGAAAATCCCGACGAACTGGATCCACTGAAACATGCACTCCTGTGTAATGATATAGACACGGCATACGACTTTGTAGTGGACTATTTAACCGATCTAAAATCCTAATAATCATGCAAGACACAATCACATTTCCACCATTACACACGGACCCTTTTGATCAGATTGTAAAAGCTATTGGCGAAGAACCAACAGTACAGGCAGAACAACGCCAAAAGAAGATCGAATTTACCGCCAAGCACATTGACATGGTTACACACATCAATGGTAAAAGGGTGTTTTGTCCCAAGGTAGAGGACGATAGTGTTCACTTTTTCTTAGAGAAACCCTCAGAATGGCATTTAAAACATTTAGGGTTACCTGTAAGCCGCACCCACTACTATCCTATTCAGTATGCCGAAATTCAGTATGCCGAAATAACCTTCAAAGCACCCAACCCTGCATGGCAATGGTGTAAATGCTCAGACAGCAAGTTAGAGAACTCCTACTATGTAGAGGAATGCCACGGCATTCCTACGAAGCACCATTGGAATTGCAGCAAATGTCATAACGTTCTTCAAATCGGATAGCCATGAACCTTAAAGAAGTCACCTACCCACAAATCCCATCACACGGAGGAATGCAAACCTACAATCCAAGATGGCGCGACATGACACTCGACCAGATATGGAGCAGTGCTAATCTGGAAGAAGAATACACACCATACGGATATAATACATTCCTGTTTTGCAGGTCAGTAGCGACGATATTTATTTTTCACACTAATACCAGTCCATTATGAGAGTAATAACCGCGAAATTCAACAGCACATGTGCCGAGACGGGGCGACCCATCAAAAAGGGCGATGTATGTGTGTATAACCCTGTTACCAAGAAGGTTTATGCGTCTGGAAGTCCTACGCAGCAAGCTTTTACGCAGAAAGAACAGCAGAACGATCAGGCAGCAGGCATGATCCAAGCTGAGCAAGACCAGTACTATGACAACTGGTACCAACAAACCTACGGCAATTAACCTGATATGACCTACCAAGAATACTTAACGATGGGGGATGGCGAACTACCTGTTCGTCGCCCCATCGGTTCAGTCAAAATGACGGCAGAAGATGTCTATGCTCAGTGGAAAGATCCAGACAACACCTTTGTTATGATCTTTTTCCCATGTCACGGAGATGACTACATCAACTACGTCATTCCACACGGAGAAACCATCTGGTGGACAGTCGATGGAGACGGTAATAAGAAGCAGAGATCCGTATTCCGGTGGGCTGAGGGGCAGGGGTTCCCTAAAGAACTCAGGTTGAAGCCTTATAGACCACCTATACAAGAAGTATTTTGATTTTGTAATGGAGCCTTGCAGCGATGCAGGGCTTTTCTTTTAAACAGCAGTGCCGGTGAACGAGATCCACCGGCACACACTAAGTAATCATCACCATGTAAGACTACAAAGATATGCCATTGCCAGGATACCTGTATACCTTCCTACGCATAATCGTAGTGTAATATTTTTACTGTTACACTATTGAATTACAAAAAAATACTATATTTACCACCACTACCACCACCACCAATAACACCAGTATGGCTAATACAACGACAGATCCAGTGAGCAAAAAAATGAATTCAGAGGAACGCACTTTCCAGAAGGAAACCCTTACCAAGTATAGGTCTCAGAACATTATTCCTTCGCTTGAATACATGAGAATGAAGACTGCAACAAGCATGAACACCTGCGTCGCATTTATGCACGGCAACACCACCAACAACAAAGTGATGGCCTATATTCGGATCGTCCTGGAGAAGAACCTACGCCCAATCCCGGCAGATGTCAAAGAATTATTTGCCATTTGGGACCGTATAAATAGCGTGTAACAACCACTTTGTTACACCTTTTTACCACCGTTCTTCATCACATGCTTTTAATCGTAATATGTTCGAGTTTAGACCCTTTCAATCAAGAGGCATCAATGATGTCGCAGCCCTAGCCGGCAAGGGATCGCGTAAGATAATCTTCCAGGCACCAACCGGAGCGGGCAAGACAATCCTATTCTGCGGACTGGTACAGCGCTTTATCTCCAGGTATCCTAATACCCGTGTTATCATAGCTGTACACCGGGAGGAACTGCTGCAGCAGGCAGTAGGGGCCCTAAAGCGAGTTGCCGGCATAGAAGCTGCACTTATTATAGCAGGATACACTACTCCGGTCCGGGAGATCAATGGGCTTATGGTGCCATTCAATTCAGCACCGGTCCTGGTGGGGATGGTAGAGACCCTGAATAATCGGTTCAAGAAGTACATCAACTACCTGGGTAACTGCGGAATGTTGATAGTAGACGAGTGCCACAGAGGGGAATTCAATAAGATATACGACCACTTCACTGAGTCCCTGATTGTCGGATTCACAGCCACATCCGTATCCGCGAATAAGAAGATCCCGATGAAGACCCTATTCACGGACATCGTATCACCGGTTAGTATCCGCGAACTGATATCAGAAGGTTTCCTAGCCAGGAACATCACCATAGGCATTAAGAACTCCATCAACCGTAAGAACCTGGCTATCAAGGGTAACGACTTCGACGAGAAGAAGATGGGTAACACCTTCTCCACGCCCAAGCACGTTCACAACTGCCTGAAAGCCTATGAGGACTACAGTATGGGCCAGAAGGCCCTGGTATTCAACTGTAACGTAGAGCACTCCAAGCTAGTCAATGAAGCTTTCGTTGATGCGGGCTACAACTCCAGGCACATGGATGCCAACGCTACCAAAGAGGAAAGGCGAGAGATCCTGAAATGGTTTGCCGAGACCGATGATGCCATCCTGCAGAACGTAGCACTATACACCACCGGCTTCGACGAGCCCACGGTAAGGACCGTGATCATCAATAGGTCCACCAAATCACTACCCTTGTGGCTGCAGATGTGCGGCCGTGGATCCAGGTCCATACCTCATGTCAAGGATCACTTCCAAATCCTAGACCTGGGAGCCAACGTAGGTGACCTATTGGATTGGGACTACCCTCACGACTGGATCAATTACTTCAATAACCCGGAGCGCGTAACAGGTGGCAAGGGCAATGCCCCTACTAAGCTTTGCGTCGCATGCGAAGCGCTGATACACCTATCTACCAGGATATGCCCATTTTGCGGAGCCGACAACGGTAAGGAGCCTGAGTATGACACTTCAAAACTGACCCTGGATATACTCACAGAAGGAATCAGCAGAGAAGCTATAGAAGCGATCATCGCTCAGAACGCCCACTACGCACCATACCGGTCCCTCCATATTGTCAAAGGCCGGTTGATCAAGCAGTTTCGGATCCAGTACAAACACCGGACCTGCACACAGACAGTCAGGGAGTTACTGAACGAAAGGTACCAAATCCTAGTCAAGGACTGGTGCCTGGCGCAGGATATTCCCTATGACAAAAAACACAAATGGATGTCCCGAAAGTGGTTAATGGACGATCTTGACGTATGTTTTGGAAAAATTGGAGAAAGTTCTCCACAATCCGCATCCCGATGATACTATTCCTATTCCTTTTGATAATTTTAACCCTCTTAGCAGTCCGTAAACACCTTCATGTAAATGAACGTCGAAGATACCTTACCATGGTTGAACGTTCCCGACGACACAGCAAATGAACAACAGCAAACAGAAGTAGACCCACCCATCACCTTCGATCTATCCAATCCGGTAGATCCTACTCTTAGCGACAGTTCACCCGTCGAGGACAACTCCCGCCTTTTATGGCAGGGATTAATAGAATACCACGAAATGGGCCTATCCATGATATGGGGTAGAGCCGAGAAGCAGATCACCAAGAAGGCCATATACAAGGAGAAGACACCCTTGGTATCAACCTGGTCCTCCGAGCCGGAACACCGGCTAACTCAGCAGGCATTGTCGCAGATGATGCTCAAAGCACCACCCGGGCTTAAAATATCCCCGATCATCATTTGTGGCAAGGCATCCGGGAACCTGATGGCCATTGACATTGATATAAAATATGGTCCCGGCATCGATGCCCGGTATTTCAAAGCTATTCAGGACATATACCCTGATCTTTGGAAGCGCCTACGCATACACCGAACACCGTCAGGCGGTTACCACATACTTTACAGAACCATTGTGTTCGTAGTCATGGAGAAATCCAACCCGAAACTGGCCACCCTAAAGGACCAGACAGAGGCCTGTATCGAAATGCGTACCCACGGAGGTTATATCATGGCCCCTCCCGGCATGGGATACACTGTTTTTCAGGACGTTCCTATTCCTACCATCACCGTAGAAGAACATGAAGCTTTAGTCACCCTGGCAATCCTCATGAATGAAAAGGTGAAAACCAAAGAGATCCGGAGCACCAAGGTTTATGAGTCCGTATACAATGAGAACCCCTTCCAACACTACAATTCCTCCCCTGCAGCAGAGAAGATTCTTGAAAACAACGGATGGGAGGTGTACCGGGAGACAGAGCAGTTTATCCACCTGACCAGACCAGGCAAAGACAGCGGAGTATCGGCATCCTTTATCAAGGACAAGCGGTTATACCACATATTCACATCCTCCACCGACCTAGAACCTGAGAACTACACCCCTGCATTCTTACGCTGCAAGCTAGAATACAACGGAGACTATAAAAAATTCTATCCTGCCCTTTGTAATGAGGGTTTCGGCAAGCACAAGCCTGAGTATGAGGCTAAAGTGATCCGCAAAGCAGCAGAGACAGGCAGGCCACTACCTAAAAACTTCTCACCAGAGGCCCAGGAGCAACTAAAAGCTGCCATTACCGACAAAAACTCCAAATATCCCCACGGTATCTTCTGGGAATACAACCCTACCAACGATTCTTTCTCCATTCACCGTGAATTATTGAAGCGTTTCACCTACAACCTTGGCCTGCGCATCCATTTAGGTGAACCATGCATCGTCGAAGGGCAGTTTATCCGTAAATTGAAGGAGTCCAAAAAAGCAAATGGTGCTCGAGATGTATATAATCTGATCAAAGACTGGATCCGAGAGGAAGATGAAACAATCTTCCTTAAAATATCCCATGAGTTCGATAAATTCTGGCAAAGTTCAGGTGAACATACCGTCACAACTCTCTCAAAACTAGATACTTCTGTCGTTTTGAAATCAAACCCAAAGACTTGCTATAAGTTTTTCAGGAACGTAATCGTAGAGATCACGAAGGAGGAAATTAGTGAAATCGAATATAATTTGAGGATCGACAATCTTATTTGGGCTGAGGAGGTAATAGATCGAGACTGGAATTATGTAGGTCCGGAGGTGCAGGAGAAGTGTATGTATGGTGATTTTCTGCGTAAGTCTATCAATGGAGATCACAGGTATGTGAGAAAGGTTAT
>Ga0163150_10009966_pt1 | contig 10380 bp, 4 predicted proteins | sample OliLakLV19P2IB_FD_148628 | JGI IMG/M metagenome (GOLD analysis project Ga0163150, IMG submission 148628) | Freshwater microbial mat bacterial communities from Lake Vanda, McMurdo Dry Valleys, Antarctica - Oligotrophic Lake LV.19.P2.IB | ecosystem: Environmental > Aquatic > Freshwater > Lake >...
GATGGGTTCGTTGACGAGATTCTGGTTTCGGACGGTCAGGCTGTCGCGGTTGGCGAGTTGCTGGTCCGCATGCGATCGCCGGAGATTTCCCAATACATCCAGGAGACTCTGGATGAAGCGATAACCGTTCGGGAAAAACGGAGCGGATTGAATATTGAGGTCAACCAGTTGTCGCAAGATTCCCCGCGATTCCTGGTCGACCAAAACCGGCTCTCGTCCGAAATCAAATTGCTGGACATTCAACTGAACAATCTCAAACAGAAACAGGAATTCTGGGAGAGCCAGCATAAGCGGCTGGAGATTCGCTCGGCAATCAACGGCACGGTGGTCGCGAGGCAGTTGAGGGAATTCCTTGATGGCCGGCCGGTCAAGAACGGCGACCAGCTGTTTCGAATCGTCGACTTCGAAGGGCCCTGGCGACTGGAGTTGCTGGTCGCGGACCGGGATTTCGGGCTGGTAGCAGACAATTTCGGCGAAACTGCCGAAGACGACGGGAAACTGTCAAAACGTCCTGTCGATTATGTGTTTACATCCGACCCTGATGAAAGGTTTCAATCCGAGATCGCCTGGATATCCGATTCCGCGAGAAATCCGGACGGGACCGGCGGAGTAATTGACGTTTATTGTACCGTTGACCAGTCGACGGCCCTTCGCAGCCGGATGGGGGCAACCGTTTATGCGTATTTCGACTGCGGAAAACAGCCAACCTGGTTTGTCTGGACCCGGGGACTGGTCGAGACGATCCAGCGACGAATCTGGTTTTAGGCCGGACGTCCGGCGGCAGGGATTTTTCCCTGGAGCACATTCACCCGAAAATACTTTTCAGTCAATTCCTTATTATTCGAATCAGCCATGATCGCCACAATTGTTCTGATCTCCGTTTTCACAGCCTTACAACTGACGTCATCCGGAACGGCACCGGAGAAGCCTTCGGCAAACCAGGTTCGGGTGGAAAACGCTTATCTCAAGACGATTCGGTCGACAACAGTTTCGGCACGGGTTCCTGGCATTCTGGATTCGCTGGACGTTGCCGAGGGAAACATGGTTACCCTGGGGCAGGAACTTGGGCGACTGGGTGATTCTTCGATCCGGCTGCAGATTACCCGGGCGGAAATCGCGTTGGAGCGTGCCCGTCGCCAAACGGAGAATGACATTGACCTGCGGCTGGCCGAGAAACGATCTGCCGTCGCAATCAACGAACTCGAACGGGCGATTTCGTCCAACAAATCGATCCCCAATACCTATCCGGTCAAGGAAGTCGAGCGGCTCCAGCTGGTTGCCGACGCTTCATTACTGGAAATCGAAAGGGCCCAATACGATCATGACATCCATAACCGGGATCTGAAACTGGCCGAAATTGAGCTGGAACAGGCCCGGGATATGCTGGACAAACACCGAATCGTGTCACCGGTCAACGGAATCGTTGTCGCGGTCGACAAAAGCCGGGGAGAGTGGACGGAACCGGGAATGAGTCTGATGCAGATTGTCCAGACGAACAAGCTCCGTGTGGAGGGATTTGTCCACGCGACCGAGACAGGCGCCGGTTTGCAGGGGAGTCCGGCGACGGTATCGCTGGAACTGTCTGGAAATTCCCTTTCGGTTCCGGGGGTCGTGACCTTTGTCAGTCCCGAAACGAATTCGGTCAGCGGACAGGTCCGCATATTTCTGGAGATCGACAATCCCGCCAACCAGCTTCGGGCCGGACTTAAGGTTGAAGCCGTTATTAACCTGAAAAAATGAATCGCAACCAACCAGTGCGTCCTGCCGGGACGGATTCCAATGGCAAACCGCTGACGTCGGACGTCGTTCGCCGGGATCTGGAATGGTCGCTTTATTCCTCTGGGTCAAACAACCGCTGGGTTGTTCGTGATCCGGTCTCCCTGGAATACTTTTACCTTAGCGATACGGAGAAATCAGCGGCGGACCTGCTGGACGGTTCGCACAATCCGGGCGAAATCCTGGCTGGCCTGCACGATCGCCACCCCGGTTGTAATTGGACTGGCGGCGAACTGGGGTCCCTGGTGGCAAAGCTGCGCAGTTCCTGCCTGCTGATGCCGCTGCAACCTGGTCATGCGAACTATTTGTGGCGACAACATCAGGGAGCCGCCCAACGGGGCTTGTTGGCTCCGTTGCTCAGCCCGATTGCAATCCGGATTCCGGTCTTTGACCCGACCCGGTTGCTGGACTGGACCAGCCCGATCGCAGCCCTGTTATTCCACAAAATTACGGTTCTGTTTTGCCTGATGGCAGCAGCGGTGATGTTTGTACTTTCCGCCTCGACAATCCTTCCGGCCATCCCCGACGCAGGTCGGCTGTTTCAGCAGTTCCAGGGTGAAAATGCCATCTGGCTGATCGCGTCGTTTGCCCTTGTAAAATCGCTGCACGAGTTCGGCCACTTGCTGGCTTGCCGAAAATGGAATTCGGAATGCCATGAAGTCGGAATTCTGTTGCTTGTTTTTGTACCCTGCCTGTATTGCGATACTTCCGACAGCTGGAAACTGACCAGTCGGGGAAAGCGCGCGGCAATTGCCGCGGCCGGCATCTATGTCGAGCTGATACTGGCAACTCTTGCGGCGGCAGCATGGATGGTCCTGCAACCTGGTCTGCTGCAGGCGATCGCAATGAATGTCATGCTGATTTGCACAGTCGGAACGATCCTGCTGAACGCCAATCCGCTGTTGCGTTATGACGGATATTACATACTGACTGATGTCTGGGGAGTTCCGAATCTGGCCGAACAGAGTCGCGAAGTTTTGCAACAGGGGATCGTCAGTTTGCTGACCGGCCAGCCGATGAACAGGAGCCGCTGGGATGTTCACCCGGCGGGTTTGGCGGTTTACGGGATTGCGGCGCTGATTTACCGTTTGTTCGTTGTGGTCGTGATTCTTTACGTTTGCTGGAATCTGCTCGAGCCGTTGGGGCTGGGGCTGGTCGCCCTGGGAATGATTCTGCTTGTTTCGGCCGGACTGATTTACGCTACCTTTCGTTCCACTTCACAAATCCTGGGAGGAATTTTCATGCAGGGTTCGCTTCGGCCGGTCCGGTTGTTGGTAGCGCTGGCCCTGCTGTCCGGTTGTGTTTGGCTGGCCGGTTTCTGTAGGTATACCGAATTCATCCGGGCCCGTGGCGTAGCTAGTTCCGGCAACCTGACACCCATTTTTGCGAGACTTACGGGTGAGACGACGGTCCTGGCCCGTGCCGGCGATTCGGTGGCGAAAGGTACCACCATTGCCGAGCAGACCAGTCCGGAGCTGGAGCTGAAATCAATCAACTTGAACAGCGAGATTGCAATTATGAACGAACGGGTTCGAGCATTGCAATTACTCTCGCGATCGGATCCGGATGCGTTGAATTCGTTAAACGGGCTGAAGGAACAGTTGCAAAAGCTGGAGAACCAGCGGGAGGGGCTGGACGCCGAGACCAAATCCCTGACGTTTCTGGCTCCTCACGACGGGAGCATTATTGAGGGGAATATGCGGCTGGTTTCGGCATTGACCGAAATTCCTGACCGGAGTCGATTTGAGAGTATCTGGCAGGAACGACATCGGGGGATGAGCGTTCATCGCGGAGACGTCCTTGGCTGGATTTCCGATTCCAACGAGCCAGTTCTGCGGGCGTACGTTTCCGGGAAAGACTGCGAGCGACTGCAGGCCGGGATGAAAGTACGCTGCCGTTGGGACAACCAGCCCTTCGTAATTCATCCTGGTTCGGTGGCCGGCATTTCATCCGATCCTGTCGCGCGAACGCCGGGATCCCTTTTGGGCGATTCGTCGTTTCTTTCGACTCGCGATGAGACCGGTGCCTATGCCCCCATCGATCCGCATTACGAAGTTGTGATCCGTCTGGATCAAGGCCCGACCCTTCCGCTTCATAACGCCCTTGTCACTGCTTATTTCGAAACCGGAGAGATTACACCCGCCAGCTGGTTTTGGCGGTTCGTCAAAATGAATCTTCGGCCGGCAAATTGAAGTGGCGACCGGGTCGTATCCGGTTTTGCCATTGAATGCCTTTTGGCCCGAAGCGGATTTCCTGTTATCCGGACTGTGGCGGATTTGGATCTTCCTTGCCGAACCGCCCGCGAAATGTCTCCACAGGATATTTGGCCCGGTTCGATTGCAGCTTGGCCAGAAATGTTCCGGTCAGATCGATATCCAGCTCATTCACCAGTGCAAGCGTATAGGCGAACACGTCGGCAATTTCCTGGCCGATCTGCTCCAGCTGTTTCGCGTCCAGGCGGGACGGACGGGAATCGGCCGCGTCGAGCCATTGGAAATGCTCCATCAACTCGGCTGCTTCGATTGCCAAAGACATTGCCAGGTTTTTGGGCGCATGAAACCGGGACCAGTCCCGTTCCCGAACGAACTCGCGGATTGTCGAGCGCAGCTCCGATACGGTCGTCTGATCGTCGTTCATGGATTGTTCTGGGACGGGGTCACCTATCGGGTCACAGGCTCTGGCGATTCCGATAGGGTTGATGCAGACGCTTCGACGCCTGACGAAGTCCCACCATACATGTACGCAAACAGGTCGGAGATCTGCTGGTGAGTCATCCCTTTGAAGGAGTCTTCGGGCATCGCACTTCGATCCGTCAGTTTTCGTTCGACGATCTCTTTGCCCGGGAGTCGTTTGGATGTTCCATCCGGCGTTACGACCGTAACCGTACCATCTCCATTGTCCGTCAGCATTCCGGTCAGCGTTGTTCCATCATCCAGGATCAACATGGTTGCCCGGTAGTGACTCGGTACAACCTTGTGAGGCAGCATGATTGCTTCCAGCGTTTCACGGCGGGAATAGCGGCTGGCCAGGCTTGTCAAATCCGGACCATTGGAGCTGCCTACCGTCCCAAAGCGGTGACAGTCGGCACAGCGTGCTGAAACAAACAAATGCATACCCGACTCCGGATTGCCGGCAGTCCCGGCGGATTCCAGATGGTTTATGATGCTGTCCATCGACAGATCCTTGTCGACAGTCTTTCCGGCCGGGACGGTTTTCGCCGAGACCGGTTCTGATTCTGGCCACCGGGTGTTGAACCACTGGGCACAACGCTCCAGGCATTCCATTGCATTGCTGCCGGTTCCGGCCACAGCCTGTTCGGCCCAATAATCAACCAGTCTGGCGACCAGCAAACCGTTTTCCGCATTTAGCCGGTATCCCAATTCAATCAGATCACGGTAGTGACGTGCGTCGACTGGTTTTTGCTGGACTTTCAGCAAGGCACCCAGGATGTCGCCGGCACCGTCGTCTTCCAGCAAAGGTAGACTGGCCACCAGATACGACCAGTTCTTGCCGTCGGGATTCTGGGCCAGGCCGATCGTCAAATCCATTCGACGTTCCGTTTCCGTTTTCCACAGTTGCCGCAGATAATCCATGGCAGGTTCCAGCCCGGAATCAGCCAGCAGGGCAACAATTCCCAACCGGGCCTGTTTCACGATTTTGGAATCCGTCGATTTAAGAGCAATATCTGCTTCCATCAGCTTGTCAGCGATGGCGGCATCGACCTTGCCCTGCAATTTGTAAAAGGCAGGAACAAGTGCATAGGGCCACTTGGCGGCCTGATCCAGCACCTTTTGCACGCCCTGGTCGGACAGCTGGTTGGCCATTTTCTGGATCCCCTGGGCCAGGTACAGCTGGCGGTTCCCCGGGACCGGCTCCTCGATCGCACGATGCAGCAAACTGATCGCCGCAATTCGTTCGCCATCACTTAATTTGTCTGCAATGGCGCACAACTGCAGTGCAATTTCCACCCGCGTGGGCATCGGATCCTGGGATTCCAGCAGATAATTGGACCATCGTTCATCCAGATTCACCGCGTTCAGTCCGACCAGGATTTTGGCCAGTTCCGCGTTCAGGACCGAATGTCCGGATGGAAATTCGTTTTTCAATTGATCGACAAACGCCGGTATCTTCTGGGGATCGACTTTGCCTTTGGCCAGGGCCACCTGGATGACCCGCAGCATGTCGGTGAAATCACGGTCGTTAATGAATTCCTTCATCCGTGCGCTGCATTGCGCGAGAATTTCATAACATTGGGCGAGATCCGGCTTGCCGGACAATGCCACCATCGAACTGGTCAGGGAGATTCTTGTGTCGGGAGATTTGACAAGTGTGCTGAACCACCCTTCCACAGGAACCCGCTGGAGCAGCCTCATGGCCGCCAGCGATATATTGCGGTCTTCATCGGCCAACAGGGGCGCTATCATGGCCGGTTCCAAAGTCGCGTCGGTCGACAACAGGGACTCGCAGGCTGCCAGGCGAACGGTAGCGATCCCGTCCTTTAACAACGGAATCAGCAGACCACCTGCGTGGCCCAGGCAAACGCAAACCCGGCAGGCATTGGCTCGAATGTACGGATCGGGGTCTGCCAGAAGCTGCTGGCATTCTGCTTCCGAAAGAACACCACCGTACAACACGATCGCGTCAAGCGCACGGAGGCGGATGACGGTTGTATTGCGTGCTTCCAGTGCAGCTCCGGCCAGACTCTTTGCCCAGTCGGGCCCCATCGATTGGGCGAGCAGCGCGATATTTTGCCGGGCCCAGGCGGCGTCAGGCTGAGGCATTCTCAAAACCCTGGCCAGGTTCGACTCAAAAGCCATCAATTCGTCGGGAATGCTGCCGGTCCAGGTGACCCGGAAGACTCCTCCCCAAGTGCCACGTCCCCCGGTGCAGAAGTAGACCGAGCCGTCTTCGCCAATCGCGAGATCGGTAACATTCATCGGGCGACCTGTCAGGAACTCTTCGGTCTCGGCCTGATAGCTGCTTCCCTTAGGATTCAGACGCGCGACCAGAATCCGGCCTTCTGACCAGTCAGCCAGAAAGAGTGCATCGTGGTAACGGGCCGGATAGTGCAGGTGCCGGTAACAAACGGCTCCGGTAGGCGAGCCCCTTCCGGTATCAACCAGGGACGGATTGGTATCGAAACAGTACTGTGCACAGTTGGCCCAGCCACTGCGCCAACCAAGATCGCCACCCATGGGGACATGAAACAGTTGCGTGGAACGGTGCCAGGCCATTCCCATATCCGATTCCATGTCGCTGTCATGGATAAACATGTCACCATTCGAGTTGAATATCAGGTCGTAGGCATTGCGGATGCCGCCCGAAACAATCTCCGCATCCTTGCCATCCAGGCCAACCCGTACAACAGTTCCCCCTGGAGCGGAAACTCCCACTGCATGGCCACCCGGATCATTCAACCGGGGCACAAGATCGAAATCGACCGGATTGCGGAACGGGCTGTTTTTGCCTGGTGCCCCAACCAGCTGGCTTCCGTTGCCGACCGTAACGTAGATTTTTCCGTCGGGGCCAAGCGTACATCCGTGAGGTCCATGCTCGCCGGGTTCGCCGGTGAAACGGATCAGGGTACGACTAACTTTGTATTCTTCGGTTGTAGGCGAAACCAGTTTCAGCTCGTACAGTCCCAATCCATCGGGACCATGGCCAGTAACGAAGATGTCTCCGTTCAGCGGCAGAATCCCCTGGCAACCGGTTACTTCGCTGCAGAGTTCGATTTTCCGTTCTTCGGTCGGCGCACGAGTCAGGTCGATCCGGATCAGTCCTCCAGTTTCCTGCGAGAGGATCATCTGCCCCAACTCGTCAAACGCCATCGCGATGACTGAACCGCATTCTTCATTGGAGACCATCCCCTGTACTTCAAAACCTTCGGGCGCCGTAAACGTCGGCCGAAGGGAATCCGAGTCGTTGTCCGGCTCCGGCAGTTTCGGTGCGATTACGTTATCAGCGGTTTCCTTGCCAACAGGGATCGGGACCAGCCGGTTGGATTGCGGCGCGGTGCTTGGGGCGACATTGGCGGAACCCAACGGTGACAGTGGTTGCAACTGGCCTCCGGTCGAGGCCAGGCGGGCCAGCGGTGTATTGCTGCCCGGAGAAGTGGATGACGTCAGTGGCTGGCTGGGTGCGGGCGCAGCTTTTGAGCTTGAGTCCCCGTTGGAAGGCGGGGTGATCTTTTCGGCCCTTAACTTCGCTCCAATCCAGCCACGATCAGGGAAGGAAACCGATTGCCACATGGCATGGGAGATTTCCGACGTCATCCAGGTTTCGTCCGATGGAACGCTGCGCCAGCGGGATTCACTCTTCTCGCGGATTCGAAGATAACACTGGAAACTGTTTGGCCGGGTGGATGACTGTTTGACGCTGACTGCAATCAGGTTTAGCCCAGGCTGCATAAAGGTGGTCATGACGGATGAAATGAAGATTTCACCGCCCGGGCCGTTGTGCACTTTTCGGCTGTTGACAAATATTTCGTAATCACCGGTAGCTTCGATGCGCAGCTCACATTCGGCCGGGTCGACCAGCGTGAAGGCCTTGCGGAAAAAGATGGTCCCTGCGGATGAACCTGCGGGCTCGGACAAAGGGCTCCAGATGGAGTCCCCTGTTCGCTGTCCAAAACAGGTACCGCTGAGGGCCAGTCCCAACAGGGCAAAGAAAGTCAGAATGATCAGCGGGCGACCAGAGTCGGCACGGGTCCGAATGGCTATTGGTTGGTTGCGCATGATTTCCAGTCTGTCGGGGCTGAACGGTGTTCCGGCGGTCCGGTAAAAGCCAGGAATGGCCGGTGGAATTTTGGATGTCAAAAGGTTCAAAGGACCGTGATTCTTCCTGGGAATGGCTATGTTAGGGCTGTGCGAAAGGTCTACGTGCAGCCAACGGCCCGAACGCCAGGACGATCAGTCTTCAACTGTCTCTATCGGCAATTCCGATTGGGGAGATTTGGCAAACAATTCCGGTTTTGCCGGATTTTCCGGTTATCCGGCCCAAACGGTGGGTTTCCGCAATGGTCATCCAGGATGTCTTGCCGAAGAATTAGGTGCGTTTCTTTTGGCCAGCCGGACCATTTCCCCCAATTTCCGTTTTCGAAGTTGGGCCTTTCTGAGTAGAATCAGGAATGTAGGGCTTTTCGGAAAAAACAGCTTCCCCCGGGGCAACCAAGCCAATCCTGGTGGTTGGGGGTGGAATTGGCGTTTTCGACAATGCCCCCTTGTTGTATTACCCGGCTCCTCCTGTCTTGCCGTTTTGAAGAGGACTTTTGTACATGAGAAACGTGAACTATCGCTGGTGCCTTCCCTTTTTGGGTGGCAAGTCCGGACCAACAGCTCGCCCCCTGAGCGTTCGGCAATCATCTGAAAATTCTTATCAAACGCTGGAAGACCGGAAGCTGCTTGCAGGCATCGAGCTGGCAGGTGGTGTCGTCACTATTTTTGGAAGCGACGATGACGACTCGGCTTTGGTGCTGGACATCAGTCCGACGAAGTTTCGTGTCACGCTGGTGGACATCCAGTCCGAAGAGTTTTTCAAGGCGTCAGTCGGCGAGATCCGGTTTTTTGGCGCCGATGGAAACGACTATTTTCGAAGTGATATCGATATCCGGATCACAGCCGCAGGCGGCAACGGACACGATACTCTGCTGGGAGGGTCCGGCATCAATGTGATGTATGGCAATGCCGGCAATGATTATTTGCGAGGCGCTGGCCTGGAAGATTTTCTGTACGGCGGTTTTGGGAGTGACACCATTCTCGGACTGGGTGGCGACGATTTCCTGAGCGGTGACGAAGGTGACGACATCATTTTGGGTGGAGACGGAAATGATACCATCCTTGGCGGTTCAGGCATTGACAACATCAACGGCGAAGACGGCGAAGACACAGTCTATGGTGGCACGGAAGGAGATGCGATTGTCGGTGGTGCTGGCAACGACAAACTGTATGGCCAGGGCGGCGATGATTTTATCAACGGCGGCCTGGGCAATGACACCATCCTCGGTGGTACCGAAAATGACACGCTGAACGGCAATGAAGGCGACGACTTCATCAACGGCGAGTTTGGTGATGATCGTATTATTGGCGGCGACGGCAATGACGTCCTGCACGGGCTGGACGGAAATGACACGATCTTCGGTGACGCAGGGGACGACCTGATCTTTGCCGGCCTGGGCCATGATATCGTGGAAGGCGGCACCGGAATCGATACCGTTTGGGGAGATGCCGGAGACGACGACATCGATGGTGGCGACGGCAACGACATCCTGTATGGCCAGGATGGCAAAGACCTGATTCGTGGCGGCGCCGGAGATGACTACATCGTTGGTGGCAATGGCACCAACACGATGCATGGCGGAACGGGCAATGACCGGATCTTCGGCGGTGATGCGAACGACGTCATCAATGGAGAAGAAGGCGATGACCTGCTCGTCGGCAACGGAAACAACGACACAATTAACGGCGGCGACGGAATTGACCGGCTGTTTGGCGGAAATGGCGACGACATCCTGATCGGCGGAGCAGGCAACGACATTCTTGCCGGATCGTTTGGCAATGACTTCCTGTCCGGCGGTGACGGCGTTGACGTTTTGTACGGTGGCTACGG
>Ga0163150_10009967_pt1 | contig 10380 bp, 7 predicted proteins | sample OliLakLV19P2IB_FD_148628 | JGI IMG/M metagenome (GOLD analysis project Ga0163150, IMG submission 148628) | Freshwater microbial mat bacterial communities from Lake Vanda, McMurdo Dry Valleys, Antarctica - Oligotrophic Lake LV.19.P2.IB | ecosystem: Environmental > Aquatic > Freshwater > Lake >...
GTGCGATGCGGTAGATCAACACGAGATTGCGCAAGTAGACGAACACGCCCGTGGACTGGCCGATGATGCCGACGATGTCCTTGCGCCAGATGAAGTACGCGAGCAACAGGATGCCGCCGAAGAGGCTGCCCCACCAGAACCCGATCGGGATGACGGAGCGCTTCTCCTTCTCGCTGGCGAGCCACTGGAGCACCATGCGGAAGGTGAACATCGCCTGACCGAGCAGGCCGATCGCGATCCAGGCGAAGCTCCAGGGCCTCGTGATGTTGAAGAAGCGGTAGAGGAACCCCGCGGATTCCAGCTCGCTCTGCGTCACGGCCAGCGCGTGCGCGAACTGCTCCGGGGACATATCGACCCTGCCGGTCGCAGTGGGCACCGAGAGCGTCTCTCCCTGCGGCGTCCGACGCACCCTCACGTCCTTGAGGCGCGTCTGCAGGTCGAGTTCGCCGGGCGCATCGGTCCGCTGGGCCACCGGCGCGGCTTCCGGGCCGGACTCCTGCGCGCGCGCGCTCGCGGCGAGCAGGAGCGCCAGCGCGAACGGCACGAGGACGCGCGGCCGTCGCTCAGCGCCCACCGGTCACCTCCCGGATCGGCAGCTTCAGCAGGCGCCCGCGCATCCAGCGCACCGCGATCAGGTCGCGCGTCGCGCGGAACACGCGGTTCCAGACGCCGTACTTGCTGACGCCGGCCGTGCGCGGATGGTGTCCCACGCCGTGCTCGACGACCGAGTAGCCGTGGTAGCGCAGGAGCGTCGGCAGGAAGCGGTGCATGCCCTCGAACAAGGGCAGCGCCTGGATCGCCTCGGCGCGGAACACCTTGAGCGAGCAGCCCGTGTCGCGGATCGAGTCCTTCGAGATCCAGTTGCGCACGCCGTTGGCGATGCGCGAGCTGGCGCGCCGCACGAACGTGTCGCGCCGTTTCTGGCGCCAGCCGACCACCGCGTCGTGGCTCGCGGCCAGCTCGATCATCGGCACGAGGTCGCCCGGATCGTTCTGCAGGTCGGCGTCCATCGTCGCCACCAGCTTGCCGCGCGCGACCTGGATCCCCGCCGCCGTCGCCGCTGTCTGGCCGCAGTTGCGCTCGAAGAACACGCCGACGACGCGCGGATCGCGCTGCGCCAGCGCGCGGATCAACGCCGGCGAGCGGTCGCGGCTGCCGTCGTCCACCAGGATCAATTCCCAGCCGTCGCGGCCTCCGAACACCTCGACGACGCGCGCGTGGAGGCGCTCGACGTTCTCCTCCTCGTCGTAGACCGGCGCGATCAAGGACAGCGCCAGCGAGCCGCGCGCGCGGCCCGGAAAGCGATCGCGCACCTGGAACGGCAGGATCCCCGGACGCGCGCCGGGCGGAACCTCGGGGTTGGATGCGCCCATCGGGGCCGCCATGATGGGCTCGCGATGGTCACGGTGCGAGGCCGAAGGAGCGCGTGAAGCCCGGCGACACCGCCGCGTCGAGGCCGCGTCCGTTCCTCGGCGGCTGGCACCTGCTCGTCCCGATCGTGGCCCTGGCTGCCACCCGCGATCTGTGGGCGCCGGACGAGCCGCGCTACGCGCAGATCGCGCGCGAGGCGTTCGAGACGGGCAGTTTGCTCGTGCTGCACCTGTGCGGCGACCTCTACCCCGACAAGCCGCCGCTCGCATACTGGCTCTTCGGGCTCTTCGGGCAACTCGGCGGGTGGAGCGGGCTCGCGCTGCGGCTCCCGGTGATCCTGGCGACGATCGGCACGGCCCTCGTCGCGACGCGCATCGCCCGACGTCTGCTGGGCGAAGTCGCGGGGGCGTGGACGACGACGTTCTTCCTCGGCACCGGGATGATCATCTGGTTCGGCGGGCGCCTCCAGCTCGATCCGCTGCTCTCGTTCTTCTGCCTGGCCGCCGTCGACCTCCTGTGGACCGACGGCGGCGATCGTTCCGCGCGCACACGCCGTCTGCTGCTGGCAGGTCTGTGTGCCGGGCTCGCGGCGTTGTGCAAGGGGCCTGTCGCGTGGCTACACGTCGGCCTCGCGGTCCTGGCCATGCGCCTCGTGCCGAGCGCGTTGCGCGTGCCGCTGCGCTTCCCGCTTGCGGCGTCGATCGGCGCGATCGTGCTGGCCGTCGCGCCGGTCGCGCTGTGGGCGACCGCCGCTGCGCTGCGCGAGCCGGCGCTGTGGCGCCCGCTGTTCCTGGGTCAGCACCTGGGGCGCGCCACGAGCTCCGAGGCGCCGCACGCAGGGCCGCCGTGGGATCACCTCGTCGAGATGCCGGCCTACCTCCTGCCCTGGACGGGCCTCGTGCTGCTCGGGATCGCTGCCGCGTGGCGCGCGTGGCGCGCTGCGCGCCGGCGCGACGGCAGCGGGAGCCTCGAGCCCGGCCTCGTGCGCGCCGCGATCTGGTTCGTGCTCGTGTTCGCCGTGTTCTCGGCGATTCCGCCCAAGCGCGAGGTATACTTGCTGCCGATCTACCCAGCCGCGGCCTGGTTCGCGGCCATTGCGTTCCAGCGCGCGCTCGCGATCGGACGGCTGCCTGGTTGGGTTGGCTACGGCACGCCGATCTTCCTGCTCGTGCTGGCGCTCGGCGCCGGGATCGCGCCGCACTTCGTCGAGGTCGCGCAGCCGTACGCATTCCGCGCGCTGCCGGTCGCCGTCGTGTTCACGGCCGGCGCCGGCGCCGCGCTGGCGTTCCTGCGGCAGGGCAACCTCGCGCGCTGGGCCGACGCGATCGCGCTGGCGATGTCGGGCGCCGGCCTCGCCGCCGCGCTCCTGCTCGTGCCCGTCATCGACCCGATCAAGTCGGCGCGCACGCTGGCGCTCGAGATCGCCGCGCGACCCGAACGCCCGAGCGAGATCCCCGCGCTCGGCCCGCAACCCGAGGGCTACCGCTTCTACGGCGGCGTGCCGACCGTGCGCTCGCACCGTAGCGACATCGAGCCGGCGCTCGAGCGCGAAGGCGCGCAGTTCCTGGTGCTCGTCTCGCAGAGCGAATGGGAACAGTGGCCCGCATCCTTGCGCGTGCGCCTGACCGTGCTCCTGCGCCGCCAGGTCGGCTCGCGCGACGTGCTGCTCGTCGGCGCCGCACGGTAGACAACGGTGTCAGACACCTTCTCCCGCCATCCGGACAACGGTGTCAGACACCTTCTCCCGCCATCCGCGAGACAACGGTGTCGGACACCTTCTCCCGCCATCCGCGGGACAACGGTGTCGGACACCTTCTCCCGCCATCCGCGAGACAACGGTGTCGGACACCTTCTCCCGCCATCCGCGGGCAAAGGTGTCTGACACCCGCGTTCACGCTCGCGGAGCGCTCTTCACGACGGGCACGACGACGGGCGCGAACGGCAGCGTGATGCGCCGCCCCGGCGGGCGCATCTTGTTCTTGTCGACGCGGCACACGAGCCAGAGGCCGCCCAGCGACGCGCACGGCACGCCGATCAGCGGGCCGATGAAGGGCACGACGAAGATCAGGCTGGTCACGATGCCGAGCGCGATCACGGCCGGCAGATGCTGCATCAGGCACGCGATGCGCTGGCGCAGCGACCAGTTGCGGCGCGAGAAGGGGATGTCGAGCAGCGTCAGCGACGTCGCGAAGCCCGCGATCATCGCGAACATCGGCAGGCCGAGCACCGGGATGAACTTGACCCAGATGAACAGCACGAGGATCAGGCCCGCGAGCAGCGAGGCCTTGATGCTGGTCCACAGCGCGCGCGCCTGCGATCCCAGGAACCAGGTCAGCCACGTGCCCGACCCGCGCACCGCGAAGGCTGCGACGACGAACGGCGCGGGCAGCAGCACGAGCAGGATCCAGTCGTAGCGCCAGTCCCACAGGAAGTACGCCAGTAGGAACAGGAGCGCCGCAACCGTCGCGATCCCGGACACACGCGCCGACCGTTCCGGGTCGAGGCCCGGCGGCTGCTCGAGCGCGATGCGCGGGTCCGCGCCGAACCAGCGCGCTTCGACGCGCGCCTGGATCGTGTCGAGGAACGGCCCGCAGATCGCTTCGTACGCGATCGAGAACGTCCACAAGGCCGCGATCGTGAACGCGATCAGCAGGACGAGGATCGAGCCCGCGTGCGCGATCGCGATGACGACCTGCAGGCCCGCGAGCCACTCCACCAGGTTGCGCCACCAGCCCGGATCGATCTGGAGCTGCGTCAGGTCCTGCGTCGCGACCGCGTCGAAGAAGCGCGTCAAGGCGCGCACGAGAAGGTACAGGATTGCGCCGAACAGGATCGCGGTCATGATGACCGGCGGGATCAGCAGGCGCTTCGTGCCCGGCGTCGAGAGCAGGGTCCGCGCTCCCTGGGGCAGGGCCGCGAGGCCGTCGCGCACCTCGCGCCAGACGCCGCCGCGCGGCTTCCGCAGCGACGGCTCGAGCGGCGCGAATCGGCACGACGGGCAGGAGAGCTCCGGCGCGTGGTAGCCACACAGCGGACAGGGGATGACGACGGGGCGGGGCATGGCGGGGGCAACGCGGTTTCAGACACCGCGCCCGGACAATAGAATGCAGGACTCGGCTGCCCCCTTCGAGGCCGTCGCTCCCCCGATCCGGGCGCGACGTCCCGGGGCGCTCGCGAGCCCGAACCACCACCGACTCCTTCAGCCCCGATGCAGCCCTTCCGCCAGCTCGACTACGTCCGCCTCGACGACTCGCTCTCGAACGAGGAGCGCATGGTGCGCGACACGGTGCGCGACTGGGTCGGCGAGCGCTTCCTGCCGCTCGTGGCGGCGCACTTCGAAGCCGGCACGTTCCCGATGGAGATCGTGCCCGACCTGGCCGAGCTGGGAGTCTTCGGCCCGACGATCCCCGAGGAGTACGGCGGCCCGGGGCTCAACAACGTGTCGGCCGGCCTGATCTACCAGGAGATGGAGCGCGGCGACTCCGGCCTGCGCTCGTTCGTGTCGGTGCAGGGCGGCCTCGTCATGTACCCGATCTTCGCGTACGGCTCGGAGGAGCAGAAGAAGCGCTGGCTGCCCCAGCTCGCCAAGGGCAAGGCGATCGGCTGCTTCGGCCTGACCGAGCCCGACTTCGGCTCGAACCCGGCCGGGATGCTGACGACCGCGAAGAAGGACGGCAACGGCTGGGTGCTGAACGGCCGCAAGATGTGGATCACGAACGGCACCGTGTCCGACGTGGCCGTCGTGTGGGCGCGCGCCGAAGGCAAGATCCGCGGCTTCCTGGTCGAGAAGGGCACGCCAGGGTTCTCGGCGCCGGAGCAGAAGCACAAGTGGAGCTTGCGCGCGTCGGTGACGAGCGAGCTCGTGCTGCAGGACGTGCACGTGCCGGCGTCGGCGATGCTGCCCAAGGGCGAGGGCCTGAAGGCGCCGCTGGGCTGCCTGACGCAAGCGCGCTACGGGATCGCGTGGGGTGCGCTCGGCGCAGCGCTGGCCTGCTTCGACGAAGGCCTGCAGTACGCCAAGCAGCGCATCGTGTTCGACAAGCCGCTGGCGGGCTTCCAATTGCCGCAGCAGAAGCTCGCGAACATCGCGACGCAGATCACGCTGGGGCAGCTCATGGCGCTGCACCTGGGCCGCTTGAAGGACAAGGGCGACTTGACGCCGTCGATGGTGTCGATGGGCAAGCGTAACAACGTGCACATCGCGCTGGAGACGGCGCGCATCGTGCGCGACCTGATGGGCGCGAACGGGATCAGCCTCGAGTACCAGGTCGGCCGACACCTGTGCAACCTGGAGAGCGTGATCACGTACGAGGGCACGCACGACATCCACACGCTGGCGATCGGGCAGGAGCTGACGGGGCTCGCGGCGTTTCGGTAGGGTCCCGGAACGATCCTTACGGATTCGAACCGCGCCGTATTCAAGCACCTCGGGCCGGCGGATCCGCGGGGATCGTGCCTGGCTCCGTAGGAAACGCCGCCACGTCGGAGCGACGAAGCGCCGCATGAGCTCACCTCCCCGCGGCGAACCTGCCGGAGTGGTTCCTTCCATGGGAAGGCCCGGTCCCGTCAAGTCGGAGCGTCGTTGTTGCTTGTGCCGGTCGAGACCGGCGCTGGAATCTTTTCCGAATCAAGTGGCACACGCAAGTCGGGCCCGCGGTCTCGTGGCGAACTCGATTCTTGCTCCATGTATCCGGCGGTTCTAGCCAGCCAGTCGAGCTGGATTGATTCGGCGGACATTCCGCGGCGCTGCCGGATCGCCATCCTTCGACGGCGCTCACAGCGCGGAGCCGCGCGCTGCGCGACGTCCGCTCCACACGTCGACGGCCAGCGCGCAGCCGCCAACGAGCACGCCGCAGCCGATCAGGCTCTTCGTCAGCGCGCCGGTCGCCAGCGCACGGCCCAACATCGCGGGCGCGGTCGCGCCGACGAGCAGCACGGAGACGATCAGCAGGATCCAGCGCGCTCGGCGCGCAATGCGCCCCAGTTCCGACGGCGGACCCGCAAAGAGCAGAGCGTAGGGCAGGAGCATCCACACCATGTGGGCCTTGTGCACGAGCGGCGCGAGCAGCAGGCCCGCAGCCATGCACAGGCACACCTCGCGCACCCGCGCTCCCACACGTTCGTCGCGTGCGGATCGCACGAGCGTGGCGAAGAGCGCCCCGAGCAACGCGATCTGCACCCCGAGCACGATCCACCGCACCGTGTCGGGCGAAAGCGCCACGATCTCCGCCGTCGGTCCGGCTGCGCCTTGCGACGTGGCCGGTGTCGCAGCCAGCAAGCGGTAGAGCGCCGCGGTCAGGCTTTGTCCCGGTACGTACTCGCGCGCTGCCAACAGATCGTCGCCGCCCGCGGCGTAGGGCGCGACGAGCAGGTGCCACCAGCCGACGAGGCGACGGACACCCTCGGTCGGCCCGAACGCGATGAGCGGCACGAGCACGATCCCCGCGAGGCACGTGAGCACCGCGCTCGCGAGCGCGGACCATCGCCGACGCACGAGGAACGGCAGCGCCGTGATCGCCGGCACGAGCTTGAACGCCGCTGCCGCGCCGATCCATGTGCCGGATGCGCGCTCGCGACCGCGCTGCCAGGCCAGCACCGCGGCGACGATCGCGGCCAGCGTGAAGTGGTTCACCTGCCCGTTCGTCAGGTTCGAGTCCGCAAGGCGCAGAACGCAGAGCAACGGCAACCACGCCAGCCACGGCGGCGCATTGAAGCCTTCGTTGCGCACGATCTCGACGCACTTGCTCGCGGACCATGCCAGCGCCGCCAGCGACAACAGTTGGAACAACGCCGCCGCCACGCCCAGCGGCAACAATCCGAACGGCACGAACAGCAGCGCCGACGCGGGCGGGTAGATCCAGTCCTCGACCGTGTTCGGGTCGATGCCTTCGAGCACCGCGCGTCCAGCTTGCCAGTAGATCGTCAGGTCCGACCCGCGCGGCCGCACCGTGTCGCGCCAGCCGCGCGCCGCGAACCACACGCACAGCCCCATCAGGATCCAGGGCAGGATCACGTGGATCCGCTTCGACGTGACGGCGCGCATCGGGCGAGAGGGGACCGCACGGCGCGCGCATCCGCAAGCTCCAGCCGCGCCGGTCGCGCGCGAATCGCGGCTGGACCAGCGGCGCGCGGACCGCGACGATGCGCCGCGCGTGCGCTGGCTCTTCCCCGACGATCCCGAGCGACGGCGGCGGCGCGACCGCGTCCTGCTCGTCCTCGCGATCGTCGCCGCCGTCGTGCTCGTGCTGCGCGCGGCGCGCAAGGGCGACAGCGTGCTCGTGCGCAACCAGGAGTGGGGCGCGCGCTTCGTCGAGCGGCAGGATCCGTACGTCGACACGCGGCGCGGCGGCCGGCTGCACGGGCCGTATCCGCCCAGCTACGCGATCGTGTGCGCGCCGCTCTCGATGCTGCCCACCGGCACGGCGCGCGTCGTCTGGGCGCTGGCGCAGATCGGGGCGCTGGCGGCCACGTTCGTGCTCGTGCGGCGCTGGACGGCGCGCGGTTGGCCGCAGCTTGCGCGGCATGTGCCCGTCCTCTTCGCGCTCGCGCTGATCCTCGCCAGCCGCTACGTGCTGCGCGACATGGCGGGTGGTGGCGGGAACCTTCTGTACGGCACGTGCGCGCTCTGGGGGATCGAGCTGGCGCTCGGCGGGCGCGCGATCGCGAGCGCGGTGCTCCTGGCGCTGCCGCTCGTCTTGAAGCCGAACCTCGCGCCGCTCCTTCTCGCGTTGCCGCTGCGCGGTCGCTGGCGCGCGTTCGGCGCCACGATCGCGCTGGCGCTCGTCCTGGCCTGGTCGCCGGGCGTGTGGTTCGGTCCGTCGGCCTGGAGCGAGCTGTGGTCGCGCTGGTGGCACGACGTCGCGGCGTATTCCGCCGTCGACGACCTGTCGCGCGCGGATCAGGTGCCGGAGGGCTTTCCCGTCGACGACGACGGCATGAACCAGAGCCTGCGCGCGGCGATCGGACGGACCCTGACCGCCTTCCGCGCACCGTCGAACGAGACGATGGAGTTCGCGCTGGCGCGCTGGAGCGCGCGTGCCGGAGCCGCGCTGGCTCTGGCAGCGGCGGCGTGGGCCTGCTGGCGCGCGCGCGGTCCGCGGTCCGAGCTCTTCGGTGTGCTGGCGCTGCTGCCGGCGTCGCTGCTCGCGTCGCCGATCGCGTGGAAGGCTCACCACGCCGTGCTGTTGCCGCTCTTCGCGCTGCTCGTCGCGCGCTGCGTGCAAGCGCGGCGCTGGACGGCGCTGGCTTCCTTCCTCGCCGGCCACTGGTTCGCCTGCGGCCTCTTGAGCGAGGAAATCGTCGGAAAGGCCGGCAAGCAGGCGCTCCAGGCCGCGTCGGTCGTGACCTGGTTCACGATCGCCCTGCTGGCGGTCGTCGTCGTCCTGGCCGGGCGGGAAGGGCGCTTGACGGCGGCGGGGAGTCTCGACGAGCCTGAAGCTGCGCGATGAAGTCGCTTCTCGCCTGGCTCGTCCCGCTCGTGCTGTGCGCGCCGCTCGACGCGCGCGGCGATCCGTCGAAGGGCTCGCCGTACGCCGCCGACGTCGCCTTCCTGCTCGACGAGCTCGAGAAGCAGGCCGTGGGACCCGATACTCCTGCGGGAAGGCCTCGATCCGATGATCCGGCGCGCCGAGGAGCTGATCGCGAAGGGTTTCCTGAAGGGCGCCGTCGCCTACCGGCCGCCCAAGAAGTGATCGGCGGGCAAGGCTCGCTCACACGAACGGGACGACGCGGTCGCGCAGCACGGCCGGCAGGCGCTGCCGCAGGATCCGGCGCACGTCGTCGGCGCCGTAGCGCGCCGAGAAGTGCGTGAAGAGCAGGACTTCGTTCTGGAACAAGTCCGCGCGCTCGCAGACCTCGTCGAGGTGGATGTGACCCTTTTCGCGCGCGTCGGCGACGGACACGCGCTCGTCGAGGAACGTGACCTCGAGGATCAGGAGCCGCGCGCGGCGCACGACCTCTTCGCGCTCGACCACGTCGATCAGCGTGTCGCCGCAGAAGGCCACGATCGGATCCTCGGTCGTCTCGGCCACGCTCTCGCCGCGCGCGCGCACGGCGGCCAGCTCGGCTTCGCTCTGGCCGACGAGGTCGCGGCGCAAGCGCGTCTTGCGCTCCCACACGCAGTAGCCCTGGCAAGGCGCGCGGTGGTAGCTGCGGAACGGGCGCGCGACGAGGCGTGGCGACAGCACATGCTCGTCGCCTGGGCCGGCGACCACGAGGTGGTGCGCCAGGTCGGAGCGATCGAGCCGGCGCCAGACGTCGAACAGGTCGCGGAACGCGTCGGCGTTCTCGGGCCCGACGACGTACGTCGGCGGCGCAAGCTTGCGCAGCGCGCGCGTCGCGCAGTGGTAGGCGACCCCGCCCATGTGGTCCATGTGCGCGTGCGTGAACAGCACGGTCGGCCGCGCGATCGCGTGCTCGGGCGCGCGACCGATGTCGAACGCGATCTTGAGGCCGGGCAGGTCGATGCAGGTCTCGAGCCCGCCGATCGAGAGGCCGCGCACCTCGATTCCGGCCAGGACCATCCCGCGTTCGGTCGACATGCGCGGCTATCGTAGCGGCGTGGAATGGATCGAGACGCTCCTGGAGCGCGCGCGGGAGCGTCGCGTCGGCCTCGACGCGCAGCTCGAGCGCGAGCGCACCGACTGCTTCCGCGTGCTGCACGGCGCGAGCGAAGGACGTCCGGGCCTCTCGATCGACCTCTACGGCCGCCTCCTACTCGTGCAGACGTTTCGCGAGCCGCTCGCGGAGGGCGAGCTCGAGAGGATCACCCAGTGCGTGCGCGCGCAGAAGGCCGGGCAGGACTTCTCCGTGGCCTGGAATCACCGCGCCAACTGGCCGCGCGAGCCCTTCGAGCGTTGGCACCAGCCCGCCCCCGACGCGCTCGAGGAGCACGTCGCAACCGAGCTCGGCGTGCGCTACGCGATCCGCGCGCGCCACCGCGGCCAGGATCCGTGGCTCTTCCTCGACCTGCGCGCCGGACGTCGCGCGCTGGTCGAGGAAGAGCCACGG
>Ga0163150_10009969_pt1 | contig 10379 bp, 8 predicted proteins | sample OliLakLV19P2IB_FD_148628 | JGI IMG/M metagenome (GOLD analysis project Ga0163150, IMG submission 148628) | Freshwater microbial mat bacterial communities from Lake Vanda, McMurdo Dry Valleys, Antarctica - Oligotrophic Lake LV.19.P2.IB | ecosystem: Environmental > Aquatic > Freshwater > Lake >...
ATAAATGATCTTTCATATTCCCCACATCGGAATAATTTCTTTTTTCTCAACGCCCAAATTCACAAGCGTCTTTCCTGAAATAAATTGCGTGCTATTCCCATGTCGCGCTTCAGGGGGCTAAGCAACTACTAAAATTCAAACTCTCTTTTCTGAGCGCAAACCAGTTTTTTATTTCAAAAAATCCGAAAGAAGAACCGACTCTGCTTTGCCCGTCGCACGACTCTTAATTTCGATTTTGCCTTCTTTGAGACCGCGTTCACCGATAATAATCTGTACGGGAATACCGATTAAATCGGCGTCTTTGAATTTAACACCGGCGCGTTCATCGCGGTCATCAAATAAAACGTCTTTGCCTTTAGCGGTGAGGCTCGCATAAATTTCTTCGGCGGCCTTAACCACTTCGGGAACATTTTGATTCAACGTCAAAATTTCATAATCAAAAGGCGCGATAGACTCAGGCCATTTAATTCCGTTTTCATCATAGTTTTGCTCGATTGCCGCTGCAAGAATGCGGTTCACACCGATTCCGTAGCAGCCCATAATCACCGTTTTCTTCAAACCTGTTTCATCTGAAACCTGGCAATTTAAAGCTTCGGTATAACGCGTGCCCAATTTAAAAATATGGCCGATTTCCATCGAAGTATTAATCGCTAATTCTCCGCTTCCATCATGAGCTTGATCGCCGGAACGCACATGACGCAAATCCGCAAACGCCGCCGGTTGAAAATCACGGCTGTGGCAAACATTCTTTAAATGCTGATCCTTTTGATTCGCCCCAACAGTAAAATCAGCAAGGCCCTGAACATCCCAATCCGCATAAACCGGAATCGTCAGGCCGATGGGCCCGGCAAAACCGACCGGCGCTTTTGTTGCGGCTTGGACTTCTTCTGAGGTGGCTTGACGCAATTCTTTGACACCGAGCATTTTGCGAAATTTGGGTTCGTTGAGTTCGCTGTCACCCGTGACAAGTGCCGCAACCGGCTTACCGTCCGCGATATAGATGAGCGTCTTCACCATTTGCGAAGGCTTCAATTTATAACGGTGCGAAAGTTCTTCGATCGTGCGTAAATTCGGAGTTTCAAAAGCTTCCGGCGCAGTCGATTGAGCCGCCGGTGTTTTAAGATTGGGGTTGGCGCGTTGTGCAATTTCAACACTGGCCGTGAAGCCTTTCGGAGAAGTCGCAATGCGGTCTTCACCGTAAGGGCAAATCACCATAAACTCCTGGCTGCGGCTGCCGCCCATCATGCCGGAATCAGCTTCGACGAAACAAAAATTCAATCCGCATCTGGAAAAGATTTTACCGTAAGTCGCCGACATCTTGTCATATTCGCGGTCAAGGTCTGCGGCATCCATATGAAAACTGTAAGCGTCTTTCATAATAAATTCTTTGGTGCGGATCACGCCGAAACGCGGGCGGGCTTCATCACGGAACTTAGTTTGAATTTGATAAAGATTAATCGGAAGATTGCGGAACGATTGAATATTGTTCGCGACCAAATTTGTAATCACTTCTTCGTGGGTTGGCCCCAAAACAAATTCATGCCCGGCACGGTTCTTAAAAGCAATTTTATCGTCGCCGAGTTTTTCATAACGTCCGGTTTGTTTCCATAAATCCGCAGGAGTTAATGCCGGCATCAGAACTTCATTGGCGCCTGCGCGATTCATTTCTTCGCGGACAATTTTGATAATTTTATTTAAGACCCGGAAACCCAGAGGCAAATAAATATAGACACCCGCGGAAGACTGGCGCACAAGCCCCGCGCGCAATGCCAGCTTATGGCTCACCGCTTCGGCATCTTTTGGAATATCACGCAAACTGGGGATTAATGTCTGAGACCACTTCATAAATTTGCCTCGTCAACTCTTAACGGTGAAATAGCGCTTTGATTTTTGTAAAAACAGATAAATTGGCTAAATCATTATAAAAAACAATGACCATTAAGCCCATCAAAAGAATAAATCCGACTGTCGCCGCACGTTCCTGAATTTTCAAGCTAACTGGTTTTTTGAAAATGGCTTCCCAGAGTAAAAAGACCAGATGCCCGCCATCAAGCGCGGGGAAAGGCAGCAAATTAAACACTGCAAGGCCCGTGCTTAAAATCGCCGCCAGAAAAAGAATGGATGCCACACCCTGCTTCGCCGCCTCGCCGCTCATTTTGACAATTCCAACCGGGCCGGAAAGATTTTTGGGCGACATTTGCCCGGTGATTAAATAGAAAATGGCTTTATGACTCAGCACGGTGTAATTCCATTCGAAGACGGCTGCTTTTTGTAAAGCCTCCGTCAAACTAAACTGCTCAGAAATTGTCACCGATGCATCCGGGGTAAAACCGGCCATACGTTCGGAGGTTGGTTTTCCAAACAAATCATGCCGCTCAATAACCTGGGGCGTGATCTGAATATCCTTTTGCTCGATTTGACCCGTTTCATTTTTACGTTCGACTGCAAAATAAAGCACGTCGGCATTGGGCGCAACAATGCTTTCCTTGATTTCAGAAAAAACTTTGACTGGTTTTCCATTGACACTCAAAACGCGGTCACCCTTCAAAAGGCCTGCAGCCGCAGCCGGGGAATCAGCTTTAATTTCTCCGATCACATTGGCGGGAACAGTATGCGGCATCGCGAAAAAAGCAAAGAGCAACACAAAGGCAAGAAAATAATTCATGATCACACCTGCACACACGATAAAAATTCGAGATCCAACCGGTGCTGCAAGATAATCACCGGGCCGAGGCTCCCCCCCCTCAACTTCTGAGATTTGCTCTCCCGCCGGTTTGACGAATCCACCGAGCGGCAACAAACTCACGGTATAAAGCGTTTCTTTACCTTGAATTTTAAACAGCACCGGACCAAACCCAATCGAAAATTTTTCAACCTTGACCTTGCTTAAACGACAGGCCAAAAAATGACCGAATTCATGAATCGCAATCAAAACACCAAATAAAATTAATCCCGGCAGCCAACTGATCATATTTTCTCCAATTAATTAAGCATCATAAAACATAGCCCAAAATGCATTCGCATTTTTCAGCTTCAATTCAACCCTCACTCCTGCATGAGAAATCAAAAATTAAAGTTCAGGAGTTGTGAGCTCCGCCAGGGCGATAGCCCGAGGAATGCTTGTGGTCGCAGACCATCTGAGCAGAGCCTGAACTTAAATTTTTGATTTACCACCCTCAGCAAACTCACGCGCCCAAAGATCTGCTTCAAGAATTTGAGTCAGACTTGGCTTTTTAACTAATTTGTGATGTGCCATCGCTTTTTCAATTCCGCGCGGTATATCTAAAAATCCGATTTTATGATTTAAAAACTTTTCGACTAAAACTTCATTGGCTGCATTTAAAACTGCGGGCATCGTCCCGCTCATGCGACTTGCTTCATACCCCAAAGACAAACAAGGAAACCTTGAAAAAGACGGTTTCTCAAATGATAGGGTGCCAATTTCAGCCAAGTTTAAAACGGGCAAATGATTCTGAAGCCGCTTCGGCCAAGTCATCGCATATTGTATCGGTAAACGCATATCCGTCACCCCTAAATGCGCTAAATAAGATCCATCTACAAACTCAATCATGCCGTGCACAATGGCTTCCGGATGAACAAGCACCTCGATTCGGTCACAACTGACATCAAAAAGATTAGCCGCCTCAATGACTTCAAGGCCTTTATTCATGAGTGTCGCGGAATCAATCGTAATCTTTGGCCCCATTTTCCACTTAGGATGATTCAGCGCCTGCTTGGGTTGAATGCGCGCTAGAGAACCTTGGGTCTTTCGAAAAGGTCCACCAGACGATGTGAGCGTCAGTTTTGCAATCGTTCCGGCAGGTTTGCCTTCGAGACACTGCCAAACTGCCGAGTGCTCACTATCAATCGGGAGCACATCGACGCCTTGCTTACGCGCCTCGGCAAGCAAAAGCTGCCCCGCCATAACGAGTGGTTCTTTGTTTGCAATTGCGACTGATTTCTTAGCACGTACCGCCGCAAAAATGGGCTTGAGACCCACCGCGCCGACCATTGCGCAAATCACCTGCTCAACAGACTTCAACGTGCTCGCTTCACGCAAACCCTCGTCACTTGTCACCACACGAATACCGAGCGGTTTTAATTTTTTTTCAAGAATGAGAGCTTTGTCAGATTGATAAACTGCAACAACTTTGGGGCGAAACTCTCGCGCTTGCTCTTCAAGAAGCTGAATATTGGTGCGGGCGGCAAGGGCCTCAACTTTAAAAAGTTTGGGGTAAAGTCGGACAATCTTAAGCGTGTTAACACCCACCGATCCCGTTGAACCAAGAAGACTAACTGTTTTCATTTATTGAAAAACGATACGGGTCAAATAAAAATAAACAAATGGGACTGTAAAAAGCAAACTATCCAAAACATCAAGAACTCCACCAAGTCCCGGAATTTGACCCGAATCTTTGACGCCTGCATCGCGCTTGAGCAAGCTTTCTGCAAGGTCGGATAGCTGCGCGAGGACGCCAATGCAAAATCCTAAAATTAAAATATGATGCAGACCAATTTTAGGAAGATAAAAGTAAGAAGCACCCGCAAGAATCATCGAAGTGATCATTTGTCCCCATGAGCCCTCGATTGATTTTTTTGGACTCACATGCTCAAGTAATTTAATTTTTCCAATCGCCTTACCCACGAAGTAAGCGCCCGCATCGCCGCCCTTGACTATCAAAATCGTAAAGAAAACCCACCAGTGCCCCTCAGGCAAACGATGAATTCTCAAAATTTGAGAAAAAAACCAGGCAATATAAATTAATCCAAAAACAAAAAGCGCGGCGCACGCCAAACCTTGATCGACTGATTTGCGCGTAAAAAATAATACAAAAAAAGCAACAAGTGCGAGCAAGATCACTTCCAAACTAAATGACGCATAAACTGAAGAAACAACGAGCACACCCATCGAGATTAAAAGAGCGGGATGCATCCAATAGCCCTTGGCCTCGGCCATACGGCTATATTCATAAAGCGCCAAAGAAACCAAAACCACGGCAACCGAAAAGAAAACCCATTCCGGCGCAAAAAAAATGGAATACACCGAGAGACTGATAAAAAAAGCCGCAAAAGGCAGACGCGTGGTTAAATTGCTCATAAAACTCATGCTTCAACTCCCGTCTGTGATTCTGTTAAGCCAAATCGACGATCTCGTTTTGTATATTCCTCAAGCGCTTCGCGAAACTGAGCTTCGCGAAAATCAGGCCAAAGAGTTTCAGTCACATAAAGCTCTGCGTATGAAAGCTGCCAAAGCAAAAAATTGCTGACGCGCATTTCTCCGCTCGTTCGAATCAATAAATCAGGATCAGGCAAATCAGCCGTATAAAGTTCGTGCGCAAAAACATCTTCGGTAATCTCAGAAGGCTTTACTTTTCCATCCACTGCTTTTTGCGCAAGCTGGCGACAAGCGCGTGCGATTTCAAATCGCGAGGAATAGCTAAAAGCAATCGTCAGCGTAAGTCCCGTGTTTGACTTTGTCTTTTCAATCCACGTATCAAGTTTTTTTTGAATAATGCTGGGCAGGTCGGAAGATTCACCAATCACTTTAAAAATAACATTATTTTCAAGCATGATTTTTAATTTTGTATCAAGAAATTGCGCTAAAAGCCCCATGAGAAAACCCACTTCATCAGCAGGACGCTTCCAATTTTCTTTTGAGAAAGCGTAGAGAGTTAAATAGCGGACGCCCCACTTGTCAGCAATACGGGTAATTTCTTCAACACGGTTGACGCCTTCTTCATGCCCTTTAATCCGCGGCAAACCTTGACGCTTGGCCCAGCGGCCATTACCGTCCATGATGACAGCGACATGCTTGGGGATTTTAGAAATTTCGTTCATGACTTTATCCACAGCTTAAAGCAAAACGTTTAACGCTTACCGCTTTCTGGACGTTGTGCATTTGGCGTTCAGCGTTTTGCCGCAATTTAAAGAATGATGGTTTGATCGCGTTTACTGCCAACTGAAACAATGCTGATTGGAACTTCGATAAGATCTTCAATGCGTTTAACATAGCGGCGCGCATTCGTGGGCAAATCTTTCCATTTGCGAGCCTTGGTAATATCTTCTTTCCAGCCGTCCATCGCTTCATAGATTGGCTGGGCATTCATAAACTCGATCGCGCCATGCGGATAATCAGGCGTTTTTTTGCCATCGATGCGATACGCCGTTGCGATATTTAATTTTTCAAGGCCTGAAAGAATATCCATTTTCATCACGGCCATTTCAGTCAAACCATTCACACGCGCGGCATGCCGAACCACAACACTATCAAACCAACCGCAACGACGAGGCCGCCCTGTTGTCGCACCAAACTCTTCTCCGCGCTCTTGAATTTCTTTCAATAAGGCAGGAGGAAACTGGGTTGGGAAAGGACCTTCGCCAACGCGCGTCGTATAGGCCTTCACCACACCAATCACAGAATCAATCAGAGTTGGCCCCACACCTGAACCCGTCATCGCGCCACCCACTGTGGCATTGGACGAAGTCACAAAAGGATAAGTACCGTGATCAACGTCAAGCAAAGTTCCCTGCGCACCTTCAAAGAGAATCTCTTTCTTTTTCTTAATTGAATCGCTTAAATATTTAGGCCCATCAATTGCAAATGAAAGGATTTCTGCGCGAATTTTCCAAAAGTCTTTAAAAATTGATTCAAACGAAAGCGGCTTCGCGCCATAAATCTTTTTGAGGTATTCATTCTTTTCGTTCAAAACAAATTCAAGCCGTGAACGAAAATAATCTTCGGAACGCAAATCCGCTAACCGAATTCCCGTGCGGGCCATTTTGTCGGTATAGGCGGGACCAATACCCTTTTTTGTCGTTCCAATCGCACGGCCGGGATGAGCATGCTCTTCCTTTAACCCATCAAGCAAACCGTGATAAGGCATGATCAAATGCGCTTGATCCGCGATAAAAAGGCGTCCCCTGACTTTAATCCCGGCCTTTTCAAGCATGTGAACTTCATCAAGAAATGCCTGAGGATGAAGAACAACGCCGCCGCCAATAATACAGACTTTGCCGCGGTGAAAAATACCGGAAGGAATGAGATGCAGGACAAACTTCTTTTTACCGAACTTAACCGTATGGCCAGCGTTATGCCCGCCTTGGTAACGAACAATGACATCACTTTGACGGGCAAGAAAATCAATCACCTTGCCTTTGCCTTCATCACCCCATTGCGCACCGATCAAAACTCGATTCATTTTTAGTCCTAATTTATTTTAAAATGCAAACCAAACTCGCAAGGTTGACTGCGGTTGTGCGTATTGCCCACAGAGCAAAAACATTACAGGCGTGTCACCTTCACATCAATGACAGGTTCAAACTTTTGAATCTGCTTCACAACCTTTTCAGGAATTTCGCCATCCGTATTAATAATCGTCATCGCAAGCGTCTTCTTTCCCTGGCGAATACGGCCCAGTGACATCTCGGCAATATTCACTTTGGCCGCGCCCAGCAAGCTACCCACTTTTCCAACAACGCCTGGACGATCGTCATTCTTAATAAAAAGAATCGTGCCAATCGGCTCAACGTCGACTTGAAACTCATCAATGCGAACAATACGCGCCATGCCTTCAAAAAGAGTCCCCATAATGGCGTGCTTCTCTTTTCCATTCTCAACTTCAAGTTCGATATAGCTTGTAAAATCAGTTTTTTGATCACTGCGCGATTCCGTCACGCTTATGCCTCGCTCTTTGGCAACGCTCGGTGCATTCACAAAATTAACCGTGTCACCACAAATTGGCGCAAGCATTCCCTTCAGAAGAGAAATGGTCATTGCTGTCGGCTTATACTTACCCGGATCACCGCCAAAGCGAATCGTGACATCTTTAAAACTGCCGGAAAAAAGCTGGGTGTAAAGTAGCCCCATTTTTTCTGCAAGAATAATCCAAGGTTTTAAGTTCTTTAAAGTCTCTGAATCTAAGTTGGGCTGATTCACGGCATTACGAATTTCACGACCCGTCAAAGCATCAATCACTTGGCGAACAACATCAAGCGCAACATTTTCCTGCGCTTCAGTTGTTGCTGCTCCCAAATGCGGTGTCGCAATAAAATTAGGAAGCTTCAAAAGTGGATTATTCACCGGCGGCTCTTCTTCAAAAACGTCAAAGGCCGCAGCAGCAACTTGCCCGCTCTTGAGAGCAGTAAACAAGGCTTTTTCTTCGATAATTCCACCGCGCGCGCAATTCACAAGACGCACCGTTTTCTTGCAAAGCTTGATCGTTTCAGAATTAATCAAATGCTTGGTTTCTTTGGTCAACGGCGTATGCACGGTAATAAAATCAGCGTTCTTAAGAATGGTCTGCACATCTACAAATTCTGCCGGAATTTCTTTAAAAGCACCTGCGGAAATAAATGGATCATAAGCAAGAATTTTCATATTAAACGCAAGTGCACGTTTTGCAACTTCACGACCAATACGTCCAAAGCCAATCACACCCAAAGTTTTATCTTTGAGTTCTGTTCCCATGAATTGTTGACGCTTCCAATCGCCGGATTTAACTGAGGCATCAGCCTGCGGAATATTGCGCGCAACCGCCATTAACATCGAAAAAGTATGCTCTGCTGTTGAGATGGTATTGCCTTCGGGGGTATTCATGACGATGATGCCCATCTTGGTGGCTGTTTCAACATCAACGTTATCCACACCCACACCCGCGCGACCGACAACGCGTAGCTTTTTAGCAGCAAGGAGGAGTTCTTTCGTGAGCTTGGTTCCGCTACGAATCAAAATAGCTTCGTAGTTTCCAATAATTTTTCTCAGCTCTTCAGGTTTGAGCCCTGTCTTTTCATCAATCTCAAAATTCTTCTCACGGCGAAGAATATCCATGCCGCCTTTTCCCAAAGGATCTGAAACAAGAATTTTCATAAATTCACCCTCGTCTAACGACGGTCACTTCTTTTTAATTTCGGCGTTATTCGTTACGACGACGTCAACCAACCCATAATCGCAAGCTTCTTTTGCCGACATAAAATAATCGCGATCGCAATCTTTTTCGATTTGCTCAACGGTTTTTCCGCAGTTTGTCGCAAGAATCTGATTCAAATGTTCTTTGATTTTTAAAATCTCCTTAGCCTGGATATGAATATCAGACGCTGAGCCACCCGCGCCGCCTGAAGGCTGGTGAATCATGACGCGTGCATTCGGAAGAACGTAACGTTTTCCTTTCGTACCACCCGCTAAAAGAAAAGCACCCATACTCGCTGCTTGGCCCAAGCAATAAGTTGCGACATCACACTTAACAAACTTCATGGTGTCATAGATCGCAAGGCCCGCAGTCACCGATCCGCCCGGAGAATTAATATAAATATTAATGTCTTTGTCGGGATCTTCCATTTGAAGAAAAAGAATCTGCGCGATCACAATATTGGCCATCATGTCATCAACAGGAGTCCCAATGAAAACAATACGATCTTTCATGAGACGTGAGTAAATATCGTATGAACGCTCGCCGCGGCTAGTTTGCTCAACGACCATCGGAACTAAATAACTCATTTGATCTCCTTTAAGTTACAGGCTTCAAACACCGCGATATAAGCTTAAACCAAGAACTCTTGGCGGCTTCTCTTATCGCTTAAAACTTATTTCTTATAACCTTATTTACGACTTGATATCCGCTTGCGCAATAATCCAAGCAATCGTTTTTTCCTGACGAACCACTTCACGCAAATGATCCAATGCTTCAGCGTTGCCGCGATAATACTGCGCAACCGTTTCGGCCGGCTGACGATAAAGCTCTGCATATTCCGTAAACTTTTTATCCAAATCCGATTCTTCGATTTGCAAGTTTTGCGTCTTCGCGATTTCATCTAACAGGAACGCAAGCTGAATTTGCTTTCTAGCTTCGGGTTCAAGTTCCTTGCGCGCTTTCTCTTTTTCTTTGGCGTCAGGCTCAATCATTTTCTGACCTGATTCCTGCATGCGTTTTTGAGCTTGCTCGATCATTTCTTCAATGCGGCGATCTACAAGCCCTTTGGGCGGCTCAATCTTGTTGTGCTTAACAAGCTGTTCAAGCAAAGCCTTCTCAACTTCTTGCTTCGACTCACGCTCTTTCTGCACTAATAAATCTTTTTCAACCTTATCTTTGAGCGCCTGCAAGTTTTCAAAATCACCCGCCTGCTTAGCAAACTCATCATCCAAAACAGGCAGCTTGCGTTCTTTGATTTCTTTCACCTTCATCTTAAAAGTGGCTTTTTTGGAAGCAATCTCCTTGCGTGAAACTTCTTTTGGAAAAGTAACAACCACATCTTTTTCTTCGCCTGCTTTCACGCCTATAAGCTGTGTTGAAAAGCCTTTTAGAAATTCATCTTTTTTGATTTCAACCCAATCGGATTCTTTCTTTTCGATTTGCTTGCCATCGACTTCGCAAACATAATCAACC
>Ga0163150_10009971_pt1 | contig 10377 bp, 11 predicted proteins | sample OliLakLV19P2IB_FD_148628 | JGI IMG/M metagenome (GOLD analysis project Ga0163150, IMG submission 148628) | Freshwater microbial mat bacterial communities from Lake Vanda, McMurdo Dry Valleys, Antarctica - Oligotrophic Lake LV.19.P2.IB | ecosystem: Environmental > Aquatic > Freshwater > Lake >...
TTGCAGAACTCTCAACCGGCACGTTCGCTGCGCGAGCCGCTGCCAAGAGTTGGGTCCGATCCATCCCTCTTAGGTCAACTCCCGTGTGTTCGAGCAACAAATCATACATGCGGGCTCGACGAAAAGGACGCGCATAGGAAACATCAGTATCGGCGTAGCGCACTGTTGTCGTTGCATGAACATCTACTACAATGTTATGAACTAGCTCTTCGGTCATGTCCATCATCCACAGATAGTCTTTATACGCCACGTAAATCTCCATGGCAGTGTATTCGGGATTATGTGTGCGGTCCATGCCCTCGTTTCGAAAATTCTTAGAAATCTCGTAGACTCCTTCGAAGCCCCCTACAATGAGACGTTTCAGATATAGCTCGTCGGCGATGCGCAAGTAGAGGTCGATGTCGAGGGCGTTGTGATGCGTCATGAACGGACGTGCCGTTGCGCCGCCGTAAATGGGCTGCAGAATAGGTGTCTCGACCTCTAGCCACCCACGTTCATCAAAGAAGCGCCGCATGGCCGTTATGATGCGTGCTCGCACTCGAAACGTTGCTTTGATTTCGGGGTTGGCAATGAGATCGAGATAACGCTTACGATATCGTTGCTCCTTATCGGCGAACGCATCATAGCGCGTGACATTTCCCGCATCGTCTGTTTCTTCCTTGGCAACAGGAATGGGTGTGACGCACTTTGCAAGAAGTACCAACCTCGTTGCGTGCACACTTATTTCTCCCATTCGTGTACGGAACACATACCCATTCACACCAACAAGATCGCCGATATCAAATAACTTTAACATGTCGTAAGCGACACCCAGATCATCTTTTTTGAAGTACATCTGAATGCGGCCCGTTTGATCTTGCAGGTGGGCAAATGACGCCTTGCCCATCCGACGCATCGTCATAATGCGTCCAGCTACTGCCACGATGCTCCGGTCGCCTGGCTCGGCAGCAGGTGCGTCGTCTGTAAAATCGTTCAGTATCTGTTCGGCGTCATGCGTTTTGTCGAAGGAAACCGGATAGGCGTCTACACCCATCTGCCTCAGTAATTCGAGTTCCTCGAATCTGCGTCGTTCCTGTTCATTGCGTTCGGATAGATCTATCATAGACGGCAAAGATAGGTGTTCGCACGAAGGCCTTGGTACGTGTAAGTTTGCTCATGCACCACATAGAACAGACCCTTGCCCTTAGCGCGACCGACATCGAGCTTCGTGATCGGCTAACAGGCCTCTCGAAAGACTTCTTTCTGAAACAGGGGTATAACAGCAGTACCATGGACCAGGTCGCGAAGAAAGCGAGAGTGTCAAAAAAAACGCTGTACCGCCTTTTTCGCAACAAGGAAGCTGTTTTACGTGCAGTAATACACTCAATAATGAACGAGATTGAAGACATTACGACCCCTCTATTCACGAACGACACCGAGCCTTTTGCCGTCCGATTCGAGCGCCTTGTTGTTCAAATCTCGCCCCAGTTTGCAAACCTCCGTTCGTTGTCTTCGATGAAGGAAATGCGTGACGTCTCGCCGAATACATACGAGGAATTTGAAGTCTGGAGGCGGATTCGGTGTGCTGTTTTAGTGGGGATGGTAACACGGGCGCGAGATCGTGGCGAGATTTCCACTGTCTTCGACTTGAATGAAATGATCGAGATTTATGGAGCGCTACACAATGCGTGCATGGACTATTCGATAGCTGAAGACCAGGGCGTACCTGCAAAGGATGTGTATGTCGCCTTCTCCGATGTGTTCCTCAACGGAATCCTTGAACAAGGCTATTCAGGGGCCTCCAAACAGCGCCACACAGTATGAAGGATGTCTCTGCTCAGGAAGCACGAATATTAAGAGCGTCCGAAGGACTGTTTTTCCGCTTCGGCTTTCAGCGTGTTACCACAGAGCAAATAGCGAATGAGGCAGGCGTTTCGAAGCGCACCATCTACGCTTTTTTTCCATCGAAAATGTCGATTGTCATACGCTCGTTTGTTTCAGCAGGTCGCGAGATTAATGCCTCCATTGCTGCTATGCACCTAGACGACCCTGCCCAATTTGAGCGGTGCCTGCGTTCGTTTCTTGTAGCTGTTGCAAATGGTTCTGGACGGTTTTCGGCGCCGCTGGTGTTCGACCTCACAACAGCCGACCCCCGCTTGGGTGCCCGCCTTCTAAAAGCACGCACAAACTTTCTCTCGAAGCGTTTACGAATGATTCTTGACAAGGGGCTTCAGCACGGGGCTATTCGAAAATCTATGAATATGGATGCTACCGTCGTGGTAACATTAATGGCACTGGACTGCCTTTTGCATCCAGAATCCCGGCAAGCGTTAAAACTAATGGCGCCTTTGCCAGAAACGGTTGTTGATGTGCTTTTAAGGGGCGTGAGACCCAAATAAAATTTGATAGTCCGTTTTTGGAACTAATGTATTTGGCTATTCGTCAGCTAAATAACGTGACATCGGACCTCCAGCAGAATGCACAACACTGCTGAAGACCATCCGACATAACCCCCTCATATGCCTCTCGCCCCACACCAAGCGAGAGGCTCTTTTTTTGTCTCAACTCTACTTTAAGCCCGCTGAGCCTGGGCTTCGAAGAGAATGATACCGGCGGCAACGGACGCATTTAGCGACGCGATCTGACCTGACATTGGAATTTCAACGAGCTGACTGCAAATCTGCTGCACGCGTGGATGCAAGCCTTCGCCCTCGTTTCCCAGAACAATGATGCAGGGTCCGGTGTAGTCGGCCTTCCGATAATGAATGGTGCCCGGGGATGCAGTACCGATAATCTTAAAGCCAAGCTTCTTTGCTGTCTCCAACGCCTCTGACATTCGCAGGACCTTTGCTGCAGGTAGATGCTCGAGTGCGCCTGCAGACGCTTTTACGGCTGTAGGTGTAACTGGCGAGCCAAATTTCTCAGGTAAAATCAGCCCCTTGGCTCCAGCCCCTTCAGCAGACCTAGCAATAGCACCGAGATTGTGCGGATCCATAATTCCATCTAGAGCTACCAATAGTGGAGATTCTCCTAGTACGAATTCGAGTAGAGAAGCAAGTGTTGTACTAGCGCGTACTGGTCGTAGCGCAATGATGCCTTGTGCATCATTTGGCCCAACGTTCAGAGCACGTTCAAGCACTTGAAATTTTCTTCTGTCCATAATTGAGCATTGCACACCAGCACGTTTCGCTTGCGTTCGAATGGTTGCAAGCGGTCCGTCATCTGCACCATACGAGACAAATATTTTTTCGAGTTCATTACCCGCTTGCAACGACTCCATCACAGCGCGTCTTCCTACGACATATCGCATCGGATCGATGTCTGCATGGTCTGCTGATGTCATAGATGTTTCTTGATTTGTTTACTGAATGAATCACCGAATGCCGCAACATCTGCGTAGGACGTGTACAACGGTGCCGGTGCTACTCGAATGACATTAGAGCTTCTCCAGTCTACAATCATGCCGTCTGCGATGAGGCCATCGAACACTTCACGTCCTTTTTTATCAAAACCTATCGATAGCTGTGCACCTCGCTGACGCGGGTCACGCGGTGTTATAATGCGTACTTCATCTGTGTTTTTAAGTGCGTCGTCAATCAAGTGTTCTGCCATTGCCGTTAGTGTATCTCGCTTTGCACTTATGCGCTTCATCGTAGCGTCAGCAAAAACATCTAACGCCGTTTTATGCACTGCCATGGGAAGAATCTGTGCATTTGAAAGTTGCCAGCCACTTGCACCACGCATCGATTGAAAACCACGCTCGATTTCAAAACGAGTGGCCTCGTTGTTACCCCACCAACCTGCCAATCTTGGAAGGTCATTACGTTCGGCGTGACGCTCGTGTACAAATACGCCACCAACTCCTCCGGGACCAGAATTCAGATACTTGTACGAACACCAAACGGCAAAGTCGGCATTCCAGTCATGCAATCGCATTTCCACGTTGCCAATGGCATGTGCTAAGTCGAAGCCGACGTGTGCTCCTACATCATGCGCCGCCTTCGCAATACGGGCAAGGTCGAAAAATTGTCCCGTGAGGAAATGTACACCACTAAACATGACAAGAGCTACTGAGTCTGCGTGCTCGGTAATCGCTTTTTCGATCTGCTCTGTAGTGAGAACATGGGCACCAGGAACAGGCTGTATTTCTACCATTGCCTGTTCAGGATCGTAGCCGTGAAGTCTAATCTGACTTTCGATGGCGTACCTGTCACTTGGGAAGTCTTTGCCCGCCAAAATGATTTTGTGTCGTAGTTCGGTCGGACGATAGAACGAGGTGAGCATGAGATGCAGGTTCACCGTCAACGAATTCATGGCAACAATTTCTATGGGAAGTGCGCCGACTAAGGGTGCCAACAATTCTGGAAAGAAGGTGTGATACGAGAACCATGGGCGTTTGGCATGAAAATGTCCTTCTACCCCCAAGCGTTTCCAATCATTCATTTCCTGAAGGATGGCATCGTGCGCCTCAATTGGTTGTAGTCCTAGACTATTGCCGCAGAAGTAGTGAACTGGCTTTTTGTCACCACCTAACGGGATGTGGAACCGAGAGCGGAAACTTGAAAGCTCGTCGCTCCTGTCCATTGCTTCGAAGTCGAGATTCATAGGGCGTTTATTCCTTGATGTAACGTCATCGCTACTTTGCTGTTATTCTCGCTGTAGTTCGTCGTTTCATAACTTGCAAGATCGCTTACTTAAGGAGAATTGGATGCAGAGGTTATTCATGCGGATCTTTCTAGGACTTCTCCCAATGACGTTCCTGTTGTCCGCGTGCAACTATCTGGACAAACCTCGGCCGATTATTATGCGATGTACCACCGAAAAGCAGGCCTACATTGGTCAGCTCGTCGAGATTTTTAATCGCAATGGTTATACCATTGTTAACTCGAGCAAGGACTCTGGAACGGTAACGGCTGTAGACAAGGTTGAGAATGTGGCGTATCGTTTCACTGGTCTCACGCGCACGTGGGACATAAAACATGCTGGGGACTCGGTAGTAATTTACGTGTGGTCGGTTTCTTACCGCGAGGATGGCAGCGATGTGAAGCAGACCTGGGATAAACGCTACTCTGGCGAGGACGTTAAAGAGTGGATGCGTCCGATCATGGTGTCGCTCGAAGCGGCTTGTGGGCTAGGCAATCCACTCGCCCCCAGACGTTAAATCGAAGAACGTATCGGGCACTTCGACTTCCATGAGCAGCATCGCCGAAGCAATAGTCTTGCCTTGGGCATCAAGTTTTAACGAGACCGTACCTCCCCCACCAAGTGTGTCGTGTAGGATAAAGTTCAGAGCCCAGAGATTTGGCAACTCGAACCGCTCGACCTTGCCGAGGCAGATTCCCTTAAAGTGTTGGCTTACACGCTCTGTTGTAAGCAACTCGCTAAGCATTGGATACCATTCCTTGCGATAAGCAATTACGCCACAATTGGCCGCGTCGCCCTTGTCGCCGCTACGGGCGTGTGCCAGTCTAGAAAGAGGGATATTCATGCCCGCAAACATACGAACACGACCATTGCATCGTCTGTTGCCGCCACCGCATCGTCTAAATCCCATGATTCGGTAATTTTGAGTCTGTATTCCGTTAGAGGTAATGTATGAATCGCGTCATGTTTAAATCAAAAATCCACCGCGCTCGCATAACGCAGGCAGACCTTTATTACGAAGGCAGCCTTACGATAGACGCGAACCTGATGGAAGCCGCCAATCTTCTCGCCTACGAGAAGGTGGCCGTTGTGAACATCAACAACGGCGAGCGGTTCGAGACATACGTCATACCCGGCACACGCGGCAGTAAAGACATCTGTTTGAATGGGGCCGCTGCGCGCAAGGGTCAGATCGGAGACGAGGTAATCATTATCTCGTACACCTCGATGCCAGATATTGAAGCGCGTGCCTGGCAGCCACTCGTTGTACTCGTTGACGCGAATAATGACATTCAGTCAACAACAAACACCGTAGAGCCGTACACCTCCATGGTTCAGCATCATTGATGTCGACGCCGAAAGAACTTGACCTTTCCCTTGTCATCATGGCAGCTGGTAAAGGGAAACGGATGGGAGATCCGAATTTGTCGAAGGTGCTGACGTTGCTCGACGGAAAGCCCCTTATCCATTATGTTCTCAAACAGGCGACGCAGGTACAGCCATCGGTGATTGTTGTTGTTGTCGGACATCAACACGACGCTGTACGCGCATTCGTTGCCTCAGAATGTCCCGTAGCAACCTGTGTAATGCAGGAAGAACAGCTTGGGACGGGTCACGCAGTACAACAGACGCAACAGGCAGTGCAAGGTCGAGCAGCCAATGTTCTCATTCTCTCGGGTGATGTGCCATTACTCTCGGCTACAACCCTGCGTTCGCTCGTCGACCATCATGTGAAGAGTGAAGCGACGCTTACCGTGTTAACAACGACATTGTCCGATCCGACTGGTTATGGCCGCATCATCCGTGATGCTGCTGGCGCAGTACTTGCAATTGTTGAGCAGAAAGATGCGAGTGAGGAGCAGACGGAAATCGGTGAAATAAACTCGGGTGTATATATCGTCCGGACAGATGCATTGTTCGCCGCACTAGAACGTGTACGTAATTCAAACGCCCAACGAGAGTACTACCTAACTGACATCGTTGGAATTCTAAAGCAAGAAGGCGCAAAAACCGAAGCTTTTCATACAGAACGGTCTGAAGAAGTACACGGCATAAATACCGTCGCAGATTTACAACATGCGTCTGAACTTCTAAAACACACGCACGCAGAAGAATGTTAAAAGCGATAGATCACATAGGAATTGCAGTGCGCGATATCGAGGCGAGCATGGCGCTGTATCGTACCATGTTCGATGTCGTTGAATTTCATCGTGAGCGTGTTGAAGATCAGGGTGTAGACATCGCTTCGTTCGACGTCGGCGGTGTTCGTATTGAACTCACTGCTCCTTTGACTGCGTCATCGCCTATTGCCAGGTTCATTGAAAAACGTGGTGAGGGCATACATCATCTCGCTTTCAGGTCTAGTGAACTCGGTGCAGATCTAGCACGGCTTGCCGAACACAGTATCGCTGTAATCGAACCCGCGCCGACGCGCGGCGCACATGAGATGCTCATTGCATTTCTGCATCCTAAAACAACTGGAGGTGTGTTGATGGAATTGTGTACACCTGCCAGTAACGAAGGGGAAAACTAATGCCTAGACTAACCTTGGTTAGACATGGTCAGTCGCAGTGGAATCTTGAGAACCGCTTTACTGGTTGGCATGATATCGGATTGACTGCATTGGGAGAACAGGAAGCGACAAGCGCTGGCGTTTTGTTGCGCGACGTTCCTTTCGATGTTCTTTTTACATCTGTCCTGCAGAGGTCGATTCATACCGCCGACCTAGCACTAGTTGCTGCTGGAAGAAAAGATGTGCCAACGTTTCGCGACAAAGCACTAAATGAGCGCAACTATGGTGATTTACAAGGATTGAATAAGCAGGAAACGAGTGACCTATACGGTCTCGAACAAGTGCACAAATGGCGGCGTAGCTATGATATCAGCCCCCCTAATGGCGAGTCGTTGAAAGACACGCGAGCGCGTGTGCAACCGTATTTCGAATCGACTATCGCCCCGTTATTGAGCGAAGGCAAGAATATTCTTGTCGTTGCACACGGCAACTCGCTACGGGCGATGATTATGTTGCTCGAAGACATGACGCCCGAGGCAATAATCAGCATTGAAATTCCGACTGGTGTTCCCATTACCTATGAATTGGACAAGGATCTACACATTGTCAGCAAAACCACACTTAAGCCGGTCGACGTTTAAAATTTTCTTTCTAGCCTTCTCTTTCTTCTTCTTTGTGTCGACGACAATAGCCCAAGAGAGCCATGTCCTACGAGCACTAAAGACAGAAATGGATAGAACGATGCTTGAGCTGAAATCTCAACCATCGCCACCGTACTTTCTATCGTACGCAGTTACCGAGTCGCATACTTCTACGTTTTCCGCTTCGTTTGGAGCAATGGATGGCGAAGAAACGTCGGCAAACCGAATCCTAGACATCGACCTGCGCGTTGGTTCGCACAATCTCGATAACACACGCAGCATTCGTGGTGTAGCATTTGAGATGGGTCGAGGCATGCGCTCACAGGAATTGCCCATGGGCGACGACGAGCGTTCTTTGCGGACTCTAGTCTGGATTGCTACAGATAGAGCATACAAGGCCGCTGTAGAACGACTTGGTAAGGTGAAAACGAATCTTCAGGTGAAGGTGCGAGAAGAAGATACTTCAGCTGATCAATCTATAGAGAAAGCCACCACATTCATTCAGCCTTTCAACCTCGTAACCTTCGATACGTCTGCATGGCGCGATCGCGTGCGTCGACTCTCCGCGGTGTGTGTTGGACATCCTGAGCTATACACTGGTAAGGTAACGTTACAATTTGACCAGGTCGTGAAATTCTTCGTGAATAGCGAAGGAACAATGCTACAACACGTCGAGCCTATTGTAAAAATGTTTGTTATAGTGAAAACGAAGGCAGAAGACGGAATGAGTTTGCCGCTCTATAGGAGTTATTCTGCTCACACTCTCGACAGGCTCCCGTCAGAAGAATCAATTCGACTAGAACTGGAGAGCATGATAAAGCAGGCGGTACTCCTTCGGACAGCACCACTAGCCGAAACATATTCTGGTCCGGCAATCCTTTCTGGTCGCTCAGCAGGGGTGTTTTTTCACGAGATCTTTGGTCACCGCGCAGAAGGTCATCGTCAAAAGGATGCTAATTCGAGCCAAACCTTTAAAGCATTTCTTGGAAAGAAAATTCTCCCTTCTTTTATCGATGTTGTATTCGACCCAACCAAGAAAACACTTGGTAACGTAGACATCGTGGGCGCCTTTGCATTCGACGACGAAGGTATTCCAGCACAGCGTGTTGTTGCTGTGAAAGATGGTGTCTTCCAGAATTTTCTAATGTCTCGGTCGCCTATCGAAGGATTTCCCAAATCCAATGGTCATGGCAGAAGGCAGCCCGGACTACGTCCGGTTTCACGCCAATCGAACCTGATCGTCGAAGCAAAAACCACCGTCCCCTACGATTCACTCCGTGCACTACTCCGTAAAGAATGCATAAAACAGAACAAAGAGTACGGATTGGTATTCGATGACATTCAAGGCGGGTTTACGTTTACAGGACGTACTGTGCCTAACGCCTTTAATGTGCAACCTCTTGTTGTGTACAAGGTGTTTGCCGACGGCAGACCCGATGAGCTCGTTCGTGGTGTCGACCTAATCGGTACTCCACTCACAACATTCAACAACATCGTTACAGCGGCAGACGACATTGGCATCTTCAACGGTGTGTGTGGTGCAGAATCGGGCGGAGTGCCAGTATCAGCTAGCTCTCCGAGTCTTTTGGTTTCTACAATAGAAGTACAGAAAAAGCAGAAGTCACAGGCCAAACCTCCGTTACTAGCCGATCCGTCTACAACGCTAGGTGGTGGCCAATGAGAACTCCACTGAGATTGATCATGGCTTGCCTTATGCTACTAATTGCAGCAATCGGTTACACTTCTGTCTGCTCCGCTGCAATCGACGAAGAAATGGTCTACAAAGCCATGCAGGACGAAATGCAGCGCAACATGCAAGAGCTGCAGCTAGGCAATCTGCCCCGCGCATACCACATGACGTATACGTTGTCGATACGCAAGAGCATCTCAATTCACAGCACTCTTGGCGACGTGCAGAGTGTTGACACGGGTACGGCTGCATACCTCTCAGTTGCAGTACGTGTTGGTGGACCCAAGTTCGATAACACGAACTACTTTGACGTAAGCTTGGGCTTCTTTGGCTCGAGTGATGACGAAGAAGCATTCAAGACGCGACGCATTCCGTTCGAGATTACATACAAAAGATTACGACGTGAGTTGTGGCTTGCAACGGACGCTTGTTATAAGCAGGCTGTCGAGTTGTACGCAAAGAAGGAAGGTTCACTGAAGAATCGCACACGAACAGACACGACATGGGACTTCGGGTATCTACTTCCAGAGACGCTTACGAACGTCTCGGGGATGGATTATAATTCGGATGTGAATGCCATGAAGAATTTGTGCAGTGATGTTAGTGCCGTGTTTCGCAATGCACCCGCTATACAGTCTGTGCGTGTTGGCGTTGAATACGTTCCAGAGGAAACATTACTTCTGACCTCGGAAGGACGTCGTATGCACAAGTTCGAATCCTTTACAGGATTTGAAATTGTCGCAGTTGGTCAGTCAGCAGACGGTATGCCTGTTGGCAACACCTACGCAGCATATGGCATTACCCCTTACGACTTACCTTCACGCGATTCACTTATTCGTGCCGGTGTGATTGTTGGCGATGTGTTAACGCAGGCAACACAGGCAACTACAATTGAACCATACTCTGGGCCA
>Ga0163150_10009972_pt1 | contig 10377 bp, 10 predicted proteins | sample OliLakLV19P2IB_FD_148628 | JGI IMG/M metagenome (GOLD analysis project Ga0163150, IMG submission 148628) | Freshwater microbial mat bacterial communities from Lake Vanda, McMurdo Dry Valleys, Antarctica - Oligotrophic Lake LV.19.P2.IB | ecosystem: Environmental > Aquatic > Freshwater > Lake >...
AATAATGGCGATGGAGCAGCTCTGGCCGATCCTGGCGGAACCGAGACGCATGCAGATCCTGCGTCTGGTCTGGACCACGGAGCTGGCTGCCAGCGACATCGCCGCGCAATTCGAGGTCACCTTCGGCGCGGTGTCGCAGCATTTAGCGCGACTTCGCGAGGCGGGACTGGTGCGGGTCCGCAAGGTGGGACGTCACCGCTACTACCAGGCGGATCGCGACGCCCTCGGGGCCCTCGCGCCGTTGCTCGAGCAGTACTGGACCGACCAACTTTTCACGCTCAAAACCCTGGCAGAAGCCGCGGAGGCTGACCGATGACTCCCTCAATCAAGCTGGATCCTGTAACGACAGTCGATGTCGCGATCGACATCGCGGCGGCACCGTCGACCATCTGGAGTTTCTTCACGGAGCCGGCGAAGTTTGCGGAGTGGCTCGGTCACGGCGCAGTGCTCAATGACGATGACACGTTCACCATCACCTATCCCAACGGACGTTCCGCGGTCGGCAACATTCTCGAGCGCGAAACCGAACGCTCGATTGTCTGGAGCTGGGGCTACACCGAGAGCGCCGATGTCCCGCCGGGCAGTACGCAGGTACGCATCACGCTGGCGCCTACCGCGACCGGTACGCACGTGACCCTGCAGCACACCGGACTGCCGACCGCGGAGTCCGTACAGCACCACTCAAGCGGCTGGGGCGCCTGGATCGCGCAGTTGGCGCAGCTGGGTGCGAAGTACGAGATCGGCGCTGCGATTCCCGCGCTCATCGCCGCATGGTCGGTCGCGTGGAACATCCCCGCCGATGAGTCGCGACGCACCGCGCTTTCTGCTTGCTGCGAGGAGTCATGTACGTTCATCGACCCCTCCGCGCATTGCGACTCTCGGGCGCAAATCGATACGCATATCCAGGGTGTCCAGCTCTACATGCCGGGAGTCACCCTTGATGTCGTGGGGACTCACATGCAGACGCTTCATTGGGTCCATTGGTCGTGGGAGTGTCAGGAGCAAGGCACCAAAATCGCGAATGGTTACAACCTCGCGCGGGTGGGAGCGGGTCGGAAGTTTGAGGAAGTGGTGGGGTTCTGGTCGTTGATTTGAGGTCACCGTGCGACAGCGGGGAGGGCACCGCTCGTCCCGCAGAGCCCCGGCTCGTCCCGCAGAGCCCCGGCTCGTCCCGCAGAGCCACCGCTCGTCCCGCAGAGCCACCGCTCGTCCCGCAGAGCCACCGCTCGTCCCGCAGAGCCACCGCTCGTCCCGCAGAGCCCCGGCTCGCAAAGCCTCGCCACCCCGCAAGCGGGGATACAGGCCTTCTTGGCGGACGGAGAGGTCGGAGGTCGCAGCGGTGCGCGGGGCGAGGCGCCCCGTGTCCCATCGACGCGGGCGTCGAGGGTCCGGGCGACGAGGCGTCGCCCCTCCAGGTGAGAGGCGTGGCGGACGGGTGCGCGGGTCGGCGGGGCGAGGCGCCCCGGATCCCATCGACGAGGGCGTTACGTGTCCGGGCGACGAGGCGTCGCCCCTCCAGGTGAGTTACTGCAAGAGAATATCAATTGGACCACCGACGCCTCGTCGGCCCTTCCCAATAACCGAAATCGAATGCCACGCTACTATTCCCCCCATGACCAACTACCTCGACCTCCCGGTCGGACCCGAGCCGCCGGTCCTTGTCCATACGATCGTAGAGATCCCCCGGGGATCGGTGAACAAGTACGAGTACGACAAGACCCTCCATGTATTCAAGCTCGACCGCACGCTCTACACGGCCATGCACTACCCCGGCGACTACGGCTTCATCCCGCGCACACATGCCGGCGACAACGATCCGCTGGACATCATCATCCTCACCGACACTCCGAGCTTCACAGGCTGCCTGCAGGTCGCGCGACCCATCGGCGCTCTGGTGATGCGCGATCAGGAAGCGCCCGATGAAAAAGTGATCGCGGTCGCGCAGCACAATCCGCGCTACAAAGACATCTGGACCCTCTCGCATATCGCCAAGCATGTGCTGCTCGAGATCCAGCACTTTTTCACGACCTACAAGGACCTCGAAGGCAAGCACACCGAGGCCGCCGACTGGCTCGAGCGCGAAGCGACCCACGCGTTGATCCTCGAATGCGCCGACCGGTACGCCGAGATGCATGCGGGGGATAAGCAGTAAGTCGGCCAGGTCCTGGAGGTACTCGCAATGTCCGGACTGCGACCCATCGGTCATGCGCTGATCTGCCTGCTCTGTCTCCTGAGCCTGTTTGCCTGCGGCGGAGGGTCGGTGGCGGATGCGCCGGCGGAGTTCACGTTCGAGCTGATCGCGGAGACCGACCCGTTGCGGCTCATCGAGGGCGAGTCGATTATTCGGCTGACCATCCCAGCACCTGCCGGACTCGCATTGACGCCGGATGCACTGGTGATCCAATGGGAAGGCTCGACGCCGGTGGAAATTTTCGAGATCTCGGCCTCGACGACCTGGCCGATGGTGCTGACGCACGTCTATACCGTGGCTGGATCCCGGAGCCTCGTGCTGGAAATGAGGGCTGGTTCGACCATCATCGCCCGGGCCGAACGTCTCATCGACTTCCGTCCCAACACACCACCTGCGTTGTGCGGGAGCATCACGCCGACGCCCGTTGGTAACAGCATCATCGGCCGTGAACCCCTCACCGTGCAGATCGATCCCGACTGTGATCATGATCCCGATCCTTTCTTTGAATCGGCGGTGTTCTTTGATGTGGACTATGGCGATGGTGAGCAACTGACAGCGGTCAGCGGGGAAGCGCTCGCGCAGAAGGTCAAGGTGTATCTCACGGGTACCTATCGGCTGGGGATTACTGGCATCGACGACGATGGGCAACGGAGTCTGCTGGAGTTCAATGTGGTGGCCGAATTCAATGCGCCGCCAGTCATGCACCTTTCCACCATCCCGTGGGTCGACAATGACATTCTCCTGCTGGAGACGTTGACGGAGCCAGCACGCCTCTATATGAATTTCTACGACAGCTCGGATGCCGATGACGATTTGCGGGAAGTCGGCACGATTTCCATCGACTGGGGGGATGGGAGCCTCCCGTTTGTGGAGGAGCCCTTTACGACGCTGGACCAGGTGCATCACTACTACGATCAGCCGGGCACCTACCCGCTCCTGGTGTCCCTCAGCGCAGGCCAGCTCACGACCAGTCAGGCACTCACTGTCATCAAGCCTGATCCCATTGCGCCGTCAGCCTGCTGGACGGTTGATCCGTCGCCAGTCGACGGTGTCATTCGGGGTACGACGCCGTTTGATCTGAGGATCGATCCGCGGTGCAGCACGGATCCCAATTCCGACCTGCTGACGACCGGGTACTTCTCCACGCCGGCGGGTACGGGCGCATTTGCCGATACGGTCTTTCCGCTGACTCAGCGGATTTTTCGCGCCGGGCAGTATCCCTTCACACTCAAGGTGGGTGATGAGGATGGATTCTGGAGCGAAGAGATCAGTGTGATGGTCAATCTGGCTCAGGGTCCGACGGCGCCGCCGGTTGTTTGCGGTACCTGGGATCCCCCGGCGGTCGATGGGGTGGTGACGGGCACAGTTCCGTTTTCTCCCGATCTGGATCTGCGCTGCAGTTCGGATTTCGACAGCGATCTGATGCAGAGCGGGAAGCTCACGGTGAGTTTCGGCGATGGTCCGCAGCTTACGGATGAGCCGTTCGGGCTTTATGCGGATAGCCTGAAGAAGCCGTACACCACAGCAGGAACATACACGCACACCGTCATCGTGACGGATTGGGATGGGGTGGCAAGTGAACCGTTGATCACGACTATCGTGGTTCTGCCGTGAGTGGGAGAATCGGGGCAGTCTGTTTGCGATGTCCAGTCGGTCGGAGGAGCTCGTGATGCTGTGGCTGCGATCCTTAAGCCATCTACTGTTCGGTCTGCTTTGTGTGCTAAGCCTGATGGCGTGTGGCGGCGGTGGGTCGGCGTCGGAAGCACCGAAGGAACTGACGTTTGAGCTGTACCCGCTTACGCGGCCGGTGCAGCTGATTGGTGGTGAGGCTGCGATTGCGTTGAGCATCCCCCGACCCGGAGGGCTTGTGGAGGGCGCCGACACGCTGGTGGTGCGATGGGATACCAACTGGGGGGTCCCCTACCCCTACTCCTCGGGGAGCTATGGACCGGCGCACAGGCAAGACTACGAATCGGAAGAATCCACTCCGATCTCGCGAACCACTCGCTGGCCGCTGACACCGGCTCACACGTACCTCGATGTCGGCAGGCGGTCCATTGTCGTGCAGTTGCGCTCGGGAGGCGTCACGGTCGGGCGGGCAATACACCCGATCAGTGTCCGGAGGACCTGGTCGAAAGAGCCGAGGCCTCCAATCGCTGACTGGCATGTCGAGCCTGCGCCGGTGGACGGGGTCATTCGCGGTGTCGTTCCATTTGAGTTGACGATCGATCCGCGCTGCAGTTCGGATCTTGATTCCGAATTGCTGCACACGGGCTCCTACAGGACTGATGCGGGGGAGGGCGAATTCGCGATGACGCCGTTTCCGTTTGTTCAGCGTGACTATCGTGTGGGTCTGCATCCCTTCACGTTGACGGTCATCGATGAGGATGGCCTGGAGAGCGAACCTGTGAGTGTCATGGTCGATCTTGAGCGCGGCCCCTCCGGTCCACCGGTCATATGCGGCTTTTGGGATCCACCGGCGATCGATGGGGTGGTCACGGGGATGCTTCCGTTTTCCCCAGATCTGAATCTGAGCTGTAGTGCGGATATCGACAGCGACCTGCGGCAGAGCGGGACCATCTCGATTGAATTCGGCGATGGTCCACGGCGGGAGAATGAACCTTTTCGGACGTACGTTGAGAGCATGAAAAAGCGATACACGACGCCAGGGACATACATCCATACCGTGATCATCACCGACTCAGATGGGCTTGAAAGCGAACCGTTTATTACGGTGATTCAGGTCCTTCCGCCGTCGAATCAGTTACCTGTCGCGATCATGGGGACCGATGTCAGTGGCGGTCCGGCACCATTGACGGTCCAGTTCTCGAGCGCGGGTTCTTTCGATCCGGATGGCTCCATCATCAACACGATCTGGAACTTCGGGGATCCCGGAGCTGATCGGGGCGGTGTCTCGATCATATCGGCCCCGACCTATGTTTTTGAGAGTCCCGGTGTTTACAAGGTCACCCTGCTCATAATCGACAACTCCAGGACGGGATATCCATGGGATCGCGACACGGCGACGACGACGATCGAAGTGACTCGTTAGTGGGCTCGCGAAAGCTTCAAAGGACGACGTAACACTGGAAAGACGCAGCAGAGGGGCGACCGCGGTCGGTCGCCCCTGGATGGATAGCGCTACGTGGAAGTTGTGGCAACGACTCTCTAATCGTCACCAGCGACTACTTGAGGGTCATCCACGCGACGCCGAAGGGGCTCCAGACCCCCTTGGTGGTATGGAACGCCGCATGGGATGCCTCGCCAAAAGTGAGGTTCTGGCCGACATACCACTTCACGAAATTCCCAACATCGATGCCGGTCCCACAGGGCTCGTTCTTCGGTCCGATGTAGCCAGCGACGGGTAGTGCGAGCCAGGCGCCAAGGTTGGTACCGCCATATCCGGGATGGCTGCTATCTAAGCCGTAGGCACTGAACGACTCGCCACCGACAATGACACCACGTGGTGAGAACGGCAGGGTGGTGTACATCGCGGGGGTGGTGAAGCGGGTGCCCATGTTGCCGTCGCCGTTGGAGTGGAGCCCATAGGACTGCAGGAAGCCGACGGGGAACATTGAGGTTGTGATATAGGTGAACGCCGCTACCGGCATTTCCGCTTTGTCATCCTTCGCGTTGTTGTTGGTGTCGCCGAGGTAGCCGGTCATGTCGTTCTTCGTCGAGAAGCCGTACTTGGTCCCCTGGCTGGCGACCGATTTGGTGTTGTCGGCGTACCACATGTTCTCCCAGTAGGTGTACCCCTGGCCGTTGTTCGAGGAGCCTGCCTTGCCGGGCCCATCGACAATCGCGCCGGGTTTGGTGGTGGAGGGTGTGGCGCAGGCGAGGTCGATTTTCGCTTTGACTTCCGCGACGGTTCGGCCCTCAAGTCGCGCTGTGAGGTAGAGCAATCGCCAGTTGCTCCCCATGTCCGCCTGCTGGGTAAACGGAATGATGTTCGTATCGACCGACATCGAGGGCGGCGAATCGGTAGCCGCTTTCGCATCGAAGCCCGCGGCGAGGACGCTCTCGGTCGACCAGCGGTTGTCGGTGGAGACGCCGCAGGAAGATCCGGGCTTCGTCACACCCCAACTCACGTGATGCGGAAACTGATGCAAGAGCTGGATCATCTGGAACTTCTGCCCCATCGCCGTCTCTCTCGGTGTCACGGCAGCATTGACTGCCGCGAAGAGAGTCGCGAAGGTGACCGCACCGGAAGCATTGGTGAGGTCGGGCGTGATCGTGACCGGGATGATCGTGATCTGGACGAGCGGATAGGCCGTCGCACATTTTGTTTTGAGGTAGTTCGCGACGGTCACCTCATCGGGCGAACAGGTGAGGATCGCGGCACGCCACGCGCGCGACGGGTAGACCGTCACGGCGGCGGCTTCACGATCAGTCGACTCAGAGGCAGGCTGGGTTGGTAGGGATGACTGGCAGGCGGTGAGCACGAGCAGGCAGAGCCCGGTCACCAGGTACGGCAGGCGCATAAGGACTAACTCCTTCGAATACCCCGGATTACGTTTCACCGGAGTCGTGATGGATAGCTACGTGAGGCACAGAGTATAGGCGGCTTAATTGATGTCAAAACATTTTACATGTACTTGTTACTGTGTCAGTTTCGGGCAGATGCGCATCTAAATCTGGCTTTTCTACTGGATTACAACTGATTGAGTCGTGTCGTGAGCCATTCGGGGAAGAGTCTGGAATATTGGCTCAATGGCGAGGGATGCGGGAGCGGCCAGAGGGTGATGGGTTGGCCGGCAATCGAAATCGTGCCGCTGGCGGTCACCCAATCGGTCATCGGAGTCATTCGCAGACGCTCGACCTCACTTGCTCCATAGGGCGAACACCACTCCAACGCACCGAGCCCCAGCGGGATGAGGATGCTGCCAGTCCAGTGCCTGGTGAGAAATCGCTCAATGAGCGGACGGAATGCAGTGCGGGTCGATTCGCTGAACGGCGCGTTGCCCAGCGGCTTGTACGGCACCGTATTGGTGATGCAGACCTGAGCAATCGCATCCTGAAAAAATGGCGGATCGGGCGCATGAGCAGGACAGTAATGCGCATGCAAGGTCTTGCGAATCGCACGCCCCGCAGCGCCGATGAGCGGCTGCTGGTAGCGCACTTCGTCCTTCCCGAGATCGCGTCCCAGAAAGCAGATCGGCGCATCAAGCGATCCAGCAAAGACGACCGGCATGTCGGGGTTTTGGGTCCACTTCGCATAGACATCGAGATCGCGCTCGGGTGAAAAGGGGTGCTTCGACGCAAGCGCACGATGCGCTTCGATCAACGATTCGATTGACGCGAGGGAAGGCATCACTCAGAGGAGCGGCGGACTTTCGCGACCTGGACAGTCAGCGACCAGCGGGTCGGTTCCTCATGGTCGGTCGACTCCGCCAGGGCACACAACTGCGAGCCGAGATCCATCAGGCGATCGCGATGCTCCAGTTCTTCCAGGTAGCGCTGGGGAATCCCGCCGCAGCCATTGAAGGCCCCGGAGAGCGCACCGGCGATGCTCGCGATGGAGTCGGTGTCGCCGCCGGCATTGACCGCGGTGGTGACGGTCATCTCGAAATTGCGCGGACTCTGGAGGAAGCAGTAGATCGCCGCGGGAATCGACTCCAGCACGAATTTGCCGGTCCCGAGTTGCGACAGGATTTCGAAGCGATCGCGGATCTCCGCCTGCAGGTCCTGTCCGAATCCCGGATGCTGATACCCGCCGATGGGGGCGCCAAAGATCTGATCTTCCAGCGGTGTCTGGCAGACATGCTCCCGGACCGGGGACAGCGCATCGGCGAGGCGGGGCGAAAAATGACGGGCATGCATTTCCAGATAATCAAGGAACGCGGACGCGCTGAAATGATCGGGATCGGTGCGGAGCAGCGCGCGGATCGCCAACGCGATCACCTTCGCGCCGCTGATCGCCAAGGGATCGACATTGGTCGGCAGCGCCGAATCCTCGACATCGCGGAGGAGCGCGGCCTCATCGCTGTGGAGGTGATACAGCGCAAGAGGCGCGACACGGACGGCCGGGACATTGGAGGCCGACGGCTGGCCGGTCTCGGTCCAGTGGACACCCCGATAGAGCGCCCGAGTGGTGAGGGTGACGGTCTTGCTGGCCCCACGTGCGGCCTCGATACCCTGATCGTGGCGACGCATCCATTCGCCGAGGCAAAACGCGAAGTGCTCGGGATCGAATTGTCGTTCCTGGCAGATGCTTTCGGCGAGGGCGATCGCCATTTGGGTGTCATCGCTGACGGTCCCGCGCCCAAGAATCGTGTATTGATAATCGCGAATGAAGCCGTACGCCGTGCGAATCGTCTCGCGAGGCCACCCTTCGACCGGCGCCCCGAGGGCATCGCCGATCGCGAGGCCGAAGAGCGCGCCGATACAGCGCTCGATCGTCGTGGGGGCCTCATCGGGTCGACAGACTGCCATTGGGACTGGCCAGGCCTTTTAGTCAGCGGGTCGGAGTCACGTGATGACACGGGATCCGGGGTACTGCCGCGCTCTTGCTTCGCCGCGTCTGCGCAGTCCCCCGGGGGGACTGTTCGGCAACGCGCACATCGAATCAGGAGTCGCGACTTACCATTGTACCCGCCAGACGCCCCCATAATGCCCCCTTAGCATGCCTTCTCTGTCCTTCTCTATCCGCACGCTGACCACAGTCGAAGCCGAAAGCTGGGTTTCGACCGGCCAGCGGCTGACTGGCGGCATCCCGGATCTGGCGGTAAATCGCCTGGTCCCCACTCTCTACGCCCCCGATCGCGACCCGGGCGAATTCCTGGTCGCCGAAGGGACCCGGGGCCAGTTTTTGGGGCTGTTGCGCTGTCGATTCCGTCCGGGGGCCCGTGCGGAGGCCATCGCGCCGCTCATTCCCGATCCGGCCTTGGTCGATGAGGTCGGACGCAGCCTGCTCGCGCGATTCCTGGCGGAGTGCTGGGGACGGCAGATCAAGCACATCACGGGCACCTTGCTCCTCGATCCCCCTCAGGGCGATCCGGAGGCGTTGGATCAGTTGTTTCTCGCGATGGGTTTCTCAGATCACGATGAGCAGACCCTGATCGAGGCCGATTTGCGCGCATGGGCCGCCCCGGAGGACACCGCCCCCCTCATCTGGCGCAGCCTCCATGAACTCGGCAATATCCACTTCAACGAGGCGATGGCGGCGATCGATCCCGCGGATGGTGCTGACGTCTCCGCCGACCTCCTCGCGATGCGCGCCGCCGCCGGAGGGTCGCTTGAACCGCAACGGTGGAAAATCGGGTATCGGGATGGGATTGCGGTCGGGATCATCATTCCCCAGGCGTGGCCCTCGGATCCTAAGACGGGGTCCATTTTCCGCCTCGTGGTCCACCCCGAGCACCAGGAGAAGGGCTACGGTCGGACGCTCTTCAACGAAGGAATCCGCCAGTTGAAAGACGCGTGGGTCGAGACCTACATTGGCGGCGTCGACCTGCGGACGGCGCCGTGTCAGCGGTTGTTCGCGCCGCTGGGGTATCGGGTCATCGAGGTGCAACGGCGGTATCACGGTCCGCCGCTGGAGTAACGTCGCGTGGGGTACGGACGAATTCTCGGGAGTCCGGTCCAGCTGACATCGAGGAAGTGTCCCCGCGGACAAATTTCGACGACGCTGCGGATATTCGGCCAATGCTCCAACAGCCATTCGGTCTTTCGGTGAATCTGGATGTTGTGGAACTGATGAGGCAAGAAAATCACGACGCCAACGTCGATAAATTCCATGAAGCGTTCCCGATAGGCGACTTCGGCCCGCATTTCCGCATCGCAGGTCAGCAACGCGTGATACTCGTGCTGGCGCGCGAATTCGAGGATGTCCAGGTCGATCACGCTGGCGTAGAGGACGACGGCCACTTCATCGACCTCCTCCCCGAGCTGCCGCAGGAGCGCCGCGACCTGTGCGGGCTGATTTTCATCGACCAGAATTTTCATGCGGCCAGGGGAAGCGCACTTTCAAACTCAACCGCCTTGAGGACCGATTCCTTTGAAACCCGGTAGCTCTTCGCGACCAGATCGAGGTGCTCGGGGCCCTCGGCACAGTACGCGAGGTAAAGCACCCGGGTGGCGACGCCGCTCGAGGCGTCGATTGGCCGCCCGAGTTGTCGCTGCGGGTCCATTACGATCCGGCCTTTATTGGCATGCGACCTTGCCTGAGGCCAGAAGCGGCACGC
>Ga0163150_10009975_pt1 | contig 10374 bp, 7 predicted proteins | sample OliLakLV19P2IB_FD_148628 | JGI IMG/M metagenome (GOLD analysis project Ga0163150, IMG submission 148628) | Freshwater microbial mat bacterial communities from Lake Vanda, McMurdo Dry Valleys, Antarctica - Oligotrophic Lake LV.19.P2.IB | ecosystem: Environmental > Aquatic > Freshwater > Lake >...
GCCCACGAAAAACCACCCGTGCCAATGTCAACCGCTCCCACTTCCTCCGCTCCCGCGGGCGGGCGAACAGCCGGCCCCGGACCTAAATCGAAGACGGTTTTGGTCGGCTTCGATCTCGGCACGAATAAATCGTGCGTCTTGGCCGGTCCCGTCACCGGCACCGATATCACGGTGAGTAAAGTTCTGCCCACCGTCGTGGGTTACGTAAAGGACGGCATCGTCGACGGTATCATCGCCGGCAACGCCCAGACGCTCTTCGGAGACGATGCCGTGCGCAACATGCTCCATGTGCGGCTCGTCGCGCCCGTGGCCGAGGGCAATATCTCCGACCCGGCGGCGGCCCGCGATTTCCTGCAACACTTGCGCACGCTCGTCGATCCCACGGGCACCGCGGAAATCCGCGCCGTCATCGGCATGCCGGCGAACGCCGGCGCCCAAGCGCGCGACGACATCCGCCGTTGCGCCTACGGCATCTTCGATCGCGTGCTCATGATTCCGGAACCGTTCCTCTCCGCGCTCGGTTATCGTGACGACTCGCGCGTCTCGCAGCCGAACTACCTCGATCCCGTGGTAAACTCGCTGTTCATCGACATTGGCGGCGGCACGAGCGACCTGTGTCTGGTTCAAGGCTACTTCCCGACGAGCAAGGACCAGATCAGCATTCCCTTCGCGGGCGATGCCATCGATGAACTCCTGCACAACGAACTCGATCGCGTTTATCCCAACAACGGCCTCTCGCGTCACAAAGTCCGTGAAATCAAGGAAGCGCACGGCTACGTCGGACCTTCCCGGAAACCGCTGGAAGTGAAAGTCATCATGGCCGGCAAGGCGCATACGATCGAACTCGGCGACACGATTGCGCGCGTCTGCAATACGTTGATCGATAAAATCTATCCTGCGCTCACCACCCTCATCGAACGCGCTTCGTCGGACTCCGTGCTCACGCTCCTGCAAAACATCATTGTCACCGGCGGCGGCTCCCAACTCAAAGGAATCGACGCCGTGCTGCAGAAGAAGCTGACGGACGACGGCTACGAAGCGCCGAAGGTCAAACTCGCGGGCCAGGATTACAAGCGGTACGTGGCGATGGGCGCGCTCAAAGCCGCTCGTTCCGCCCGGGAGAATCAGTGGCAGGTGCTCATCGGCTAAACTAAGATCCCCGCTACGATCACCTTTTAACCAAGGCAGGTCCGCCTGAGACCTGCCTTTTTTTGTGGAGCCCGATGACCCGGAAGCAATGCGCAGAGTTCCATCCTGAAATCCAGTTTATCCCGTCTCTCCTCTTCGGGCGCATCTGCCGGTTGGCGGTTCCGGCTCCGGCGCGGAGCGGAGTCCGCGCCCTACCTTTTTCAAAAGTCACGATGGGTAGGGCCGGCGAGTCCCTTCGCCGCCGCGGTGGCTGCCACCGCCAATCGGCAGATGCGCCCTTCCTCTTCGGCGATCGATCTCAAGCCGTGACAGGATGACAAGTTGATCGGATGAACGTCCGCCTTTCCGGCCGCGTCTCCCTGGGACCGCGGCTGCCCTCGGCCGCTGCTTCAACCGATGCGGACGAGGGCGTCCGCGGTCCCAGGTCCAAGTCTGAACTTCAACCATCCAATCAAACCAGCGGCTTAGGGACAAGCCACTCCACCTCGGAGTCTACGCCTCAACTCGGAAGCTCCGCCTCGGAAGCTCGCCGGGTAACTTCCGAGCCACTTCACCACCGGGCAGAATTTCTTCAGCTCCGCCAGCGCCTCTTTCATCGAGCCGTCGTCGTAATGACCGGTGACATCGAGGAAGAAATAATAATCCCACGGCCGCTTCTTGCTCGGGCGCGATTCGATCTTCGACAGATTGATCCCGCGCTCAGCCAGCGGCATCAACATCTTCAACAAGGCGCCGGAATGCGAGGCGGCTTCATCGCCGAGCGACACCAGTAGGCTCGTGATGTCCTTGCCATTACCCACGGGACCCGACGCTTTGCGTCCGATGACAAAAAACCGGGTGGTGTTGTCCGCCTTGTCCTGAATGTTACGCTCGACCACCGGCACGCCGTAGTGCTCGGCCGCCAGCTCGCCCGCGATCGCGGCGGTGCCGGGTTCCTGTTGCGCCAGCTGGACCGCACGCGAGGTGCTCGGCGCGTCAACCAATTGCGCGTGGGGCAAGTGCCGCTGTAACCAGTGGCGGCATTGCGCGAGCGCCTGATCCTTCGAGTACACGCGTTCAATATCCTCGAGCGCCGAGTTCGAAATCAGCGCGTGATTAATCTCGAGATAGATCTGCGCGACAATCTTCAGATCGCTTTCCACGAAGCTGTCCAACGCCTCGCGCACGGAGCCTTCGGTCGAATTTTCGATTGGGATCACCGCGTAATCCGTCTCTCCCTTCTCCACCGCCGTGAAAATATCGCTCACCGTCGCCATCCCGTGATAGTCGACACTCGCGCCAAACTTTTTCAGCGCGGCCGCGTGCGTGTTAGTCGCCTCGGGTCCGAGGTAGGCAATCAACAGCGGCTTCTCCAACGCGATCGCCGCCGACATGATTTCGCGATAAATGGCCCGGAGCGCTTCGTTGCGGATCGGCCCGGTATTCTGGCCCGTGACCTTGCGCATCACGGCGTCTTCGCGCTCAGCGACGTAAATCTGACCACCGGCGCTGCGCTTCACCTTCCCAATTTCAGCCGCGAGCGCGAGGCGTTGGTTGAGCAATTCGACCAGCTGCTTGTCCAGCGTGTCGATCTTTTCGCGGATAGGGCCGAGGTCCATGTCAGTTTTTTGCGGGTTCACTGCCGGCGTCGCTCACGTCGGATGATACGGCGGGCGGAGTCTCACTGCTTACATCGACCTGGCTCGCGTTCGCCTCAAGCGGAAGCTGCTCATCGGCGAGACCCATGTCGGTGTCGGTGGGCGTCTGCGTGGTCGATGTCGTCTTCAGCCACTCGTCAATCTGACGTGAGGACAGAACATCCGAGGCGGGCAACTCGTCGAGGGACTTAATCCCGACAAATTCGAGGAATTGGTCGGTCGTCCCATACTGAATGGGGCGCCCGGGAGAGTCAGCCCGACCGACGATGTAAACCAGCTCGCGCTCGAGCAGTTTATTAACGCCCGCTTCGGCCGAAACGCCGCGGATCGTCTCAATCTCACTCCGAGTGACGGGTTGACGATAGGAGATGACCGCCAGGGTCTCGATCGCCGACTGGCTCAGTTTCGCGGGTGGCGGTTCCTGCCGGAGAATGCGGACCCAACGCGCAAAGCGCGGATGCGTCACCAGTCGATAGCCCGCATTGCCCTCGATCAGCAGCAGCCCTTCGTCCGCCAGGCGGAGATCCCCCGCAATCTGATCCATCGCCTCGCGAATCTGCGTCGCCGTGATCAGCGAGGGCACGTCGGCATAAAGCTCCGGATCCTGCGCTGTCGGCTTCAGCAAAATCTCCACAGGCTCCGCCGCTGCCGCCGGGATGCCGGCTTCGGAAATCGGGGTGGGCACTTCCGCCTCCACGATCGGGGCCGGAGCGTCTTCAGCGGCCGGCTCTTCGCTATCCGTCAACAGGTGGCTCTGCTCGTGGAACCGCGTAAACGCCCCTTGGACGTCTTTGACCGCGAGCGGCTGGCTTGAGGACAGCAAGAGTGCCTTGAGCACCTTTTTCAGATTGAATGCCATGCAGGTATCGGAGATCGAGTGAATGGGGTGGCTCCGAGGCGAAGCAACTCCCAAAACGCTGAGCCTGCGGGTCGGCGGATAATGCTCCGACGATGACGCGGGAGCCTCCGTCTTTCCCACTCAGGTGAACGAGGGTGTTCGTGGTCCCGTTAATCCCGGCCCGGTATCCTGCATCATTGTCCGCAAACGCGCTTGCTCGCCCCCGCCCGCTCTGGTCATCTCCGCCGTTTTTTAACTCATGAGCTCTATCCCCGATCCTACCCGCAAGTTCTCCTCCATCGTCAACGACGGTCCCAGCCGCGCCGGCGCTCGCTCGATGCTCCGGCCCGTCGGCTTTACCGAAGAAGACTTCAAGAAACCCGTGATCGGTATCGCCTCGCTGTGGAGCATGGTGACCCCGTGCAACATGCACATCGACAAGCTCGCGGTCGAAGCCGAGAAGGGCGCCAATGCCGCCGGCGGCAAGGCGATCATCTTTGGCACGATCACCGTGTCCGACGGCATCAGCATGGGCACGCCCGGAATGCGTTACTCGCTGGTCTCGCGTGAAGTCATCGCCGACTCGATCGAGACGGTCGCCGCGGGTGAAGGATTTGACGGCGTAGTCACCATTGGTGGCTGCGACAAGAACATGCCCGGTTGCATCATGGCGCTGGCGCGCCTCAACCGCCCGGGCGTCTTTGTCTACGGCGGCACGATCATGCCCGGGATTCACCCGGATTCGAAAAAGGAGTGCGACATCATCTCCGTTTACGAAGCGATCGGCCAGCACGCCGCGGGCAAGATTGACGACGCCGGTCTAAAAAAGATCGAGGCCTGTTCCGTCCCGGGCGCCGGCTCCTGCGGCGGTATGTACACCGCCAATACGATGGCCTCCGCCATCGAGGCACTCGGCATGAGCCTGCCCAACAGCTCCGCCCAGATCGCCATTAGCGCGGAGAAAAAGGAAGATTGCCGCCGCGCCGGCGAAGCCACGCTCGCGCTGCTCAAAGCCGGAATCACTCCGCGCCAGATCATGTCGCGCAAGGCGTTTGAAAACGCCATCACCGTCACGATCGCGCTCGGCGGTTCCACCAACGCCGTTCTCCATCTGCTCGCGATGGCGCACAGCTGCGGCGTGAAACTCTCGATCGACGATTTCACCAAGATCGGCAAACGCGTTCCCGTCCTCGCCGACCTGAAACCGTCCGGCAAGTACGGCATGGTGCACCTCACCCGCATCGGTGGCCTGCCGCCATTGATGAAGATGCTGCTCGACGCCGGCCTGCTCCATGGCGACTGCATGACGGTTACCGGCAAAACGATGGCCGAGAATCTCAAGAACGTTCAGCCGTATCCGAAGGATCAGGACGTCATTTATCCTCTGTCCAAACCGCTCAAGGCGGACAGCCATCTCCGCATCCTCTACGGCAATCTGGCACCCGGAGGATCCGTGGCGAAGATTTCCGGCAAGGAAGGCCTGACGTTCAGCGGCACGGCCATCGTGTTTGAAAGCGAAGAGACGGCCCTCGACGCAATCTTGAAAGGCCGCGTCAAAGCAGGTCACGTCATCGTCATCCGCAACGAAGGACCAGTCGGCGGCCCCGGCATGCGCGAAATGCTCTCGCCGACCAGCGCCATCATGGGCCGCGGCCTTGGCAAGGATGTTGCCTTAATCACGGACGGACGCTTCTCGGGCGGGAGCCATGGGTTTGTCGTGGGCCACATCACACCCGAAGCGGCGCGCGGCGGTCCCATCGGCGTGATCAAGAATGGCGACCTGATCACGATCGATGCGGTGAAAAACGAACTCACTCTCGGCCTGTCGAACCGCGAGCTGCAGACCCGTTTGAAATCCTGGAAGCCCAAAAAATCCAAGGAAACCCGGGGTACTCTCGCCAAATACGCGAAGCTCGTCACTAGCGCCTCGGAAGGTGCCGTTACCGACAAGAATCTGTAGTTCTCATTCGAATACGGCCACCCGCTGGCCGTAAAGCTCAGGTCGCGACGGACCGCTCGGGCCCGTCTTCCACCACCCTCCTCCGCCCGCGGTTCTCGCGGGCGGATTCGTGCGCCCATCCTCCAACCGTTTTTCCGCCATGAACTGGACCCGTTTCAAGACGCATTTGTACCACAACGCCGATCTCGGCGTCTCGCTCGACATTTCGCGGATGCCTTTCGCCAACGACTTTCTCTCGTCGATGGAGCCGCGGATCCAGCAGGCGTTTACCGCCATGGCCGAACTCGAAGGCGGCGCCATCGCCAATCCGGACGAGAAACGCATGGTCGGACATTACTGGTTGCGCGCTCCCCACCTCGCGCCCAACCCGGAGATCACGAGCGAAATCACCACGACGCTGGCCGCAATCAAGGACTTCACCGCCAAGGTGCATGCGGGCGAAATTGCCGGACCCAAAGGCAAGTTTCAAAATCTCCTCGTCATCGGCATCGGCGGTTCGGCCCTCGGCCCCCAACTCGTCTGTCACGCCCTCGGCAATCCCCGGAAGGATGAGCTGAGCGTCACGTTCTTCGACAACACCGATCCCGACGGGTTCGATTACGTGCTCGGCACGCTCCGCAACCGCCTCGCGAAGACGCTCGTCATTGTGATTTCAAAGTCGGGCGGCACCGCCGAGACCCGCAACGGCATGCTCGAGGCGATGGCCGCGTTCCGCGCCGCCGGACTTGAGCCCGCCAAGCACTTCGTCGCGATCACGGGCGACGGTTCGAAGCTCGATCAGACCGCCAGGAGCGAAAGCTGGCTCGCGCGTTTCGCCATGTGGGATTGGGTCGGCGGCCGCACCAGTGAACTCAGTGCTGTCGGCCTGCTGCCCGCGGCGCTGCAAGGGATCGATATTCAAGCGTTGCTCGACGGCGCAGCGGCGATGGACGACGTCACGCGTTATCCCGTCACCGCCCAGAACCCGGCCGCCTTGCTTGCGTTGATGTGGTACTTCGGGAGCGACGGCCGCGGCGCCAAGGATATGGTCGTGCTCCCGTACAAGGACCGCCTGCTGCTCTTTTCGCGTTACCTGCAGCAGCTCGTCATGGAGTCGATCGGGAAGGAACGCGACCTCGAGGGACGCATCGTGAATCAAGGTCTGGCCGTTTATGGCAACAAGGGCTCGACCGACCAGCATGCGTACGTGCAGCAGTTGCGCGAAGGCGTGAACAATTTCTTCGTCACCTTCATCGAGGTGCTGAAGGACCGCGACGCCAAGACCTCCCTCGAAGTGGAGCCGGGTGTCACCAGCGGCGATTACCTGCAAGGCTTTCTCCTCGGCACGCGCGACGCGTTGAGCGAGAAGGACCGGCACTCGATCACCATCACGTTGCCGGATGTTTCGCCGCTCACCCTCGGCATGGTGATCGCGCTCTACGAACGCGTGACGGGTCTGTATGCCGCGCTCCTCGGCATCAACGCCTACCACCAGCCCGGGGTGGAAGCCGGGAAAAAGGCGGCGGGAGTTGTCATCGCCCTCAAGCTCAAGCTGGTCGAGGCGCTGCGTGCCGGCGGCGGAGAGGCGTTTACCGCCGAAGCGTTAGCCACGAAAGTGGGGGCACCCGAGCAGGCCGAACTGGCCTTCAAGATTCTCGAGCATCTGGCTGCGAACAAGAATTCGGGCGTGAAGAAGCGCGCAAAGAAACCGATCTTCGATTCCACGTACCGCCTCGCCTGAGGTCAGGATCGGTCCCTTGGGAGCGCGCATGAAGGCCGCCGGAGATCAGCCCTTGCCTTAGCTCGACCCCTGGGACCGCGGACGCCCTCGTCCGCCTCCGAAACGGGCAACAGCTTCGAATTCGGAATCCGCTTCCGTTCAATCTGCGGCCGGGGGCGGCCGCGGTCCCATCGGATCGGACAAGGCCGCTCGGAGGTCAGCCCTTGCCTTAGCTCGACCCCTGGGACCGCGGCCGCCCCCGTCCGCCTCCGATTCGGCTCGGAGATCGCCTTCCACTGCACCGTTACCGACCCTTGCCTGGGCAATCTCCCGATTTCCGCCTCGCGTCCATCCTTGCTCTGCCGCCACGGTGTCTCGCCGCGGCGCCTCTCGCTTCGCCCGCGTTTCAGCCATGCATCGTCTCCCCCTGCTCCTTTGCGTCATCGCACTTCTGGGATCAAGCGTGTCTGCTGCCCTGTTTTTTCGCATCGGTAACTCCAAGCAGCGGCTGGAAGCACAACTGGGCGACGCGCAAGCGCGGCTCGGTGAAACCCAGGCTCGCGTCACGCAACTGGACGCTAATCTAGCCTCGGCCCACGAACAAAAAGGCGAGCTCCGCAGCCAGCTTCACCAGTCCGAAGCTACGGTCGTTCACACCCAAGCCGCACTGAAAACGGCGGAGAGCCGGGTTGCCCAAACCGAACGCGACCTGACCCAAACGCGAAGCGTGCTGGAGTTTTACGAGCAAACCGCCCGGACCCTGGCCGACGAAATTACCGCGCTCCGTCAGGATCTCGAGGAAAGCCGCACGTCTAACGCGAGTCCTGCCGCCGTCGCCGCGTATCGCACCACCATTTCAGAGTTGGAACGTCAGCTGGCCGCGACGGGCACGGGCGCGGCCGCTCCGCGGGGGCCCGCCGCCTCCACGGCCGTGTTTACGAACCGGGCCGGCCGCGCGACCATTTTGACCATCGGCCCCGAAAGTGCGTTCGTGGTCCTCAATTTCGGCGCAGTGCGCGGTGCGCAGGTGGGCCAAAAGCTGAGCGTAAGTCACGGAACCGCCGAGGTCGCCACGGTTCTCATCAGCGATGTCCGTCCCAACTTCTCGATCGCCCACGTCTTGCCGGAGACCCTCCGAGGGGCCTTGCAGAAAGGCGATTCAGCTCTATTACTGCGATAGAATCATGACCACGCCCAAGAAAACCATCCTTGTCGTTTTGCTCGCTGCCGTTGGCGCGATTGTCACTGGGTGTTCGACCAACAGCCCCAAGCGCTCGTCGATTCCGTGGAGCCAGCCCGCCGGTTGGGAAGGTCAGATTCCCGGCATGGGCCAGCCCAGCGGTCGGTAAGCGGCGATCGGCTTGGCGTGACCCAGACATTCTTGTCTGGGCCTACGGCTCGGCCGCACCGGCAGGAATGCCGGTGTCACGTTCCGAGGTAGAGGGGTTGGTCTCGTAACGAGAAAAACTGCGGCCGGGGGCGGTCGCCGTCTCCGGGAACCCGCGCTTTTTTGTGGCCACACGGCGCGGCGAGTGGACGCTGTCGCTCGCGCTGCCGATGGAAAATACTTCGCTCACCCCGCTGCCCGGGCATCTCTACGTCGTGGCCACTCCGATCGGCAACCTCGCCGATCTCACGGATCGGGCCCGCGCGATTCTCGGAGCGGTCGACCTGATTGCGTGCGAGGACACGCGCACCACGGGCGGCATGCTCACCCGACTCGGCATCAGCCGCACCCTGGTCCCGTATCACGAGCACAACGAAATCGAAGCCGCGGAGAAACTCGCGGACCACCTCGCCGCGGGTAAATCCGTCGCCGTCGTGAGTGACGCCGGCACTCCGGCGCTCAGCGACCCGGGATTCCGGATCGTCCGCGCCTGTCGCCGCCGCGGACTGCCCGTCATCCCCGTCCCCGGTCCGAGTGCATTGACGGCCGTACTGAGTGCCAGCGGATTGCCGACGAATGGTTTTCTTTACGTCGGGTTTCTCCCGGCCAAAAGCGCCGCGCGCATTAATTTTTTTTCCAAGTATCGGGATTTCGAGTACACGCTGGCGTTGTACGAGAGTTGTCACCGCATCGACAAAGCGGTGGACGAACTCTTCGCCACCCTCGGACCCGATCGCGTCATCTGCGTAGCCAAAGAAGTGACCAAGCTGCACGAGGCGTTTTTCGTGGGCCGCGCCGCGGACGTTCAAGCGCGCCTCGCGAAGGCCAGCCTCAAGGGGGAGTTTGTCGTACTGATCGCCCCGGCGGACTTCGTGCTGTAACGTTTCAATGCTGCTGAAAATCCCTTGCGTCCACCGGCCATGACTTCGCTCGCCCCGGCAGACGAATTCAGCTCAGACTCGCCGCCAGGATCGCCGGGGGCGGCCCGGAAAGGCTGGGCGCTCTGCCTGAGCGGTGGCGGTTATCGCGCGGCTTTGTTTCACCTGGGCGCGGTGCGCCGCCTTAACGAATGCGGAGTGTTGGGCCGGCTGGACCTGGTGAGCAGCGTTTCCGGCGGCAGCATTCTCGCCGCTCATCTCGCGCGCGTGCTGTCACCGTGGCCCCAAGCCGGCGACGTGGTCGCGGAGTGGACGCACCGGGTGGCAGCGCCGTTTCAGGCGTTCTGTCGGGTCGACATTCGCACGCCCGCCTTGATGGCCTCGCTGCTTCATCCCTGGCGATGCCTGACAGAAGGGCTGGACCCGGCGAGACTGGAAACGGCTTATCACCGTCTGCTCACCGACGCTCGTCTATCGGAGCTGCCGGAACATCCCCGCTTCGTTTTTTGCGCGACTGAAATCCTCACCGGAACGCTCTGGCGCTTTGAACGCGACCAGATCAGCACCTGGCGCACCCGGCGGCTGAAGCCCGGGCCCGAGGATACGGTCGCGCGGTCCGTGGCGGCGTCGTCGTGTTTTCCGCCGCTCTTCGCACCGATGCCGCCGACGCGCGAGCAGGGTCGCATCCGTGACATCATCCTTGATGACGGCCGCACCCTGGCTGCGAGTGATCTGCGCCTGTCCGACGGGGGACTGTACGACAACCTGGGTATTCAGCCGGCGATCAAGCACCACCGCGTCCTCCTCATTTCGGATGGTGGCGTAC
>Ga0163150_10009978_pt1 | contig 10371 bp, 10 predicted proteins | sample OliLakLV19P2IB_FD_148628 | JGI IMG/M metagenome (GOLD analysis project Ga0163150, IMG submission 148628) | Freshwater microbial mat bacterial communities from Lake Vanda, McMurdo Dry Valleys, Antarctica - Oligotrophic Lake LV.19.P2.IB | ecosystem: Environmental > Aquatic > Freshwater > Lake >...
CACCTGAGTTAAGCCGGCCCGAAGCGGGGCGGCGACTGTGTCCTAGCGTAGCGTAGGCATGCAGGCGCTGCCACGATTCGGGCGAGAGTTCCTTCGAAAAAGTGGACACCCATGGGTTAGTTGCCTGTGCGTTCAAACTCAATTGGCGAACGGTATCCCAGGGACGAGTGTAAGCGCACCCGATTGTAGAAATCGACGTAGGAGGTGATCGCGGCTCGCAGGGCCTGGTCCTTGCTGAAGGTGTAGCGATGGATCAGGTCGGATTTCAGGGACTTGAACATGGAATCCATGTGGGCGTTGTCAGTCATCCGGCGGGGCCGGTTCACGCTTTGGCCGATACCGGCACGTTGCAAGCTGGCCTTGTATTCGCCGGCCAGGTACTCGACCCCGCGGTCGCTGTGAAACACGGTCTGCGGGCCGGGTTGCCGAGTCCGCAAGGCCTGGCGCAAGGCACGACGGGTCAGTGCCGCCGTTTTCTCCGCGCCCAGGCTCCAGCCCAGCAGGCGTCGGGAGTAGCGGTCCATGACCGTGGCCAGGTAGCGCCACTCTGAGCGCACCTTCAGGTACGTCACGTCACCGACCCACACCTGATCGGGACGCTCGATCGTCTGGTCCCAGATCTGGTTGCCGACGCTGGCGAAGAAGCGACCGAGACCCGGCAGCCGGCGGTACAGCCGGGCCGAGCAGGCCCGCACGCCGTGCTCGCGCATCAGCCGCTCGACCCGCCGTCGCCCGACCGGTTCGCCGGTCCGGGTCAGCGCCGCGTGGACCCGCGGGCTGCCGTAGGTCTCCCGACTCGCCCGGTGGGCGGCCTGGATCTTCACCATCAGGCGTTCATCCTCCGTTGCCCGGACGCTGACGGGTCGTTCCCGCCACGCGTAGAAGCCACTGGCACTGACGCCGTAGAGTCGGCACATCACCCTCACCGGGAAGTCTTCCCGGCAGTGCTCGATGAAGGCGAAGACGTCGCTTTTTGTTTGGAACTGAACTCGATGGCTTTTTTTAAAATCTCGTGCTCGAGCTTCAGCCGCTCGTAATCCCGCTGCATGGCGCGTAATGCCTTGAGCTCAGCCGCCGTCTCTCGATCGATAGCGATGCCCTTGGTCACGATCTGACCCTCCCGTGCCTGCTTGCGCCAACGAGACAACATGAAGGGGTGGATGTAAAGAGACGCGGCGACATCCTGCACCGCAACCCCGGGCAGACTACTTAGACGGACGGCGGTTGCCTTGAATCGGTCGCTGTACTTGTAGGTCGTTCGTGGGCCTGGCTTTGGCATCTTCGGACACTCCTGAATGGTTAGTTCAGGGTGTCCACTAAACCGAAGGAACTATCGCTTCGGCTTGAATGAATTGTTAGCCGTTACCTGCGTGCTCACGCTCGAACTCCAAGGCGTCACTTCGATTGCCGAGATAACGGGGAACGCCGCCCATAGCAAAGAAGCCGGGTATAGGTCGGGTGTGCGGTCCGATGATAAGCCCGCCATAGCAATTGACGGCAGAACAGCCGCTGATCAGGCATGAGTTGTTCGTTACCAGAATATGCGTTGGCCTGATGAGCACCTCTACGCCATTGCAAAGCAGCCTGCCCCTTAGAACATGGATCTCATTTGGGGGTGAAAACTGGAGCTCGATGAGGATCTTGCCGTGCGCTTCACGGATGGTGAGCCTTGTGCCAACCAGCTGGATATCCCACGGGGAGTGGAGTAGTAGAGCTGATTGTTCTTGATATGGAGGATCTGTTCATTGAACTCGTTGAAGGCCACTACGTTGAGAAGCAAGTGACCATCTGCCATCACGAGGCCGATAAGGGGAATGCCGTCGACGCTTACCGGCACCATCGCTGTGCCATATCCTTGGTCGGTGCAGGTGAATACGTTGCCCCCGACTGTAACTAGGGCTTCTGCACCCGAGAAGTGCAACGCAAAGGGCTTCGACACCCCTTCCTTGAGATTGAATGGGGCGGAGTTGGCTGCACGGACCGCTTGTAGCGGAAGCAATCCCGAGGTCTTCTCACGATGATGTTGGTCACAGAGCAGCGTAATTTCATCTGCCACGTGGCGATGGACGTTTGCCCACCCCTCCAGGTGCTCATACTCGTACAGCGGCATCCCGCAGATAACGCATCCGAAACCACAACGCTGGCGAACCTCGCGTTGAACCGGCAAGGGGATGGTGCGACTTGTCAGCTTTTCAGACTCGCTCACCGAGATTTCCATGTAACGGCTAACGTAGAAGTGAGGGGCCTGCGCGGCTTTTCGCGCAGGTCCGCTCGACTGCCGGGTTAGCCCTTTGCGTCAAATGCAGCATGGAATTTGACCTTGCCTCGGGCAGAAGCTGCACCCAGCGATAACGACAAGAAGAATTCCGGGGGCACGCCATCGAGCACGAGCGCGGAAGTGTTGGCGAAACCAAACCGGGTATAGAGCGCCGGATCGCCAACAAGAATGCAGCCACTTGCACCAAGCTCGCGGAGTTTGGCAAGGCCCTGCTCCATAAGTGCTCGGCCAATGCCCTTACCTTGGAGTTCTGGAAGAACAGACACAGGGCCAAGGCCATACCAATCGGACGAACCGTCTTCGATGAGCGCTGGAGAAAACGCTATGTGGCCGACAACTTGACCGGCTTGCTTGGCGACGAGAGAGACCGAAAGCGCACCGGCCTTACGCAGGGCTTCAATGATGAAGTGTTCCGTTTGATGACTGTAGGGATGGGATTCAAACGCTTGGCGCGTAACTTCGCCAATAGCATTTTCGTCACCGGGGCGTTCAGGCCGGATAGTTGCGTTCATAGTAGTTACGTTCATAGAGTTGAAAGAGAGTTGAAAGGGCTAACGTAGAGCTAGCCGGCGCTGCGCGGCTTTATCGCGCAGCGTCCGTGTTGAGCGCCGGGTTCGGCATCACACTGCAAGGTCATTTCCTACAACCTCCGCAGTTTGGTCCACAATAATCACGTCAGCGATTGGGCGACGCAGGCTGAAGGGCGCTGTGGAGCCGTGACCGAAGCGCACCATGAGCTGCGCGTGCTCTCCATCGAGATTCAGCCACGATTCAAACTGCGGACGTAACGAATGCACCTCGATCGGCTGGTTGATAAAAGCAGTGCGGACATCAAGCGCCGCTGCTTGCAGGGCGAAGCGTTCATAGACGCGTCCCACTTCGACCCAGGTTGCTTTATCGTTGTGGCTTGAAACGAAGACCGCCACGCCGGCTGAACTTCTGATGTTTCTTGCATCGGTCTCGGCTTGACCTTTGGGAGTGAGTACCAGCCCGGTAATCCATTTCGCGAGCCACCTCGGCAATGCAGGCTGGCCGCTGGTGCGCCCAGATAGACCGTCGCCAGTGTGCAGTGCTTCACCGGGATTAAAGCGAATCCAGGAAACAAGTTCGTCTCGAAATGTTCGATCAGTCAGTTGGGCGATATCTCCCTGCGTGACGTAGTCGATAATCGTGCTCTTTTGTGCTTCTGACAACAACATGATGGCGCGGACATTGCGACCTTCACCCGCTTTTTCCAACTTCTCGAGCTCTGACTGAGAAAGTGAGGTGCCGTCATAGGCATCCTTCACGCACTGGCGTTGGGCGATTGCCCGATATAGATCTGTAGCATGTGGCGTAGCGACACGGCTCAGATTCACAATAACGCCGCCTTCATCGGGGTCGAATCGGATGTCAGCTGAGAAGCCCTGCGCTAAGGCAGCATGAACGATATTCTCGGCTGCGCAGCCCAAGCTCTTGAAGAGGTGACTGTCGTCTGGATCGACTGCCGGGCAACGTCGTGAGAAGTCTGGCAGGACGGTGATGGAGTCTTGCTCGACGCGGAACTTCCAGGGCTGTGTGTTGTGGCTGGATGCCGCGAGCGTGGCGCACCGAATGAGCTCTCTGGTATCCAACGCGCCGTCCGTCTGCACCATGGCTGGCCTACGAATGTCGCTTGCCATTTGGTCGTATTCATTGGTCGATGCCATCGTGTTTCCTCTTATAAGCAATCAGAATCAGTGGCTCGTGATGCCGAACGTAGAGCTCAGCGGCGCCGCTTTTTGGCGGCCGCTGGAGCGCCTTGTTCGGCGCTCTTGATTTCGTCATCCAAGAGATTTATCTGATCAATAATGCTGGCCAGCTTCTGACCATTCTGGGTCAACGAATACTCTGTCCTGAGTGGCACTTCGGCATAAACATGCTTGGTTAGCAAACCATAAGTGGTCAGTTTGCGTAGCCGCTCAGACAGAACTTTGGTTGAAATCCCTTGTACGTGACGCTCCAGTGCACCAGGACGCGAGACGCCCTCGCCGACCGCTCGCAGAACCGAGACAGACCACTTGCAACCAATCACATCTTCGAGTTGCGAATAGGCTGACTTTGCTGACGGTGACATTTTTAATTTCCTCTATTTCCAATAAATTACACCAAAATGTTACCGGGGCACCGCAAAGTGCCTTCTATACGGAGTCTGGCGTTGTTCCTACTATGTACGTGTGCCATGTGGCACCTAACGAACCTAGGAGAACAGTTATGAAAACCAAAGCCATTTTCTATCACGCGGGCTGCGCCGTCTGCGTTGCCGCCGAACAGAACGTAGCCAACGCACTTGACCCTCTGAAATACGACGTTGAGATCGTCCATCTCGGCAACGACAAATCGCGCCTGAAAGAAGCGGAGTCTGCCGGTGTCAAGTCCGTGCCCGCCCTCGTGATGGATGGAGCAGCATTCCATATCAATTTCGGTGCAGGCATCGAGGCATTGAAATAACCGCCTCATCACGCATGTAGCACCAAGGGTGTTTGCCTCACGGCAGACGCCCTTTATTGTTGCTGAATGTCCAGACCCCATTCTTGTCCCAATCCGCAAGTATAGTTTCGCGGCCTAAAATCACTCGATCTGAGCCGGGAACTTCCCGGCTTCCTGAGGCGTTCGAGGCGTTCGGGACAGTCACCGTTTTTGATAACGACCGAAAAAGGTGTCACGAACTTCATAAAGACTTTTCCATTCGACGGCGGCATAACGCATTCACGGCGTGGCCGGTTGTTTTGTCCTGCTCGGTCCGGCTTGAGGTCGAGCGGCGTGGACGGGCCGCGGGCGAATCGGTTGGGTTGCGCCGGTGGCGATTGGGTTTCATGGCACCCCCTTTTGGGGGGCGGCTGAGCGACTGCATACGTCCTGACATGGTATCACGTTCGAAACTTTGGTGGGTTGATCGGGAAATTACTTGGCGTAGTGGGGAGGCATCGGTCCGGCGAGATCGGTCGGGGCGATATCGGGGGTTTGGGTGGGCGAGTCTGGGTTGGTCGAGTGGGATCTGGCCATTCGAGCCGACGCGGCGCTTAGGCTCTGCAGCGGCGTGGGGTTTGATGGGTGGTTCTTAACAGTATGTTAGGGTGGGGTGCGCGGCAGTTGGTCGCGAGGTCGGTTGTAAAACGATTGATGACAACAGTTTGCATCAATCGTGAAATATTTCACAAAGTTGTGCCACGTGGCACAATTGGGGGCGGAGGGCCGATAGCCAATAGCGGAGAGCCGAGAGCGGGGAGAATGGAGAACATTTGTGCCACGTGGCACATTCTTCCTTGCTCTCCGCTATCGGCTACGAATTGTGCTGCGCAGCACATGCTTCCCATCGCTATCTGCTCTCGGCTTACGGCTCTCCGCTATCCGCTCTCTGACATCCGCTTCCCGCTTTCCGCATGCATTTTGCCAGTCGGGACCGGGAACCCGAGTGTTCGCCTGCGGCTCACAGCTCGGCGTGGGGGCATGGCGCTACATTGTGCCACGTGGCACAATTGCGCGTGGGCGCTCTTCACGCCGGGTTGTGAGCTTTAGCGAACGCCCGGATTTTGCGTTCGGATTCCGGTTCGGATGTTTCGGGGGTTGGGGCGGTTAATCAGGGTTCGGAGGGCCACCGCTTGCTATCACCTCTGAGAATTAGCTGTGCGGCGGCACTGATCTGGCATAGACTCACGGCGCACAATTTGCAGTCAGAGGTTGCCGGTTCAGGTGCCGATTCGCATCGTACGCCCGCAGATGTTTTATGAGTCAAACCATTCCAGACGGGCAGGATGCAAACAAGCGCGACGCCGAGAAGCGCGACGCCAACAAGCGCGATCCTTCCGGCGATCTGACGGCGGCGCTCTATCAGCAGTTGCTTGCGATGGCGCGCAATCGCATGGCCGACGAGCGCTCCAACCACACCCTTCAGCCCACGGCGCTGGTCAACGAAGTTTACCTTCGGTTGCAAAAAGAAGGCCGGTTTGATGTCGGAAACAAAGCCCGATTTTTCCACGCCGCCGCTGAGGCGATGCGGCGGATATTGATCGAGCACGCGCGCTCCAAAGGGCGCCAGAAACGTGGCGGCGCGGCCAAGGCGGTTCCGATCAATCTGCTTGATCTGGCCTCGGACGAACATTCCGACACAATCTTGATCCTTGACGACGCCATTTGTCGCCTCGAAGAACAGTCGCCCCAGCAGGCGGAAGTGGTCCGTCTGCGCTTCTACGCGGGGCTTAGCGTGGAGGAGACGGCAAAGGCGATGGAGGTTTCGGAAGTCACGGTCAAACGCGCCTGGCGTTACGCGCGGGCGTGGCTGTGGCGGCAGATGAACGACAGCGACGAACCGCCGCCGGGCGAGTAGCTTCACCGTCGCCCGGCCTGAAAAGTAAACGAATGAAATGGGCCGGAGTGAGGATCGTTGCGATGATCCAGAATTCCGAAACCAGAAACCCGAATCAATGACGAAGCACGAATGACGAATGAAGATTCGGAGTGGCAGACATTCCGACCTGCCATCGCTTTCCAAGCGAGTCCGAAGTTCGAACCGGCATGGAATGCCGTGGCAGACAGGAATGTCTGCCCCACCAAGGGCAGCAGAGTGGGCTTAACGTTGGTCATTCGAAGTTGATTCGGATTTCGGATTTTGTCATTCGTCATTGTCCCGAGCCATAACCCTCCCCCGGGGTACCGGGAGAGGGGACCATACCCATGCCTACGCGCACCCAGCTTGCCGCCGAGATATTTGATGAAGCGGCCGACCTGCCGACCGAGAGGCGTCGCGCGTATCTTGACGAGGCGTGTAAAAATGATCCGGCGCTGCGCGGTCAGGTCGAGTCGCTGCTGAGCGCCGAGGAAACCGCCGGGGCGTTTTTGTCCAACCCGCAGTTCAACCCCGCCGAGGCCGCTGAGCAGATTGGCGGCGACATGCCCGGCGGGCGCATCGGTCACTACAAGCTGGTGGAACTCATCGGCGAAGGGGGCTTCGGCCGCGTGTTTCTTGCCGAACAGGATCGGCCGGTGAAGCGGCGGGTCGCGCTCAAAGTGATCAAGCTGGGAATGGACACGCGGCAGGTGATCGCGCGGTTCAGCGTCGAACGGCAGGCGCTGGCGCTGATGGATCACCCCAACATCGCCCGAGTGCTGGATGCCGGCACGACCGACGCGGGCCGTCCGTACTTCGTCATGGAACTGGTGCGCGGCACGCCGATCACGTGCTATTGCCAGGTCAACCGCCTGTCGGTGGCCGAGCGGCTGCAACTGTTCGCGGCGGTGTGCCAGGCGGTGCAGCACGCGCATCAAAAGGGGATCATCCACCGCGACCTCAAGCCGTCCAACATTCTCATCACGCTGCTCGATGGCAAGCCCGTGCCGAAGATTATTGATTTCGGAATTGCCAAAGCCACGCAGCAGCGACTCACCGAGCAATCCATTCACACCGGCTTCCACGCGCTGCTCGGAACGCCGGCATACATGAGCCCGGAACAGGCGACGCTCAGCGGGGAAGATATTGATACGCGATCGGATTTGTATTCGCTGGGCGTGATGCTGTACGAGCTGCTGACCGGCACAACGCCGTTCGATCCACTGTCGCTGCAGAACGCCACGTACGCCGACGTGCAGCGGATGATTCAGGAAGTTGATCCGCCCAAACCCAGCACCCGCGTGTGGAGCATGCGCGACACCATCGGCGGCGCGGGCGGCCACGCGGGTTCGCTGGGCGGGCCGCCGTCGCAGTTGCGGTCGGTGTTGCGCGGCGAACTCGACTGGATCGTGATGAAGTGCCTGGAGAAGCAGCGCAGCCGGCGCTACGAATCGGCCAGCGCGCTGGCGAAAGATATCGAGGCCTACCTGAGCGGCAAGCCGGTTGCCGCGGCGCCGCCTTCGAGCGTGTATCGATCGCGAAAGTTTGTTCAACAGCACGCGATTGCCATGGGCGCGGGCGCGGCGATCGTCACCGCCATGGCCGTGGGGCTGGTGATCGCGGTTCTGGCGCTGCAGCGGCTGCGCGTGGAGCAACAGAGAACCCTGGCCGAGAAGCAGCAGGCGGAACTGAGCCGCCAACGCGCGCTGGCCGCGAATGATACGGCTTCGGCGGTTAACGATTTCGTTAACGATATGCTCGCGTCGGCTGATCCGAACCTGCGCGGCAAGGCCATCACCGTCGAACAACTGCTGCACGAAGCCGATGAAACGCTCGGCGAGCGTTTCGAGGGCCGCCCACTGGTCGAAGCCGGCGTGCGCGAAACCATCGGTCGGGCCTACATCGGAATGGGTGAGACCAAGCTGGCGCTCAACCACCTTCAGACGGCGATGGATTTGCGCAAGGCGCAAGGTATTGATAAGTCGCCGGAATTTCTCGTGAGCCGGGCAGAGCTGGCGATCGCTCGGCACATGACGGGGCTGTTTGAACCCTCGAAGGACCTCTTTCGTGAAGTCATTGCCGATGCGCGCAAGCAACTGGAAAGCAACGACCGCGACATCGTGCGCGCTGTTGATGTGTTGGCGCGATCGGCCACCTACATCGCCGTCCCGCCGCAGGATTTGCAGGAGTTGTTCGCGAAGGCGACGACGCGTCGCCAGCAGTTGCTCGGTGAAGATCATCCCGACACGCTTTCGTGCCGCGCGTCGTGGGGATGGTACGTCGGCCTGCTGGAGCGCTACGCCGAATCGGAACAGATTCTTCGCGAGACCACCAACCGCATGCGGCGCGTGCTCGGCCCGGCCGACGCCGTGACGCTTCGGGCGATTAGTCGGCACACGGCGGTGCTTTCGATTATGGATCGCCGCAGCGAGGCGCTGGAGATTCTTCGCGAGGCGGCGGCTGAGAGTGAGAAGGTTCACGGCTTCGAGCATCCGCTGACGCTCACCGCGTACAACCATTATGCCGAGATGCTCAAGAAAGACCGTCAATATGGCGCGGCGTTGCAGATCGAGGAGCGGCGGCTGGCGGGCGTGCAGGCGGTTTTCGGGAACGAATCGTCGGCGATGCTGGGGTCGCTTCACGCGCTGGGCAATCTTTATGAGGAATTGAACCAGACCGACCGCGCCATGGCAATATTCCGCCGGCGCAACGAGCTGACCAAGCGGGTGTTTGGACCTGATTCGATCAATGCCGTCTTCAGCGAGTTTCTGCTGGCCGACAAGCACGAACGCCGGCGGGAATTCACCGAAGCGATCGGTCTGATTGAACATAGCCTGCCGATTCTGCGCAAGAGTCTTTCGCCCGATTCGGCGCGGCTGGCGGAGATTATTTCTCTTTACGCGCGGGCATTGTTTGAATCGAAACGGATCGAAGAAGCCGTGCCGCTGGCCGACGAAGCGATGGCCATTGCCGGCTCGGCGTGGCAGCGCGCGTCGCCGGCGACGAGGATGACGCTTTCCAAACACTCCGGCTTGTGCGCGATGATTCTTTCCCGCGCCCGAGGCCCGGTGGCGGCCGAAGCGGCGGTGCGGTCGGCGCTCGAGCGGCTGGCCGAGACTTCGAAGCCCAATAGCGCCATGGTGCGCGAGTTGAACGACCACCTGCGCAAGGCCTGCGAACAAACCGGCCGTGCGGAAGAGGCGGCGAAGTTGGTCGTGCGCATCGCCGAGATCGATTCGGCCCTCGCCGCCCGCGCGGCGACCCGACCGGGCGCGCCCCCAGCCACTGCCCCGACAGAGCCTGCCGACGGAACCGCCGCCGCCGCAGGTGGAGCAGGCCCGCCGCCGGAATCGATCTCGGATTAGCCACCTGCAGCGCGCCGCGCCAGACGAGAGCAACTTTCCGCTACCGCGCGGCCCCGTCGGCGGGTACGCTGACGCGCGGGCCACATATGCCGGTGCAAAATTCTGACCGTGTCACCGTCACGCGGCCGTCGAATCAGCGGCGAATCCAGATGACCGATTGAAGTGACTCTGGAACCATTTTCGAGATAATCCACGCTCGACGATTTTTTCAAGGAACGTGCATGAGCATGATCGTTTCGGTTAAGGATGCACTGGCGGGCAAGCCCGGCGTGGGTGAACTGGTCACCGTTCAAGGCTGGGTGCGCACCCGCCGCGATAGCAAAGGCGGGTTCAGCTTTATCGCCATCAACGATGGAAGCTGTTTCGATAACATTCAGGCGGTG
>Ga0163150_10009979_pt1 | contig 10370 bp, 13 predicted proteins | sample OliLakLV19P2IB_FD_148628 | JGI IMG/M metagenome (GOLD analysis project Ga0163150, IMG submission 148628) | Freshwater microbial mat bacterial communities from Lake Vanda, McMurdo Dry Valleys, Antarctica - Oligotrophic Lake LV.19.P2.IB | ecosystem: Environmental > Aquatic > Freshwater > Lake >...
ATTCTGTATTTGCCCAATGTGAGTCGGCAAACGCTGCGGGCGGCGGCGGACTGTCCGCTCCTGCTCCAGCCGCTGGTGGAACTGCAATATCGCGGCGTGGTCTGGACACAACGCAACGGCAAGGACTGGACGGTGGAAGCCTTCCTTATCTCTGACGACGGGCTAGGTCTGGATGTGTTCCGCGATGATGCGACCCGCAACTCCCTTCATAGCTCCCTGTCGATGTTGGCGGAAACGCCGGTGGCCCAGTTGGAAGGCAAGCGGCTGGAGGCGGAGGATTTCGACAAGCTAATGGTGGGCGATCAGCCGCGCGATCTGCTGGAATGGATGAACGACCCCAAAGGCGCACGCGAAAGTTGGGGTGAAGGCAAGTGGCATGCCTTTCGGTCGCGCTGCAAAAAGGAGTATGGCTTCGACCCGGACGCAGACGGAGCGGTGGGTGCGGCAGAGAGGTTCGGACTGCGCAAGGAAGGCGCTTGGCAGCAATTGTGGGATCGGTTCTCCGAAGCTCCGGTGCTTTTACAAGGCTCTCCCGGAACTGCTGACACGGGCCAAGCCAACGGAATTGGTTTTCAACCCGGAATCGTGGCCGGATGAAAACGACAAGGCAGAATCACGGCTGCGTTCGGCATTGCTGGAACTGGCCCCAGCCGAAGGGGCGAAGGCCCGCGAGGTCGTCCTGAGACTTGATAGCGAGCACAGCAGGCGACGAAGTTGGGTGTGGGCCAAGATGGGACGGAGTCCGCAGGCGCAAGCGTTGGAACTCCTCGCCGCACTGGCAAGCAAGACTGACCGGGCTTTGAACGGCGCGAGCCTCGATGACATGGCGAGGAACTACGAGGCGGGCGGCTACGAGGTGGACCTGACGTTGTTGCGTTTGCTGGCAGAAGGAAAATCCAATCAAGACCGTGCGGCGATTCAAGCCGCAGCACGAGCACTTTACCTGCCTTGGCTGCGGGCAGGGGCGGAATTGTTCCAGCAACTAGCAGCCAAAACACCATTCGGAGGCGTGAACCAGCAAGCTCTGATTGAAACCAACGAGGGCGAATGCCTGCTGTTCGCGGACGGCCTTCGATTCGACCTCGGCCAGGAGTTGCGGGCTCTGTGCGAAGCGCGCGGTTTGCAAGTGGCCCTGGGCCGACGGTGGGCGGGCACGCCGACGGTGACGGCCACTGCCAAGCCAGCAGTGTCGCCAGTGGCTGGCTTGTTGCAGGGCGGAGCCACGTTGCCGGACAATTTCACGCCGTCGATCAAAGTGGCTGAGGCTTCCAGCCTCTCGCCAGCGGCAAAGGGACAGCGGCAGGATGCCGCGGCCACGATGGAGTTGAACACGGCACGATTTCGCAAACTAGCCTGCTTCGTCCGGGCTTTCCAGTATTTCAGTGTTTTCAGGATCATGGAGTTAGTGGCCAGATTTTCGGCACCATAAAAATGGAGATGAGATAGATCAGCACCGTCAACGGTGCGCCGACTTTTAAGAAGTCGCTGAACCGGTACCTGCCCGGTCCATAAACCATCAAACAGGCCGGCTCGAGAGGAGTGAGGTAGGAGCAGCTGGCCGCCACGGCAATCATCATGGCGAATGTCCTGGGATTAAATCCCAGATGATTGGCCGTCTCAATGGCGATGGGTAAAACCACAATGGCAGCAGCCTGATTGGACATTGGCTGGGTCAGCAAAACGGTCAGAAAAAAGAAGCCTGACAGGAGTGCCACGGTTCCAAGCTCGCTGGTCCAGCCGACGATCAATTGGGAGAGATATTTTGCCGCCCCGGTTTGATCCATGGCGACTCCGAGCGACAACATACAGCCCACCAGAAAGACGGCTTTCCACTCGATTTCACGGTAAGCCTCGCTGGGTGTGATGCATCGGGTTGCAAAAACCAGGAACGCTCCGAGCATGACTGAGAGAACCAGAGAGAGCCCGAAAACTTTAAAGGTGGCGAGTCCGAGAACCGCTGCGAAGATCGAGATAGCCAGAGGCGCTTTTTTAAAATTGGGCCTTTCCTTCACGACCTCTCCAAGAATCTGCACGGTGTTGTCGCTTTCCAGGGCGGCCAGCTCCTTTTTTCCCCCTTGCACCAGCAGGACATCCCCCAGCCTCAGGGGAACATTGCTCATCTTGCGTGTCAGGCTTCGCCCGTGCCGGTTGAGACCGAGCACGTGCACCTCGTAACGGTCACGAAACCGGAAGTTTTTTAACGTCCGTCCTATCAACCTGGAACCTGGTTTTATCACTGCTTCAACCAACGCCACATCTTCATGGGTGAGGTCGCGATCCGAAAGTTTGACATCCGATTTGATGTCCACTCCTTTGGCGTCCTTGATTTTGAGAATGTCTTCCCGTCTTCCCTGCACCAGAAGCACATCATTCTCTTGAATCAAAGATTCGTGGGTGGCCGTGATGTATTTGTTCTTTTCACGGATGATCCTCAAGACTTGCAGTTCGTAAGCGGCACCCAGTCCAGATTCAGCTAAAGTTTTGCCAATGAAAGGGGATCCGGGCAGCACCAGAATTTCGGTCAGATAATCCCGGATACCAAAAGCTTCCTGCAAGTCCGCAGGGTTGCTGCGGTCGGGTGTGAGTTTGCGGCCCAGCGTCATCATGTATAAAATGCCGATGACCGCGATTGGAATTCCGACTGGCGCCATCTCGAACATTCCCATCGGCTCCATTTTCATCCGGGTCATGACCCCGCTGACCACCAGATTGGTCGAGGTGCTGATGAGGCTCACCGAACTCGAAAGAATGGAGGCAAATGCCAATGGCAAAAGCAGGTGGGACGGGCTGATCTTGGCCCTCCTTGCCATGCCAAAAACGACGGGAAGGAACAACGCGGTGGAAGCCGTGTTGCTCATGAACGCTCCCAAGATCGACGAAACCAGCATGACAACCAGGAGCAGGATAGTCGGGCGGTTTCCCGTATGTCGCAGGATGAAACGCCCGGCCAGATCGACCACGCCGGTTCTTAAAAGCGCTGCGGTGAGGATCAACAGACCGATGATCATGATCACGGTGTCGCTTCCAAATCCGGCAAAGGCCTGGTTTCGGTCCAAAAGGCCGGTGAAGACCATGGCCAATACCAATCCGATGGCCACAACGTCAGGGGAGACGTAATCCGTGGCGAAGAAAAACATGGCCAGGGCGATCAGAGCAAGCAGGAGATAAATTTGCCCCATGTCGAATTCCATAAGATATTGCGTGCCGGTCCTAACCCGGAGAAACGATAGTTCAATCGCGGGAAAAAAACATAGGCCGAAAACTGATTGCGCCACTGGGTGGGGAGATGAGCGGAGGATCTAAAGTCAATGTGGAAGGCCGATTTTTCAAACATCTGAACAAATAGCTATAAGTAGAGTCTTCATAGAGGTGTTTTTAGTGGCCTAACGACCCAAGATGAGGCGCAGCCCCGTAAAGCCGCGCCTAAGGAACGAAGGAAACAGAATGAAAAAGAAAATCAAAAAGCCATACCGGCGCAGGGCTGTCGCCTCCAGCGCATCGTTGAACCGAGCCGCTCGCGCGGGGTAATGGTGCTTGGATTGAGATCCTTTCAAAATTTTGATTCTGAGTTTTGGTTCCTGAAAACTTCTGCTTCCATCGAACAATTCCGGGCCTTGGTCGAACTTAAAGATTTCAGGCGACGCCTGACAACTCTCGGGCTCCGCAGGGCGCTGTTCAGTTTTTTGACGAGTAGCCAACTGCGAGGTAACTGTGGTCTTTGCAACAGGCAAGCCCTCACAAGGCCAACCACTTGGCGCGTGCCAAAGCGGTGTCGCGCTTTGCTTGCCTTGCTCGCCAACTTAGCATTTTGTTTTTGTGACTTTATTCTTCCCGGCTCCAAATGCGCGCGCTCTTCCACTAGCATATTCAAACCCATCAACTTCAGGCCCAAAGGGCCGAAATCCCTCAGCCCAGCCCACCGGGCTGGGTGGCCCGTGGTAGCATTCCTGCGGCCTGAAGGGCAGCAATAAAACCATTCCACCGGAAATGAAAGGGATTCCTAGTTTGCCGTATTTGCCTTAATTAATTACGCCTTTCAATTCTTAAAAGAGCCAACGCATTACTTGCGGTTTTCTGCGGTGATTTCTCCATCACTCGCCTTTGCTTGCCGAGAAAGGGGAGGGCTTCGAGACCGCTTGCAACCGTTCCAGGAACAAAGGTGTGAAAAACATGTAGAGAAGGGTGATGACCCAGTGAACTCCGTAGAGGAGGGCAAATCGGATGAGGTCGATCGTTCGTATGCCGTAGAGGAATATTACAAACACCATGAATATGGCCGCAGGAATCTGAATGAGGTTCGCAAGGTGAAAGCTCCAGGACCAGGAAAGGCGACGGTCCAAAATAAACGCCAGCAATTTCAGTGGAACAAAATAAAGGAGCGACAAAATGTTCCATCCCAGGAGGAGGGACAATCCCACACCTAAAACGATACCCACCGAAAAGATTGATTTCCACGCACCCCACCACGGTTCCAGTGAACTTCTTCCAAGCTTGATGGTTCCATTGGCTGGAAAAAACATCTCCATACTTCCAAGGAACGAGCCTATCACTAGGCGGTCCTTGGTGATGGTGAACTGAAAGTCACTTGGTTGGATGTTCTCGCCTGCGCCCTCGACATCCACCGAAATGGAAATCATCGGGGTGTAAGACAGATTTCCATTCTGAAACCCGTGGATGATGCCCTGATGGAGGACCGCTGTTTCCGGGGATCTCGAGATGGCAGCTTCCAAAGCGGGGTAAACCTGCGTGTGGATCAGCCAGGCAACCCAGAGTCCGATAAACAATCCAAAGGCAACCTGGATGGAAAGAATGAGGTTCCAGCCCGACCTGGCCAACAATCCCAGCCCTATAGGTGTGAGGGGGTCAGGGATTCTGCCGGTCAAGTCCACTGGGTTGTTTCCGCGAATTTATACCTGAGAAGGAGAGATTTGAGGAGCCCCGCCTCCCTGGCCCTGCTGCGGAACGACCGAGACCGCCAATGGATATCGTAGTTTCATCACATCATCCACCAGGACCTCCACAAAATAGGCCCCCGGAAGATCAAATTTCACCTGCCCAAAAACGGTCACGTTGGTGGCGTGCAGGTTGGCGTCTTCCAGCGCAAATTTAACCTCGCTTTTCCGGAGCAGGGTCGTCTGATCGGGTGCGACCAACCGGACAGTTTCAGTAAAATTTCCCAAGCCGGCGGTCCAGCGGTTGAAGAAGCAAAGTTTAAAGGCGGTCACGGGAAGTTGGGGAACACGGACAAAATTGATGACCCCAATGAGGATGAAGTTGCCGGTGACTTCCTGGCGGACATCTTCACAGATCAATGAGCACTGGAGATCGGGTAGGATTCGGGATGGTTGCATTTTATTTTTTGGACATTTGAGCTGCGGTTACTGTGTTTCTTAAAAGCATGGCTATGGTCATCGGCCCCACTCCACCAGGGTTGGGTGTGATTTTGAAGGCCTTTTTTTGTACTGCCTTAAAATCGACATCTCCCACCAGACAGGATCCGCCCGAATGAGAGGCGTCAAGAACACGATTGACCCCGACATCCACCACTGTCGCACCTTCCCTCACCATGTGGGCCTTGACGAACTCAGGGGAACCTAGGGCTGCAATGAGAATGTCCGCTTGGAGACAATGTTTTTCCAAGTTTTTGGATTGGGAATGGCAGACGGTGACGGTGGCGTTGGCGTGTCTGGCCTTTTGCATCAATAGCGCCGCCATCGGTTTCCCAACAATGTTTCCCCGGCCAAGTATGACAACATGGCTCCCCTCGATCTGAACTTTGGACCGGATCAACAGCTCGTGGATCCCTGCCGGTGTGCAAGGAATAAATCCTGTCCGGTCGCCCAACATGAGTTTGCCTACATTTTCAGGATGAAATCCGTCCACATCTTTCCGGGGAGAGACCGAGGAATAAATCTTCGTTGAATCGATATGTTTCGGTAACGGCGCCTGGACAAGAATCCCATGAACAAACGGATCCCGGTTCAATGAAGCCAAGACCTTGAGCAGATCCTGCTCGCTGGTGTTTTCAGGAAGGATATGAGTCTGGCTGGTGACACCCAGTCTGGAGCAGGCTTTCTCCTTCATCCCGACGTAAACCTTGGATGCCGGATCATCTCCAACCCGGACGAAAACAATGCATGGCTCAACGCCGAGAATTTTCAGTTTTTTTACCGCTTCGGAGGTCTCACCATGAATCTCTTCGGCTATCGCACGGCCATCTATGAGATTGTTCACAACGGAAAAAGATCCATCAACTGGATTTCAATCATCGGTATGTTGGGCCAGCGTTGGTCGATGACTTCCTCGCCTGTCACCTGGACTTTATAGCCGACATACTCCTTCAGAAGATCCTGCATCAATTTCTCGCCCTCGGGCGCATGAAGATAGTTGATGGTTTTGCCGGTTTGTTCGCTTTCAAGCCGGTAGGTGGTTGGAGACTGAATGCTGGTTGAGCGGCGGACAAATCCTTCGCGTTTGACGATCCTCTTGACCTGGGTCGCGTTTGCGGGTTCAACAATTGCGGGTGCCACGGCAACCACCGGGGCCGGCTGTTGGGCGACAACGGGAGGAACCTCAGCTTGCGCGGGTTCTTTTTTCGTTTCCACCTGAGCCACCACAGGCGGAGTCTCCTTGATATTCTCCGCCTTGACCGTCTCTTTTTGCACGGCAGGAGGTGCTTCGGTCACGGGCGGTGCTTCAGGCTGTTTTGTTTCAACCGGTTTTTCCACCACAGCTGTCGGCGCCACCACAACAGGGGGGGCGGTGACTTTGGCTGCCGTTGGCGTGGTTTCAGCATTCGGTTTTCCACCCTTGGTGATCAAATCGGTGGCGACAAATGCGTATGCATTGGCCGGAGCTTGGATTTCCATCCAGTCGTTGACTTTGCGGATTTCCTGGATCGTTTCACCTTTATCGAACCGACCGACCACGGAATAATTTTCCCCCGGACCGCTGCGGACATTCAATCTCCTGGCCAGGACTGTTTTATTGGTGGCATCCACGTATTGGGCTGAGACCCAGACCGGGGTGTTGGGGGGCATGGCAATGCGATACCACTGCTTCGGTTCATCCCCCTTCTGTTTTGAGGCGGCAACTTCTTCTAAAATGGTGACCGATTCACCCTTCTTGAGCTTGGTGATGACCTCGCTCTGCACCGTTGGCTGGCCACGTACATTGATCGTGTCTGTCGTTACCTCTCCAGGATCGGCGGCCAGGAGCTGCACGACAGAAGCCGCAGTTGCCAGGTAAATCGAGGTGCCCCACCCAAGAGTCCGTTTCATAATTTTGAGAGTAGAGATTTAATCTCAGGTTCTGTCAATGTCCGCCATTTTCCGACCGGAAGTTCACCCAGCTTGATTGAACCGATCTTGATCCTTTGAAGTTTTTCCACTTGAAAATTTCGCGCTTCAAACATCCTGCGAACCTCCCGGTTTTTGCCCTCCTTCAGCTCCAATTCCACCACGCTGCGGGAGTTTGAAGAGGATATCAGACGCACCCGTCTCGCTTTCAGTATTTCCCCAAGATCCTCAACCCCTTGTTGGAATGCCTGCAGGTCTTCAAATGTTACCTTGCCTCCGACAACGGCACGATAGATTTTCGGCACCTGAAATCTTGGGTGGGTGAGTTTCAGGCAGAAATCCCCGTCATTCGTCAGGAAGAGGAGGCCCTCGGTGTTAAAATCGAGGCGTCCGACTGAAAAAACATTTTTCCATTCGGTGGGAAGAAGTTCATAAACCGTGGGCCTTCCTCCCTCGTCGCTCCGGGTGCAGATGTAACCTCCGGGTTTGTTCAGCGCCAGGTAAAGCTTCCGTTTGATCTTGGCCGCGCGCCCATCGACTTTGATCCGGTCAGCCAGAGGATCGACCTTGGTGCCGAGTTCGGTCACGACCTTGCCGTTGACCTCCACCCGTCCTTCCAGGATGACCTCTTCTCCTGCCCGCCTTGAAGCTATCCCGGCGTCCGCAAGAAATTTCTGAAGTCGAACTTTCAAGGTTCGCAGCTAAAATTTACGATTTTAGGCTTCGGGTTTGGTTTTCCGCAAACCGGTGACCCGTTCTCCGTCTTTCCATAGCCCGCGCTTTTTCAGAAGTTCCACGCGTTCATAACGTTTCAAAACATTTCTCTTGGAGCCAGAGGTGCTGGCCGCCCTTAAACTGCGATGCTGTGACATAAAAAAACCTTGGTTCCCGTTCAGCTCATCCCGAAACAGGGGAGCGTGTTGTAGCATAGCATTTCGCAAAATCAATTGGTTTTATTCCCCGCATGAGCCTCAAAACCTGTTTCGCAACCGGCATTCAAAAGATTTTCACCCTCTTGTTTTGATGAAAATGTTCCTGAATACAGCCATTTCATGGGGTTAAACGCGATATTTCCAACATGATCGTGTCGGCAATTTCCTGGTAAATCTCTTTCTGACGAACTTTTGAAGCTTTCCGAAATTCCGCACGCAGCTCCGTGAAATGCAGCGCTTGACCATAACTGACCCCCACGCGTCTGGGCCGAGGAAAATGGTGATGCCGACCGAAGGCCGCAAAAGTTCCAAAAACCCTCACTGGAATTACCGGGACGGTGCTCTTGGCCACAATCAAGCCTATCCCTGATCGGGCCTTCTGAAGGTTGCCATCGACGGTCCGTGTCCCTTCAGGAAAAAGAATGATCCCGCTGCCGCTTTCGAGCCGGGAGATGATCGTACGCAAACCACCGGCTCCGCCTCCATCACGATCCACCGGCACGGAATTCCAGGAACGTAATAACATGCCGATGCCCGGATACCGGAAAAGGCTTTCCCGAGCCAGATAATGGATGTCGCGGTTCAGGGCTGATCCCACCAGCGGCGGGTCGAGAAAACTCGCATGGTTCGACGCCAGGATCATCGGTCCCGTGGCGGGAACATTTCCGGCGCCTTTGATGTTCCAGCGGAAATAAGTGCGGAACATCAAGCGGAACAGGCTCCAGCCGCATCTATAGGAGAAATTCATCGGCGCTGGTGAGGTGGCCCGTCAGTGGCCGCTGCCAAGGGCCAGGCGGCGTTCTATTTCCTGGATGATCAAACCGCTGGTTTCCGCAGGAGTTTGCCCCGAGTTGTTGATGATCATCGCTCCCAGCGGAATCATCAGCGGTGCTGCCGCCCTCTGGCTGTCTTTCTGATCACGCGCGGCGAGGTTTTCGTTCACCCCTTCGGCTGCCCGGCGTTTTGTCCGTTCTTGCAAACATGCGTCGAGGTAAAATTTAAAATCCGTTTCCGGGAAAACATTGGTCCCGATATCACGCCCCTCCATGACCAGGCTTCCAAACCGGAGGCAGTCTCTCTGGGTCTTTTTCATCCATTCACGCACTTTGGGTACGGTGGCCACGTGTGGGACTGCCGCGCTTGTCGTCTCGGTCCGTATCTCTTTTTCAGGATAAAAACCATCCACCTTGAGTCGCAACTGGCCTCCATCACACGTCAGTTCCGTTTTCCATTTTCTGCACGCTGCGGCCACGGCTTTGGCTTCGTGCACGTCGATGTTTTTTTGCAAACAATACCAGGCCAGTGTGCGATACATCGCTCCGGTATCGACGTAAATGTAGCCGAGGGTTTTCGCCACCATACGCGCGTTTGTGCTTTTCCCGCTCGCGCTGGTGCCGTCGATTGCTATGACAATGTTTTTGCTCACTGATTTAAAAGTTAGTCGGCAAAGAGTTCTTCGGAAGTTAATACTGCACCGGTCGCCGCGTCGCGGATACGCGCGCCGAAGCCGGACGGGGCTGATGCCGCCAGTTTCTGGAAAAAATTTGGAAACGTTTTTTTGACACAAGCCGGATTGTTGATGATCAGACCGGGCGACACCAGGGACAACATCCCGAAACACATCGCCATTCTGTGATCGTTGTAGGTTTCAATGCTCGCGGGTTTCAACCCTTCAGGCGCAGGCTCGATCCAGAGGTTTTCCCCGGTGGTGTTTGTTTTCGCCGCCACACCGCATTTGCGCAGTTCATCGTGCAGCGCCATCACACGGTCACATTCCTGAACCCTCAGTCTTCCCAAATCGGTGAACTCAGTCGCGTGTTTTTCAAACGGAGCCATCACAATTGCGGTCATGATGCTGTCACCCAGATCATGCTGGCGGGAGACAATCTCAGGCAACGGAAGGAACTTGGGGAATTCGCTGTCAATCTGCCAGCCGGAGGACGGCCAGTGTTTGACCCGGACGGGAAAAGCAGCATGGGTCGTGGGGCCTCGCAGATCTTCGCTTAAGAGGTGTCCCGCACCCCAGAAATAACTGCCGCTTGATGCATCCGGTTCGATTTGAAACTCGCTCGGGCATTTTTTGAAAACTTTGATCAGCTCCCGGGTCATCGCCAGATAAGGGGATTCAGCCAGTTTAGGG
>Ga0163150_10009982_pt1 | contig 10367 bp, 8 predicted proteins | sample OliLakLV19P2IB_FD_148628 | JGI IMG/M metagenome (GOLD analysis project Ga0163150, IMG submission 148628) | Freshwater microbial mat bacterial communities from Lake Vanda, McMurdo Dry Valleys, Antarctica - Oligotrophic Lake LV.19.P2.IB | ecosystem: Environmental > Aquatic > Freshwater > Lake >...
TTTCCTGTGCTTCGTGTCCGATCGCAATGATGTGCTTAGTATTCCGGTCAAACGCAACGATCGAAGGCTCGTTCAGAACGATGCCTCGACCTTTTTGCCAAATGAGCGTATTTGCGGTGCCGAGATCAATCCCGACATCGTTAGAGAACAAACCAAAACGAGCCATAACCCAAAATTACACATGGTATTGCGCTAATTCTCGGCAATTTTCCCACCATGCGCTTCCGTCAACATCTTTCCGAGACAATTCGCCTCGCCACACCCGTTGCATTGTTTCATGTCAGCGACATGATTACGGTGCTCGTAGACACCGTCATGGTCGGTCATCTGGGCAGCACTGCGCTGGCTGCAACAGCGTTTGCCAATGCTGTAACGGTCGTTCCCTTCCTGTTTTCTGTGGGCTTCAGCATCGCCATCACACCTCTTGCAGGCGCATTCTGGGCTGCAGGCAACGTCGACCATGCGCGACGGATGGTGCGCGTGGGAGCGTTGTCGAGCATGGGGCTTTCGGTACTCGTGACGGTCGCGCTCCTTGCACTGATCCCCTTCCTGCATCTCCTTGGCTCACCGCTCAACGTCGTGCAGACCTCGATTCCGTTCTACATTTGGTTTGTTCTGAGTTTTATTCCGCGCACTGGCTTCGGTGTGTTCAAACAGACGGCCGAAGCCATGGCCAACACCCGCATTGCCATGATTATCGCCCTCAGCTCGAACGCCCTCAACATCGTCCTGAATTGGATCTTCATCTATGGTAATGTAGGGGTCCCCGCCTTCGGCGTGGAAGGGGCTGGCATTGGCACGTTTATCGCGCGCAGTGCGGGCTTCGTGGCAGCGTGGATTGTCTTTGCGAAGTCAGACTTCTTCGTTCAGATGCGCAAGACGGTCCACTCATCGATTGCAACGCGGGTGTCTTTAATGCAAGACTTCATCGCAATCTGCAAGACGGGCATTCCGATCGGTGGACAAATTGTGCTGGAGATTGCCGCGTTTGCTATGGGTGCACTAATGATTGGAAACTTTGGCGAAGTGTCACTATCGGCGCATCAGATTGCGATTAATCTTGCAGCGTTGACATTTATGGTTGCGCTTGGCGTTGGCTCGGCATCGACGATACGCGTGAGCCACCTACGCGGAAAAAACAACATGCACGAAGCATTCCGCGCAGCGCGCGCTGCTTTGCTGCTCGTACTTGCATTCGAATGTATTACTGCGTTGTTGTTCGTTTCATTCCGTCATGTACTCCCGCGCATGTACACGTTTGAAATCGAGGTCATACAATTAGCTGCAACACTTCTTCTCTACGCCGCCGCGTTTCAGTTGTTTGATGGATTACAGGCTGTCGGCCTTGCCGTGTTACGCGGCTACAACGACGTAAAAATTCCGACGTTCATCGCACTCATTGCTTACGTCGTAGTGTCGTTACCGGTCAGCGCCTACTGTGCGTTCACACTCCACTGGGGCGCAGCAGGTGTCTGGGTTGGGTATCTCGCTGGCCTCATCGTTGCAAGCATCGGCTATGTGTGGCGCATCGAGCGCGTGCACGCGAGAAATCCGTCATAAGGCGATGACATGAACGCCACCCCGTTACTCACACCCAAAAGGTGTCGTGGTGCGCTAGTTTTGCGGGCGTTGACTCGCGGCAACCTTAGGACGACCAAGTGCGATTTCCTATAACGACTCGGTGTCTGCTGAATGACGCTGCACTCGGGCGTGAGTACCAGCTTCACAATCGTCTCATGACGATGATGGATGTCGTGCAACAGATCACGGGCGTCTTCCAACTCTGTAAATACGGAACGTGCTTTGGCTCTGCAAATGTTTGTCCATCGCACGTAGGGTCGGAGAGTATTCCTCGTATCAAAATCGGCTTCGAAGACTGGGGTGTGGACCAATCGTTACGCCTCGCCCGCTCGGAGGAGCACTGCGCAGCCCCTGTCGGCCCCTTCCGTGACAATGTTTGCGCAATGGTGAATGCCGTAGATGAGATAGACATACAATACGCCGCCCGCGTCGAACATTGCTTCGTTGCGCTTGGTGCGGCGCGTTGATGCGTGACAGGCAGCATCGTTTTCGGCGAGGTAGGCTTCGGTTTCGACGATGCGTATGGAACGGACATCGTCGTCGGCTGGTTTTTCTAGTGTCTTGAATTCACGTGTTATGAAACGTCCACTCATTTTGCTTTTGTTCTTCACTTCGTGCACGATTATGTGTGCGCAGGATTCGCGTAACGTCAATCAAACGCTCTCGCTTTCGCCTGCTTTTTTGGTAAAGCCTGTGGTTCGTGTGTCGTACGAATATCGTCTGAGCGCAGACGAGGGCTTCGAATTGAGTGCGCTGGGCGGACGAATGAGTGGATGGCCGGCATGGGGCTTTGCGTTTCACTACGTCTACTACCTCGTTTGTGATTTCGAGCACGGCATGCCGTTCGGATTTGGGTATACGTACACAAAAGTCGCAGATCCGACCGACCCTATCGGAAATCGAGACCGCGGCATCGGACAGTGGTTTCATCTGGGTTATAAATACACACACGTTTCGGGCTTCACTGCCGCGCTGATGGGCTCGGCGGGAATTGTAGGTACTGGTGGTGGTGGACCCAACGTGCAGCCATTGGCAGACCTTCGAGGCGCTCTAGCGTTGAACTTGCAAATGGGATGGTCGCTCTAAAAAAATGCCGCAGAAGGTCTATGTGACCCGCTGCGGCATTGTTGCCCGCGCAATAATTGTGTGGTTACCGCAGGAGGAGGAGCGGCCTTACGCGGCGCGGCGCGTCTGGATACACAATTAGGTACATGCCAATTGGAGCTTTGTCTGGTTGCAGCGTGCGAAGTCCGCCTTCGAGATGTGCATATAGTATGCCACGCAGGTCATACATGTAACACGGCGTGCTCGATGTTGTACGTTCTTCGATTGAGATAACGTCGTCTTCTACGCCTGTGGTCACGGCTTCTGCTGTGAGTACGGCTACAGTGTCGCCCACGTTTGCATTACTTGTCACGAGAATAAAGCCACTTGCATTGCCAAGTGTGAGCGCTTCGTAGCACACATCACCAATCATCGAGCTGGCGCCCGCAGCAATAGAAATTGGGAACGGTGCTGGAGTGTAGACAAATTCTGCGGACGTCGAAACAGCGCTCGTGAGCACGAGCTCGACATTACCATTGTTCGTTACGGTTATGCCACCCGTCTTGCAGATGCGGTCATTTGTTTGACGAGGTCCGGCATTCCAGTCTTCCGTTAATATTCTTGCAACGCCCCCTGTGCCCCCTACCGGAACGGACAGTTCTGCGCAATCGGACGTCACATTCAAGGCATCGGCGTCGCCGCTTTCAGAATCGAGCGTTGGAGTGTACGACACAACAACGTTGTGCGTGGCATTAGGTTGAAGCACAACCGATGGCGGAACTGCGCCTTGCGTAATGGTAAATCGCGTGCCCGTTTGCAGTCGAATATTCGACAACGTCATCGGCGCACCCGTCGTATTTGTGATGGTAAGGGTCTGCGTCGATGAAGCTCCGACGTAGACAATTCCGGTTTGAATCTGCTGCGAGCTGAGCGCCGGCCTTGTTGCCGCAATGTTTATTAAGCGAGTTTCGGCGTTGCCTGCAAAGTCACGGACAACTACCACACCAGAGCCGGTCATTGTTGGATCGATGAGCTCGACACGAGCAACAAACGTTTTGTATGATGGTGTTTGCGGGAATTGCGTGTCGGTGATAAGGACGATGCGCAGGTTTACGGCAATGGGGTCGGAGAGAAAGCTAATCGACGCTATACCGCGATCGAGCTGATCGTCCTGACCCGGCAGCGAGTTCGGTGGATCGGGCGTATTACGTTTCTCTTCTGCGAGGATCATGCGCGTGCCGCAGCCCTGCGCAGTTACAGCAACGGTCGGCGGCAATGTGTCAACGCCCGGTTGCGCAAAGTTCAATAGGATGATTGTCGCCAATGCTAACATGACCGTGCTCCATGAATGTGTACTTCGTGTCGACTGTGTACGGAGTGTCCGTGCATCAACAACACGAAACCGTCACATCGGTTGCATTTGGTTACAACCAACTTGCACCCCAAAATGAGAGGTCTGGGGGGTAAGGAGTCTAAGCCCCTCTCATCCTAGTGAGAGGGGTTGGAGTGAGTTCTCGAGACGGTGGGGAGCTCGCAGAACGTATTTTGCACCACACAACTTTTGGATACAAGCATGTCTGACCGCAACAACTTCAATATGAACATCAACCCGCCCGCGAATCCAGGCAAGATTGCACGCTTGGTTCTGATAGGTGTCGTCGGTGTGATTGTTCTGATTATCATTCTAAATATGTCCGTAACGATCAGAGGAGGTCAGGCGGGCGTGTTATTCAAGACGTTTGCTGGCGGTATCCAGCAGGAGACAACATTCAGCGAAGGCTTTCATGTTGTTGCGCCATGGAATGACATGATTTTGTATGAAGTGCGCCAGCAGGAAGCGAAGGAGACGATGGTGGTGTTATCGTCGAACGGACTCGAGATCTCTGTTGACGTATCGGGGTGGTTTCAGCCCCTTTACAGCAAACTGCCGAAGCTACATCAAGAGAAGGGTCCCGACTACCTCGACCGCGTGGTACGTCCGTCGCTTCGCTCGGCCACACGCAGCGTCATCGGACGTTACACACCAGAGGAGATTTATTCTTCGAAGCGCGATGTCATTCAAAACGAAATCTTCATCGAGACAAAAAAGATTCTCGACAATCAGTACGTGCAGTTGAACGAAGTGCTTGTGCGTGACATCACGTTGCCACCAACACTCAAAACGGCCATCGAAAACAAACTCAAACAAGAGCAAGAATCGCTCGAGTACGAATTCCGTCTCTCCAAGGCACAAAAAGAAGCAGAACGTCAGCTCATCGACGCCGAAGGCAAGGCCCGTGCAAACCGCATCCTAAGCGCTTCGCTCACCGACCTCATCCTTCGCGAAAAAGGCATCGAGGCCACACTCGAACTCTCACGCTCACCGAACGCCAAGGTCGTGGTTGTCGGTAATAAGGACGGACTACCGTTGATCCTGGGCAATCAGTAAGCCTAGTGGTCAGGAACAAGAAAATCGATACAAGTCGACGCGCTACCTTCGCACCATAATCTTACTGGTCATCGTCGCCCTGCTATGCGCAAGTACCAGCAGATACACGCCTTCGGGTAGATCGGATGTTTGGATGTTAAACTCTTGACGTCCAGCAGCCTGTGTGACTGATGCGCTCAAGTCACGCACTTGTTGTCCATAGATACTAACCATTGTTAATGTCGGACGTCCTGATATGAGATTTACGTTGTTTACTCGGACAGTTAGCTGATTGTCTACTGGAGTTGGGTACGCCCAGACGGTTGCGAGCTTTAGATGATCATCCCCTTCTACCGACGTCGTGTTTGGAGTGAAGGTGAAGAGCCCCTTATCCGTTCCAGCATAGATCGTCCCCTTGGTATCGACTTCGATGTCGTTGATGAAGCGATACAACGGCATATCACCTAGTTGGTGCCACGTGAGACCAGCATCGGTGCTTTCGACTACACCATCTTCCATGCTGGCATAGAGCACGCGGGTTGGTGAGGTTGCAAGTATTTCTCTTCTGCCCCAAAATGCGGGACGTCCGCGTGGCTCGTCGTACACCATGCTCCACGTGCGTCCTGCATCGGTGGAGCGCATAACAGTACCACCGGTCTGATTATACCCTGCGTTTACAGTGTCGGCTAGTACCTGGCCTGCCGCACATAACACGACGCTTTCGTCAAGCTTGGTTATGAACCACACGTACGTCTGCGAACCCATGCCTGCATCACTGCGCGACCATGTGGCACCATTATCATCCGAGCGATACAGTCCACCCGGACGTTGCACCGTTGTGTCGCTATCGCCCACGATGCGTATCCCTCTAAAGCCGAGCAGTAGCGTAGTCGGAGACAGGCGCACAATCTGCGAAGTCTCGTAGATGCGTCCGTCTGCATCGCGCGGCAGACCGGCGCTTGCGCGTGTAGTCCACGAGACACCTTTATTTGAGCTTATATAGATAGAGTCCGAGACGGCAATCCAGTCATTGTCATCCTCAACGGACAAAGATGATGCGACGAACTCACCACTTCCTATAGGATGATCAACGCTAGAGCCAACTACGTCAATTGATACATAGCTCCACTTTCGTATTGCGGTATCGCCACGCAAGGCGATGATAGCTCGTCCTTTATCGATGTATTCTGGATTGACCAAATCAAACTTATAAAATTGAGGATAGCCGTCAGCTAAGCGTCGGTACTCTGAGGTCTGTGATGTGTTTGCAACACGAAAAATAGCTTGACGTTCTGATGATGCAATGCTAACATCCCCGTTGCCATTAACAGACAAACGATCTATGACTAACGGGTGAACCCCAACGACGTGATCGGTTGACGATTCTAAGAGGTCTGGTGGTGGCAAGGGTTGCCACCACACCCTTCCAGTGTCATTTGAGGTGTAAAGACCTGAAGGACCGATACCAACATAGTGTGAAGAATCGATTCTCAGCATCAAACTGAATTTTGGTCCACTCTGCGATATTATCCTAACAGAATCCTTGCCATTTGGTACTAAAAAAACATTCCTACCTATGCATATAATGGCATTTCCAAATTGATCTTCTGTTATCTGCGCTGCGTTTTCGATTTTTAATTCTCCGACATTCCCACGGTCATACCATGTTACTCCGCGATCAGAGGAGGTAACAATGTCACCTTTTTTCGTATAGACAGTCGCTGTGCCAGCGCGCATGCGAATTACAGTACTATATAAGGAGCCTTCATTGCCACGTAAGACTCTAGGCGAATTTAGAAACGCGATACTGTCGAGATATGACCACGAGTTGCCCCCATCACGCGAAAGACCCAGTCGACCAATAGACTGAGCGTTCACACCTGCTATAATGTTCAGACTATCGAAGTATTTGTAAGCAATTGTATTATAGGGCAGGTTTGGTTCATGAAGCTCCTTCGATTTCCAGTCGACTTCCATGAATCCGGTGTCCCGTTTAATTGCTATAGTTCCCGGCGAAACTTCGCAAACAAGGTCAGCCGCATCGCTATATACGCTGGATCGAATATTCAATGTGTCCCAAGTTCGGCCAAGATCCGAGCTTACATACAAACGTCGCAAACTATTCTCAACAATAAACACCGACGAATCCTTCAATGCGGTCCATTGGAATTGCGGAAGCATTGGCTTAGCTCCGAGCGGCTTTAACTCTCTCCAGTCAGCTGATTCACGATTGAGTGCCATCATGCGGAAGGCATAGTTTGCAACCTTATCATCCCATGCGTAAATCACATTGCAACCATCGATCAGTAATCGTGACAGGGCCCGTATATCCTGGTTATTCGGGATTGGGATGTATTTCCACGAAACGCCGTCACTATTACTTTTCCAAATACGCGGGGTCCGAGAATTGCCCATACTTCTCGATGACATGTGTCATAGACCAGGGTACGGTCCATTCCTCGCGGAATATTAGGCTCATAGTAACTGAACCACGAGCGCTGATCCTGCTTCCAAACCTGGCCCGAAGCATATTGAGCTACAGCGACCAGAATAATGAGAACCGTATAAACTCTCAATGAGCGTAACCTTTGCATATGAAGTTCTCGCGTTTCTAGTAATACAGGAAACAAAGAATAAATCCAGGGTGGAAGTTTATTCAACTCCCACCCTGTGATTATGTTAAGGACATACTTCGCACGCTTCTGTTGGGTCGTAGTTACAACCGTTATTCGTGCACTGCTGAGCGCACTCTCCACTACAGGGGGTATGTCTCGTCATTAGATACTGACCAAGAGCACTGTCATAGCAGTAATCAACCGACGTGTTGGTGGCAGCCCAGTAAGATTTGGGCAAATCTTTTTCACTACTGTGTATTCATCGATGCCAAGAGTCGGAAGTGCATGGCAATCCAGTTTGCGGTGGACTATAGGTCCACGTGCAATACGTTACGTTGACATTATAATTCACTCCTCCACTACAAAATGCGACGGCAACTGTAGCCTCAGTACTACCACCCGGACAGGTGGCACACCCTGCGATTTCTGTCGCGAACAATCCCGGCGCTGCCATAAGCAGCAGTGTACATATCATGCTGGCGGTAAAGACCGCCATCGTCGATGAACGATTCATAAAATCTCCTTCGGAAAAATAGAATAATTCTAAGCGATTGCACATACAGCTCGGCGCCTTTCGGCACGTACACCGCTTCATAGACTGGCTGGTTAACGAACTGCGCTACAATCCCGTACAAATAAAATGAACTTCCAACTACCGTTTTTTACGTGATCAAATATTTATATTCCACGACCCCCCTGCCGCCTTAGTAGTAGTTTTGCAGAATGCGCATTGGTTCTATAGAAGTTGACAAAGGCGTCCTCCTGGCACCAATGGAGGATGTGACGGATTTGCCGTTTCGCGTTATATGCAAGCGGTATGGCGCCGACATTGTCTATACGGAGTTTATTTCGTCGGAGGGGCTGGTGCGCGATGCACGCCGTTCGATGGAAAAGCTGCGCCTTGCAGAAGAGGAACGTCCGGTTTCGATTCAGATCTTCGGCGGTAACATCGACGTGATGGTGGATGCAGCGCAAAGGGCGGCCGAGGCTGGACCCGATTTTATTGACATCAACTTTGGATGTTGGGTGAAGAACGTCGTAGCACGTAACGCCGGCGCAGCTCTTCTGAAAGATCCACCTGCGATGGCGGCGATGACGAAGGCCATTGTTGACGCTGTTGATTTGCCCGTGACAGTAAAAACGCGCCTCGGATGGGATAAAAACAGCATCGTTATTGTGGACGTAGCACGCATGATTCAGGATGCCGGTGCTGCTGCGCTGACTGTGCATTGTAGGACGCGCGATCAGGGACATGAAGGGGCTGCGGACTGGGACTGGATACCACGCATAAAAGAAGTGATTGACATTCCGGTGATTCTGAATGGCGATGTGCAAACTCCCGAGGATGTAAAAGAAGCGTTTGATACGACGGGTTGTGATGCGGTGATGATCGGACGTGCTGCAATCGGACATCCCTTTCTGTTTCGCAGTGCGAAAGCATATGTCGCAACGGGCGTTATTCCCCCACCGATTCATTACCGCGAACGCATAAGCGTTTGCCTCGAACACCTAACGCTCGAAATCGGATACAAGACGCTAAAACGTGCCGTGCACGAGTTCAGAAAACATTATGGTGGGTATCTGAAAGGACTCCCCAATAACTCCCCTGCTCGCAAGGACGTTGTTGTGATGGAGACCTACGCAGAAATCGAAGAGCGTTTGCTCGCATACGCAGACGAGCTCGACCACACGTACGAAGAACTAAATCAGCGTGCTGCCACAATCGCTACACCTGCATGAGTCTACTTTGATTGTAATCCTAGTTAGGATTACTCTACCGATCGTTTAATGCATCTACCGTTCGCTTAATGCAACAATCAATTGTCAATCACACCCGTGCCTTCCTTACACGCAACGCATGCACCGATGCACGTGTGCTTGTGGGTGTGAGTGGTGGACTCGATTCGATGACGTTGTTGCATGTATTAAACGAACTTAAGAACTCGCTACGGCTTGAATTGTTGGTTGCACACATCAACCACGGGTTGCGGGGCGAGGACAGCGACTCGGACGAACAATTTGTGTGCGACGTATGCAAGACGCTCGACATTCAGTGCGAAGTCGTTAAAGTCGATGTGCGCACACTTGCAGAATCTTCGGACACTGGTATTGAAGGGGCTGCAAGGGGTCTGCGTTATGCTGCGTTCGATGAGCTTGCGCATAAACACCAGACGCCGTTCTTGGTAATTGCACACAACCGAGATGATGTGGCTGAGACGTTCTTGCTGAATCTGTCGAGAGGAGCGGGACTGAACGGACTCGCCTCTATTCCGGAATCGCGGCTAACCAAGGGTGGCGTACGATTGCTACGGCCGTTCCTCGCATGCACCCGCTCCGTCATCGCCGAGTATGCACGCGAACACGCGCTTGTGTGGCACGAAGATGCTACAAATGCTGATATTCACTATTTCCGCAATCGAATTCGACATGCAGTGCTTCCGTTCTTAAAGCTTGAGTTGGGTTCTGACATTGGCGAGAAGATGGCGTCGGCGTCGACGCACTTGCGCAATGCACGCTCGATTGTGCACGACGCAGTGCGTGCGGCTTCGGTAGGTGTTGCGGAAATAGAAGATGGTCGTCTGGTAATCCACGTCGAGCCCCTTGGGCGGCACAGCCAGCCCCTTAAGGCAGAGATTGTAAGGCGGGCGCTGCGCGAGGTGATGGGCATGCTTGCGAGCCGGGAAATGGTGTCGAGGCTGCTTGCGCTAACGGAGTCAGAA
>Ga0163150_10009983_pt1 | contig 10367 bp, 9 predicted proteins | sample OliLakLV19P2IB_FD_148628 | JGI IMG/M metagenome (GOLD analysis project Ga0163150, IMG submission 148628) | Freshwater microbial mat bacterial communities from Lake Vanda, McMurdo Dry Valleys, Antarctica - Oligotrophic Lake LV.19.P2.IB | ecosystem: Environmental > Aquatic > Freshwater > Lake >...
GTATTGGTTCTTCCGAACCAAATATCCGTTACGAATTGACGAGTTCGGCCAAGGACGCCGCTTTTCACGATCCTACGCAGATCTCCGACCAGGCGCTAGCCTTCTCAAGCGCCGTTCACACGCATTTCCCCCGTGTTTTTTGAGGGTGAATGCGGGTGTTTGCGGCAGTTGACTTGTCGGAGCTTTTTCGCTATTTTCTTGGGAAATACAGTGGTTTTGGTGTCGAACGTCCGGCGTTTTTGGAGCTTTCGACAAGCTAGGGGTCACTGGTTCGAGTCCAGTATCGCCCATTCCTCGGTTTTGCGGGGTTTCGCGGAATGTCGCGGGTCCTAGCAAAACCGGGGCTTTTTCTTGCGCGGGCTCGGTCATGTCCAACTCCCCGCCACACTCCGCGTGCGCCTGCCAGAATGGATCGTGACCCCTTGCCGGCGCTCCCGACGACTTTAATTGTGCCGCCCGAAATTGCGGAGCGCGCCGCAAGCCGCACTCCGTAACTGTTGGAACGCATATCCAAGAGCAGCGTGCTTCCGTTCAAATCCGGCTTTACGCCTTCCGACGGTTGACGTTCATCTCTGCGCTATTCCTCGCGAATGCAGACGACCGTGTTGCCCCGGCCCTGATTGTTCTCGAAAAGTTGAAAGGCTTCGATCGAGCGCTCCATGGGGAAGATCCGATCGACGCGCGGCTTGATCGCGCCGCTGGCGAGGAAGCCGATAATCTCTCGCACGTTTTGCTGATGCGCTTCCGGATTCATCGCGGCCCACTGGCCCCACATACTGCCGATCGCCGCGGCCTGCTTGATGAGTAGCAAACCGGGTCGAATCGGTTTTTGTCCGGCGGTAAAACCGACCAGACAAATCTTTCCCAACGGTCGCACGGTCGAAATCAACGACTCGAACAGCTCGCCCTGCACCATGTCGACCACCACGTCGACGCCGTGCGGATGCCCCAGTTCGGCCGCTGCCTTCTGAACCGCGACCTTGAAAGCCTTGAAACTTTCGCGATCGCGGCCGTAACAGACCACACGATCCGCGCCCGCGGAAGCTGGCAAGGCCTGTTTCTCGGGCGTGCTCACGCCGGCAATCACCCGCGCGCCCATCGCTTTGGCCAACTCAACGGCAGCCATTCCGACGCCGCCCGAGGCGCCATCCACCAGCACCAGGTCGCCGTCGCCCACTTCTCCAATGACCTTTAGCGAGTGATACGCCGAGAAGAAGTTGCGTCCGATGTTCGCACACTTCGACAGATGGACGTTGTCGGGCGCTTTCCACACCGCGTGTGCAGCGACGCTGACCGTCTCGGCCAACGCGCCGATGCTCATCTGGGCGATGACCCTGTCTCCGACGGCGACATGATCCACTCCGGCACCCACTTCGAGCACTCTGCCCGTCAAATCCATGCCAGGCACATAGGGCAGTTCCGGCTTTTGCTGATACAAGCCTTGCGCCTGCAGCGCATCGGGATACTGCACGCCGGCATAATTGGCGGCAATGAGAACGTGACCATCGGTGCACCGCGGCGCATCGATCTGGTCGATCGCGATGACTTCGCTCAAAGGACCTGGAACCGCCAGTGGCTTTCCATCGGAATCGAGTCCAGAGTACCGATGCACCCGCACTGCCTTGATCTTCGAGCTCATGGCACCTCCACACGTTCTCGGTCACGAGGTAGCGTCCCTACAATGACGCCCTCGAGTCCGTTTTAGTAAACCCTTGATATTCTCAAACCCGGTTGCCGCACCAACACCGCACCAATTTCACGACCTATTGTCGCCTTGTGCAACCTTTCTCGGACCCGTCTCTTGCTTTCGTGGTCCGAGAATACCGCCAAGACCGTGGGTCCTCAGACGTGCGGTTTCCAGATGAAGATTTCGCCTTTACCCGGGACGGCTGAATCGCCTGAATAGCTCTGATATGACCCGTCTTCGACTCGGTAGGGAACGGAAATCCCGAAGGGCTGAAGGTGTCTGGCCAAGAGGCGCAAGAACACCGGGTTACTCTGACCATCATACGAAAACGTCGGCAACAAGCGGATTGGCGTCAAAGAGATGATGGTGCCGCGTGTCATCCAGGCCCCGGTGCGGATTTCGGCGCCTTGTAGCATGAAGATGGTGCCGCCCTTCATTTGCAGGCCCGCGAAGTCGCGAACGGGCCCCCCTACGACGATGATGCCGCGCCGCATTCGCATGCCAACTTCCAGGCCGGCGGAACCGCCGATCAGGATCATGCCGTTGCGCATTCCTTGCGTGCTGCCCCGGTACGCTGCGCCCACTTGGCCGCCGGCATTGCCGCCAATGCGAATCAGGCCGCCGGTCATCTCGGCGCCGATCCAGTCCGAGGCGTTGCCCGAGACTTCGATCGTTCCCCCTTTCATGTACGCGCCCAGATGCATGCCGGCGTTTCCCCGGACGACGATCGTTCCGCGGGTCATGCCGCGGCCGATCCATTTCACGTTGCCGGCGTCACCACGGATCTCCAGTGCGTCGCTGGCTTCTCCTTCCACGTCGAAGAAATCATCGACGCGATAGGGGTGCTTTCCCAGGAGCACAGGGAGCGCGCGCACTTCGTCAAGCGTCAAGTTCGCCGTAACGTCGGGCGTAAGAGCCTCTGCTTCGAGCGGCACGGCGGTTCGCTCTTTGAGCGTCAAGATGATCATATTCAGCGAGACTCGTCTAGCTGTCGCACTTCTGCCCGTTCAAGCCGCTCCAGCTCGACGGGATAGTTTTCGAAGGACATGGTGTAGTACTGCTGAAACACGGGGCGCAGATACTCTTCGATCGAGGGGTCGTACGCTGGTTGCACGACGTACTCCCGGCCCTCGTTCATGTTGCGAATCTCGCCTTCCTCGACCACGATCTCGCCGGCCTTGATGACATAGCGCGGATAGCGGAACAAGAATTCGCCGTCGGGTTTTTCGTTGTAGATGGCCAGGTCCGCATCGGCGCCGACACCCAGGTGCCCTTTGTTCGACAGCCCAAGCGCCCGAGCCGGACCGGCCGAAGTGATCGTGGCGATGTCGAGCAGCGTATACTCTCGATCGAGATCGGCGAGCGTAGTTCGGCCCTGGGCTTTCGCGGGCAATGTTTTCACCCGCTCGCGGCGAACATCGGCGTTCATCAACAGGTGAATGATCTCCGGATATCGCCAGAAGCACGCGCCGTTGGGATGGTCGGTCGTCAGAAAAATGCGCCAAGGGTCGTCGATGAGCAGCAACAGCTCCAGCCCCACCGCCCACTGCACGGCATTCACCAGGTTGCTGCCTTTATAAGTGTAAGGAACGATACCGCATCCGGTCTCGTTCTCGACGTCGAGGTTCCCCCATTTCTTTCCGGTGAGCTGATGTAGCAAATGCTGCCAGGGGCCATCGGCGGTGATCGTCACCGCGTTGCCGAACAGGATGGCGCCCGCGTCGCAGGTGAGATTCGGGTGAGCGTTGAAGTACTCGGCGATCTTGACGGCCTCAGAGCGCATCGTGTGCCAGTCGTCTCCGCCGTAAGAATGGAATTGCAGATGCGCCATGTGGGCCCGAGACCCTTCCAAAACCTTCATCGTTTCGAGCGTGGTCGCAAAGTTGCCTGGGACGCCTAGGTTATTGCAGTGCAGATGCAGCGGATGGGGCAGCCCGAGCTGGTCGACGATCTGCGCGAGACTCGAGATGATCGACGCCGGCGTCACCTTGCTGTAGCCGACCACCGGCTCGGAGAGGATCTTGGCGTCCTTTCCCCATTTCCAAGCGGTGACACCGCCGGGATTGACGGCCTTCACGCCGTATCCCTTCGCTGCCCAGATCAGCCAGGCGACCACGTCTTTGGCCCGTTCCACCTCGCCCGCCTCAAGCAGATCTAGCACGATCTCGTTATTGGCCATCAGGACGCAGCAACCTTTGTCGACGATGGGCGTGTCGCGCAGCTCTTCGTGAGTGTGTTTGGCGCTGAGAACCGGGACCGCCGCTTCGATCACGGTCGTGTAGCCCATGCCGGCGTACAGGTATCCCGTCGCAAAGGTCGTGGGAGTCTGACCGCCAAGTCCGGCTCGGCGCTCGGGCGTGTGCATGAATGCCTTGGCCTGGCGGTGATTCTCCGGCGTCATTGCCCGCGCGAAGTTGAGCGCGGCGCCGGCAACGTGGGTGTGAATATCTACGCCGCCAGGGAAAACGATCATGCCGCTGGCGTCGATCACGCGACCGCCGTCAACTGCCGAGACGATGCGGCCGTCCGAGATCGAAATGTCTTTAACGACCCCATCGATGCCATTCGCAGGGTCGTAGACTTTGCCACCTGTGATTCGCAGCATCGCATCTCCGTTTGGTTGGCAGCGGTTTTCTCTAGTTCGTCGGCGTCATCGCTTCGGGCCGCTGCGCCCAGGCGGGCTTCTTGGCAATCGCTTCGTGGATGCGACGGATCACTTCTTCGTCGGTCGGATACGGCGACACCAGCGCGGGCCGAAGCGGCAGCGGAATCTCATCCATGCGGTACACGGTTCCAGGGGCACTGATGCCCGTGGCGGCCGTGGTGATGTGCACCCGGGCCAGTCGGCTGGTGTGGGTGACTTTGGGATCGAGCACGATCGTGGGGATGAGGGCCAGGTGGTCAATTCCGGGCTGTGGCATCGTGGCGCCCGGATCGGCGCCCAGCACCAGGGCGGCGTCCACGTCGCCACGGACCAGCAAGTCCACCGTGGAGAATTCGCCGGGATTGAACCGAGGGTAGCCGCGGCACAGGCTGACCCCGAACGGATACCCGGTGGTCCAGCGCATCACCATGTCGGAGCCGGTCACATTGCCGTGTCCGCGCATGGGCATGGACACAAACTTCGTGAAGGCGTTCAACTCGGCGGCCAGTGTCAGGACCGCAGCGGAGTTCATGTGCTTTCCGCGAGTCATGGACAGTCCCATGCCGAAAAAGATGACCCCGAAGCGGGCTTGCTTCATCCGCTCGACCAGATCCCGCAACTGCTCCATCGTCAGTCCGGTTTCGGCGACCAGCTCTTCATTCACACGCTGGCCTTTGACCAACGCGCGCAGCGTGCTCAGGATTTCAAAATCCTTGCCCGGCTTGATTTGGAGGAAGATATCGGCGGCTCTGGCGCTGGGAGTTTCGCGAATGTCCACCAGGACCATGGTCCGGTCCTTGCGGCCATTGGGAACAAACTTTCCCTTCTGTGTCAGGGTGTACTTGGTAAAGTGCCGGGGATGGCACTCGGCCGGATTGCCGCCCCAATACACGATAAAATCTGCCCGGTTCTTGATTTCGCCTAGCGTACACGTGACCTTGCCACCCAACTGGGCGGCGATTTCTGTTGGCCCGTGTCACAACGAGGTATGGCTGTCGATCACGCCGCCGGCCAACTCGGCGAGCGATACCGCCTCGCGCTGCGCCTCGCACGTAATGTTGCTCAAGCCGTAAATCAAAGGCATGTGTGCCTGATAGAGGAATTCGGCCGCGGCTTCGATGGCAGCATCGGTCGTGGCCGGCTGTCCGTCGATGAGCGCGTCGGGATATAGGCGCTCCGCCGTGTGGTTGCGGAACCACGCCTCACCCAGACTGCACGCGTGCTTCGTCTTGACGATCCGCTCGTGGTCGGCGTGCAGCTCGATGTCGTCGCAAACGCAGCCGCAAAAGGTGCACGTGGCGTGTTGAACAATGTTCAGGCTCATTGCTTTCCTCGATTCAGGGCCATTCTTTTTCCTTGAAGTTGAACGGACTCTTCGAAAGTCCCGCCACGCAGCGGCGATTGACTGCGCGGCGACACTTCATGGCTTGTCGGCGATACTTCGCTACTTGTCATTGTCGCCCGGACCGGGCGGCACGACGAACGTTCACCCAAGCTCGCGGCCGAGACAACTGCCGCGAATGCGACGGGGACGGTAGCGCCCCACATCGATCAGTTCCCAAGCCTGGGGTCTCTCATCCCCATCCTCCGGGAGTAACGTCCGCTGGGGTTCTTCAGCTTCGTTTTGTGACTCGGCTTTCATTTCAAACCTCTCTTACGAAAGGAAGCGGTTTTTGGCAGATAGAACAAAGCAGGGCGATTACGACGCCCCTTCGCCGGTTTGAGGGCCAGAGTCCTGCGGGACTGGCTCGATCTCAACCTCCCAACCCTTGGATGTCGGCATGCCTGTCCCGTCGGTGTTCTGGCCCATCAGACGACATGTGGGCGGGCCATAAGGGACAAAAATCATACCCGAAGGAACTTTTCCCTCCTTGCACTGGAACAAGCCTTCACCGGTGTCGGACCGGACCCGAACGGTTCCGCCCGATTCAATTCCGGCTTCCTTCATATCGTCGGCGTGCATGATCAGGGTAGTCACCAGGGCCAGATATTCGGGGCTGTCCTTCGAGATGTTAATCTGCTGGCCCTGTTTAGTCGTGCGCCCCGCATTCATGATGAAACGCTTACCCGTCATCAGTGTTCTCCCCATTGCCGGCGAGGCTCGATTAGCACAGGGTCATTCTACTAGCGCCAAAGCGAGAGCGTAAAGGGAAGTCCAGAACGATTATCCGTCCGCGGTGCGGTCCACTTCTTGCCTCGCGGATGTCGGAAAGTCACACTGTTGAACGGGCCCGGCTCCGCTGCCAGGGTTGCCGCGAGGAAGCATTCGATATTGGTACATGTAAGGTTTTCTGATGACCGACCCTGTCCGGCTCACTCAATTCGCCAAGCGCGCCGGTTGTGCTGCCAAGCAACCACCCGGCTACCTGTTGTCGATCCTCCCATCGCTGCCGTTGATCACCGATCCGAACGTGCTGGTCGGCTGTGCCACGGGCGACGATGCTGCCGTTTATCGCCTGAGCGACGAACTGGCGCTCGTGCTGACAACCGATTTTTTCACTCCGATCGTCGACGACCCTTACGACTTCGGCGCGGTGGCGGCGGCGAACGCCTTGAGCGACGTGTATGCCATGGGCGGAAAGCCGCTGACGGCGCTCAGCCTGGTCGGCTTTCCCGACGCCGCGTTGCCGCCAGAGGTACTGATTGAGATTTTGCGCGGCGCGTCCGACAAGGCCGCGGAGGCGGGCATTGCCATTGTTGGTGGGCACACCATCAAATCCGAGGAACCGATTTTCGGGCTTGCCGTGGTCGGCACCGTGGCACCTGGCCGAGTGATGGCCAATGACAAGGCTCAGCCCGGCGACGTGCTGATTCTGACCAAGTCGCTGGGCTTGGGGATCATCACGACCGCCGCTAAGAACGGAGCCGACAACCTGGGAGCAATCACCGCGGCCATCGGCGTGATGACCACGCTCAATCGGGCCGCGGGTGAAGTCATCGCACGCATAGGCGCGCACGCCCTGACCGACGTCACGGGCTTCGGCCTGCTCGGGCACTTGCGCAACGTAACAGCGGCGAGCCGTGTCGGCGCCCGCGTTTGCCTCGACCGCGTGCCGGTTCTGGCTGCAGCCTGGCAGTATGCGCGCGACGGGATTGTGCCGGGAGGCACGCACGCTAACCACCGGTTTCTAGCTGATTGGGTCACTTACGCACCCGACATCAGCAAGGAGGAACAATTGGTCCTGTGTGATGCGCAGACATCGGGCGGTCTGCTTGCCGCCGTCGCGCCCGATCAAGCAGAGCACATGCTGGCATCCTTGCGGGCCGGCGGCGTGCTTGACGCCGCGATCATCGGCACCATCGAGCCTGCATCCGCTGGACGCATCGCCGTCGTTCGCTCCCAGAGGGTCGACGCGTGAGCGATGGCATGTATCTCGATTACAACGCGACGCGCGTCAGCCAGCGAGGGCAAGCGGGAGCGGATGGGAATCGAACCCACCGAACGTCGGTGTACGACGTTCCGCCGGTTTTGAAGACCGGGGCGGTCACCAGAGCCGCATTCACTCCCGAACACCGCCGAATTGTAGGTCCTGCGTAGCCAGATGCCAATTGAACCGGTGCTCAATCGGCCCGGCATTCGAGAAGTCTGAGAGCGAGCGGCTCTTCGTCCTCGGGTAACACCGTTCGCAGGTCGATGAGGATACAACCTTCATTAATCCGAGGAAGCACGGCGGGCGTTCCCAGACGCAACTGCTCGGCAACCCGCTCGACATGCGGGGTCTGAACGGAAATAGCCCAGCTCGCCAGGGTCTGACCAGCCAGAGCGCCGCCACCTGGTGCCGACTCAACGGCCTGGACCGAGAATGTGACTGACGGCGGTGAAGACGCGCGAAGTCGCTCGACGAGTCGCTCGGCGGTGTCGCGGATTTCATCGGCCGGAAGCGAAAGCTGGCGAAGTACTGGAATTTCTGAAAACGCGTGGCCGGCACGGTGGATTTCCAGGGTCGCTTCGAGCGCCGCGAGCGTCAGCTTGTCGACGCGCAGGGCCCTGGCCAGCGGATTGGATCGCAGCTTTTCGATGTGATCGGCCCGTCCAACGACAATTCCGCACTGCGGACCGCCCAACAGCTTGTCGCCGCTGAACAGGACAAGATCCGCGCCGGCGCGGACGCTGTTGCCGACGATCGACTCGTCAGGAAGACCGAATCTGGCCAAATCGTAGAGGCAGCCGCTGCCGACGTCGTCGATCGCGGGCAATGCATGCGCATGCGCCAGTTCGACCAGCTCTGCGATTGGCACCTCTTCGCAGAAGCCAACGATCCGGTAATTGCTGGGATGGACCCGCAGGAGAGCGGCCGTGCCATCGTCGATCGCCGCCTCATAGTCGGTGAGCCTGGTACGATTCGTCGTGCCGACTTCGCAGAGCACGACACCGGCCTGAGTAAAAACGTCCGGCAGGCGGTAGGAGCCCCCAATCTCGACAAGCTGCCCCCGCGAGATGATCACCCGGCGCCCGGCGGCGAGGGTCTGCAAGGTGAGCAACGTGGCCGACGCACAGTTGTTGACCACGAGCGCGGCCTCGGCGCCAGTGATTTCGCGGCACAGAGCTTCGACGAGGGCTCCCCTCCGACCTCGGCGGCCGCTCGTCAGGTCTACTTCCAGATTGGTGCACGATGCAACCTCAGTCATTGCTTGGACTGCGGCGGCGGCCAGCGGTGCGCGACCAAGATTCGTGTGGATGACAACACCGGTGCCGTTGATGACGCGTCGCAACCCCCCTGACCCATCGCGGTGGGCAACCTCGCCTAAACGGCGAACGACACTCTTGATCATCACCGATGGATCTTCGGGCAGCTCGCCGGCATGGCCGTTTCGCATCGCATCGATAATCTCCCGAGTCCAACGAGCGACCACGGTTCGACCGTGCCGCCTGCAAAACTCGGCGACTTCAGCCAGGTTGAGGACGCGATCCACGGAGGGAAGAAGCCTTTGATTTTGCGGAGGCTGAGATTTCATAGGGCAGTCTCGTCGATGGGTACCGAGATCCGCGGCCCGGCCGTGTGCAGGTCGCCCGAGCGGGCGGTTACCTGCTGCCGATCGAAAAACTCGAAAATCGGAACGGCGTGCTTGCGTGTCATTCCCCACCGCTGGCGGATCTCTCCAATCTTAGCCGCCGGATGACGTTGAAAATAGTCGGCAAGATTTTGCCGCAATCTCTCCAACGATTCAGTGTCGATGGCCATCTCGGGCGACAGGCGGACCAGACGTCCCTCGTCGACGGCCACTTGAACCAGCGGCTCCAAGTCTTTCAGCGTACAACCGCGACTAGCCGCGAATTCCTTTAAGGTAGGAGGCATCGCCCCGGCGTCGACGCACTGGGCCAGCAGGACATCGAGCAATTGCCGTTGTCGATGTGAAAGTTCGGCGGCATTCGGCAATCCGACGCGATCTGCCCGTCGAACCAGCTCGCCACGTGCGGTTAGATCGCCAAGCACGGCCTCCAAAACGCCTGGGCTGGCGTGTCGATTCATGGCCGACAAAACAACCGAGATGGGGACCAGGCGGGAAGGTTTTCGGCGGCTCAGTTCGGCGACACAGCATCGAACCAACTGCTGCTTGAGCTCTTGAAATCGCTGGGCGGTAACATATCGCGGTTGCGCCTCGGTCGTGCGGTAGGCCGCCTTCTGTTCCACCAGCTGCTGGCCGGCTGTCTCGAATTGCCGTCGATCCAGGCCGATGCGGGACTGAGTAGCATCATCGAAGCACGCTTCGCGGCGCAGATCGATATAGCCCACAAGTCGCACTTGTGGCTGCTGGTCCGACAGGGCTCGGGCGGCTGCCAGGCAACGGTTCACTCGATCGTAGGGCCGAAGCATCGGTGCAATGATCGTGCCACCGCCGATGGTCCGCTCGGGCGAGAGCTGGCGGAGGATGAACGGCTGCGCGTAATCGGCGACGATCGGTTTTATCCCGCATTTCCCAGATGAGTTCCCGATCTTCGGTATGCGATTTGCGCTACACCCTTGAAAAACAGGGGTATTCTGCCAATTCGTGCCATGCTGACGGGGGAACCCAATGGGTGACTGCCAAAAGGGC
>Ga0163150_10009984_pt1 | contig 10366 bp, 7 predicted proteins | sample OliLakLV19P2IB_FD_148628 | JGI IMG/M metagenome (GOLD analysis project Ga0163150, IMG submission 148628) | Freshwater microbial mat bacterial communities from Lake Vanda, McMurdo Dry Valleys, Antarctica - Oligotrophic Lake LV.19.P2.IB | ecosystem: Environmental > Aquatic > Freshwater > Lake >...
GGCAGACAGAGGATATGCACCAACTCCGAAGCCCGCACCCTGCGGTGCGCTTAGAACGCGCAATGGTAAAAGGGCCGCCATCGCGAACAGCAAGATCTTAGTATTCATCATGACTATCTTGCCCAACGCCGGAGTTAAGGCGCGTGCGGTACGCACGTCGCCTTGAACGAATTGTTAGGCCGCCGGCTTGAGGAAGGCCCCACGCCGTCGTGCCGCGCGCAGCAACAGCACAACCACGACTGTGGCCGACACGATCACCAGCAGCGAACTTTCCGGACCGAACATTCCGCCGGTCAGCCAGTCGGGCCCGGCATAGCGGCTTTCGAGCGGCGCTACGGCGCGCCAGTCCTCGATGCCGGAAAGCGGCACGCCACTGAGCAAGATGGTGAAGTTCCATGCCGCGTGATTGGCGGCCACCACCCACAGGTTGCGCGTCAGGACGAACAGCCCGCCCCACAGCAGGCCTAGCACTGTCACCGACATCAGCATGGCCACGATATCGCCGGGTCCACCGTGCGCCACGTTGTCCAAGTGCGGCAGGGCGAACAGCACCATTTGCACCGCCAATGCCACCACCGTTCCCCAGGCCCGCTCCAGCAGCCGAAACAACAGGCAGCGGTGGACCAGCTCTTCCAGGGTGGCCGCAATTCCGATGAGGGCCGCAACGCCCAACAGCGCCGGCGAGGCGCCGCGGAACAGCACCAGTTCGTAGGCGCCGAACGCGAACAGCATGGCGATCGGCAACGCCACCAGGGCGGCGCCGCCTACACCGCCAAGTATCAGGGGAACCGGCTGCAGCTGCAGCTCGGTCGCTTTGCGCTTTTCATGCCAGTGCACATAGGCCCAGTAGCCCGCCATGGCCACCAGGATGATGCCGGCACGTCTGAACACGCTGAGCCATGCGGGCCCAGGCTGGAACACCGTATCGATCAGCGGCAGCAGGCCTTGCCGAAAGACCAGTACCGAACCCATGATCGCCACCCCGCCCAGCAGGAGCGAGCCCAGCATCCGGAGGGTGACGCGTATGCGCTGGCGAGCGATGCCTTCCGGTTCCGCAGGAAGGGTGCGGCTCGGGTCGAAACGATCAGAAGACATGGCATCTTTGCTGGATAGGGGTGAGTCAGGGAGCAGAGAATCTGCAACTGGGTCATGATCTTTCATGTCGGCCTAACGTTTAAGATGAGCCACGGCCGCTCGGGGCCGTTGGCTCTGGCGTCTTCCATGAGAAGGCGTGTCGAGGGTAATGTTTAAAATGGTTCACCATTTTCCTGGTTGGTCTGGTCGGCTGGTGGCCCGCAGCGGTCCCGGATGATCAGGCTTCCATACGCACTCGGAGTGGCGGCGTCAATTTCTGCCGCGCGGTGCAGGGAGGAGTCCTATTTGGTCGGGAAGGGAGTGGCCCTGCTTACTGGTTATCGCATTGTTTGCACATGCCGGCGCTAGAGCGCAGTGGCCAAAGGACGGGATCTGGGTGAGGAAGGTGCATGGGCTCAGGCGGCCGCCCCGTTCGGCAGGCTCAGGGCAGGGGGCAGGGCATGGTAGTCGGCGCCAGTTTTCCACAGCGCGAGGAGGGTGACGGCCAACTTCCGTGCCACCGCGATGACGGCGCGTTTCTTGGCGGACTTGCCGCCGCGGGCGGCGATGCGTTCGCCGGCCGCGCGCAGGTGGCAGGGCGGACCGAAGGGGCCGAGGATGTAGTGGGCGCAATTGACCAGCAGGCAGCGCAGCTGGACGTTGCCGGCCTTGGTGATGGGCAGCTGCTTGTCGGTGTTGCCCGATTGGTCGCGTCGCGGCACGAGGCCGAGGTAGGCGCCGACGTCGCGGGTGTGGGGGAAGCGTCCCGGATCCTCGATCGTCAGCACGAAGCCCAGGGCGGTGAGCGGGCCCACGCCCGGCACCTGGCGCAGGCGTTGGGTCATCGGATAGCGTTCGGTGGCCACCACCTCCAGTTCGGTGTCGAGGTCTTTAATCTTGGCGTTGAGGGCGTCGATCATCGTGAGCAAGGGTTCCACGAGGTGGGCGGTGGCCGCATCGAGCAATGGGCGGAGGCGGCGGGTGAAGGTCATCGCTTTGCTGCCGCTGGTCACGGGCAGCCCGAGGCTTTTGAGCAGGAAGCGCACACTGTTCATCTGGTTGACCCGGGAGCGCACGAGGGCCTCGCGGACCTTCAGGCGCAGGAGGCCGCGCTGGGCGGCTTCGCTGCGGTGCTTGATCGGGCTGAGCAACTGCGGATCGGCCCGACCCAACCGGGCGAGCATGCGGGCATCCTCCTCGTCGCTCTTGGTCAGGCTCGTGGCGATGGCACGCACCTTCCGGGCGTTGGCCACGTGGACGGTGTGCCCGAGGGCCTCGAACAACCGGCTCACCCACGGCGAGTGCGTGCCCGTCTCCAGGATGATCGTCGCGCCCCGATAGCGCTGCGCGAAGATCGTGAGGCACTCGCGGGTGTTGGTGATCACTTCCTCGGCGAGGATCTCGCCGCCGGCAGAGAGGACGCAGGCGCTGTGCTTGCGATCCCCGAGGTCGATTCCAATGGTCAGTTTTTTCGCGTTCATAAGACGTAGATTAATGACCTCACCCCCGCGGGCGAGTCTCTCTACGCCTTCTCATTCCTACTGGTTAGCCTCTTTTTCTTTTTTCGCGATTCGCGCAATGTCATCCAGCAGCGCGAGGACCTCCCGCAATAGCTTCGTCTCCTCGAATGAGCCATGATGCTCCAAATCGAACGAAGGATTGTCGACCGTCACCACGCGCACGCCCGCGCTGGCGGGAAAAGAGAAATGGTAGGTCACGCCATCAAATGGGCGCAGAACAATCTGCTCTTCTTCTTTCTTCGCTCCCGGGACTCGATCCTCGCGCGACCGCAGAAACTCGATGTCGCGCTGGGAAAGCTGAAGCTTCGCTATTTTCGCTCGGAGAGCGTCGGCACCTGCTCCGGCAATCTCTGCCGCGAACTTCTTTTTTGGATCGGAATAGCGGACGGCCAAACCGCTCGTCGTCACTTCGACTCGCCACGAAATCTCGCCTTTCGATAGCGCCGGCACGCAACGCGCCGAAAATAACTCCGCCGCATATGCCGGAGCGAAAACAAGAACCGTGGCCAATACTGCGAGCGCGAATTTCATTCTTTGGCTAACGTCAAAGATGAGCCACGACCCTGCTTGGCATGACTCGTGGCTCTGCACGAGGCATGACAAGTAGGGTCGTTGGCTCTGGCGCCTTGTTGGGCTTATTTTTTCTTTGGGGGTGTGACTGGCGGCATAACAACACTCACCTTTGTGGGCGGTATAGCGCCGCCTTTCGTCTCCAGATTGATCGTAGCTCCGCTCTTTTTGGGCGTAACTTCGATGATGATCTTCTTCTCTCCTGATTGGTTATTTTTGCTCATGGGTAAATTGTAACTGCGACGTGGTAATTGTGCTGAAAGTATTCTGCAGTCAGTCGATCGCATGCGACTCGAAGGCGCCGGCTACTCGGAAGTGATATGTCGCCTGCAATCTTCTTCCAAGCCTTAGCTTGGTCAGTCTTAAACTCAAACAATCGGTCATTGATTTCCGACTCGCTTAGCTCGCCGCTAGAGACCTCGAACCACTGAGCTTCCGCTTTGAGGAATATCTCCTCGTAAGCGTAGCCAGCCGCTCTCAACGGAGCGATCCGCTTCCGAAACGGAAGGAACTGCTTCGCGACCGTGACTATCTGGGCGAGCATTACGATGCCAGCCCACAAAAGATCATACTTCTTCCAGAGCGCCCAAGCCGAAACGCTAGTGGCCGAAGTAATCGCTAGAAACGCATTGACGGAAGTATCCCACCACTCGCTGCGCTGGAGGTATCGAGAAACATAAAGCTCGTCGAATTTTTGCTGAACTAAATGATTCCAATAGCGCTGTTGAATGCCGATAGGCGTCGCGCTTGGAGCCGGAAGCACAATCGCGGACTTTCGTATTCTGAAGAAGTCGAAGATGGACAGCATAAAAGTTTGCCCAACAGTGTTATTGTGCCGCACTCGAAAGCCGCACTGGAAACGAGTTCATGGCAGCATCTCATGTTGCAAATGGCTTGGGTTCAAGGCTGGAGATTTTGAGTGCGGCTTTTTGGGGTTGCAGTAAACGCGGCAAAAGCCGCACTGGAAGCTGGCAGCGGGCCGCTTCCAACATGGATCAGCAGCCCATATCATTTCCGAACTGGAAGGAGGTTTTGGCCCAGTCCCAGTTGTCTGCCGAGCAATTGGCCTCTTATACGCGGGAGATCATTTCCTTCCTCAGGTATTGTAAAACGCATCATACGCCCGCTTCGGCGGAACTGGCCCGCCAATACCTCGAGATCAGGGAAACGCAGACGACCGCCCCGGCCCGTGAGGCCTTGCGTTGGTTCTACCGCGCGGCGAAGGCCGGTGGCGAGGGAACGGCGCCACGTCGCACTCTCGTCGGGCCGGTTGATCGGAGCGCATCGCGCGAACCTCCGCCAGCCGCGCAGGATCTGGGTGGGTGTGATTGGGAGCGCGATTTGATCAAGGCGGCGCGCGAGCGAGGCTTCTTGTGGCGGACCGAGGAAACCTATCGGGCATGGGCGGTGCGGTTTGCCCACTTCGTTGCGCCGCGCTCACCCTATGTGGCAACCGCCGGGGATGTGGCGGCCTTTTTGTCGGATTTGGCCGTCCGGCACAGGGCGAGTCCCTCGACCCAAAAACAAGCCCTGAACGCCTTGGTCTTCCTCATGCAGGAAGCGCTGCATCGTGAGTTGGGGGAGATCGATTTCCGCCGTGCCCGGCCCCGTGAGCGCGTGCCTACCGTGCTGTCGGCGGAAGAATGCGCCCGGCTGTTTGCGGAGATGCAGGGCACCCACCGGCTGATGGCGGAGCTGGCCTATGGGGCCGGCCTGCGCCTGATGGAGCTGGTGCGGCTGCGCATCCATCACCTCGACCTTGATCGGGGGCGGCTGCAAGTGCTGGGTGGCAAGGGCGACAAAGACCGTGTGACGGTGTTGCCCGAAAAACTGGGGCCAATGCTCCGGCAGAGATTGGTCGAGTTGCACAGCCTGTGGGAGCGTGACCGGGCGGACAAGTTGCCCGGGGTATGGTTACCCGAGGGGCTCGCCCGGAAGTATCCCAAGGCCGGCGAAAGCTGGGAATGGCAATGGGTCTTCCCTTCCCGCGAGACCAGCATCGACCCAGCCACGGGTGTGCGTCGGCGTCATCACCTCACGGACAGTTCGTTCCAACGCGCCGTATTGGCGGCATCCAGGCGCGCCCAGCTGAGCAAACGCGTGACGCCGCACGTGCTGCGGCACTCATTTGCGACGCACCTGCTGGAGGGCGGCACCGACATCCGCACCGTGCAGGAGCTGCTTGGTCACGCCAGCGTGGAGACCACGCAGATCTACACGCACGTCATGAAGAAACCCGGCCTCGGCGTGCGCAGCCCGTTGGACGGCCCCGCCAGCCACCCCGGAAACGCGTAACGTATTATATTACACTTCACATGCCTTCGCTCAGACAAGCTGTGTTCGGTCCGACGCCATTACCCCTTTCGCTCGTGGAGGACTTGATCTGGGCCGCGGCAGACGCGGCCCGCGAAGCCCGACAGGCGCATGCCCGGGCCTGGCGACAGCGGCGGGCGCGCCCGCGCCTCACGTTGCGGCCGGGCGTGAACACGCCACTGTGGAACGAGCTGGTCCGACAGATCCGGCCGCATTTGCGGAATTATGGGGCCAAAGCGCAGCTCGCCCGTCTGCTCGGTTTGCCCCGCCAGCGGTTGCAGGATTGTCTGAAGTCCGGTTCAGCGAGCCTCGACGCCGAGCGCACGCTCCAGTTGATCGGGTGGCTGGGATTCTTTCAAAGGGGAGGAGAACTGGTTGCGGTTGTCCGCACCGGCCGGCCAGCCAAGCGAACGGGCACCCCGCCGGTGCCGGGAAACGTGTAACGTATTATATTACACGTTTCCGGGGCGGAAAGAATTATACGAGACGCTAGGCGCACCCGCAGGGAAGGACGGCACTCACCGGTTGACCGGGGCGACGGACTCGGGATTGTCGATGACATCCGTGGCATCTGTGACTCCTAGCTCTGAATCGGCGGCGCGCGTCTATTGGACGGCGTTCATCGGGCTGTTTTTTGATTACTACGATCTCTACCTGTTTATCTATCTGGAGAAGGTGCTGGCGCAGGAGTTCGCGCTGACGGCGGCGCAGAGCGGGTGGCTGCAGTTCACGGGTCTGGCGGGGGTCGGGCTGGGCGCACTGGGGTTCGGCTACCTGGCGGACCGCTTCGGCCGTGGCCGGATGATGCTGGCCGTGTTCGGGGTGTATGTCGCGGGCATCGCCGGTATCAGCCTCGCGTGGAATCATGAGAGTCTGCTCGGGTTCCGGTTGTTGGCGTCGCTGTCGCTTGGGGCGGAGTGGGGCATCAGTCACACCTATCTGGCCGAACGGGTCAGCGGGGAGCGGCGCTACCGTTTTTCCGCACTGCTGCAGTTTTCGATTTTGGGCGGATTGCTCGCGGCGATGGCCTCGCGGTATGCGCTGCCGGTGGTGGGCTGGCGGTGGTTGTTCGCGCTGTCGATCGTGCCGGTGGTGGCGTTGTCGCTGGTCCGCTGGCGGTCGCTGCAGAAACCTGAAAATGACGCGCCGCGGCCGGCCGGGAGTCCGGCCCTCCAGGAATCGCGGGCCAACACGCTCTTTCAGGCGATCCGGGAAAACGGGCGGATGTTTTTACTCTGCCTCGGCCTGGCCAGCCTGACGATCGCAAGCGGCACCATGAATATATTTTATGCCAAGGATCTGCCCCAGTCACCGATCTACACGGTGTTCTTCTGGGCCAATGTTGCGCCGGGCATGCTGCTGGGGGCGCTGGTGGTGCGGCGGTGGGGCGTGGCCTGGGCGCTGGGTCTCTATGCGGCCGGGTTGATGGTGCTGTCGGCGGGGGCGTGGTCGAGCGGTTCCGCGCGCTCCGGTCTGGTGTTCGCCTTGGTTTTACCCCTGCTCAACGGTATTCCGTTCGGATTGATGGGCGCGTGGTTCAACGAGGTTTTCGGGTCTTATCGCACCATGCTTTCGGGCGCGGCCTACAACCTCGGACGCATCCTCGCAGGTTTCGCGCCGGTGCTGATCGTCGCGCTCGGTCTGCAGGAAAACGGCCGGTATTTTCTCTTCAGCGGGCTTCTGGGGCTGGGGGTGCTGGGATTAGCGGGTTTTATTGCCGCCGGATCGCGGCGGCGCCCCCATTGAATTTCAGGTGGCGTATGGTATACTGCCGGCCATCAGGTCGGCTTAACCCCACCCGTCATGTATACTCCAAAATGCTTCGCCCGGCTGTTCGCCGTTGCGGTGCTGGTTGCACCGCTGCCGCTCCTCAGAGCGGCCAATGATGAGAGTCTAAAGGAACTGGGTGTCGTGACGATGGTCACGCCGGAGTTCCCGGACATGGCGCGCTACGACGGCTTGGCGGAAGGACACGTGACGCTCGCTTTCCGCCGCACGCCGAGCGGCGAACCCCAGGACATCCTCGTGCTCGAGTCATCGCACCCGCGGATGGCGTCTGCCGCGGTCGCGGCGATGCGCGCATGGCGCTTCCAACCCACCCGCGAGCCCGCCGACCTGGAGGTGCGCACTGTCCGTATCAGCTTCAGGCTGCGCGGCGTGGTGGTCTTTCCTTATGGCAAGGACGTCATGCAAGTGACGGAGAGCGGCGGCCACGGCCTCGTGGCGCCCAAGCCGGTCAAGGTGCCACGCATGCAGTCCATGACCCAGGGTCCGAAGGCGCTGAACCAGCCGATGCCCGACTACCCTTCGGCGCTGGTAGCGAAGCGGCTGGAGGGTCGCGCGGCCGTTCGGTTTTTCGTTGATGAGGACGGCAAGGTGCGCCTGCCCGAAATCATCGAGACGACGGCGCCGGAGTTCGGCGCGGCCGCGCTGGCGGCGGTGGCGCAATGGCGCTACGAGCCGCCAAAGGCCGGCACCCGCCGCATCGTGGCCGAGGACCACTGGCAGTTCCTGTTCAAGCCGAACAATTGAGGCAATGATTGGGGCGGTTGCCCCCAGGCGCTCGGGCCGTTGAGGGCAACGGCCCCTACCGTGCTAGACCCGGAAGATCGCGCCGAGTTTCTTGCCGAGCAGGATTGTCATGCCGGCGATGGTGATGCCGAGGAACGCCATCGCCCAGACCCCCAGGGCCGAGGCGATGAACTTACCGTCGCCGAGCAGCTGGAACAGCTCGAAGATAGCCTTCGTGATCGGGTAATATAGCTGTTTCTGCGCGAGGATGAGCGAGTCGGACACCTCGAGCATGGCGAAGGAGAAGGCCAGCAGGCCGCCGGCGATGAGGTTGGCGATGATCAGGGGCAGCGTGATCTTGAAGACGGCCTTGAGCGGCGGACAGCCGAGGTTCTGCGCGGCCTCCTCGAGCGTCTCGCTCGTCTGCTGGAAGCCGGCGGCGGCGGCGCGCACGACGTAGGGCAGGCGGCGCACCGAGTAGGCGATGATGAGCAGGATGGTCGGGTCGCGCACCGGGTTGAGGAAAGAGAAGAACTTCCCGTCCTGGCTCATGGCGAGGTAGCCGAAGGCGAGCACGAGGCCCGGCACGGCCAGCGGCATCATGGCGAGGAAATCGAGGATCTGGCGCCCCATGATCTTCGACCGGACGATCACGTAGGCCAGCGCGATACCGAGCACGAGGTCGATGATGGTGGCGATGCTGGCGTATTTGAGGCTGTTGGCGATGGCCGGCACCGTGAGGTCATGGCCGAGGGCGATCTCGAAGTTGTGCAGGTTGAAGTTCTTCGGCAGCACGCTCGCATACCAGTCGCTCGAGAAAGCCACGAGGACCACGCCCATATGGGGCAGCATGGCGATGAACGTGATGCCGGCGAACAGCGCCGTGCAGAACCACGCGCGGCCCCGCGGCAACGCTGACGGGCCGCCGGAGGACGTGGCCTTGGCCATCATCGCGTAGCTGTCGCGCCCGAACAGGCCCTTGCCAATGGCGTAGAAGGCGACGGAGCTGAACAGCATGACGGCGACGAGCGCGTAGGGGAACGGGTTGCCGCCGATGTCCTTCAGGCCGTAGAAAATCTGCACCGACGTCACGCGGGCGTAGTCGAAGATCAGCGGGACCCCCAGGTCGGTGAAGGCCCAGATGAACACGATGGTGCCGCCGGCAAAGAGGCCGGACTTGATCAGCGGGAGGGTGATCTTGACGAATTTCCGCAGGCCGGTGCACCCGAGGTTCTCGGCGGCCTCCTCCATGGCTGGGTCGATGTTGGCCAGGGCGGCGACGGCGTTGAGGTAGATGATGGGGTAGAGGCTGAAGGCGTTGACGAGGGCGATGCCCAGGAACTGGTTCGCGCCGAGCCAGTCGAAGGTCCAGCCCTCGGGGCGCAGGCCGAGGTCGATGATGAGCGCGTTGAGCGCGCCGTATTGCCCGAGGATCTGCTTGATGCCGATGGCGCCGACGAAAGGCGGCAGGATCATCGGCACGAGGATGAGCGAGCCGAGGAAGCCCTTGCCGGGAAAGAGGAACCGGTCGGACACAAAGGCCAGCGGCATGGCGATCAGCAGGGCGAAGGAGGTGGTCGTTATCGCCAGCAGGAAGGAATTCGCCAGACCGCCGAGGTAGATCGGGTCGGTCAGCAGCGAGCCGAGGTAGGCGAAGGTCAGGTGTCCGTCCGCGTCGATGAACCCGCCTTTCAGGATCTGGATGATCGGCCAGATGAAGAAGGCGCAGAAAAACAGCAGCGTAAAGGTGAAGACCAGGCGCGCGAAATTCTTCGACATGCACCTGCTGAATGCACGGGCCGCGTAACCGACACAAGGCGGAAGGTGGAATCCGGTCGCTGGACGGGTTGGCTCGACGTGCGCGCAAAGCAACCGGGCCGGAGGCCCGGTTCCACCCCCAGGCGGGAGCGCGGCCTGGGCGCGAGCAAGCTCGCGGGCCCACAACGGCAGCCCGCCTACCGGGCTGTGTGCCGGGCAAACGCCGCCAGCGTCTCCGGGCTGACGTGGTGCTCGATGCCCTCGGCGTCGATCTCGGCAATTTTCTCGGGGATGCCGAGCGAACGCAGGAAGGCGACCACGACACTGTGCCGGTGGTGGCACTCCGCCGCCAGCTTGCGGCCGGCGGGAGTCAGGAAGATGGCCCGGTAGGGCTGGACCGAGACGAAACCCTCGCGCTGGAGGCGGGCGAGGGTGCGGTTGACAGTCACATGGGTCACCCCCAGCCGCCGGGCCAGGTCGACGACCCGGGCCTCGCCCAGCGAGGCGGACAGGTCGGCGATGGCCTCCACGTAGTCCTCCGCGGTCTCGCTGGCGTGCTCGCGGCGGGTCTGCCGCAGGCTCTCGGCCTGAAGGGCGGAGGGGCGCACGGGCTTGGGGGC
>Ga0163150_10009986_pt1 | contig 10366 bp, 9 predicted proteins | sample OliLakLV19P2IB_FD_148628 | JGI IMG/M metagenome (GOLD analysis project Ga0163150, IMG submission 148628) | Freshwater microbial mat bacterial communities from Lake Vanda, McMurdo Dry Valleys, Antarctica - Oligotrophic Lake LV.19.P2.IB | ecosystem: Environmental > Aquatic > Freshwater > Lake >...
ACCATCGCCTCGCGCGTGTTCGGCAGGATCCCGGCCAGGTATTTCCGGCTGCCGATGCGCGCCAATGACGGTCCGACCGGGGACGCGGCACCCACGACGCCGGGAATCACGTGACACGACACGCACGCATACTGTTGCAGCGCCACCTGGCCGCGTACCGCGTCGCCGCCGGCAGCGCTGGCGTCGATGGTGACCGGAACAATCGATGTCTTGACGTCGTCGTCCCCGGCAATCGCTACGCGGTATTCCAGCGGCGACAATGCGGGCAACGTCCCCACGAACGCGACTACCGCCCACAGCTCGACCTCGGCCAGCCGGAATTCCCACGCCGGCATTCCCGACATCTTGATCCCATACTTGGCGACCCAAAAGAGCTCGGCGGGGTTCTTCCACTCGCGGGCGGTGAGCGCCAGGTTGGCCGGGACCGGCATCAGGCCGAGCGCGAACGCATCCGGCGCGATGCCGGGCGCACCGTGGCAGGCGGCACAGTGCGCACGATAGAGGCGGCGCCCGCTGTCGATCAGCGCCGGGTCGAGGAGCGGCGGCACGCGAATGTCTTGCGCATGGTGCTTGACCGCTTGCCGCATCGCCACGTTGAGCAGCCAGTAGACGGGCGCTGTGTGTTGTTGCGTCGCGGACAGGTTGTAGAGGCCCGAGTAGACGAACCACGCGCCAGAGAGCGCGGCCACGACGGCAAGCGCGGCGAGAATCAGCAGCGTGCGCACGCCCGTGTCCTGGCGCTTGCATGATGCGCCATCACCCGCCCTTCGGGCACACTCTCCCCGTGTGCGAGGAGAGGGCTCCGGTGACGGGCGCTCATTCGGAACGATGCAGATACGCAGCCATGGCCTGCGCATCGGCGGGCGTCACGTGCATGTCCGGCATGGCCGAGAGCGGCGCGACTGCCTGGGGCGCGCGGATCCAGCGGACCATGTTTTGCGGTGTATTCGCAAGTCCCCGGCGGATGTAGACGCGCCGCGCCATGTCGACCAGCGGCGGACCCACGACACCGTCGGCACCGGCGATGCCGGGAATGCGGTGACACGCGCCACAACCATAGCGCTGAAGTGCCAGCGCGCCGTGCTGTACTTCCGCGCGCGCGGCGCGCGCAGTTGCGTCGGTCGGGCCGGCGGCAGGGCCGCCGCAGCCGGCGAGCACGAGCCCGCCGAGCAGCGCAATCTGCAACCATGCGGCGGGCGCACGGGTCATCCGAGGGGGCTCGTCATGGCCTGTCCCGTTGGCATTGGCGACAAACAATACTAGCGCAGGTACAAACAGGGCACGCCTTAACTGACACGTGACCTACGCGCTGGGTTTTTCACGACGGGCACACGCAGCACCCCTTGCACGAGAAGGCGATGAGGAAATCGTGCCCGCACTCCCCGCAACGAGGGCGTGGTGTTCGACTGGATCGACGGGATCCTGGCCAGGCGCGACGCCAAACGCGTCCCGCCTGCCGGCGAGCACAGCTAGACGCGCAGCGAATCCGGGGAAACGTAGCGCTGGCGAAATTCCTCGAACGACAGTGTGTCCTGCGTTTCCAGCGCGCGCTGGTCCGCCAGAGATTTCTCGGCCAACCCGTCGAAGGCGACCTTGAGTTCAGGCCGCAGCGAATTCGCCAGGAATTCTGCGCGATGCTGCCGGGATTGCTCGAGCGCGAAACGAAAATAGGAACCGCCATGCTGTTCGCGCGTTGCCGCGAGCACGCGTGCCGACGGCAGCGATTCGGGTTCCGTCAGCGTCCGGCCGGCCTCGGCTAGCGCCTCCCGGTAATCGCCGCCGCCGAGTTCGGCGTCGAGCGCCGCGGCGACGGGCGCGCAATCGGTCAGCAGCTGCGCCGCCCAATTGTGCAAGTCCGTTGCTTTTCCATAACGGTCGAGGCGCAAACCGGGTTCGCGTCCGCGCGCTGCGACCAGCAGGCGGTTGCGTCCCGTCTCGGCGATCTCCTCGCGCGTGTCCGGCGGGCTGTCGCCAAGCAGGCAATGCAGCAGGAACACGTCGAGAAAGCGCGCCGTCTGCGCGTTGATGCCGACCGCGCAGAACGGATCGAGGTCCATCGCGCGCACCTCGACATACTGCACGCCACGCTCGCGCAGCGCATGCAGAGGGCGCTCGCCGCGACGCACGACTCGCTTGGGACGCACCGTGCTGTAGAACTCGTTCTCGATCTGCAGCAGGCTGGTGGCAAGCTGACGATACTCCCCGCCGTCGCGGATGCCGATCGCCTCATAGGGCGGATGCGGCCGCGTCAGCGCATCCTCCAGCGACGCGGCGTAGCTGGTCAGATCGTTGTAGCTGACGTCGAGCACGTCCTGTGCCGCGCTCTGGTAGCCGAGGCGGCCCATCCGCAGCGACGTGGCGTAGGGCAGATACAGCGTCCCGGGCGAGAATTCCTGCAGCTGATGCTCGCGTCCTTCGACGAAGGTCGAGCACACCGCCGGCGATGCGCCGAACAGGTAGAGCAGCAACCAGGAATGCCTGCGGACGTTGCGGATGAGCGAAAAATAGGCCTCGTTGGCGTCGCCGAATCCGGCGAGCGACCAGCTGCCCGTGGGAATCGAGAAATTGTAGTGTATGCCGCTGATTGTCTGCATGCGCCGGCCATAGCGGTGCGCGAGTCCGTTGCGGTAGACGGTCTTGGCACGGCCCACGTTCGATTCACCAAAACGGGCGATCGGAATCGAACTCTCGTCCGGCAATCCGCAGGGCATGCTCGTGCCCCAGAGCAGTTCGTCACCGATGTTGGCGTAGACGAAGCGGTGGATATCGGCGAGTTCGTCGAGACAGGTCGCAACCGTCGCGTTCACTCCCGTGATCAGTTCGAGCTGCGCCTCGCTGAAATCGGTGGTGATCTTCGGATGCGTCAGCGCCGACCCCAGCGAGCGCGGATGGGAGGTGGCCGCAAGCCTGCCATGGGGCTCGACGCGCAGGCTCTCCTTCTCGATGCCGCGGCGCAACCCCTGAAGGATTGCGGCGGGCGGGGACAGCAGTCGCGGGGGCAAGGTGCGCATGGAAGTCGCTGCCTGCTAAGCCCTGCTCACGAACAGCGTGCCGGTCGGCAACTGCACGTTGAGACCATGGACGAAGATGACCTGGAAGGCGATCACGAATGCCGCAGCCACCAGGACGAAGCGAAGGAAACGCCACAGGGTCATCGGCTCGCGCTCGGTGATCAACGCCAGCAGCACGTAGGCGACTACACCGGCCACGACGAAACCAACCGGCTCGAGCAGCGCGATCCACAGCGACATCACCGCCATCAGGAGCACGCCGCGAACCCAGCCGTCGGGGAACAGGCCCCGGCTCGGCCGCGTGCGCCCGCGCAGCGTGCGCCAAAGGGTGATCATGCAGGCAATCAACAGGACGATGCCGATGGTGCGCGGGAAGATCGACCCCAAGGCCGAGAATTCGCGCGACTCCCACAACGCGGCCGCGCCGAGGATCAGCAGCAGCGTGGCGATGACGACCGTGCCGGTGTCAGTGCGTCCTGGCGGCTGCACGCCTGGCCTTTCGTTCCTGATAGCGTCGCGACAACGTCGGGTAGAGAAGCGTCAGGGTGGCGACGGCGATGATCGCCAGCGAGATCGGCCGGCCGAAGTACATGCCCAGCAGGTTGTCGGTGGCCGAACCGATCATCCACGCCTGGACGAAGCCCTGCTCGGCAAGCGGGCCGAGGATCAGCCCGAGGACGATGGGTGCCGGCGAGAAGCCGTAGCAGTTCAGCACCCAGCCGATCACGCCGATTCCGAACATCACGATCACGTCGTCGACGTTGTTCTGGATCGCGTAGCTGCCGATGATGGTGAGGAAGGCGATCGCCGGCACCAGCAGCGCCTTGGGCACGGCGATGATCGAGCCGTAGGCATACCGTCCGAGCACCAGGCCGACCGGCAGCATCAGCACCGTCGCTACGATCAGGCCGATGATGAAGGTGTAGGCGATCGAGCTCTGTTCGGTGAACAGCGCCGGCCCGATCTTGATGCCCTGTACCAGCAGCGCACCGAGCACGACAGCGTCAGCGGGAGTCCCGGGAATGCCCAGGACCAGCGTGGGGATGAAGCCGCCACCGACCGTCGCGTTGTTCGACGATTCGCTGGCGATGACGCCTGCCGGATTGCCCTTGCCGAAGCTGTCCGGATCTTTCGCCGACCGCCTCGCCTCCGAGTAGGCGACCAGTGCCGCGATCGAGCCGCCGGCGCCGGGCAGCATGCCGATCAGCGTGCCGATGCCCGAGCTGCGCACGAGGTTGACCTTGTTGCGAAGCGCGATGCGCATGGCTTCGCCCAGGCGAAACCCGGCGACCTTGCCCTCGATCTGCAGATGTTCCTCGCGCGACGTGACGAGGTCGATCAGTACAGGAATGCAGAAGAGGCCGATCAGCGCCGGGACGACGCCGATGCCGCCGAGAAGAAACTGGGTGTCGAGCGTGTAGCGGATGTCGCCGCCGACGATCGCCGAACCGATCATCGACAGCAGCAACCCGACGCAGGCGCCGACGATGCCTTTCCAGGCGTCGCCCTCGGACAGCGCGGCGACCAACGTCAGGCCGAGGATCGCCAGCCAGAAATATTCGACCGGGCCGAAGGCCAGCGCCACTTCGGCGAGAGGCGGCGCCAGCAGCAGCAGACAGATCGCGCCCACCAGGCCGCCGAACACCGAGGCGAGGCAGGCCAGCGTGATGGCCAGGTCGCCGTCGCCGCGCTTGGCCATCGGGTAGCCGTCGAAGGTCGTGGCGATCGCCGAAGGCGTGCCCGGTGTGTTCAGCAGGACCGCGGAATAGGCGCCGCCGTAGATGGCGCCGGTGTAGATCGCGCCGAGCAGGATCAAGGCCGGCGCCGGCTCCATGGTGAAGGTGAACGGCACGAGCACGGCGACCGCCATGGTGGCGGTCAGACCGGGCATCGCGCCGATCACGGTGCCCGCGATCACGCCGATCAGCGCGAGCGCGAGGTTGCCGACGGAAAGCGCCGCCAGCGCGTAGGCGAGCAAATCCATCGGCGACTACTTGATCATGCCGACCTCACGCGCGGCGGCCTCGTACTCCTTGCTCTTGGCGGCGAGAAAGGGGGCCATCTTGTCGTAGGGCACGTCGACGATCACGAATCCGGCCTCGGTCATCTTCTTGCGGAATGCCGGATCCTGGTTGACTTTGCCGAAGAGGTCGGAGAGTTTCTTGCGCTCGGCGTCGGGCGTGCCCTTGGGTACGGCGACGCCGCGAAACACGCCCGAGGTCATGTCGATGCCGAGTTCTTTGAACGTCGGCACGTTCGGGTGGCTGTCGAGGCGCTTGTCCAGCGCCACGGCGAGCATGCGCACCTTGTCGCCCTGCTGGATCGCCGCGGTGGTGAAGGTCATCGCGCCGTTGACCTGCTTGCCCAGCATGGCAGCGACCGAGGTCGCCGTTCCGGAGAACGGGATGTAGGTCGTCTTCACGCCAGCGAGCTTGTTGAACGTGACCGCGGACAGATGCGGCCCGCTGTTGGTGCCGCTGCCGGCCAGCGTGATCGTGCCCGGCGCCTTCTTGGCGGCGTCGATCAGGTCCTGCAACGACTTGTAGGGGCTGTCCGCCGGAACGACGATGGCGTCAGGCGTCAACTGGAAGATATAGACATTGACCAGGTCGTCGGTCTTGTAGCCGACGTCCTTTTCCATCGGTTGCAGGAAGATGTGCGGCAGGTTGGTGCCCATCACCGTGCTGCCGTCGGCGGGCATCTTGTTCAGCGAGGCCCAGGCAGTCGCGCCGCCGGCACCTGCCTTGTACTGCACGACGACGTCCTTGCCCGACGCGGCTTTCAGCGCTGGTTCCTGGATTCTGGCCGTCACGTCCGATTCGCCACCCGCGGGAAACGCAATGACGTAGGTGAGCGGTTGTGCCAGCGCGGAGCTCGCGAACGCCATGCCGGCGGCAAGCCCGAGCCCGGCCGCGATGCGGCGAATTTGTGTGCAGCGATCGGTGATCATCGAGTGGTTCCTCCTGTCGTACCGCCGCGCAAGCGCGGCGGGTCCATGTGGTCTGGACGAAATAATCCGGGCCCAAGTAATCCTGCCCGGACGCGAATCGGCGAAGGAGACATCATGCATCGTCGCGCAACGACAATCAACCTTCGCCGTGATGCTGGCCCGCGCCATCGCCGGCGCCGAAGCGCGGCGGCGCATTCTCGCCAGCACGAGTCGTTGCTCGTGCGAGTGCACGGCCGCCAGGCCCGCCAATGTCCGGCTAGACAATGCCGCGCGCCCGCAGCTCCGCGATGCGCGCCTCGTCATAACCCAAGCCGCGCAGCACTTCATCGGTGTGCGCGCCGAGCGCGGGGCCGCCGCCGGTGAAGTTGCCGGGTGTCGCGGAAAGCTTCGGCACGACACCGGGCACCTTCAGCGTCGCGCCATCCTCGAGTCGAATCTCGCGCAACATCCCGCGCGCCTGGTAGTGCGCGTCGGCGACGATGTCGCGGATGTCGTAGATCTTGGACGCGGGCACTTCGGCGGCCGCCATCGCGGCGAGCACCACGTCCGGCGCGCGCGTCACCGTCCACGCTTCGATCGTGTCATCCAGCCACGCCTGCTTCGCCGCGCGGCCGTCGTTGTGCGCCAGCGCGGGATCGTCGGCCAGGTCGGCACGCCCCATCGCGCGGCACAGCCGCTTGAAGATCGAGTCGCCATTGCCCGCGATCACCACATAGCTGCCATCGTTGCAGCGATACGCCGACGTCGGTGCAATGCCGGGCAGGATCGAGCCCGTGCGCTCGCGGACCGCGCCAAACGCATCGAACTCAGGCAACAACGATTCCATCACCGAGAACACCGACTCATAGAGCGCGACATCGACGACCTGACCTACGCCGGTCTTGCGCCGATGCTCCAGCGCGATCATCGCGCCGATCACGCCATACAGTGCCGACAGCGTGTCGCCGATCGAAATTCCCGTGCGCGACGGCGGGCGGTCGGGCGTGCCGGTGACATGCCGCAATCCACCCATCGCCTCGCCGATCACGCCGAAACCCGGCCGCTCGTGATACGGACCGGTCTGGCCGTAGCCCGAGATGCGCACCATGATGAGTCCGGGATTGACCGCGGCCAGCGCGTCGTAGCCCAAGCCCCAGCCCTCCAGCGTGCCGGGCCGGAAGTTCTCGATCACGATGTCCGCGCGTTCTGCCAGCGACCGTGCGATCGCCTGACCGTCGGGATCGCGCAGGTCCACCGTCACCGAGCGCTTTTCCCGCGATTGCACATGCCACCAGACGGAGGTGCCGTCCTTCACGTAGCGCCATTTGCGCAGCGGGTCACCCACGCCCGGTGGCTCGAGTTTCACCACCTCCGCGCCGAACTCGGCCAGCACCTTGGCGCAGAACGGGCCGGCGATCAGCGCGCCCATTTCCAGCACCTTCAAACCGGCCAGCGGGCGTGGCGGGCTCATCGGGATGTCGCGTTACGTAGCGAGATGGACATGCCTACCTGGCGTAAGCCCAGTCGCGCAGTCCCAGCGAGATCGCGGGGAAATACGTGATGATCATCAGGCAGCCGAACACCACCAGCACGAATGGAATCAGCTTGGTCACGATCTGGTCGAGCGAAATGCGCGCCACCGTGCAGGCGGCGAAGAGATTCACGCCGAACGGCGGCGTGATCATGCCCAGCGCCAGGTTGACCACCATGATGATGCCGAAGTGCACCGGGTCGATGCCGAAGTGCTGCGCGACCGGCACCAGGATCGGGGCGAGCACGATGATCGACGCCGATGTCTCGATGAACATGCCGATCACGAAGAGCGCCAAGTTGATGCCCAGAAGGAAGATCGCGGGTGACTGCAGCCACTCCACCAGTATTGCGCCGATCATCTGGGGCACGCCGGCGCGCGTGATCAGATAGCTGAAGAGTCCGGCGTTAGCGATGATGAACATGATCACCGCCGAGGACACCACGCTCTTCTTCAACACGCGCGGCAGGTCGGCGATCTTGGTCTCGCGGTAGATGCCCACGCCCACGATCAATGCGTAGAACACCGCCACCACCGACGCTTCGGTCGGCGTGAAGATGCCGCCGTAGATGCCCCCCAGGATGATGACGGGCATCAACAATGCCAGCGCCGCCTTGCGCGTGGCGCGCAGGAAGGGCAACCGACCTTCGTGGTCATTCTTGCCGTAACCTTTCCAGCGCGCGTAGATGATCACGAATGCCATCAGCGCGCCGCCAATCAGCAGCCCCGGCCCGAAGCCCGCGATGAAGAGTTCGCCGATCGACACTTCCGCCGACACCCCGTACAGGATCAACGGAATCGATGGCGGGATGATCACGCCAAGCTCGGCCGACGTTGCCTGCAGTGCCGCAGCGTAGTTGGTGGGATAGCCGTGCTTGATCAGCGCCGGGATCAGGATTGCGCCGATCGCGAACGTGGTCGCGACACTGGAACCCGAAACCGCGGCGAAGATCATGCACGTGAGCACGCAGGTGGCGCCGAGGCCGCCCTGGATGCCGCCGACGATGGACTTGGCAAACTCGACGAGACGCGCGGAGATGCCACCCGATTCCATCAGGTTGCCGGCCAGGATGAAGAACGGAATGGCGGCCAGCGGAAACTTGTTGATCGCGGAGAACATCTCCTTGACCACAGTCAGGAAGTTGAGGTTGGCCTGCCAGGCCCCGACGAGGCTGGCCATCCCGATGGCGACGGCGACGGAGATCGAAAGCGCGAACGCGATGATCATCGTGGCGAACATGGTGGTGGGCATCGCCGGCTCCTATTGCGCGGTTTCGAGTTCTTGGCGACGCGGATCGAGCAGGCAGCCGATGATCGCAATCCCCGAGAAGACCGCGCCGACCGGCACCGCCAGGTAGGCCCACGTCATCGAAAACGATTCGAGCCCGCTGATGGTCTGGAACCGCCCACGGTAAGCGTATTCGATGCCGAACCAGATCATGACGCCGATCACGACCAGCGCGCAGACGGCCGCGACGATATCGAGCACGCGCTTGCCGACGTGGCTGGCCAACCGGTGCGCCAGGTCCACGCACACCATCGCGCCTTGCCGGAACGCCACCGGCGCCCCCATGAACACCATCCAGATCAAGGTGAACCGAACCAGAACTTCGGTCCACTCCGCCGGCTGCTGGAACACGAAGCGGGTCAGGATCTGGTACATGCCAAGGCAGGCGGCGGCGACCAGCATTGCGCAGGCGAAGGCGAGTGCGAACGCGGTCGTTCGCCGCTCGAAGGCTAGGAACATCTGGCGCATGGCTTACCCGATGGAATCGCGGCGAGACCCGTCGCGATGCAGGCATGGCCCCATGGCAGGGGGCGGACAGTACGGATCGGTGGCCACGGGCAGCCCGCAATGCCTCGGGCTGCCCGTGGTGGCCGCGCTTACGGCGCGTTGCGGATCTTGTCGATGTTGGCCTGGCCGAACTTCTTGCCGAATTCGATGAAAGTCGGCCCCAGCGACGCCTGGAACTTGGACTTGTCGACGACTTCCACGATGGTCATGCCCTTCGACCGCAGGTCAGCCACGGCCTTGCGCTCATCCTCGTCGATGCGCGCCCGGTTGGCCTTCACCGCTTCTTTCGCCGACTCGAGGAACGCGGTCTTGTCGGCCGCGGACAGCTTCTCGAACTTGGCGTTGTTCATCAGGATCAGCGCCGGCGAATACACATGACCCGTGAGCGTCATGTACTTCTGCACCTGGTCGAACTTGGCGGCGGAGATCACCGACAGCGGGTTCTCCTGGCCATCGACCGTGCCCTGCTGCAAGGCGGTGAACACTTCGGTGAACGCCATCGGCGTCGGGATGATGCCGAAGGCCTTGTACGCCTGCATGTGCACGGGGTTTTCCATCGTGCGCATCTTGAGGCCCTTCAGGTCGTCGGGGGCATTTACCGCGCGCTTGTTGTTGGTCATGTGGCGGAAGCCGTTCTCACCCCATGCCAGCGCCTTGATGCCTTTGGCCGGGAACTTGGTCAGCATCTCCGCGCCGACCGGGCCATCCAGCGTCCGGCGGGCGTGCGGGTAATCCTTGAACAGGAACGGGATGTCGAGGATGGCCGTTTCCGGCACGAAGTTGGGGATGGGCCCCGAGGACGTCATCGTCAGATCGATCGTGCCAAGCTGCACGCCTTCGATGGACTCGCGCTCCGCACCCAGTGCGCCCGAGTAGAAATTCTGGACCTTGTAGCGTCCGTTCGTACGCTTCTCGACTTCTTTCGCAAACACGTCCACCGCGACGCCATAGTGCGAGTTCTGGCCGATCGCGATGCTGAGTTTCAGGGTTTCCTGCGCGGACGCCGAGGTGACCGGCAAGGCGGCAAGGACGGCAACGGCGACAAGCGAAGTGGCAGCGCGCAACAACGACATGGGGATTCCTCCTGATGGTGACTACGA
>Ga0163150_10009987_pt1 | contig 10366 bp, 5 predicted proteins | sample OliLakLV19P2IB_FD_148628 | JGI IMG/M metagenome (GOLD analysis project Ga0163150, IMG submission 148628) | Freshwater microbial mat bacterial communities from Lake Vanda, McMurdo Dry Valleys, Antarctica - Oligotrophic Lake LV.19.P2.IB | ecosystem: Environmental > Aquatic > Freshwater > Lake >...
CCTCGGGCACGGCGCGCTCACGCCAGAGGGCGGGTCGCGTGTAGTGGGGATGGTCCAAGGGTCCTCCACCCTCGCCGAACGAGTCCTCCTTGGGGCTGCGCGCGTCGCCGAGCACCCCGGGCACAAGGCGCGCCACCGCGTCGAGCATGGCCAGCGCCGCGGCCTCGCCCCCGGAGAGCACGAAGTCGCCCAGCGAAACCTCCTCGGGGCGCAGCACCTCGACGGCGCGTTCGTCCACGCCCTCGTAGCGGGCGCACAGCAGCACGAAGCCGGGCGCGTGCAGCGCCAGCTCGCCGGCCAAGGCCTGGTCGAAGGGCCGACCCTGTGGGGTGAGAAGCAACGTGCGCACGCCTGCGGGGTGGCCTGCACGGGCGCGCTCGGTGGCCTGGACGAAGGGCTCGGCCAACAGCACCATGCCCGGCCCGCCGCCGAAGGGGCGGTCGTCCACCACGCGGTGAGGTCCCTCGCCCAGGTCGCGCAGGTCGATCAGGTCCACCCGCAGCAGGCCTTGATCCACGCCCCGGCCGAACACCCCGCTGGCCAGGAAGGGTTGGAACAGCTCCGGAAAGAGGGTCACGACGGAGGCGTGCACGCAGGGATGGTACGGGGGAAGGGTTGCGGAACCTCTCGGCGTGGCCTCGTCGTTCTCCCCTGCTCTAGAGAGCGGCCCTGCGCACCCCGGCCAGCGCCCCTGCGTGCCACGCTCCGGTGTCCGCAACCCCAAAGGCGACCACCCACCTCCCCGGTTTGTAGGCGCCCGATCTCCCTCGCGGTACCTTGCGCCGCTTGGCCCTGCCCCCGCCCCCGAGGGCTTGGATAGGGCTTGCGTCTGGAAGGAGCGACCCATGGATCACGTCCGCCTGCACGAGCTGCCCATGCTGCGCACCGACCTGCCGCGCGTCACGGTGGGCGACACGGTCGCCGTAAGCCTCAAGATCAAGGAAGGCGACAAAGAGCGCACCCAGATCTTCCGCGGCACCGTGATCGGCATCCGGGGCGGGGGGCTGGGCGAGACGTTCACCGTGCGCCGCTTGGTGGCGGGCGAGGGCGTCGAACGCATCCTGCCGATCCACAGCCCGCTGATCGCGGCCATCGAGATCGTCAGCAAGGGCAAGGTGCGTCGCGCCAAGCTGCGCTACCTGCGCAAACGCAGCGGCAGGGGCACGCGCCTGACCGCCATCCTGGGTGATGAGGGCCACGCGGCGGCCGCCCCCGCGAACGCTGGGAAGGCCGTTGTGAAGTCCGCCGGCCCGGCCTCGGAGACCTCCGAGCCCAAGGCCTCCGCTGCCCCTGCCGCCAAGAAGTAGGCAGCCGTGGGCGCCCGCCTCGTGGGCGCCGTTCTTGTGAGGGCCCCCCTCGTAGGCGAGCGCGGCCCCTGGGCGCGGTCGCAGGCCATGGCGCGGGCATGAGGCCCCCCGAACCGCTCGACCGCGCGCGGCGCGGGCTGTTGGCCCGGCTGTTCGGCTCGCGCGCCGAGCGTGCGGCTGCGCGGGCGCTCAAAGCCCGCGGCTATCGCATCCTGGCCCGCAACCTGCGCACCCCCCGAGGCGAGGTGGACCTGCTGGCGGAGGAGGGCGGGCTGCTGGTGCTGGTGGAGGTCAAGAGCACGCAGCGGGAGGGGGCGGCTCCGCCGCTCGGCCGCGTGGGCCCCCGCGAACGCGAGCGGCTGGAGTCGGCCGGGCGCTGGCTGTGCGCGCAACCGGCCTTCCGCGGACGCGGATTCCGCCTTGATCTGGTCGCTGTGACTCTCGACCGGGGAGCCCCCATCGTTACCATCCGGCCCGACGCGCTCTGATCCATCGGCCCGGCCCAAGCCGGTCCGGCGTGGGAGGCTTGACGTCGCATGGCAGGGCTGCACGGAGCAGCGCTGCGTGGTCCTTCCGATCGAATGGAGCCGGCACGCATGCAGCAGGTACGCATCGATCTGAAGGATCACCTGCACCCGAAGTACGTGGTGGAGATCCAGGCGCGCCACAAGGACGCCATCCTCGAGGAGATCGTCGGAGCGGTGTCCGGCTCGCCGGACGTCAAGGATCTGAAGGCGCTCTTGGGCGCCGTGCGCGAGCGCGAGGCGCTGCTCTCCACAGGCATCGGCCTGGGCATCGCGATCCCGCACGCACGCATCCCCGGGGTGTCGCGCTTCGTGGTGGCCGTGGGACGTTGCGCGCAAGGCGTCGAGTTCGGCAGCATCGACGGCAAGCCGGTGACGATCGTGGTGCTCATCGCGGGGCCCCAGGACGCCCAGAAGCCCTATCTCGAGCTGCTGGCCCAGATCTCCAAGCGCCTCAAGCTGCCCGAGGTGCGCCAGCGCATCACCGGCGGCGCAAGCGCCGACGAGGTCGTGCAGCTGCTCACCGCTCGTTAGTCCACCGAAGTCACCGCTCACGCTTCATGGGCCGCCGCGAAGCCCTGTCGAGACTCTGTGGCTGCCAGCCCCGCACGGGGCCCGGCTCAGTTCCATCCGCCTGGGAGGCCGGCCTCCACCCACCGGCACGCTGGATGCGGTGCGGAGGGCCGCCGCGGAGGACGCCATGCAGCCTGACTACACGAGTCTCTCTACAGTAGGACGACGCGGTGGACCGAGCGCCCGCAGCCCAGCGCGCCGTGCGTCGATCGCCACGAACTTCTGCTTCGCGACTAGCGTTGCGTGATGCGAACGACAGGCACAAGCCGCGCGCCGTCGTCGGTGGGCAGGACCAGATAAGGGCCCACGCGCGCGGGGCCTGAGCGCCGCATGCTGGTGATGCCGTCCTCCCAGACGGGCGGCGAGCTGGGGCGCTCGGCGCTGCCGCCTTCGGCGGAGGGCACCCACAGCACGCTGCGCAGGTGCTCGCCCCGGGCGTCGGGAGACTGGGTCTGCGCGCTCACGAGCAGCCCGTCGGCATGCGTCTCCAGGTGCGTGACGTAGAGCTCACCGGTGGCGCGCGAGACCGGCGGCTCGACGTCGAGCAAGCCGAAGCGCAGGCGTGGGCTGCCGTCGATGCGCCCCAGGGTCATCACGGTGGCCCCCCGCTCCTGGCTGCCCTCGCGCCGACGCTGGTAGCGCAGCACGTAGAGCGTGTCGCCACGCGTCACGAGGCGGCTCTCGGAGTCGAGCTCGCCGCCGTGGTGCGCCTGCTCCGTCAACAGGTCCCCCGCCTGGAGGCGCACCGCCCGCGTGAAGCCCTCGTCGAGCGGGTCGGGCTCGTAGACACGTACCAGCGTCGGGCCCAGGAGCAGGGCCACGTACGCTCCCGCCGAAAGCGAGGGCTCGAGCGCAGAGCTGCCGCGCACGGGCTCGACGGGGGCGGACGCCGTGCGCCCCGTCGTGGTGTTGACCACCTCCAAGGCCGCGGCCCCCTCGCCGGGGCGCAGGAGGTAGAGGCGCCCGGCCGCCGCCTCTGCCGTGAGCGGCGGCGGCAGCACCACCGGGTAGCGCGAGCGACGGATCTCGCGACGCGGGAGGTCGGCGCGCGGCAGACCGTCGTCGGCCCCGAGCACGAGCACACGCGCGGGTGACTCCGTGCTCACCACGAGCGCGCTGCCGCTGGCGGCCAGGCCCCGAACCGTGCCCCGGATCGAGGCGCGCCAGCGTTCGCGGCCGTCGCGCACGTCGAGCGCCACGAGCAGGTCGTCCTGATGCACGCGGCGGATCACGGCGAGGCTCAGGCCCGCGTGCACCTCGGCGCGCAGGACGGTGCCAGGGCCCTCCCAGCGCCAGAACCCCTCGAGCCGCGCCGCGTCCAGGTCCAGACGCGAGAGGCCCAGGCGCGTGGGCAGCAGCAGCCGCCCTTGCGGGTCGGCCCAGAGCCGCTCGCGCAACACGACCCCCAAGGCCTCTTGAGGAGGCCGCCGCCCGGGGCGCATCGAGAGCGAGAGGCGCGCTCCCGTGCGCACGAGCTCGAGGGCCACGGGCTGCGCGGGCGGACTCGAAGCGATGCGCAGCATGAGGTCGGAGGTCCCGCCGACAGGCCGGCCGCCCCAGCCCATGATCCAATCGCCCGCGCGCAGGCCGGCCCGATCGGCGGGCTCTCCCGCGACGGCGGAGACGACGCGTACGCCGCGCTCGGGCAGCCACGGGGCCCCGTCCTGCAGCGTCCCGCCAAACCAGCCCTGATCGCCGGCGTCGAGCACGGCCACGCGCTCGCCTGAGACAGGCGCCCAGAGCTCGAGCGACAAGCCGCGCACGATCAGCAGGCGTTCGCTTGGGCGCCAGGCGCCGGGCCCCTCGATGGTAGGGATGGTGATCGAGGCGCGCTCGTCGCGGCTCGCCGGGCGCGGGCCCGCGGGCCACAGGACGAGCGCCGGGTGAGCGTCGCCACCGCGACGCGGGCTCCAGCCATGCGTGGCGCGCAGCTCGTCGAGGAGGGTGCTGGTCGTGCGCCCCCGCGTGTCCTGCGTGCCGGAGGGCACCCAGCGGCGCAGATCCTCCAGCAGCGTGCGCGCGGCCTCGATGTCGCCCGCTTCGGCGAGCCAGCCCGCCTCGGCCAGCTGCCAGCGCGCGGCCCACACGCGGGCCGCCGGCTCGCGGCCCGCTTGCTGCTCGGGCGGGTCCAAGCGCAGGTCGGCCGCGAGCCGCGCGGCGCGCCCGGGGTCGCCCGCGGCCAGCGCACGCTCAATCAGCTGCTCGCGTGCCGAGGCCACGACGCGCGTGCCAGCGGCGCTGCGCAACGCCTCCTCCAGCACGATCGGATCAGGCTGCGCGAGGGCGCTCTTCCATCGCGCGGCCACGAGGGCCTCACGCCGCGCGAGCGCTTCCAGCGCTGGGGGCGTGTCACGTAGCGAGCGCAGCGTGAGCGCGGCCAGCAGATCGCCGCGCACCCGGGGCTCGTCGTCGGGCAAGCGCGCCGTCGGCCACGCCGGAGCGCTCGGCAGCCAATCACGCACGTCGGGGCTCCAGGGCAGCGGCACGCGCAACAGCCCGGGCGGAGCGTCAATCCAGCGGCCCAGCAGATCGACCAGCTCGTCGACGCGCCCCCAGCGACGTAGCAGCACGCTGCCGAGAGCGAACGCCCGGTCGCGCTCGGGCGCGGGCAGGCGCGCCAGGTGCGGCCCCAGCTGCTGCAGCAGGCGCAGCAGCTCGGAAGGCTCGGAACGAGCGGCCAGGTAGCGGCATAGCGCCCTCGCCATGACCGCCGGCACGGGCGTCTGGTCGTCGAGCCGCCCCAAGGCGGCGGCGAGGAGCGGCGCGTCGTCGAGCACGCCGGCGGCCGTGACCTCGAGCGCGGCGCGCGCACCGGGCTCGATCACGCGCTCGCGCGCCGCCGCGCCCAGCAGACCCTGAGCCTCGCGCGGGTCGATCCAGGCCGAGAGCCGGCCCGGCTCGAGAACCAGCCACACGGGTCCGGCGCGCGCGAGATCGGCGTCGGCCAGCTCGCTCTCCTGCTGGCCACGCGGGACCAGCTCTACCTCGGCCGGAGCGGCCCCCGCTGCGCCAGGCCAGGCACGCGCCACCAGCCGGCCCGCGCGAAGCGCCGCCACGCCGTCACCGAGGTCGAGCGCGCGCACCGCGAGCGGACGGCCCTCCAACCCGTCGTCGTTCAGCAGGCGGCCCTGCTCGAGCAGCGCGCCGGAGAGGGGATCGAGATGTGCGGGCGCCGCACCCACGAGGCGCAACACAGGCGTGCCGCGTACGTCGCGCGCCAAGCCCAACAGATCACGCCATGGCGGCGCCAGCTCGGGGGCGGGCGAGGGCGTGTGCCAACGCAGGCGACCGCTGCCGTGTTCGAGGGCCAGCACCACCGGCGCGTCCATCGGCGCCAGGGCCCAGGCGCCGGGCAGGGCCAGCGGCTCGTTGCGTGCGCTCGCACCCACACTGCGGTCGCGCGCCCCGGAGCCGGGCGCGAAGCGCGGCAGCGCGCGCAGCCAACGCAACGTGCCCGTGGTCGGCTCGAGGCCGGCGGCGAAGCCCGCGTGCGGCACCACGCAGAGCTCCCCCTGCGCCAGGGCCGGACGCTGACCCCAGGGGACGGCGCGCACCGGAGGGCGGTCCTGGCGGCCCCCCAGCGGCTCCGCACCCAGATCGCGTCCGCTCTCGGCGGCGCCCAGGAAGCGGACCCAACGCGGTCGGCCCGTGGCGAGCTCGAGGCAGGCGGCGTAGAGATCTACCACCCCGAAGCGCCGGGCGAAGAGCACGTAGACGTCGTCGCCCACCACCAGCGGCGGGCTGGTACAGCAGGTGGCGCGATCGCCCAGGATCGGATGTCTCTCGGCCAACGCGCCCGTATGCCAGCGCAGCTCGCCGCTCTCGCTGTCGAGAGCCACCAGGCGCGCGCGGCTCTCACGGGTGCCGCCGTCGAGATCCAGCTGTGCCTCGCCGAGCTCGAAGCTGCCCGAGCCACCGGGATCGCCCAGCACCGCGAGCACGAGCCCCCCGCGGCGCTCGACGCTGCGCAAAGGCAGGTCGTGCGGCTCGTACTTGACGTCGGGGTCGTGATCCCAGCCCAGCGGCCCCGGCGGGAAGCTCCAGCGCTCGCGCCCCGTGAGCGGATCGAGGCGACTCACACGGCGGCCGGCGTGCACGAGCAGCAGGTCGGGCTCGGCCCACAGACCTTCGGTGACGAGCTCCCGCGCGGCACTGGCCCCGCGCAGGCCCGGATCGCTGAGGTCGCGCCCCCACAGCTCGACCAGCTGCGTGGGCAGAGTGAGGGAGGGCGACCTGCTTGGCGGCGTGCGGGAGTCGAGCAGCAGGGCGAGCCGGCGGCGCGCCTGCTCGCCTACGCGCGACGGCCTAGGCCCGCCACCCGTAGCGGCGGGTTCCCCGGCGGGCTCGAGCGCCAACGCGCGCAGCCCGGCCTCGTCGCCTGCTCGCGCCAACGCCGACACCAGGCGCAGCGCCACCTCCGCCCGCCGCGGCGCGAGGCGCGAGGCGTGCCCCGCCAGCCGATGGAGCTCGAGCCAGCGGCGGAAGAAGGTGGCTGCCACCTCGGAGGCCCCGCGCTCGAGCGCCAGCTCGCCCTCGGCCAGCAGCGCCTCCTCGCCCGCCGCGTGCAGCACGGGCGCGCGCGCCAGCCTCTCGAGCGCTTGCGCGTCGCCACGCAGCGCGCGCTCGGCGTCGAGCTCCGGGGTCGCCCCGTGGACCTGGCGCGCGAGCGCAGCGCGCACGTCCGCCGGCAGCTCGGCCGCCAACAGCTCGACCACGCGCGCGGCGGGCCAGCGCAGCGCCTCGCGCTCGAGGTCCCCCACCGGCAGCGCCACAGGCACGTCCGCGCCGGCGCGCATCACGGCCGCCAGACGCTCGGCCAAGCGTCCCCAGGAGCGCGCGGCGCGGTGCTGCTCGGCCCCCCGCAGCAGCACCTCGAGCACGCCTCGCGGGTCGGTCTCGACGGGGGCCAGGAACAGGTCGGGGAGCGCAGGGGGCCCCGGAGCGGGCGGGTCGTCGGCGCGCAAGCCGCCCGCGAGCCCCATGCACGTCGCCAGGACGCATGCCAAGAGCAGCAGGCGCGGCGGCGCATGCCGGGAGGGGGCCATGCGCCGAGGCTACCAGGGAAGGAGCGCGCAGAACCTCGGCTCCGACGCCGACGTTCCCGTACGTGCAACGCTGCGCGAGTGGCGTGCGTGGGCCGATTCTTGGAGGCTGACCTACGCCCCTAGTCGACGACGGCGCGGGCGGCGCCGCGCAGCTGATCGTTGCTCAAGCGGTCGAGCTGCGGAAGCACACGGCGCGAACGGTCGATCTCAGGGTAGAGATCCGGCCGCGCCCAGACGTGGCGCACGAGCCGTGCGAGCCCATCGCGGTAGCCGGCAGCGTGGGCCTCGGGCTCATGCTCCTCGGCGGGCAGCAGCTCGACCATCTCGGCGAGGGCCAGATCAGGGTCGGGGGCATCGATCACGCTCGCCAGCTGGGCACGGCGCTCGAGGACCGCCTCCATGCGCGTGCTCGAAAGCCCCTCGCGCAGAAGCAGGGCGAGCGTGGAAGGCAGCCCGCGCCACATGGGCAGGTGGCGCCGGATGTCGATCACGTGCCCGTTCTCGTGGGCGTGGAGCGTGCCCAGGCTCCCCCAGCGCCCCCCGGGCGTACGTTCCACATAGCGAGCGAGCAGCCGCGGCAGCACGCCCCCGGTGTCGCCCAGCCCGAAGGGGCCTTCTGGCCCGTCAGCCGGCGGCACGGGCTGACGACGCGCACCTTCGAGCAGCGCAGGGTCACGACGAAGCAGCGCGCGCACGTCGTGTTCGGCATCCAGGGCCGCGTCGGCGTCCAGCCACAGCCCGTCGGGCAAGCAGGCCCCGGCCAAGCCGCCCCCTTGGGCGTCAAGGAAGGAGCGGATCGCACGGTCGTAGCCCAACGCAAAGTCGTGTGTGTGGTGCTGGCCGCGCGTGAGGAGCGGCGCCGCCTCCAACAGCACGCCCAGCGAGAGCAGGATGGCCTCGCAGGGCTGGTCGGCACGCTGGCCCAGCACGAGGTAGCGGCCGTAGGCGCGGAAGTGCTGCACGAGGGGCGCTTGGCTGCGCGCACGGTGGTCGAGCCAGGCACCCAGCAGCGCCACGCGCCTGAGCCCGGTCTGGGGCCGGGCCAGCGCCGCGCTCTCGGCGGGCGCAAGGTGTTGACGAGCGAGCACGCCCACGCGCAGCAGCAGCACGTCGATGGACGCCGGCTCTTGCTTGCAGCACCCTGCGCGGTAGCCGGCCTCGACCTCGCGACGCAGCGCGCTCTCGAACGCCAGATGGCCAGAGAGCCGTGCGCGCAACCCGGCGCCCTCGGAGTCGGAGAGCGGCGCGAGCACGTGGCGCGCCTCCTCGAGCGCGCCCACGCCCACCAGCGCCCGCCCCAGCGCGAGGCGCGCCGACGCCGGAGCACGCAGATCCGGCGCGGCCACGGCGGCCGCCTCCAGCGCCCCCCAGCGCCCCCCCACCAGATTGCCCGCTGCGCGACGATAGGCGTCCGGCAGCGCGGTTCGCAGCGCCTGCTCGAGCTCGCGGTAGCGCCCTAGCCGCGCCAGCAGGTGGCGCGCGCGACGCTCGACGGGGACCGGGTTCGCGCCGGCGGACAGCGCACGCTCAAGCAGCGCCAAGGCCTCCGCCGGCGCGTCGCGCGCCTCGGCGGCGTGGCCAAGCAGCACCAGAGCCTCTGGATTCTCCGGTGCGGCGAGCCCAACCACGCGCGCCCACAGCGCGGGCGGCGCCTTGCTCTCCTCCTCGCGCAGCAGGTCGGCGAGACGACGGGCGAAGGCCTCGGAGCGTGGCGCGCGCGCCAGCGCTTCGAGCAGCGCCTCGCGCGCTTCCCCCACGCGACCCAGCCGCCGCAGCACTTCGCCTGCCAAGGCCCACGGGCGGCCGTCACCTGGCACCAGCGGCACCGCCTCACGGGCTCGCACCACGGCCTCCTCCAAGCGGCCCAGCTCCACCAAGCCGCGCGCCTCCAGCTGCAGCGCCTCCAAACGCACGAAGTCGGAGGCGCGCGCGCGTGCGCGCACGGCGACAGTCACGGCCTCCGCGTGCTCCCCCAGGCGCAGGCACAGGCCCGCGTAGGCCAGCAGCACCCACGGATCGCTCGAGCGCCGCGCGGTCAGGTGCAGCTCCGTGCGCACGGAGGCGGCGTTCTCGGCCAGCAAAGCGAGCAGGGCCAAGCGCAGACTCGAGCGCGGCAAGACCTCCACCTCGCGGCGTACCGGACCCAAGCCCTCGAGCATGGGAGCGAGCTGCGTGAGCATCCAGGAACGCTCGGGCTCGGCCAGGCTCATCGCTCCCTCGGCCCGCAAGCGCGCTACGGCGGCACCCACGTGGTGCGCCCGCAACAGCGCGCGCGCCTCTTGGACGGCCGGCGGCACGGGCGGCCCGCGCGCAACGGGCGCATCGCCGCGAACCACCCCCTGCCCCGCCAGGAACGCGAGACACAGCACGCCAAGGCGGAACGAGGTGGGCGTCATGGGCTCGGAGAGTACGGTCGGCACGACCCGGCGGGGCCCACAGCTGCGCACAGCGCCTATGGCCCCTCGCCGCACAGGGCCCCAGACACATTCGACTTGCGTTCGCTGTTCGTCAGGTTAGTCTTTTCGTCATGAAGAACATCCACCTGACGAGCGTGCTCCAGGCCCGTGCCCGAAGCCATCCCGGCACGGACCTAGGCCTCTGGGCCAGGCAAATTCCCTTCTGCGCCATGGTGCTTGCTGTCCTGGCACTGGCACTCCTTGCGTAGCCCCGTTTTCAAGGGGCCCCTCGAATTGCCGTCCGAGGTGCCGTCCGAGGTGCCGCTCGAGTTGCCGTGCGAGTTGCCGTCCGAGCTGCCCTCCGAGGGGCCTCGGTTCCCATTGGCGCCCGTGTCCGCCGCACGTTGACCGCTTCTCGCGCCCTTCCTTTCACAACCCACACGTTCTCACCCAGACCCGAGCTCACCCAGACCCGAGCTCACCCAGGCCCCGAGCTCTCCCAGGCCCCGAGACCCCTACTC
>Ga0163150_10009990_pt1 | contig 10363 bp, 6 predicted proteins | sample OliLakLV19P2IB_FD_148628 | JGI IMG/M metagenome (GOLD analysis project Ga0163150, IMG submission 148628) | Freshwater microbial mat bacterial communities from Lake Vanda, McMurdo Dry Valleys, Antarctica - Oligotrophic Lake LV.19.P2.IB | ecosystem: Environmental > Aquatic > Freshwater > Lake >...
CTCGCCCGCGCCATCGTCCGTCTGCATCAGCGGAGCGCACTACACAAACAACCCACTGCCCAGGTCGACGAGCAAATTCAACTTGATTCCGGGGCCGAAATACCGCTCAGTGTGTCCAAACGACCGACACCACGGTTGACGCCCACGAGGCCCAGCCGAGACGCAGGAAATCAATCATGCCCACGCAACTGAACATCCAGGCCGAACTCGACGCGATGGAGACGATGATGCCAAAACAACTGCGTGAGAAATACCTCGCGGTCATCGGTGAGGCCACGCGCAGCGGCAACACGCGGTTCATGATCAAACGCATCGCCTGGCGGTTGCAGGCCAATGCGGAAGGCGACCTGCCGCAGCGCGTGCGCGAGCGGGCGCTGGAACTGGCCCGCGACAGCGACCTGCGAACCACCGCGCCCCGGGCGCTCGCCAAGAGTGGTGGCCACAGCGTTGAACGGTCTGCCAGATTCAAACCCGGCAACCCGCTGGCCGTCGGCACGCAGCTCACCCGCGAGTACAAAGGCAAGACCGTCATCGTCACCGTGCTCGATGACGGATTCGCATTCAACGGCCAGAAATTCCGCTCGCTCAGCGCTGCCGCCAAGGCCATCACCGGCACGCATCTGTCGGGGCACCGGTTCTTCAAGATCGCTGAGCCACATGAGGAGACCGCCAAGTGACCGTCCGCTGCGCCATCTACACCCGCAAGTCCACCGAGGAAGGTCTTGAGCAGGCGTTCAACTCTCTCGACGCCCAGCGCGAAAGCGCTGAGGCATACATCGCCAGTCAAAAGGGCGAAGGGTGGATCGCGCTGGCCGATCGTTACGACGACGGCGGCTTCACCGGCGGGAACACCGACCGCCCCGCGTTCCAGCGGCTGATGACCGATGTGCGCGAGGGCCGGGTTGATGCGATCGTGATCTACAAGATCGACCGCCTGTCGCGCTCACTGATGGACTTCTCCAGGATCATGGAGACGCTGGACAAACATAAAATCGCGCTGGTCTCTGTAACGCAGCAGTTCAACACCACATCTTCGATGGGGCGGCTGACGCTCAACATTCTTCTGAGCTTCGCCCAGTTTGAGCGCGAGATTATCTCCGAGCGCACGCGCGACAAGATCGGAGCCATGCGTCGCAAGGGCAAACTCTGGGGCGGCAAACCGATCCTCGGGTACGACGTGGCCCGCGATGCCAGCGGGTCGCGCTTCGTGATCAACCCTGGCGAAGCCGAACGGGTGCGCCGCTTGTTCGAGTTGTATCGAGACCACGAAGGCCTGATCCCCGTTGTCGAAGAGGTGCAGCGGCTCGGTTGGACCAACAAGGTCTGGACCACCAAGGCGGGCAAGAAGCGCGGAGGTGGGCCGATCGACAAAGGCACCCTCTGGTGCATCCTCACCAACGTCACGTACATCGGAAAGGTTGACTTCAAGGGCGAGATTTACGAGGGCGAGCAAGAGGCAATCATCGACGCTGATCTGTGGCAAGCGGTGCAGACCACGCTCTCGCGCAATGGGCGCTCTGGCGGCTACGGCCCCGCGTCTGCACGCCGCGACGATGCTTTGCTACGCGGGCTGCTGACCTGCAAGGCTTGCGACTGCGCCATGATGCCGACCTACACCGCGAAGAAGACCGCCAGTGGCGCGACGAAGCGATACAGATATTACGTCTGCCATCGCGCCACCAAGGGGGGACGGAAACAGTGCCCGTGTCCCACGCTGCCGGCGCACGAGATCGAACGGTTCGTGGTGAACGAGATCGCCGCCGTCGGGCGCGATGCAGCCATGCGCGAGAAGGTGCTGACCGAAGCCGCCGAGCAGTTGGCCCGCGAGGCCCAGACGAATGGCGGCGGCAAGACCAAGATCGACCGGGCCAGCGCTGCCCAAGCGCTACGGGATTTTGATCCGCTCTGGCAGGCGCTCTCGCCAGGTGAGCAGCGCCGGCTGATGCAACTGCTCGTTGAGCGCGTCGCCTACGACGCCGCCAGCGCCCGCGTGTCGATCACGTTCCGTCCTACGGGGATCGCCACGCTCGCGGCCCAGGACGCCGCTAGGGCGGCGCAGGGCGAACCCGTTGAACCCCAGATAGAGGAGGTTGCCGCGTGAGCCTGACTGTTGAACGATCGTTCCATGTGTCCACTGCCGACCACGGTCGCGGGGTGATCGAGCCGGCAGTCAGCGGTGATCTGCCGATGCCGAAGTCCGAGCCGAAGCCCGTGGGTCGCATCCCGCGCATCACCCGGCTCATGGCGCTGGCGATCAAGCTCGACGGCTACCTGCGCGATGGCATCGTCACCGATTACGCTGAACTCGCCCGTGCCGGTCATGTCACCCGCGCACGCATCACGCAGATCATGGATTTGAATCTGCTGGCACCGGACATTCAGGAGGCGATTCTCGCGCTACCGCCAACCGACAGAGGGCGCGATCCGATTAGAGAGCGGCATTTGCGTCCTATTACCGCCGTGCCGGACTGGGCGCGGCAAAAAACGCGGTGGCATAAACTACGTCAACAACTTTCCAGATATTAATGACACTATTGGAGAGGATCAAGATTGGCGTCATTCGTGTCTGTTTGATCTATATTTTGCCGACAAAGGCTTTACAACTTCATTCAGTTAGCCGATTTCAACTTCATGGACAAAGTTGTTTGGCCATGCCGGGGCGTTGCTGAACACGCCTATTGCCCGCGCCTCTTCTACTACATGACGGTGGAAGGCGTTTTTCTGCCTAGCTCGGATACTGAGAAGGGCGCTTTCGTCCACAAGCGCGTTGATCGGCCGAGCACCGCACCGGGCGAACCGACCAAACCAACAAAGACATCAGATCATCCTGCGGTCGAAAAACTCGAAAAAGGTGAAACCGACCCTGATCGTCCACGCTCGATCCGAAGCTTGGTACTGACCAGCGAGCGCTTGAGCATCACTGCGACCCTCGACCTCACGGAGATTGATGGTGATCGCGCTGTTCCCGTCGAGTATCGCAAGGGGCGGCCCAAACACAGTCGTCTTTCATCGAACGAACCTGTTGACGACATGCTGGAAGAACCCAGGCTTCTTCCATTGCCTAAGCCATGGCCGACCGATCGCGTGCAATTGGGTCTCCAGGTGCTGTTGCTCGAAGAGGCTGGCTACACCGTTCCGGAAGCCTATCTGTATTACGCTGCTGAGAAGCTGAAACTGCGGGTGGTTGTGGACGACGCTCTGCGGCGCGATGCCCTGGCGGAGCTTGAGGCCGCCAAGCGCACCGCGGCGGGCAGCCGCCCCGCGCCGCTGGTAAACGACCCACGCTGTCCGCGATGCTCGCTTCAGCCAATTTGTCTACCTGATGAGATCAATCATCAGCGCCTCACGGCGTTGACTGTCGATGGCGTCGCCGCAGCGGTAAACGCAGATGACCTGACCCCGCGCAAGCTCTGGCCGCCGCGCGACGACGGCATCCATGTCGTCCTCCAGCGCGAAGGCGTCAAGGTCGGCGTCCGTGGGCAGTCCGTCCGCGTCACCGACAAGGACGGCCAGCTCGTCCGCGACCTGCCGCTGGCGAATCTCGAATCGCTCGCGCTGCTCGGCAGCGTGCAGGTCTCCACACAGGCATTGGTCGTCTTCGCAGACCAACAGGTACCTGTGGCCTTTCTCTCAGCTGCCGGTCGTCTGACTGCCATGATGGACCCAATGGGGCCTACCAGTGCCGCCGTGCGCGCCGCTCAGGTGCGCACGCTCGACCGCCCGGAGAAAGCACTCGAACTGGCCCGTGCCGTCACAGTCGCCAAGATCGCCAATCAGCGCACGCTGCTGATGCGGAACCACGCCGACCTGCCCTCCCGTGCCGCATCCGACATGCAGGAAGCCGTCGAATCCGCCACGAAAGCGGCGACGATCGACGAACTGCGAGGTCACGAAGGCAACGCCGCCGCCATCTACTTCACCCACTTCGCCGGCATGTTCAAGGTCGGCGTCGAGGAAATTGCCAAACGCTTCGACGCCAATGGCCGCAAGCGCCGCCCGCCGCCAGACCCGATCAATAGTGTCCTTTCCTTCGCCTACTCGATGCTCACCAACGAGTGCGTCGTCGCCCTGCGCCTGGCCAGCCTGGAGCCAGGCATCGGCGCGCTGCATGTGACCCGCCCCGGCCGGCCCGCGCTGGCGCTGGACCTCATGGAGCCTTTCCGACCGCTCATTGCCGATTCCGTCGCCGTCTCGGCCTTCAACCGGGGCGAACTCACCGAGGGTCACTTCATCCACACGGCCTCTGGCTGCGCGATGACCGACTATGGCCGCAAAGCCTTCTTCGGCGTATACGGCCGACGCATGGAAACGGAAGTCACTCATCCGGTCTTTGACTACCGCCTCAGCTACCGCCGCATGCTCATGCTCCACGCCCGCTTGATCGCCGCCTGGCTCTTGGGCGAAGTGCCGACGCTGGCGTTCCTCACCACCCGTTAACGAGCCGGGCCGTCCCCGGCTCGTTCCATGCTCGCCAAGGAAACTCCCATGCGCCGCTGCTACCTCGTCTGCTACGACATCCGCGACGACAAACGCCTGCGCCGAGTCCACAAGCTCATAAAAGCCTATGGCGAGCCGTGGCAATATTCCGTATTCTATTGCACACTGAAGGCCATCGACCGCGTCCGCTTGGAATCGGCCCTGCGAGACCTCGTAAACCTCCGGGAGGATCAAGTGCTCATCGTGGATCTGGGCGGCAACGAATCGGCGGCCCGTGAGGCATCGACTTTCATGGGCGCTGGCGTGCCGGAGGCGGAGAGCGGGATGGTCGTGATATGATGCAAGATTCTTACAATCATTGATCTCACGGGGTTCCCATGGCCGAGCAAGGCGACTCAATCACATCAACCACCCAACGTGCCTACACCCTTCGCCTTCGCGGTGCGGACAGAGACGATCAGTCTTGGCGTAATGCCCTCTGGGCAACGCACGAAGCGGTGAACAAGGGAGCGAAAGTCTTCGGCGACTGGCTGCTCACCCTGCGCGGCGGGTTGGATCATGCGCTGGCGGACGCCAAGGTGAAGGTCACCAACAAGCCCGACCGTGATCCGACTCCAGAGGAACGCCACGATCGCCGAATCCTGCTGGCGCTGTCGTGGCTGAGTGTCGAATCAGCCCCGAAAGACAACGATCACCACAGGGGATTCGTCGTAGCCACTGGCAAAGATGATTCGCCGGAAAGTCGTAACCAGAAAGTGCTGCAACGCCTTAGGGAACTTCTCGGCAAGCGAGAAATTATTGGTGCTGAACTTGATGGTTGGTGGAATGATTGTGCACCGTCGCTCTCGGCAGCGATCCGCGACGATGCAGTGTGGGTCGATCGAAGCGCCACCTTTGACGCAGCCCAGAATCCCATCGGGCCGTCGCTCACTCGCGAAGGCGTGTGGGATATGCTCGAACCATTCTTCGGCAGCCGCGAGGCGTATCTGACCCCTCTCGCATCCGAAGAGAAACCGGACGAAGACGCCGCCCCCGCTGAAGACAAAGCTAAGGACCTCGTGCAGAAAGCCGGGCAATGGCTCAGCAGCCGATTCGGTGAAGGCAAGGGCGCGAACTTCGAGCGCATGACGCAGGTGTACGAAGCCATGTCCGCATGGGCGAAGAGTCAGACGAACTTTTCTTCTGGTTCCACGGCTCTTAAATCACTGGCAACTTCGCTCGCTTCATTTCAGCCGTCGTCCAACGATGCTGAAGGCATTCTCAAACTCATCAGCGGGCCCGGCTACAAGAGCGCCACGCGCAACATCATTGCCGCATGGGCTGGACAGGCCAGCGAAGTTACTCCGGAGAATCTGAAGAAACTTGCCGACACCACTGCCGACGACGTTCTGAAATGCAAGAGCAACACCGGCGGCAAAGGGCGCCGGCCTTATTCCGATGCCATCCTTCAAGCGGTCGAGCATGCCTCCGGCTTCACCTATCTTCAAACCAACGGACCTGCCCGGCACTCTGAATTCGCCGTCATGCTCGACCACGCCGCTCGCCGCGTCTCGATCGGACACAGTTGGATCAAACGCGCCGAATCCGAGCGGAAGAAGTTCAAGGCTGATGCTGCGAAACTCGACGCGGTGCCACCCGCCGCCAAGACATGGCTCGATGCGTTCTGTGCGGAGCGTTCTGGCAATACCGGTGCCATCGACGCTTACCGCATCCGCAAGCGCGCCGTCGAGGGATGGAAGGAAGTCGTCGCTCCATGGAATCGACCTGATTGCAAAACCGCAGAGGATCGCATCACCGCCGCCCGCGAAATGCAGGCCGATCCCGACATCGACAAGTTTGGCGACATCCAACTCTTCGAGGCTCTCGCCGAGGACGATGCCCTGTGTGTCTGGCGTGTCAATGACGCGCCTACCGCCCAGCCTCTGCTCGACTACGCCGCAGGCACCGATGCCCTCGCCAAGCAGAAGCGATTTAAGGTTCCCGCGTATCGTCATCCCGATGCGCTCTCACATCCCGTCTTCTGCGACTTCGGTAGCTCGCGCTGGGACATTCGCTTTGCCGTACATGATGCCCGGTTGAAACTCGCGGCAGCCAAGGCTGCCGTGGTACGAATTGAAAGTGAACTGCAAAAGGCACAGGCACGACTTAACAAGGCCAAGACACCTGAAAAGCAGACCGATGCCCAAAGGACGCTTGCACAAGCACAGAACAAACTGAAAGAGGCCCGCGAACGGGTGACGTGGTTGTCCAACAATCATGCAATATCAATGGGCCTGTGGGACGGCGGCGCGATCGATGACTGCCAGCCGCTGCGCTGGTCCTGCAAACGCCTGACGAGCGATCTGAATCTTCAGCCGTCCATCAGCGATGGCGATCCCCAAGCCGTCACTCGCGCGGATCGCCTTGGCCGCGCCGCGGTAGGTGCGTCGGAGGAATCGAGTGTTTCAATCCTCAGCGTCTTTGATGAGAAGTATTGGAACGGCCGGCTTCAGGCACCACGAGCGCAGCTCGATGAGATTGCCGCACATATCAAGAAGCACGGTTGGGATGAGAAGGCTCGCAAGCTGCGTGACCGAATCCGCTGGCTGGTTTCGTTCTCCGCGAAGCTGCAACCTGCCGGGCCGTGGGTCGCCTATCAAGCAAAGTACTCCGATGTCGATCCGGCTCGTCCTTTCGTCTCGCGAAAGGGCGACTTCGCAGTCAAACACGAGACTAACGACAAGCGCGCCGGCCACGCCAAACTCATCCTCTCCCGCCTCCATAACCTCCGTCTGCTCTCAGTGGACCTGGGCCACCGCTACGCCGCCGCGTGCGCGGTGTGGGAAGCGATCACCGGCGAAGCGATGCGTCAAGCTTGTCAGGAACGCGGCCACCGTGAGCCGCGTGCTGATGACTTGTTCACTCACCTGACTCGTACGGTTCAGAAGCAGATCACTAAGGGGCGAGACAGGGGTAAGACGAAGCAGCTGAACGAAACAACCATCTACCGCCGCATCGCCGCCGACACGCTAGCCGACGGCCAGCCCCACCCCGCGCCCTGGGCCAGGCTCGACCGTCAGTTCCTCATCAAGCTCCCCGGCGAGGACAAACCCGCACGCGCCGCATCCAACCAAGGCGACGTCAACGAAATCGGAATGGTCGCCACCCTCGGCGCCGACCTCGGCCTCGTCTCCGATGAGGACCGCGATAACGGCAACCGCGACCGAGCAATCGATAAACTGATGTCACGCGCCGTCCGCGTCGCCACGCTCGGCCTCAAGCGCCACGCCCGCCGCGCCAAGATCGCCTACGCCCTCGATCCGGCAACCAAGACCATCCCCGGCATGGGCGGCAGCGAAAAGCCCTTTACAACCGGCGATGCTGAGCACCTCAAGCTTCTGGTCAACGCCATATTCGACTGGCACGCACTCGCCACTGAATCCAAGTGGAACGACAACGCCTCCCGCGACCTGTGGAACAGCCATATCGCCACGCTCGATGGCTGCTGGCGCATTGACGAACCCAATCCCGATGCTCAGGCCGAACAGGACATCACTCGCCCGCAACGCCGCAAGAATAATGATGCCTTGAGGGAGAAGCTTAAGCCCATCGCCCAGAAACTCGCCAATGCGGGTCGCACCACCATGCACACCGCCTGGCGAGATCGCTGGAATCGGGACGACGGCAAATCCGCCGATCACTCAGCATGTCGCCCGTCCGCTGGCTTCCACGCCCACCTCCGCCTCCTCACCGACTGGATCATGGGCCGCCGCCTGCCCGGCGCGACGAGCAATAGCTGGCGGCAGAACGTCGGCGGCCTGTCCCTCACCCGCATCACCACCATGAAGTCGCTCTATCAGTTGCACAAAGCTTTCGCCATGCGCGCCAGACCCGACAAACCGCGCGGTGCGCCGGAGAAGGGCGAGAGCAACGAGGGCGTCGCACAGTCGATACTCGAAGCGATGGAAAAGATGCGCGAGCAGCGCGTCAAGCAACTGGCCAGCCGTATCGCCGCCGCCGCGCTGGGCCTAGGCGGGCACTGGAAGAAAGTGGAGCGCCGCGATGGAAGCGGTCGCGTGCTGCTCGATGAAAAGGGTAACCCTCGCAAAAAGCGGGTGTGGGTCGAGGAGCCATCGCCCAAGTATCCCGCCTGCCACGCCGTCGTCATCGAGAATCTGACCAACTACCGCCCGGAGGAAACGCGCACCCGCCGCGAAAACCGCCAGCTCATGTCGTGGTGTTCGTCGAAGGTGAAAAAATACCTTGGCGAAGCCTGCCAGCTTCACGGCCTGCACCTGCGCGAAGTCCAGGCCGGCTACACCTCGCGGCAGGACTCCCGCACCGGGGCGCCGGGCATGCGATGCTCTGATGTCTCGACCGCTGATTTCATGTCCAAGCCCTGGTGGCGAAAACCTGTAAATATCGCCAACAAGAAGATCGCCGAAAACAAAGGCGATGCACGCGACAGATACCTCAAATATCTCGACGACCAACTGAACCAACTCAAGCAACAAGGCAAGTCACTGCCGCCGTCCGTCCGCATCCCCGTCAACGGCGGCGAACTCTTCGTCTCCGCCGATCCGAACTCGCCCGCCGCCAAGGGACTCCAGGCCGATCTCAACGCCGCCGCAAATATCGGCCTCAAGGCGCTGCTCGATCCCGACTGGCCGGGCAAGTGGTGGTATGTGCCGTACGACTCGGCGACAAACGCCCCGCACGTCGAGAAGACGAAGGGAAGCCTGGCGATCCAATCCGATACGCTTTTCGCCCCGACCGATCCGCACGGGTCCGATTCCAAGTCCGCAAAGAAGACCAGCGCCAAAGCAGGAAGGAAACAACGTGAAATCATCAACCTGTGGCGCGACTCCTCCGCGGCGCCCGTCCAGGCCGACGGTAACTGGCAGGGAACTGCGGAGTATTGGAACCACGTCCGCTGTCGTGTCATCGATGATCTGCTCCGCCAAGTGAACCAGAATCAGGACGAGAACCATCAGAACCCTGTTGAACCGCCAGCCACACCGTGGTAGTATCGCTCCGTCGCCTATAGGGCGGCACATCTCCGAGAACGTGTCTCCGCCGTCATCGGCCTTGGCACTCGGCGTCTATCAGGCCCGCGTCGAAATCATCGACGAGGGCGAGGGCTCTTTGACAAGTCGGTTGGTGCGGCCCTATCGAAGCCCCCGCGAGTGCGAAGGTGGTGCAGGGGGGATCCGGGCACGCTCGCGTTGCTGTTTTTGCCTCGATTCGCAGCATTTTTGAGTACTGCTGGACTTCCGTCATGCTCTCACAACCCTCTATCCAGGCTCGTGCTCGCGTGGGCGTTCATAGCCGCCGCAATTTCAAGGGTTTGCGAGTGCGGGCGCCGCATCACCCGACGCGGCCCTGATCGACGGACACCGCTCGGCGCTGGAGGCGTTGTCGCATGCGCGTTGCGCCGCATCACCCGACGCGGCCCTGATCGACGGACACCGCGCAGCCGGTGGGGGCGCATTCGGAGACGGTGGCCGCATCACCCGACGCGGCCCTGATCGACGGACACTCACAAGTTGTCAACATTTCTAAAGCCTCGCAAGTGCCGCATCACCCGACGCGGCCCTGATCGACGGACACATGGCAGTCCTTCTCCCACGTGTGCGTTACCCGATCGCCGCATCACCCGACGCGGCCCTGATCGACGGACACGGCGTCTTCACGGTCTTCATCTTCATCGCTCGCGCGCCGCATCACCCGACGCGGCCCTGATCGACGGACACACGATGACCGAAATCACGATCACACAGGATCTCGTCGCCGCATCACCCGACGCGGCCCTGATCGACGGACACTCAATCCCCATCAGCTTGTCGAGTAGCGTCTGCGGCGCCGCATCACCCGACGCGGCCCTGATCGACGGACACGTCATAATCTCCCGCGTCACGTTTCCGCGCCGCAGGCCGCATCACCCGAC
>Ga0163150_10009992_pt1 | contig 10362 bp, 11 predicted proteins | sample OliLakLV19P2IB_FD_148628 | JGI IMG/M metagenome (GOLD analysis project Ga0163150, IMG submission 148628) | Freshwater microbial mat bacterial communities from Lake Vanda, McMurdo Dry Valleys, Antarctica - Oligotrophic Lake LV.19.P2.IB | ecosystem: Environmental > Aquatic > Freshwater > Lake >...
CGCCTGGCGTCGTCAAAAGGTAATGCACAACGGCCCAGCTTTGCGCATAAAACCGGCCGATGCGAGAGCCTTCGTCGCGAAGCGCCGAATCGTGCCGCGCTTCGAAAAACTCACGTTCCCCGAGCCACGTGCTTTGATTCAGCGCGCGAACATGGGTTTCGATGGGCGGGCCGATTATCCAGCCTTTCGGTTCCAGCCGCGCTGTCGAGTAGAACTCGGCGAGACCCTCCTCCAGCCACAGCGGACGGCGCGGGCCGCTATGTTCCAGAAACGCATGGACAAGTTCGTGGGACATGGCGCGTTCGCTGTCCGGACGCCCCCAGCGAACGACGATCCAGTCTTCGTCGGCGCTTGACTGATAAAAGCCGGCGGAATTGGCTGAAGGTCGTAGATCGGAAAATAACGTATCGGAAGACAGCAGGACGACGCGGAGCGGTAATATTTTTGTCGATCCTCCAAGCAGCAGCCGCATCTGTTCGAGCCGGTACGCCATTTTCCGCGCCGCTGGAGCGCCTGCGTCGGTAATCACGTTGTAACCATCGCCCTGTGCCGCGACCCATCGTTGACCAAATACACAATGGATACCTAGCGTGAGGACAATGAGGCTAATAACTTTTTTCGATTGGACCATGTCGCGCCGCACCCGTAGGCTGGAAGAGTGTCTACGACGATGACGGACATTCCTCCACCCCAAGTATCGCTCCTGCACCGCGTCAGCAGTATTGTGGCCAGTGAGCGATCGCTCGATGAGATGCTCGGCGAGATTATTGGATTAGCTGTACAAGTGACCCAATGTGACGCCTGTCTAGTGTATTTGTTCGAAAAGGAGACCAACGAGATCGTTCTTTGCGCTTCCCAGGTTCCGCACGCCGCCGAAATCGGCAATTTGCGAATGAAAGTCGGTGAAGGCATCACCGGTTGGGTAGCCGAACATAAAGCTGTCGTTGTGCTGTCTGAGAACGCCTCGCAGGACAAGCGATTCAAGAAGTTCCGCGGCTTGGTGGAAGACACCTATGAGTCCTTTCTTTCAGTCCCTTTGGTGACCGGCGGCGACCTGATCGGCGTGATCAACGTGCATCATCGCGAGACGCATCTCCATGTGCCGGAAGAGGTTTCGTTGCTTTCGTTTATCGGAGAGCAGATGGCCGGCGCGCTGGCCAAATCGAAACTCGCCGAAGAGAACGTACGCCTTAAAGAAGAGACGCAGGAAATGAAGCGGAAGCTGGAGGAGCGCAAGGTTGTCGAGCGCGCCAAAGGCATTATTCAGCGCCGTCATGGACTTTCCGAAGAAGACGCCTATCTCCAACTCCGCAATGAAAGCCGGCGGCTTCGCCGTCCGATGAAGGATCTGGCGGAAGCCATTATCTTTACCGAGGAGTTGAGCAAAAGAACGGGCACCGACTAAACTGACAGTTTGCGCCCTTTTGTTCCCTTAATCGCCAATCCCCACTTGGCGACCATCGTTTCCAACTTCTGGCCGCGCTTCAAGGAATTGGAGTCCGTGCCGGCGGTCGAACATCGTTTTGAAACTCAACTGGGCATTGCCATCCGCGTGGTGGAGCAACGCCCAGTTGGGGTCTCGAAGGGTTCGTTTGTGTTGGTGCATGGGCTGGAGGGTTCCAGCGAGGGCGGTTACATGCAGTCCATGGCCTGGAATATTTTGCGGGCCGGATATGCGGTGCATCGGGTGAACATTCGCGGTTGCGGCGGAACGGAAGGGTGGTGTCCGACGCTGTATCATGCCGGGCTGACGACGGATTTACGCTGTTACCTCGAATCGCTGCGCGGACGGGGGCCGGTGACGCTGGTTGGGTATTCGCTAGGCGGGAATGTGGTGTTGAAACTGGCGGGGGAATTGGGGGAGAGTGGGCCGGATTTGTTGCATTCGGTGGTGGGTGTGTCCACACCGCTCGATTTGGCGGCTTGCGTCGAAGCGTTGGGGAAGAGGGCGAATTACCTATATCAGGACCGGTTTGTAACGCGAATGCGAGGGCGATTGGAGGAGCGGCGGCGATTGCAGCCGGAGGCGTTCGCCCCTATTTTCGCGCGCACCGACGTCAATGCCATTCGCACGGTTTACGACTTTGACGACCGGATCACGGCGCCTCATTTCGGCTTTGGGAATGCGCCGAACTATTACAAGACGCAGTCTTCACAGAACTTTCTGGAGGGAATTCGAGTGCCGGCATTGTTGTTGACGGCGCAGGACGATCCGTTGGTGCCATTCGCGGTTTACGGGCATAGGGCGATCCGTGAAAATCCGCTGATTCAACTGTTTGCGCCGGCGCACGGCGGGCATGTGGCGTTTCTGGCGCGGCAAACGCCCCGCTTTTGGGCGGATGAAGCGATTCTCGAGTGGCGGGCGGAAGTGTCTTCCGGATAGTACTTAACTTGCTCCTCCTTCCAAGTCCGTTAAGCGCCGTTCGTGGCTTTCGGCTATGTTGAGGAGTTGCCCGATACCTGTCATAAGCTGGCCCATGCGCTCGGTAAACTGGCCCATTCGCTCGTCGCGTTTTCTATTCTCCGCCGCGACCTCGCGGTTATCCGCCACCAGCAATTCGATGCTTTGCGCCAAAGCCTCGTGCCTCTCTGTTAGCCGGTCAAGTCGTTGATCGATATTCATGAGTGCCTCCTGTCCCGCGTCTCTAGTTCCATGATAAGGCAGCTTTGGGTAATCGACTGGAGATAGAGGGAACAAAACGGGAAACGAAATCGTCTGGGATGTTGACTCTATGGCCAGTTCTACGAATGCCTCATTCGCCGAAGCGGCGGGTGTCGCTCTCGGTTCGCTGAAAGGCAGCAAGCTGCGAAGCTTTCTGACGCTCTCAGGCATCATTTTAGCCACCACTCCCTTAATCGCGGTGATGTCGGTTATTCGGGGAATGGACGACTACATCGCCAACACGGTCGCCGATATGGGTGTCGACGGATTCCGGGTCCGGCGGATGGTGATGATCGGCCAGTGGGATCCGAAGAAGTTCTTGGAGATGCAGCGGAAGAATCCCCAATTGACGCGGGAAGAGTTCGATTTTGTCCGAAGGGAATCGAAGCTGTTGCGGGAAGTGGGGATGGAGATCAGCCGCCAATCGGTTACGACGTTTGGCGCGTGGACGGAATTGAACTGCGCGGCGTGAGTTCAAATGTCGGAATCATTACAAACACGCAGATTGCGAACAGACGGTTCTTGTCGGAATCCGACGATAAGCGGCATACACTTTCGGCGGTGATTGGGCATGAGATCAAGGAGCGCTTTTTTCCGGCAGTAGATCCGATTGGCAGGACGATTGAAGTGCACAGGGGCGGCCGTTTACTGTGATCGGCGTGGCGAAGGAGCAGGGCAGCGTTTTCGGCCAGTCGCCGGACCGGTTTGTGATTATCCCGGCGGAGACTTATTTCAAGATGTTCGGGTCGCGGACGGGGATCGGATATGCGGCGCTGGCGATGGACCGGGAGCATTTGGAACAGGCGCAGGACGAAGTGAGAAGTTTGTTGCGCGCGTGGCGGCACGTGCGACCGGGGGCCATTGTGGGATTTTCTCGCCGAACTCGCTAGTGGCCGCATGGGACCGGATGACGGGCGCGATTGCGGCGACAGCGGTGGCGGGTGGTGACGGAGCGGACGGATGAGATTGGGATACGGAAGTCAGTGGGAGCGCGGCGGAAGGACATTTTGAATCAGTTCCTGGTGGAGTCGTCGGTGCTGTCGGGGATGGGTGGATTGATTGGCCTGATCATTGCGTGGATGGTGGCAGTGGCGGTCCGGAATACGACATCCGTGCCGATGGCGGTGCCGATGAGCGCGGTATTTATTTGCGTGGGATTGTCGACGCTGGCGGGTTTGTTTTTTGGCATCTATCCGGCGCGGCAGGCCGCGAGGCTGGACCCGATTGAGGCGTTGCGAGCGGACAAATGAAGAACGAACTGACGCGAATATGGTTTGGGGTGCAGTTGGCGTTCGATACGCTGCGGGCGCAAAAGCGGCGGGCATTTTTGACGGTGCTGGGCGTGATTATAGGGACGAGCACGGTGATTGGAGTCGGATCGATACTGGCGGGATTGGACTCGTCAATCACCGGCATTTTGCGGAGCTTTGGGACGGAGAACCTGATCATCACGAAGTGGGATTCGCCGATGAGCTTTGGCCCCCGGTCGCTGGCGGAGCGGATGAGGAAACCGCTGACGCTGGAAAACGCCATGGCCCTGAAGAAACGGGGGAAAGAAGTGGAGTCGGTGAGCCCGTATCTGTTTCCCGATTGGGGGATTCACCGGGCGAAGTATAAGGGCATCGACGCGTTCAATATTCAGATCGGCTGGACGGATCCGGGGTATGTGAACAGCGGCGCGGAGATGAAAGAGGGGCGGTTCTTTGTCGATGCGGAAAACTCGCATCATTTGCCCGTCGTCGCGATCGGCGAGGACATGGGGAAGGCGTGGTTTCAGAATACGAGCGGGATTGGGAAATGGGTGGAGCTGGACGGGCATTCCTTTGAGGTTATTGGGGTGATGCTGCGGCCCTCGCAATCGATGCCGGGGCAGGAAGACAGGCGAATGATGCTGCCGTATTTCACGATGCGAAAGATGTTTCCGTCGGCGAAGGAACACATGATTATTGTGGCGGCGAAGCCCGGGAGGGTGGCGGCGGCAATGGATGAGACGCGGGCGCTGCTGCGGATGGAGAGGCGGGCGCCATTATCGAAGCCGGACAATTTCTCCGTTTCGACGGCGGAACAGATGGTGGAGCAGTTCCGGGGAGTGGTGTCGATGATTGCGATAGTGATGGTGGTGTTGAGCTCGATCGGGCTGCTGGTGGGCGGGATCGGGGTGATGAATATCATGTTGGTCTCGGTGACGGAACGGACGAAGGAGATAGGGACGCGGAAGGCGCTGGGGGCGCGGCGGCGGGATATTATCATTCAGTTTTTGACGGAAGCGGTGGTGCTGACTTTAGTGGGCGGTTTCTTGGGAATCGGGCTGGGGTGGCTGATCTCGCAAGGGGCGGCGCTGGCGTTCCCGAACCTGCCGACGGCCGTGCCATTGTGGGCCGTGGCGGCGGGCGTGATAGTGTCAGTGGGGGTGGGTTTGTTTTTCGGGATTTGGCCGGCGAATAAGGCGGCGAGATTGGATCCGGTGGCGGCGTTGCGGCACGAATGAGTACTACGAATGGAAAGATCTGTTATGTCGAGTTGCCGGCAATTGACGTGGCGCGATCGGCCGCATTCTACGCGACCGCGTTTGGCTGGAAGATGCGGCGGCGTGGAGATGGGCAGACGGCGTTTGACGATTCGACGGGCGCGGTGAGCGGGGCGTTTGTATTGGATCGGGTCGCGGCTGGGCCGCCGGGATTGTTGGTCTATATCATGGTGGATAGCGCGGCGGAAGCGCTGGAAATGGTGCTGGCCAATGGGGGCGAAATGGTCCAGCCGATTGGTGTGGACGCGCCGGAGATTACGGCGCGGTTTCGGGATCCGGCGGGGAATGTGTTGAGGTTGTATCAGGAGCCAGGGTAGGTTTCGACACGAGGATGGCAATGCGTCGATGGCTGGCTGCGGCGGTATTGGCGGCGACGGGATGCTCGCCGCCTTCGCCGGTGGCTACTCATGTCGACTCGCGAGGTTGCGCGGCCTGCCACGGGGCGATCGCGAAGACCTATTCCGAGACGGCGATGGCGCAAGCGTTCTATCGAGCCACTCCGGCCACTATGGGCGCGAACGGCACGACAGGCCGTTTCGAACATAAGGCTTCGGGGCGGAGTTATGAAGTCTTCGAGCGCGGCGGACGGTATTTTCAGAGCCGGTCGGAGAAAGGCCGCTACCTGATCGAGCGGGAGATCCATTATGTGATGGGTTCCGGGCGTCATGAGGGAACCTTTATCCATCGCACGGCGCAGGGGCGGTTGGCGGAGATGCCGTTGGGCTGGTATGCGGATAAGGGCGGTTTCCTGGCGATGAGTCCGGGGTATGACCGCGCGGATCCGCTGGACTTCCGCCGCAAGATCAGCTACGACTGTATGTTTTGCCACAACGCTTATCCGGCGGTGGCGGCGGGGGCGGATGCGCCATCGGCGGAGCCGGAGTTTCCGGCGGTTTTGTCGGAGGGAATCGATTGCCAGCGCTGCCATGGACCGGGCAGCGTGCATGTAGCTTCGGGCGGGCGTGGGTCCATTGTGAACCCGGCGCGGTTGGGTCCGGAACGGGCGATGGAAGTGTGCATGCAGTGCCACCTGGAGACGACCAGCCGGGCGCTGCCGAACTCGTTAGTCCGGTTTGGGCGGGGGGCATTTTCCTATCGGCCAGGGGAGGCGCTGGGAGAGTTCGTTCTGCACTTTGACGACACGGGACGCGCCGATAAGTTTGAGATCGTCAGTTCGGTCTATCGCCTGCGGCAGTCGCGGTGCTTCTTGGAGAGCAAGGGGAAACTTGGTTGCACCACCTGCCACCACCCGCATGACGTGCCGCGGGCGGCGGCGGCGCGCGTGGCGTATGCAAAGGCCTGTTCGAGTTGTCATGGATCGATTGCGCTCGCGGCCATCCGAAGGGCGCGGACTGCGCGGGTTGCCATATGCCGCGGCGGAGGACGGAAGACGTTGTCCATGCGGTGATGACGGACCACAAGATTGTAAGGCGGCCCCCGGCGGGGGACTTGCTGGCGGTGCTGCCAGAGGCGGCGGGGCCGGATTATCGCGGGGAGGTCTCGCTTTACTATCCGGCTGCGGCGCGTGACCGGGAGATGTATTTGGCGGTGGCGCAAGTGGCGCAGAAGAGTAACTTGAAGGGCGGGATTCCGCGGCTCGAAGCGTTGCGGTCCAAAGAGCCGGTGGTGTTATTTGCATTGGCGCAGGCATATGAAGCGGAAGGGAATTTGCGGTTGGCGGAGACGCGATACCGGGAGGCCGGTTCGGCGCCGGCGATGCGAAAGCTAGGGGAATTGTTGCAGAGGCAGGGGCGGAGCTTGGAAGCGCTGGGAGTATTGGAAAAGGCCGGTGGGGACGCGGGAGCAATGTACTCGCTGGGGGTGGTTTATCGGGACCTGGGGCGTGATACTCGAATTACGATCACTGGAGGCTGAGAGTAATGGGAAAGTTGGATGGCAAGGTTGCGGGGCGGTACAAGCGCTGCTGACAAAGACAAAAAAGGTTCTCCCGCCTGCCACCCAGGACGATACGAGCACCTTCCCTGCCGAAAACGAGCGGTTTCAGCCGCGATACCGGGCGGATGAATTGGGAAGTGCGGTCGTTCCAGTTCTAATGGACGCGCCAATAACATCGGCTTGTTCAGACGCAGTCTGAGTCGACTGCTGTTTACTGCGACAGGATACCCAGTTGCTGCATGAAGGAGAACATGTCAAAGTAGTGCCGACTATCCTTAATCTTCCCACCGTCGAAGTTCATCACCCAACCTGTACGAAGCTTCATCTGTTTCCCGGTTGCCGGCACCATACCGCTCGGACCCTGCAGTGGCCCGGTGTGCGTCCCATTCCACGTTATTTCCAGTACTACGGTGTTGCCTGTAGCCCACGCATCCGTAACCGTGCCTCGGACGTCCGGCATAGCCTGTTTCCACTCTTGAAAGCACCGGATGACCTCACCGACACCCCGCAGTATCCGTGAAGTGCCCACTTCGTCATACACGCAGTCTGAGGTCATTGCCGTCTTGTATCCTTCCCAGTCACTCGCGTTGTATGCGTCGACGGCACCGCGCGCCGCCGGGATCAAATCTTGTTCAGCCATGATGAATCTCCTTCATATGTAAACTAAAGCGATGCCGCAGGGCAGCTAAGCTTTCGTTCTGGACTTCTCGGACCGCCCCATAATACACCTAGACCGGGGCTTGTCAATAGGTTTGTGTAAACTCGTTCCGGTTAAGTCACCGGCCAATCGCCGGCAACGGACTTCGGCTCCGGACTTCGCCCTTCATTATTAGGTTCCGAGGCAGGCGGCGACCGCGGTCAAGGCCGAGCGGAGCGAGTCGGCAGGGTTGCCTTGACGGCGGCCGCTGCCTGACTCATCCACCATCCAGAAGGGCGAAGGGCGGCGGTTCACGATTAGGCTCCCAAAGGAAACGGGGCCATCCACGGGCATGCACGCGGTAAACGACGGGACGGTGTCAACGACGGGACGGTGTCAGAGACTTTTTCGATATCGACCGCCCGAAGTAGCTTGCCCGGCTGGTCCCATGCAGTATCCTTGGTAGATTGATGACCCCTGGCGAGCGCATCGCCCCTACCTCATCGAAGCCCCCATCGGCGAGGGTGGCATGGGCGAGGTCTTCCGCGCCCGTGATACGCGGCTCAACCGGACGGTTGCCCTCAAGGTCTCGAAGGCCGAATTTGGTGACCGCTTCGCGCGCGAGGCCAAAGCCGTCGCGGCGCTCAATCATCCGAACATCTGCACGCTTTTCGATGTGGGCCCCAACTACCTCGTGATGGAGTATATCGAGGGGACGCAACTGAAGGGTCCGCTACCGGTGGAGAAGGCCGTGGAGTACGCCAGCCAAATTCTCGACGCACTCGACGCGGCGCACAAGAAAGGCTTCACGCATCGTGATCTGAAGCCGGCCAATATCCTGGTGACCAAACAAGGGATAAAACTGCTGGACTTCGGCCTCGCCAAACGCGCCGCGCCACAAGAGGAATCTGACGCGACCCTCACCAAGGCGCTCACCGGCCAAGGCCAGATCCTGGGGACATTGCAATACATGTCGCCCGAGCAGTTGCAGGGCAAGCCAGCCGACGCCCGCAGTGACCTGTTCGCCTTCGGCTGCGTTCTCTACGAGATGCTGTCCGGCAAGCGCGCCTTCGCGGGCTCGTCCAGGGCCAGCGTCATCGCCGCGATACTCGAGCGCGAACCTGCCCAGCTCTATCCGGATCGGCCCTTGGGACGTGTAATCCAGACGTGTCTGGAGAAGGACCCGGACCGGCGGTTCCAGAATGCGTTGGATCTCAAGCGCACTTTGGCATGGGCGACGGAGCGGCAGCCCGTTGCCGCGGCGAAGGCGAATCGTTGGCTCTGGGCCGTGGCCGCCGCCGCGCTCGCCACCGGCGCATGGGGCGGCTGGATGATGACCCAATCCCGGCCTGCGCCGGTCGACGAGCGGGTCGTCCGATTCCAAATCGCCCCGCCCGAAGGCGGCCGCTTCGACCAAACGAGCCTTGCCGTGTCGCCAGACGGCCGCATCCTGGCTTACGCGGCGGTCGCACAGGGCAAGCGCGGACTCTGGGTCCAGCCGTTGGATGGCGGATCCGCCAAGCCGCTCCTGGGAACCGACGACGCCTTTCGACCTTTCTGGTCGGCGGACGGCCGGTCCATCGGCTACTGGGTGGACCAAAAAATCCGTCGCATCGAAATGGCGGGCGGAGCTCCGCTGAAGATCTGCGATACGATATCGCAATTCCTCGGCGGCGCCTGGGGTGCTGACGGTGTGATCGTATTCGCCACTGTCGGAAGTACATTGCGGCGGGTCTCCGCGTCCGGCGGCTCGCCAACGCCGCTGACCGCGCTTAACGCCGCGCGCAGAGAGGTATCCCACGCCCATCCCCAACTTCTTCCCTCTGGCCGCGCGGTACTGTTCTTCGTCGACGCGGCCAAGCCGGAAGACACCGGGGCTTACGTGGCACGGCTCGATAATCCGCGGGAGCACTTCCGCCTCGTGGCCACCGACCGCCATGCCGTGTTCGCGGCGGGCCACCTGCTTTGGCGGCGCGGCTCCACTCTAGTGGCGCAGCGGTTGGCTCCGGAGCGGCTCCAACTGTCCGGGGATCCGAGGCCTGTCAGGGGTACGGTGGGTCATGACGGCGGCATAGGGATGGCCCTGGCGGCCTCGGCGGGCGGATTATTGCTCTATGGAACGTCTGGAACCGTCCAACGGCAATTGACTTGGTTTGACCGCACGGACAAGGCTGCGGGGACACTAGTCCCTAGGGCCTATAACTCGCTGGGCGGGATGCTGATTGAGAATGGCGATCGGGCGAAGGCGGAAACGGCGCTGCGGGAAGCGTTGCGGCATCAGCCGGATTTAGCCGAGGCGCATAGTAACTTGGGGCAGCTACTGGCGGCGGGTGGCGACTACGTCCAGGCGGAGTTTCATCTGCGGTCGGCAATCCGATGGAAGCCGGACAGTTTCGCGGCATGGTTGGGACTGGGGGAGGTGCGAGCGGCGCAAGGGGAAGGCGGCGGCGGGGAAGGACGCCGCCATTCGGCGGGAGGCGTTGGAATTGCTGGGGAATTTGCGGTGATTATGGCCGGCGGCGACGGTTGTTGTCGGTGCCGCCACGCCACATAACGTCAAAAGTATAGCCTTCGCGGCCGCGCTTGGAATCTTCAATACGAATGACGGCGCCGCCGCCGTTGGAGGGGTCGCGGACCAGG
>Ga0163150_10009994_pt1 | contig 10361 bp, 6 predicted proteins | sample OliLakLV19P2IB_FD_148628 | JGI IMG/M metagenome (GOLD analysis project Ga0163150, IMG submission 148628) | Freshwater microbial mat bacterial communities from Lake Vanda, McMurdo Dry Valleys, Antarctica - Oligotrophic Lake LV.19.P2.IB | ecosystem: Environmental > Aquatic > Freshwater > Lake >...
GTCCAGAGCGGCTTGCCCGTCAATTCGTCGAAGCAGAGGACTCGCTCTACCTGGCTGGGTTCCACGACCCGATCGGTTACATAGACGCGCCCACTCGCGACGGTTGGTCCGCTATACCCGCTGCTGATGGACTGGCGCCATTGAATGTTGAGTTGGGGCTCCGCAAACTTCTTAACAAGCCCTTGTTCGCGCCACACGCCATCGCGATTCGGACCGCGCCACTGCGGCCACTCGTCGGCACTGGACAGTTTGCTGAACGGGAACAGGGCGAGCAACAGCAGGACGTAAGTTGATAGTACGGTTCGAAAGAAACTCATGGCGCGTTAGCTTTCCGTTGGTTTATGGAGCCCATCTGAAAGAGCAAATCAGGTCAGTTCAGCCCCAAGTATAGGCGATTCGGTGCGCAGTGCCACTCAGCAGGTGAGGGGGGCGCTGCACGACGAAAGAGGCTGCATCGCTCGCGGTGCGGCTCGCCGGCTTTTTCGGCCGCTAGCTGCGCGCTAGTTTGTGAAATCGCTCTTTGAGATCACGCGTTATCGGGCCTGGCGTGCCACTGCCGATCGTGCGGCTGTCGACTTTCACCACGGCGATCACTTCGACGGCCGTGCCGGTCAAGAAACACTCATCGGCGATATAGACGTCATGCTTTGTGATGGCGACTTCGCGAACTTCGAGTCCCGACTGGCGAGCCAGGTCGATGACCGCGTCACGCGTGATCCCTTCCAGGATTCCCGCGTCGGTCGGCGGAGTGAGCAAGATTCCATCGCGAACCAGAAAGATATTGTCGGCCGTGCATTCGGCGACTTCACCCTTGTGATTGAGCATCAGGGCTTCCATGCATCCCGCCTGCATGCACTCGATTTTTGCCAGAATGTTATTGAGATAATTGAGCGACTTGATCCGCGGGCTCAAGGCGGCCGGATGGTTGCGCATCGTGCTGGCCGTAATGATTTCCAGGCCCTGACGATACAACTCCTCGGGATAGACGGCGATGTAATCCGTGATGATGATCACTTGCGGATTCGAGGTCCGCTTGGGATCGAGTCCCAGGCTGCCGGCGCCCCGCGTCACGATCAGGCGAATGTAGGCATCTTGCAGGTTGTTCGCCTTCAGAGTTTCGTTGATGGCGCGGGCCATTTGCTCTCGCGACGTCGGTATCTCCAGCAAAATTGCTTTGGCCGAGTTCCACAGGCGATCCAAGTGCGCCTCCAGCCGAAAGACTTTTCCGCCATAGCTGCGCAGTCCCTCGAACACGCCGTCGCCATAGAGCAAGCCGTGGTCGTAGACGCTGATCTTGGCATCTTCCTTGTCGAAGAGAGTGCCGTTGATGTTGATCTTGAAGGCCATGGCCCCTCGAGGATTGGTGGAAGTCGCTTCGCCGCGAGCGGCTTGTGAATGAACGGACAATGCAACCTCCGCGTGCGTTTTCCCGGATGAGAGTCGCTTCGATGCGCGGGCGCGTCAAAGCGTTCTTGAAACTAAACAAGGGAATTGAATCCCGCCCTTACATCACCACTTCCACTTGCCCTTGAGCGAGCCGAACCGTGCGGTCGGCCTGCGCAGCGATGGCGCGGTCGTGTGTCACCATGACTATAGTGAGATTCTGCCGGTCGTTCAAGGTTCGCAGGATGCGCAGGATTTCTTCGCCAGTGCCGCCATCGAGGTTTCCAGTCGGTTCATCGGCCAGCAAAACCACGGGTTCGGCCATCAAGGCCCGCGCGATCGCGGTCCGCTGCATTTCGCCACCGGACAGCTCGCGCGGCTTATGCTTCAACCGGTGCGACAATCCCACCATGTCAAGCAGGTGCCGGGCTCGCTCGGTCAGTTGCTTGCGCTCGCGAAAGTACGACCACACGCCATGCGAAATCAGCAGCGGAGCCAACACGTTTTCGAGTGCGCTCAACTCGGGGAGCAAATGATAGAATTGGAAAATCATGCCGAAACTCTGATTTCGCAGCAGATCGCGCTGGTGCACCGGCAAGTTATCGATGCGCCGTCCGTCGAAACAGACCTCGCCCGAATCCGGCGCGTCGAGCGTGCCCAACAGGTGCAAGAGCGTGCTCTTGCCCGATCCGCTCTGTCCCATGATCGAGAGGAACTCGCCTTGCTCGACGCTGAGGTCCACGCCGCGCAGCACCGGGATTTCCACGTTCCCTTTGTGGTAGCTTTTATGCAGCGCGGTCGCCGAGAGCTGCTGATTCGTAGCGACGTCGCTTGCCGACGGCGGCAAAATGGCCAGGTGCGGTCGCGAATGGTCGGAAGACACGGTGGCTTCAGCGACCTTTAGAATTCGAATGTCATTCATAGCGCAGCGCCTCGACGGGGTGTAAACGTGCGGCACGCCGGGCCGGCAGAATGCTGGCAACCACGGCAATCATCATGGCACCCGCCACGATCCAGGCCACCGTCAGGGGCACGACGATCGTGGGAATCTTCTGAAAGTAGTAGATCGACGGGTCAAAAACTTCGTGTCCGGTGACCATTGCCAGACCATCGGCGATCGTGTTGATATTGGCGACAAATAGCAGACCGATGATCATGCCCGCGCCCGAGCCGACGATTCCCAAAGAAAGCCCATAGGTCAAAAAGATGCCCATGATACCTCGGCTCGGCGCGCCTAGCGATTTCAGAATGCCGATATCGCGCGTCTTCTCGACCACGATCATGTAGAAGATCGCCAAAATGCCAAACCCGGCCACGGCGATAATCATGAACAACAACAGATTGAGAATTGCCGTTTCCATTTGCACGGCGGCCAACAGCGGGCCCTGTTTGTCGCGCCAGGTTTGAATGCCGTACATCTCAGGCGCGAAAGCAGCCTGTAGCTTGTCGCGCACAATCTTGCCGTCGGCATCGTTGTGCAGCTTGATTTGAATCGAAGTCACGTTGCCGATCCCCGTCTGAGGATCGATCATGCCGCGCATCTGCTGCAGCTTTTCCATCGGCACAAACACGAAGTTCGAGTCGTATTCGTTCATTTTGCTTTCGTAGAAATCGACGACCGTAAAAGTCTCGCTGGCGGCTTTCGGCGGCGAACCGGCCGTGGGCACCGTGATCTTCACGTCGTCGCCCGGCAACACATAAAACCGGTCGCTGCCATCGCGATAGCGATAACTTCCCAAGGCAATTCCCAACACGATGCCGGTCGATTGCTCGACCGCCGGATCAAACGTGCTACCTTGCTCGACTTCAGCGGCGGGGAAGCGATTGAAAGGCCGTTTGTTCTCCGCCACCGCTTCCGGGGTTTGCTCGTCGCCAGTTTCACCGCGCTCGGCCTGTTCTGCGCGTGCGAGCTCGGCACGGCGCCGTTCAATTTCTTCTCGATCGGCGGCGGCTCGCCGTTCGATTTGTTTTTGATGTTCCGCATGGGCCCTGCGGTAGCCCCAGCCGGCCCATTCCATCCGGTCTCGCGGCTTGGCCTCGGGTCCGGCCTGATGGTCGATCGTGTCGTAGCCCCCTTCGCGCAACAGGAAACTCAACTGCTGGCGATTCTGAGGATGCTGCAGAAAGTGGCTGAAATCGCTGACCTGGCTGTGCGTTTTTTCGTCGACGCCGATAAAGCTGATCTGCCGCGTCATCCATTGACCTTGGACCTGAAAGGCCAGCATCGCCGGCACGACAACCGTCGGCGTCATGCCCGCGATATACTCGCCTGCCACTTCGCGGATGCGCTGCATGTGGGCATCCGGATCGTGAAAGCCTTCGAGGCTGTGGCTTTCGAAAACGACGTCCGACAGGATGCCGTGAATCCGATCCTGCATCTCGTGCGTGAAGCCTTCCATCACGCTGTTGACGACGATCATCGTGGCCACACCCAGCGTCACGCTGATGATCGAGGCCAGCGCGATATATCGGGTGCGAAGATACCGCCAGCAGAGCAGCAGTTTGTACATGGCCAATCCTTTGGCTTTAGTTCGTTGAAGGGGAGCGCTATCGCGGCACTAGCGGCGTTGTTCTTCGGGTCGCAACAGGGGAAACAGAATGACGTCGCGAATCGTTTGGCTGTTCGTCAACAACATCACGAGCCGATCGATACCAATTCCGAGTCCCCCGGCCGGCGGCATTCCGTGCCGCAGCGCGCGGATGAAATCGTGGTCCATCTTGGCCATCGAGTCTTCTTCTTTTTGTCCGGCCAATTGTGTCTGGAAAAGCTGTTCTTGCAAATCCGGATCGTTCAATTCCGTATAGGCATTGGCGACTTCCATCCCTTGCACGAACAGTTCGAACCGCTCGGCAACGGCCGGATTGCCAACCTTCCGTTTGGTGAGCGGGCAGATGCTGGCTGGATAGTCGATCACAAACACGGGGCCGACCAGGGCATCTTCGACCTTCTCTTCGAAAACTTCGCTCTTGATCACGTCCGGATGCTTGCCGGCCGTCTCAAAGCCGATTTCCTCGGCCAGCTTCTTGATCGCGCCAACGTCGTCGGGCGAAACGTGTGCGTGCTCGGCAAACAGTTCGTCGTAGGTGTGTCGCGCGAAAGGGGGCGCGAAATCGATCACTCGCTGCCCCCAAGGAAGCTGATAGCTTTGTCCGATCGACGAAATCGCATTGAGCACGATTTGCTCGGTCAGGTCCATCATCGAACGATAGTCGCCATACGCCTGATAGGCCTCGAGCATCGTAAACTCGGGATTGTGTCGCGGGCTGATGCCTTCATTGCGATAGACGCGTCCCAACTCGAACACCCGCTCCATGCCGCCGACCAACAGCCGCTTGAGATGCAACTCCAGCGCGATCCGCAGATTCAAGGGCATGTCGAGCGCGTTGTGATGGGTCTTGAAGGGCCGCGCGGCGGCTCCACCCGCCAACGAGTGCAACGTCGGTCCCTCGATTTCGACGAACCCCTGCTGGGCCAGCGTGGCGCGAATCGAGCTAACGATTTTTGAGCGATTCAGGAACCTCGGCAGCACGCCTTCGGTATAGGCCAGGTCGAGGTAGCGCATCCGCTGTCGCAGTTCGGGATCGGTCAGCCCGTGGTGCTTGTCCGGTGGCGGCTCGAGCGACTTGGTTAGAAAATGCAGCTTCTCGGCGAAGATCGTGAGCTCGCCGGTCTTGGTGCGCTTGAGCTCTCCGTCGACGCCGACCAGGTCGCCCAGGTCGAAACATTCGGCGACCGACCAGAAGACTTCGCCCACCTGGCCGCGACCGATGAAGATCTGGATCTGACCGGTCCAGTCGCGGATATCGAGGAAGATCAGCTTTCCCTTTTTCCGCTGCAGCACGATCCGACCCGCCGCGCGAACCTTCGGGCCGTGCTGGGTCGGCTCACGCTGTTCGGAGCCCTCGGGAATCGGCTCGACCGTGATCTCGGCTTCGCGGCCGCGGATCTGATCGATCGGCAGGGCGTCGTCAAACCGTCCCCCCCAGGGGTCGAGACCTAGTTCCTCAAGCCTGCGCAGCTTTTCGCGACGCGACGCCTCGTGCATGCCCGGGGAATCACTTGGCGAACTCATGGCAGGCCCAACGGCGCGGGAACCTTCGGTTAAACTCATAGGTCGTCTTGCATTTCCGGTGAAGAATCGCAACATTCTAGTGCAACTGGAGTTGTGGTCAATGTCAGCTCTCCGGCTCGGCCGCGGCGCCGAGCTTGGACTGGGCGATCCAAGTCCATGATCAATAAGCTCTTGCGCGGGAAACTGTTCGTTATGACCAAAGACATCCGTCGCACCGACCGCCCGAGCCTTTATTGCGTCGAGATACGAACCGATAATTGGGACGCGCTGGTCGAGTGGTATCGCGAGGTGCTGGGGCTGAGAGTGCTGGTGAGAGTGATCGACGACGGCTACGCCTTGTTGGAAGCGGGCGAGACGCGGTTGGCACTTCTAGCGCGGCCAAGTGGCGAACCGTCCAAGCGAGTAAGTCTTGCATTCGAAGTCAGCGATATGCGCCACGTCCTGGCCCGGCTGCAGGCGGTTGGATCAGACTTTTCGCATCCCAAGCGCGATCAGGAAGGGTTGCGCGAAGCGAACACCACCGACCCCGACGGCAATCGCATCCGGCTATTTTCTTGGCCGCAGGGGCGGTAGTTGAGTGCTTGCCAAAGTCCGCAAGTTGTCAGTCGAGTGCCGGAGCATGGCCAGGTTCAGAGGCGGATCGCCATCAGCGCCTCGAAGTTCCCAATACGTCGGTCCCCCGACGAACCGCAGGACCCGAAAAACCGCCATAACGCCCCTGCTCTGAAGAGGTAAGATTTGCAAGGCGCGAGCACCTGATACTATAACGCATGCAGAGAACTGACCCGATTTAGACGGCCTCTTACTTTAGAATGCCGCACTTGGGTGTCGGTTTTTCAGCCGGAATTCCAGGCAGTCCATGGATTTCAGCCACACGCAACAACAGTCGGGCGACGAGCAGCTTCGAGCGCAGGCCCTGAGCCTGAAGCCGTCGCGGCCGCCGGCGCAGATTCCCGGCTATGAGGCGCGCAAGTTCCTGGGCGCGGGGGCCTACGGCGAAGTGTGGGTCGCGCTCGATCGCAACACCGGCCGGCAGGTGGCGATCAAGTTCTATGCCCACCAAGGTGGTCTCGACTGGTCGATACTGTCGCGCGAAGTCGAGAAGCTGGCCTTTCTTTCCGCCGACCGCTATGTCGTGCAGTTGCTCGACGTCGGCTGGGAGGCCGACCCGCCTTATTATGTGATGGAATACATCGAGCAGGGCTCGCTCGAAGATCTGCTCAAACGTCAGGGGCAATTGAGCGTTCGCGAAGCTGTGGTGCTGTTTCGCGAGGTGGCCGTCGGCTTGCTGCACGCGCATGGCAAAGGTGTTTTGCACTGCGATCTCAAACCCGCCAACGTGCTGCTCGATCAGGACCTGCGGCCTCGGCTGGCCGATTTTGGCCAGTCGCGGTTGTCGCACGAGCAGACGCCCGCCTTGGGCACGCTGTTTTACATGGCGCCGGAGCAGGCCGATCTGAAGGCGGTGCCCGACGTGCGGTGGGATGTCTATGCGCTGGGCGCGCTCCTGTATTGCATGCTCACTGGTGCGCCTCCTTATCGCAGCCAGACGGCCGTGTCCGAATTTGAGACCGCGGCAGATCTCGAAGAACGGCTCGCTCGTTATCGTCAATTAATCGAAACATCGTCGCTGCCAGCGAGACACCGTCAGGTGCCAGGAGTCGATCGCGAGCTGGCGGATATTGTCGATGGCTGCCTGGCGCCTAATCGCGAAGATCGATATGCCAACGTTCAGGAAGTGCTCGACGCGTTGAATGCGCGCGATCAGCGCCGCGCGCGGCGACCGCTGGTGTTGCTGGGCTTCGTGGGGCCGGCACTGCTGCTGGCCATCATGTCGGTCTTCGCCTATAGCTCGTTCGACACGGTCATGAACGACTCGGACGAGGCCTTGCGCGAACGGGTGCTGGATAGCAATTTGTTCGCGGCCAAGTATGTGGCCAAAACAGTCACCAATGAGTTGGAACTGCTCTACCGCGCGGTGGAACAAATGGCCGCCAGCCCCCGTTTTCAAGCGCTGCTCGAGACGACGCTCAACGACCCGGAAATGGTGGAACTGCGGCGCAAGCTCAACGATCCGCAGTTGAGCCAGTCCACTCGCGAGCAACTGCGAGAGCAAATGGTAACGCACCCGGCGCGGCGCGCTCTGCAACAACGGATGGAGGATCTGCTGCAGGATCCGGACGAGCCGGACGTTGCCAGTTGGTTCATCACCGATGCCGAAGGTCTGCAACTGGCGCGGGCGCCGGAACATGACACAGTGGGCGAGAACTTCAGTTGGCGTACCTACTTTCACGGCGGCTTCGAAGATTATCCGCAAGATTGGCGGCCCAAGCCGGGCGAGCATATCACCAAGACCAATCTGTCAGCGGTGTTTTATAGCCAGGTCAACAAGCGATGGACCGTCACGATTTCCACGCCGGTCGAAAAGGAAGAGCCGGAAGGAAAGGACAACATCTTCCTAGGCGTGATCGGGCTATCGGTCGACGTTCACCGCTTCGTGGAAATGCAGGAGAACAAGCGGCAGTTCGCGGTGCTCGTTGATTGGCGCGTCGGCCCGAATAAGGGTTTGATCCTGCAGCATCCGCTGTTTAATAAATTGCACGACGACGAGCTGAGCACCGATCATTTACAGAAGTATCGCCTGACCCAAATGCCGCTGCACGATACCGAGTTCGAGACCTACGTCGACCCCATGGCCCAGGATCCGCAGGGCAAAGAATTCGACCGGCACTGGCTGGCGAAAACCGCCCCGGTCAGCATTCGCGACGGCAACACGGGTTGGATGGTGATCATGCAGGAATCGTACGACGGCGCCATCGGGCACACGCTGGAAAAGCTCAAGCAGACCATCACTTCGTACAGCTTGATGGCCGCTGCGCTGATCGCGGTCCTCTCGGCCGCCTTATGGGCCTTTGTGATTCGAGTCGTGAACGATCCGACGCGCAGCTCGAGCAAACATGGCGAGGGTCGGCTGGAGTCGCACTCATGACCTCCAGCGGCTTTGAATCCTTAGAGCCTTTCCGAGAACCGTCTCGGAGAGGGGGTCAGTCCCATTTTGCTCCCCGGGCACCGCAAAATTGGGACAGACCCCGCCGGTTCTCGGAAAGGCTCTTCGCGCGAAAGAGCGCAAGGAGCGGCTTGTGGCCGATCTGATTGCACAGGGTGCCGACTCGCAACATCGCTGGCGCCGCACGCTGCTTATCGGGCGGCCCGTGCAACTGGGCCGCGCTCCCACCTGCTGGCCGACCTCCTGGGACGATCGCGTCTCGCGGCACCATGCCGAACTGATCTGGGATGGAGAACGGCTGAAAGTTCGGCAATTGGAAGGCGCGCGTAACCCCATTTTCGTCAAAGGCCGTTTGGCCAGCGAATTCGAGATTCTGCCGGGCGAGCACTTCGTGATCGGCGAGACAACCTTCACGCTGGCCGACGAACGTGTCAACGTTTCGCTCGACGTGCCAGTTCCGCTGCAGCAGCAGACGTTCAGCTCTCAGTATCTACAACAGGTGCAGTTTCGCCATTCGGGCGCCCACATCGACATCCTCGGCCGACTGCCCGAGGTCATCTCGGGAGCTAGCAGCGACTCGGAACTGTCGGTGCGCGTTGTGAATCTGCTCTTAACCGGGCTGCCTCGCGCGGGCGCCGCGGCGCTGGTCGCGACCAAACATTTGGAAGATAGCCGGCCCAGCATCGAAGTGTTGCATTGGGATCGCCGCGTGATGGGGGGCGATTTCCAACCGAGCGAACGATTGATTCTCGACGCCGTGCGGCGACGCGAAAGCGTGTTGCATGTTTGGAACGCCGCCGAGACGGCGGCTTCTTCGGCCTTCACCGTCAGTCAAGGAGTCGATTGGGCATTCTGCACGCCCGTGGGCGGTAAGGCCTGCCAGGGGTGGGGCATCTACGTGGCTGGGCGGTTTAACGACGATCGCTCGACGCCCGTCGAAGTTTCCGACCCCAACGACCTGCGCGACGACTTGAAATTCACCGAGTTGGCCGCCACCACGCTCAGCGCGCTGCGCGACGTGCGGATGCTCGAGCGGCAGCGAGCCGGATTGAGCCAGTTTTTTTCGCCGGTCGTGCTCGAAGCGCTGCAAGGCGTCGATCCTGAAATGGTGCTCGCCCCCCGCGAGACCGAAGTCTCGGTGTTGTTTTGCGACTTGCGCGGTTTCTCGCGCCATTCGGAACGCAGCGCAGAAGATCTGCTCGGGCTGTTGAATCGCGTCAGCCAGGCGCTTGGCGTCACAACGCATCAGATCCGAGAGCAGGGGGGAGTGCTGGGGGATTTTCATGGCGATGCCGCGATGGGGTTTTGGGGATGGCCGCTGGCGCAGACCGACGCGGCGATGCGCGCTTGCCTGGCGGCGCTAGCGATTCTGGCGGAGTTCGTCGAAACGGCCCAGCGCATCGATGATCCGCTGGCCGATTTTCGCGTGGGCATCGGAATCGCTACCGGCCGGGCAGTGGCCGGCAAGATCGGCACCGTCGATCAGGTGAAAGTCACGGTGTTCGGCCCCGTCGTCAATCTTGCCTCCCGCCTCGAAGGCATGACCAAAATTCTGCACGCGCCGATCTTGCTCGACGAGCGGACCGCCATCGTCGTGCGCAATCAATTGTCGCCCAAAGTAGCCCGCCTGCGCCGCGTGGCCGTCGTAAAACCGTATGGCCTCGATCGAAAGCTCGAAGTTACCGAGCTACTGCCCCCGGCCGGAGTTGGCTCGGGGTTGACAGACGAAAACATCGCCGACTACGAAAAAGCCCTCGATCACTTGCTCTCGGGCCAGTGGTCGCAGGCGTTCGAGCGTTTGCACCGCGTGCCGGCCGAAGACCGCGTGAAGGATTTTCTCACGGTCTTCATCGCACAGCACAACCGAACGCCGCCCGAGGATTGGAACGGCGTGATTC
>Ga0163150_10009995_pt1 | contig 10360 bp, 6 predicted proteins | sample OliLakLV19P2IB_FD_148628 | JGI IMG/M metagenome (GOLD analysis project Ga0163150, IMG submission 148628) | Freshwater microbial mat bacterial communities from Lake Vanda, McMurdo Dry Valleys, Antarctica - Oligotrophic Lake LV.19.P2.IB | ecosystem: Environmental > Aquatic > Freshwater > Lake >...
CCCCCGAGCACCCCACCACTCCCATCCGGTCCGAGTCCACGTCCGGGCGGCTGATCAAGTAGTCCACGGCCCGCTTGGCGTCGAAGATGAAATATCGCGCCACGCTTTGGCCGATCAGAAGGCTCCGCGCTCCCAGTTCCAGATGCTCGTTCCCGCCCCCACCCGATAGCGGACGGCCGAGCTGGGGCAGGTAAGTCTGTTCCCGCTCGCCCTGCCCAATCGGGTCGTACGTGAGCACAACGAATCCCTTGCGCGCTAAATTCGCCGCCAGTTCCTGCGGCTCCGGTTTGCCCTCCTGCGTATGCCCCGACGGGACCAGCACCGCCGGATGCCGCCCGGCGGACCTAGGCCTGTATACATTCCCGGTGACATAAAAGCCCGGTAAGCTCTCAAAAATTACTTTCTCAAGGGTGAAGAAATCGTTCCGGATCTGCCCCGTCAATCGCGCATGAAGAGGCCCGCTGTACGTGGGGAAACCGCCTAGAATGCGTGTGAGCTTTTGCCGGACTAGCTCTTTCCGCCGGTCGGCATCAGTGGCATTGCGGACCTCGGCTACCGCCCGCTCCCGTTGCGCTAACTGCTGCTGCGCTATCCCATCCAGCCACGCCAGAAAAGGATCGGCGGCAGGCATCTGCGCGGATAGACGCTGTCCCATAAAACTAACGCCAGCCACAAATGCCCCGCAAAGGAGTCGGTTCTTCCGCCCAAGCATGGACCAATCATAACCGCCGTCCCATAAAGTTGCCGGCGCCACCAGGACCCCCGAAAGGCTCGCCGGAACAAATCCGGAGAGCGACCTGTGCGACTCGAAGTTAACGCAGAACGCGGCGGCGGTGAAGTTCGACTTCGATCCGAGCACCCTGACGAAATGGGAGCGTGGCGAGCGCCAGCCGGAAGGGCGTCACGGGGCGGTAAAAGTCCCCAAGGAGCGATAAGAGAAACGCACGACGACTTGGAACGCAGCTGTCCTATCGGTTACTACAGCCGTCAAAACAATTGGATCACGTCCGCGCGGGCTAACTCGAAATGCGAGCTCGTTGGGATGAAAGCCCGGGGACGGCGATCACTTCCTGGAGTAACCCCGCCATACATATTCCAGAGCCAGGGGCAGAGTTTGCGCCTTCACGCCGCGGTCGCAGTGCCCGGCGTTTTTCGCAAAAATAAACTGGTAAGAATAGCCCTTGGCAGCCAGCACCTTGGCCATATTCTGATTGGCCAGAACCCAGTCGTGATAGTTGTCTCGGGTGCTGAGATTGTCCCTGTCGCTGACATGCATCCAGATGCGCAGCGGCTTCTTCGGAGTGTTGGGAATCAGGGTTTCATGAAAGCCCCACGCGCCGTGCGGGGTCTCTGGGTTGTACGGCCACTGCTGATAAACGAACGTGCCGGAGTAGCTGAGAACCCTGTGGTAGAGATCCGTGCGATACCACGCCATGGCCATTGCCGCCGAGCCGCCGGAGCTACACCCCATCGTCGCCCGGCCCTCGGGATCCTTGGTCAGTCTAACGTTGTATTGCTTCTCCACCAGAGGCAGCACTTCCTTCTCGACGAACTCCGCGTACAGGCCGGACATGGTGTCGTACTCCAGTCCGCGCTGGCTGCCCTGGCCGTCGCCGCTGCCGTTGCCGATGGAGACCGCAATCATTACCGGTACCCGTTTCTCGGCGATCAGATTGTCGAGCGCGGTGAACAACGTCCGGTCGGGACCATCGGCTCCGACGATGAATGGCGCCTCCGTGCCGGGAACATATTGCTTTGGGACATACACCGCCACTTTGCGTGTGTAGGGAGCAGGATGGCTGCCGATGATCATCTTGGTGGGATCCGCGGGGTCCGGCCGGGCAACGGTGTTGGGCTCTCGCGCGATGCCGGGATAGATCTTGCTGTCCTTCGATGCGATCGTGAATTCGAAAATCTCGCCCTGCGGCGCCCCTTCCTTAACGGACATCTCCGGCGCGGCGCTGTGGGTGGGGCCCAGGATGAAATTCCCGTCTTCCTTCGCCGAAGGGAGGGCGCCGTCCGGCAATTCTTTCGCTTTGACATAGCCGGGCGTGTTCGGATCGCGAGTAGGCGTCGGCGGGCGGGCGCCGCGAACGGCCGGGGCCTGAGCGGGAGCTTGCTGCGCCGGAGCTTGCTGTACCGGCGGTTGCGCCATTGCCGGATCGAAACCGGTCATGAGGCGGATCAATAGCGGGATGCTCGAAAGGCGCAACATCGGAACTCCTTTTCACCGATTTTAACGCGAACATCTTCAACGGACTCCGACCAGCGGGGCGGACAATGCGCGTCAGCTTGCATCGAAAGGTCAAAGCACGTAGCGAGCGGCAGGCGGCCCCGTACTCGTAACAGGCGTGTGAGCAGGCGCCTCGTTCCCGGGACGCGTCCAGTGGCCTCGGCCGGCGCCAAAGCGTCTCCTGTAACCGAGTTAGCCCGGCGCCTTCGCCGCCCGCTGCGTCGCCCGCGCTTCTTTCATAATCTGACCGTATCCCTCTTTATCGAACGGCGGACAACCCGTGGGGAACTGGCCCAGCGGATGATTTTTCTGCCGCATCAGGTACGTGCAATAAGTGAGCGTCTTGCACACTCGCAGCTGATCGAGAACCCCGGTCTCCATCGCAGCTCGTGGAAAGTCGGGGTACGCGAGCGCATTTCGTCCCAGTCCGAAGAAGCGTATGTTGCCGTCGGCGATGTTCCTCGCGCCGGCGTTCACGCTGTAAACCTGAAGCCAGCTGTACCCCGTCCCAACCATCGGCAAATCGGGAAACGTTCGCTGCAGTTCACCCGCGATCGTGAAATGCCGGTTCACGCCCATCAGCGGGTGCTCCGGCTGTTCGTAGTTCCCGTCGTCCGGCGATTCAAACGGACGCCCGATGTGCGGATTGTAATAAGGACACCCGAGCGACACGTTCAGCAGTTGTAATCCCGCATCGCGGAATCGCCCCACCGCGTCCTTCACGTCTGTCAGATCCGGTTCCATCGGATCCTCCGGGTTCACCCCAAAGCCCCACGGATACGGCAGCGGATAGTCCAGCGCCACGCCGACGTTCTTGTCGGGCCCCACCTTGTACGGCACGCCGTCAAAGCAACCGAGCCGCATACACAACACGATCTCAGGCCCGAGTTCCCCCCGCAGCCGCCGCAACAGCTCACACCCGAACCTCGTCCGATTTTCGAGACTGCCGCCGTACTTACCCTCGCGCGTTTTCGCGCCCATGAGTTCGGCCAGCAGGTAGCCGTGTGTCACCTTCAGATCGATCGCCCGAAATCCAGCCTGCACCGCCAACTTCGCCGCCGCGACGTATTGATCCTGTACGCGATCGAGTTCATCGTCCGTGATCACCGGATAATCCGGACCCACGCTGGTCTTCTCGTCGATCGCCGTGTTGTGATACGCGATGATGCGCTTCGGCACGCTATACCGTCCCGAGTGGGTGAGCTGTACAGGCATCAGCAGATCGTCCGCGGCGCCGCACTCGCGCGCGTGGATGATGCGCACCTCATCCACCAGCCGCGCGTACTCGGCAACGTTCTGGGGCGTAATCCATAACTGCCGCGTGTTGGCCCGGCCCTCGCGACACACAGCCGTCGCCTCAAACCACAGCAGCTTCGCCCCGCCGGCGGCGAATCGTCGATAGCGGCGCCACGTCAGTTCCCCCGGCGTACCCTCGAGATCGGAATCGCAGCCCTCCATCGGGTGGATGCAAATCGAGTTGCCCACGACAAAATCGCCGACGGTCACCGGCCGCGCGAGAATCTCCCGAACACGCCCTGCGTCCTCTTCAAACTGGACTCGGTCGGCGCTAAGTTCCTTACAGCTTTGCTGTAGCTCGGTGAGGGTCTTGTACTTGAAGTGCTTCATTTCGTTTGGAGCTGCGGGGGAGCAGAGCGATCGCCGCCGCACCCACGAAGGACAGGATGAATACCGTTTTCAGCGCGAGGTCGTAACCGCCAAAGCGGTCGTGCAGATCGGAAACGAGAAAGGGAAACCACGTCTGGCCGATGGTATCCGTCGGCAGGATGATCGCCATCGCCCGAGCCAGGCTGTTCACTCCGAAGTGCTCCGCCGCCATCAACGGGATGAGCATGTAATCCGCACCCATACCGAAGCCAAAAAGGATCGCGAACACGTAGACGTACGAGGGCTCGCTCGGCGTCACCAAAAAGAGCAGCGGAATGGTCACGGCCACCAGTACGTAGGTCGCGGTCATTACGATCTTCTTGTCAAAGCGATCAGCCAGGTAGCCCATGAACAGCCGTCCGCCGATGCTTGAAAACAGGATGCACAGCGTCGCATTGCTGAACATCTCGTTCAGTGCATTCTGATCGGTGAAGCCCTGCTCCTTGAACACGAACTTCATATGCTGATTGATGGAGCCAATGGCGCCGATGGAGCAGAAGCTGCCTACCACCAACAGCCAGAACGCGGGTTGTTGCAGCAGGAATCTGAAACTTTTGGGAGGCGCCATGTGATCGGCCTGTGGTGTCGGGTCGCCGTCGGGAAACTGCCCGATATCCTCCGGCCTGTCCTTCATCCCGAACAGCGCGATCGGCCACGCGAGCAGCATCAGCGCGCCGATCGCCACCAGCGCTCCCTGAAATCCAAACGCATCCGTCAGCGGCTTCGCGAAGAACTTCGCCGATACTCCGCCGAACACGCCCACGCCGAGGTACACCACCGCCATCGCCTTCCCGCGATTCCGCCGGAACCAGTGCGAGACCAGCACCTGGTGCGCGATAGGACCCGAGAAGATGTACCCCACCAGATACAGGAACCACATCGTGTAGTAAACGGCGAGGCTTCCCTTCATCAAGCCGAAGCCGATGAACGCCACGCCGGTGAACGCGGTTCCCACCAGGATCATGATGCGCGGCTTGAAGCGGTGGACCAGCAGCGGGCCCACCCACAGCGTCAAGGTGGCGGCAAGAGGAAACCCGAACGTCGTCTCTTTGCGCGACCATCCAAACGCCTTCTCGTAATAGTCGTAGAAGAACGGACCGCCATAATATGGTATGCCCACCGCGATTCCGAAAGTGAAGAACGCGGCGACAGTTACCCACCAGCCTGCAAATTTACGTGGCATGTGAAGTTACGAATTAGCTTATCCTGAAAATCGGCGCGATGTGGCGGTCGAACAGGTTCGTCGTCACGTTCCGCGCGATGGTTGCTTCGCATTCCTTCAGAAGACCCGTGTAGCGGTCCCCCATGTTGGCGGCGATCTTGTACCCGACGTGCAGCAACTGGCGCAGGTGCGGGTTGTACGCCGCGTTCGATTGATCGTGCCTGAGCGCTCCCGTGTAGTCATCCGAACTCCAGCCCTCAACAGCCGCGGGCGCCGGCAGCTTCGACGAGTCGATGTCGATCACGCTCGCATACGGCGCGCACAGCTCATCGGCGTGAGCGTGCGCACCGGCATAGATGTCCTTGGCCACCGCCAGCCCGTCGCCACCGGATTCAGCCAGCCCGATCAACTCCTCCAGCCAAGTGGTGCCCGCGGTCTTCACATGCACGCCCGCGTCAAACTTCTTCACCGACCTCCTGATCGCGCCATAAATCGAGAACTTGTCGCTGCCCGAGTGAACGCTCAGCTTCAGGTTGTCGGGCAGTCCGTAGGCCTTCACCGCATGCGCGATCACCGCCAGGTCTTCGCTGAACTCTTTCTCGAACTGAACCGCATCGCCCACATAGTCCACACCCTTGTTGAAGCGTCCCGTGAACTTCGGCGCGACGGTCTGAATCGGGATGCCTTCGTCGGCAATCGCCGCCAGGATCAGCAACAGTTCGGGCGGCGTCTGCGGCGCATCGGTCTCGTCCATTGAAACCTCGGTGACGAACTGGCCCTTGCCGCGCTTCGATTCGATATAACGATAGATCTCGCCCGCTTCCTTCACTGCGAACAGGTACTGCCGCGCGGCCCCACCCGCCATTTCACGCGTGATCTCCACCGGTTCGTCGATGCCCGCGATCTGGATCCGTCCGATCAACTCCGGGTGCTTCTTCAAGAACTCATCAATCGCGCCTTCCCCCGGCGCTCGACCAATTGAATCGGCAACGTCGAGCGTGAAGAAGTCGCTCGGCTCGAGAAACCGGTCTACCGTCTTCAGATTGATGTGGTCCGCGTCCACACAATACTGTGTGCCCCACTTCAGTTCTCGAACCGCGGCATCGGCGGCCGCCCGCACACCCCACGGCTCCGTATGAACGATGTTGTGCTCGCGGTTGCTCTTGTTCCACACCGGCACGACGGCGGCGCCGATGCCGGCAGCCTGCACGCACGCCTGCAACTGCGCCTTCGCCTGGTGTGCGAACCGATCGCCGACGCCCAGTGAAAACTTGCCGAGCTTCATTGATTTACTCCCGAAGCGAGGAAGCCGCCGTCCACCGAAATGCATTGCCCGGTGATGAAGCTCGCCGCATCCGACGCGAGTAATATCGCTGCGCCGATCAGTTCGTGCTGCTGCCCGAAGCGCGCCAGCGGCGTCCGCAGCCGCAGTTCCTTCCCGCGCTCGGTGCCGTCCAGGAGCGCGGCGTTCAGGTCCGTGCGGAACACGCCCGGCGCGATCGCGTTCACGTTGATACCTTGCCGTGCCCACTCCACCGCCAGGCTGCGAGTCAGCGTCAGCACCGCGCCCTTCGATGCCGCGTAGGGCGCCACCTCGTACAACGAGACAAACGAGTTGAGCGAAGCGATATTGATGATGCGCCCGCGCTGTTTAGCCGCCAGCGGTTCATAGAAGCTCTGACACGAGCGCAGCATCCCCGTCACGTTGGTGTCGAACAGCGAGTTCCACTCGTCTTCTGAAACATTCTTGATCGGCTTGCGGAAGATCCGCCCGGCGGCGTTCAACAGAATGTCTACCTGCCCAAACTTCGCCATCACTGCATCTCGAAGCTGGTCGATCGACGCCCGCGATCCAACGTCGCATGCCTGCGCGAGACTGCGCCGGCCCGTCGCTTCGATCTCGGCGCATACTTCCTTCACCAGGTCTTCGCGCCGGCCCGTCGCCACCACGTCGGCTCCGGCTTCAGCCAGGCCCACCGACAACTTTCGTCCGATGCCCGACGTTCCGCCCACTACAACGGCCACACGGCCGCTCAGATCCATAAAATTCTTCGCCAAAACGGTTACTCCTTTCAAGAGAACCTACCCGCACCGTTCCGCTCCCCCCGATTCGTACTGAGATGGAATGAGAGGGCCGGCTCCCGGCGGGACGCGGTAAGCTCCCAAGTGAGCGCACTCGAAGTGCAGGGAGTAACCGGCTATGAAGAAGAATAGCATCGCTCCAAACCAGAGTCCGAGGCGGAGAACAATCCGCACCCAGCATCCGATGGCAATCGGAGTGGACCTGGAGCGCCACGCCACTGTGCCTTGCACGCCGTCGCTCCACATCTCCGCCAGTCAGCTTTTCCCGGTTTTTTGGGGAGCGATTGGAAAGGGTGTTTCATAAGAAGCGCAGGGGCGGACGTGGCTGCGGCACGTGAGTCGGTTTTGCGCGAGTTCCGCGCGGCTACTCACCTCGCGTCCGCGGCTACCGTGAGCCGACCAGTTCCCTCTCGCCCATCTGCCGCAGGCAGCGATCAACCCACTGCTTGGTGAGCTTCTCCTGCACGCCGTTTTGCAACAGCCGGCTCCGCAAGCCCGGCCAGTCCACTTGGTCGAGCAACTGGTCCTGGTTGTAGCATGAGAACACCACGCGCTCCTCGCCCGTTGATGGGTCCTTATGGATCTGCAAACATTGCGCGCAGATCTCCTTCATCATGCATTGCATCGGCGAATTGATGCTGCCGATGGCGGTGTGATTCGGATTCAGGTACGGTGCGAGCACGCCATGCCGCGCACGGGCCACCGCGGCCATCATCCCGTCAGACCCGATCGCGATCACGCGGTTCACCAGCTTCATCGGAATCTCGCCATCGAGTTTGCCGCTGCCGTAGGCCGCCATCGCTTCCACCATGTTGCCCACAAATGCACGATCCTGATCGCGCTCCGGTGTAAAGCCCGGCGCCTCGTCGCAGCACCACACCACGATGTCCGCGGCCTTCTCGATCTCGTCCACCTTGTAACGGTCGATGATCTTCTTGTAACCCGCGAAGTAGATAGTCCGCGATTTCTCCGCGCGCAACTGCTGCCCGATCGAGAACAGCACCGCGTTGCCCAGGCCGCCGCCCACCAGGAGTACCGTCTCGTGCTTCGGAGTCTCCGTTGGAGTGCCCGTCGGGCCCATCAAAATCACCGGTTCGCCCGGTTTCAACAGCGCCGTGATGTCCGACGATCCGCCCATCTCGAGCACGATCATCGACAGCAGTCCGCGCTCCCGGTCCACCGATGCACCGGTAAGCGCCAACCCCTCCATCGCGAGTGTCGTTCCGCCCGTCGAAGGAGCCAGCGCTTCGAAATTCTGGAGGCGGTAGAACTGTCCCGGTTTGAATCCGCGTGCCGCCGCCGGAGCCTTCACGATCACTTCGATGATGGTCGGCGTCAGCCGAATCACATCGTGAACCTCGGCTCTCAACTCGCCGTTCAACTGCGCCATCAACGCCGCTGGTAAGGGCTCGGCGGGAGTCCGCCGCGCGAGCACTCGCGACACCACCGGGTAACCCTGCTTCGCGCTTGCCATCGCTTTCACGACATTGCCGGCGAATGAAGGATGCAGGTCGCCGAAGAAACTGATCGCACGGCCATCGGCGCGCAGCGATGTCAGCACCCGCACCGCGGACGGCTTCGCCAAGCGCTCGGGCTTCACTGGGTTGCCTACTTCATCGAGCGCCTGAAACCAGCGCCCATCGAGCAGTACATTGTCGGGATCCTCGCGGTTCAGCACCGTGTTCGGCTGCGTACCTGCCGCCACCAGAATCGACTTCGCGGGCAGCTTCACCGGCGTCCCGATCGGCGACAGCTTGCCGAGAGTGGCATCCCACTCGTGCCGCATCAGGTGCAGCGCCGCCGCATGGCCGTAGGCGTCCACTTCCACTTCAGCCGGCGACAGACACTCCGCGAAATGGATGCCTTCTTCCAGCGCCTTCGCAACTTCTTCGTGATTCAGCGTGTAGCTTGGCGAATCGATCATACGCCTGCGGTAGGCGATCGTCACGCCGCCCCAGGAGTTCAACAGCTCGATCAGCTTTGGCCGGCGACCCTCATGTGCGGCCACGTGCCGCTCCTCACGAATCGCCCGCGCATGCTTGAGAAACTCTTCGGCGGCCTCGGTCTCTTCAGGTGACCAACTCGCCCGCACTTCTCCCTCGCCCCGTTCAGCCGAGAGCGTTTCATAACGATGCAGGAACTTCTCCACCTGCACCACGTAGTACGCCAGTGACTCGGTGGCCGTGTCCACCGCAGTCAAGCCGCCGCCGATCACCACCACCGGCATTCTCAGTTGCAGGTTCGCGATCGAACTGGATTTCGCCGCGCCCGTGAGCTGTAGCGCCATCAGGAAGTCCGACGCCTGCCGTACTCCGCGCGCTAGCCCGTTCTTCATCGGCACCACCGTCGGCCGGCCCGCGCCCGCGCACAAGGCGATGTGATCGAAGCCCAGTTCGAACGCGCCGTCAACCGTCACCGTGCCGCCGAATCGCACGCCGCCAAACATGCTGAACTGCGCCCTGCGTTCGAGCAGCAGCCGGATCACCTTCAAGAAATTCTTGTCCCAGCGGACCGTAATTCCGTACTCGGCCACTCCGCCGAAGCCGGCCATCACGCGGTCTTCGAGCGATTCGTACACCTCGTTGATGTCGCGGATGGGCCTGAACGGAACGCGCTCGCCCTTCGGCGTCACGCCCGAAAAATCCTGCGGCAGCGGCTCGATCTTCAAGCCGTCCACGCCCATCACCGTGTGCCCGTCGTTCATCAGGTGATGTGAGAGCGTGAAGCCGGCGGGCCCCAGTCCGACTACCAGCACCTTGTACCCCGAGTCGGGCTTCGGCACGGGACGGTGCAGGTGCAGCGGATTCCATCGCGTCAGCAGGCTGTAAATCTCGAAGCCCCACGGAAGGTGTAAAACATCTTTGAGCGTCCGCGTTTCCACCTGCGGAATGTCCACCGGCTCCTGCTTCTGGAAGATGCAGGCCTTCATGCAGTCGTTGCAGATGCGATGACCGGTGGCGGCCGTCATCGGATTGTCGATCACCACGATCGCCAGGCCGCCGATCGAATAGCCGTTCTGCTTGACCGTGTTCATCTCGGAGATCTTCTCATCGAGCGGGCACCCCGCCAGCGTGATGTTGAAGACCGAGGACTTGAACGTGCCGTCCTTCTCGTGCAAACCCGTGCGGCAACTGTCCTTGGCCTGGTTGTGGCACTTGATGCAGTAGTTGGCGTGGTCGAGCGCGCCGTGCAGGTTCATACCCGCGTCCGTCAGACGA
>Ga0163150_10009996_pt1 | contig 10359 bp, 8 predicted proteins | sample OliLakLV19P2IB_FD_148628 | JGI IMG/M metagenome (GOLD analysis project Ga0163150, IMG submission 148628) | Freshwater microbial mat bacterial communities from Lake Vanda, McMurdo Dry Valleys, Antarctica - Oligotrophic Lake LV.19.P2.IB | ecosystem: Environmental > Aquatic > Freshwater > Lake >...
ATGCGCGCCCTCCGAGAGCCCGCGGTTTGTCACGACCATCAACCCGTTGCGCGCTATCGTGTCTGAAATCGCCGGTGGCCGGGCGGAGGTCATCGCGCTGGTTTCGCCCGGGGCGTCGCCGCACACGTATGAGCCGCGGCCCTCGGACGCCGCGCATGCGCAATCGGCCCTGGCCCTGCTTTACGCGTCGGACGGGATCGACGCCTGGGCGGCGAAATTGCCGGCGAAAGAACGCATCGAGATGTGTTCGTTCGTGCCGGAGCCAATGCGATTGCCATGGATGGATACCGTTCACGCGGAGGGCCACGGAGACGATCACGGGCACGATCATGCCGCGTTTGACGGGCATTTCTGGTCTGATCCGCTTTCCGTGAAATCGATGCTTCCCGCATTGGTCGCCCGAATGTCGGCATTGGACCCGGACGGCGCGCCGATATACGCCGAGAATGCCGCGCAGTTTGCGCTTGAACTGGATTCGCTCGATCAGGAAATGAAAACTATGTTTGCCGAGCTCGGCGGAAGACCAGTGCTTTTGTTTCATCCCTCGTGGAATTACTTTATGCACCGGTACGGGCTGGAGGTCGCAGGCATGATTGAACCGGACCCAGGCAAAGAATCGACCGTGCGGTTCATTGAAGGTATCGTGCGCATCGCGCGCGAAGAAGGCGTGCGCGCCGTATTCACCGAACCGCAGTTGCCGCGGCGGCCCGCGGAGGTCGTTGCCGAGGCGGCGGGGTTGCCGTTGTTCGAACTCGATCCAAACGGCGGCGCGGAAGGCCGGCGCAGCTACCGCGAATTGATTCTATACAACGCCACCCAACTGCAAAGCGCACTGAAATGAGCGCGCCTGCTATTCGCGTGCAACGCGTGTCGGTGCGGCTGGGTGATTACGAAGCCCTGCGCGGCGTGAGTTTCGAGGCGCCCGAAGGGGCATTCGTCGCCGTAATTGGCCCAAACGGCGCGGGCAAGACGACCCTCCTTAATGTCTTGCTGGGGCTGCAACGACCCGACCAGGGCGTGGTTGAAGTGTTTGGCATGGACCCGGCGAAGTTGCCGCCCGATACTCTGGGGTACATCCCGCAGTTGAAGACCCTGGACCGTAGCTTTCCGGGGCTGGCGATAGAACTTGTAGTGACAGGACGCCGCCGCTCATGGCCCTGGCGCATCTCCGCGGCGGATCGAGCGGCCGCGCTACATGCTCTCGAACTTACGGGGGTTGCACGGCTTGCCTCGCGGCCCATCGCGAGATTGTCGGGGGGCGAGTTGCAACGTGTGTACCTCGCGCGAAGCCTTGTCCGCAACCCGAAACTGCTCGTGCTGGACGAACCTGGCGCGGGCATGGACATCGGAGCGGAAGCCGAGATGTACCACCTCATCGATCACTATCAGACCGCGAGCAAAGCGACTGTGCTGATGATCACGCACGACTGGGAAGGCGCGCGCGTCCATGCCACCCACGTGCTGCTCATGGACCGCGGCCTGGCGGCGTTCGGCGCGCCCGCGGAAGTTGCGCGGGAGGATCGGCTGCTGAATGTTTTTGGTTACGCGGGCCATCAAGCCTCGACACACCGGACTCCACCCGATGCCTGATTCATTCACCTGGGAAATCATGGGCTTGGGATTCGTTGCGGCGATTCTAGTGGGATTCGTCGCAAGTTATTTCGGCGTCTTTATCGTGCAGCGCCGCATGGCATTCCTCGGCAGCGGTCTCGCGCACGCGGCGTTTGGCGGCGTTGCGTTGGGCATTCTGCTCGATACACAGCCGCTGTTCGTTGCCTTGCCATTTACCATTTCGGTCGCGATTGCGATCATCTGGGTGCGCGATCATACCGGGCTCGCAGAGGACACGGTGATCGGGGTGATGTTCTCGGTGGCGATGGCCCTCGGCGTAGTCTTCCTGTTTCTGAAAGAAGGATTCAGCGGCGACGCGTACACGTACCTGTTCGGATCGGTTCTCGCCGTTTCGATGACTGATGTGGTGCTCGCCGGGTGCATGGTGGCCGCCACCCTGTGTACCTTTCCCCTTTGGGGCGCGTGGGCCTATGCCACATTTGATCGCGACCTCGCGCGGACCGACCGTCTCCGCGTGGTTTGGCACGATTACGTGCTTGCATGCGCCATGTCAATTGTCATAGTCGTCTCGATGAAGATCGTAGGAATGGTGCTCATTGCTGCGTTCCTCGTGTTGCCGGCGGCCACGGCGCGGATGCTGTCGCAATCATTTCGCCAAATGACGTTGATTTCGATTGCCATTGGCGTTACAACACCCGCGATCGGCATGTACCTTTCATTGTTTCCCGATTTGCCGCCGGGCGCCCCAATCATTTTGGTGCAGTCGGCAATGTTTGTCGCCGCGTTGGTGGTCCGGAAGCAGGGCATGATAAAATGAGACAGGAAGCTGATATGCCGAATTGCACACCGCACAATGAACACTCACACGATCACGGCCCGTCCTGTGGCCATCTTGCGATTGATCACGATGGCCACACCGACTACCTTCAGCATGGCCGCCTGCTGCATCCGCATGGCGATCACTTTGACGTACACGTGCTCGCCGTGACGCCGCAAAATCCGGACGAATGCACGCAAGGCCATGACTGTGACTCCCATGCCGCTACGCATGTGCATGGCCCGGGCTGCGGACACGAGGCCGTTCCCCACGGCGATCATGTGGATTATCTGGTGGGCGGCCACCTGCACCACCCGCACGGAGACCATTGTGATGATCATGGGCTGGTGAAGATTGTCGAGACTGAAAGGACCTAAAAGACGAAGGGGGCAGAGAGACCGCAGAAGAACCCCCTACCCCACCACCTCGATTATCGCCTTCACAAGCGTCGCGGAACCATTTGCGCGGATTTGCACATTAAATGGGTTTGACCGGTTTTCTGGTCCACGGGCCATCATTTTTCTAATGCCGCGAAATCGTTTACGATACTCACGGGCGTAACGAACGAATCGCGGGGATGCATGGAAATACTTTCGTTTGAATTAACGCCGTTCATTACAAACTGCTATGTCGTGCGTGATGGCGGCGAAGCCTTGGTGATCGATCCCGGTGAGGTGACGCCGAAACTTTTGCAGGCGCTCGAAGGATACACCGTTAAGACTATCGTCAATACTCACTGCCACTGCGATCACTGCGGCGGCAACGCGGAGTTGCTGAAAATCACTGGCGCGGAACTGGTCTGCCATCCGGATGAATTGCCGCTGCTGCGCGCATTGCCGCAGCAGGGCATGATGTTTGGGGTGCAGTATGGGCCTTCACCTGACCCGGATCGATTCATCAAAGAGGGTGACACGGTCTCCGTGGGCAACGTGACTTTCGGCGTGCGCGAGGCGCCCGGCCATTCTCCGGGCCACATCCTGCTGGTAGGAGACGGCTTTGTGATCAGCGGCGACGTGTTGTTCGCGGGCTCAATAGGACGCACGGACCTGCCCGGCGGGAGTTTTCCGCAGTTGATCAATTCTATTAAAACTCAACTCTTTACGTTGCCGGACGACACCGTGGTCTACAACGGTCACGGCCCGGAAACCACGATTGGCGTCGAACGGCGCACCAACCCGTTCCTTGTGGGCGCATGACGGCGTTTGCACTGCTTTTTCTCGTGGTTGCCGCGCCAGTCGTGCAGGTAACGATTGCGCCCGACCAGCCTGCGCCATTCGTATATGCCGACGATCCCGTCATTTTGCAAATCACTTCGGATTCAGATGGAACAGCCGCGGGGCAGGTGACCATAGCAGGAGATAACGGCGCAAACGTGGCGGTGGCTCTGACCGATCTCCCGCTTCGCGCGAATGGGCCGCATTGGCAGACACTCGATACGGCCCCAAAGGAATTGGGACGGTATCGCGCGCACGTTGTATTAAATGTGGGCGGCGACCGTTTCGAGGCGAATCTGGTGTATTGCCGGATCGCGCGTCCCAACGGCGAAATCACTTCGCCAGTGCGCGTCGCCATTCAATCGGACAACCCCGTGCTCCTTCACGCCCTACGCGGCGTGCCTTTGCAACGCGTCACGATTGACGCGTCCTCGCCCGCGCTCGCCGCGATCACAGGCGCCGGTCCGGGAAACGGTTTCCGGTTTACGGTAAACGCGCCAGTCGCCGTTGCGAACGACGCCGCAACCGTGGGGCCGCTTGTGGCAAGCGCGAAAGATAAGATTGAATACTGGCGTTTTACGTTGCCCGAAGAAAAAATGCCCGGACTTGAGTCTGCAATCGCCGCGATCCGGCAAGCAGGTGTGCGCTCACCCGTTGAAATCGTGCTTCCCGAGGATGCCGACGTACCGGATTTACTTGCGAATGGGTTGGGTCGGGCCGCCTCGGCGATCGTCCTCCATGCCAGCGAGTTCGCGGCGTCTGAAATTGATGGTCTGCACACCTTCGCGGAACGCGCTGGGTACGAATCGCTTCCGATGACTGTGTCGCACGCAGCCGAACTGAACCGGACCAGCAGTGAGTTGATGCACGAGATGCTCGGCGGCATGGGCCCACGCATGGCATGCGAAGTCACCGCGGAGGACCTGTTTGCGAAGGGGGCGTTCACGGAAACTTATCCCATGCTGAGCGCGGTGGCGCATCGATTCAACGGGCACGCTTTCGCCGATGACTACGGCGATGCTTCCAACGTTCGCGGAAAAATCTTTCGCGCGGGCAACGATTGGGTTGTTGCGCTATGGACGGCAAAGGCGCCGGTCGAGCACGTGCTACTCACGGGCGATGCGAAAAACCTGCAAGTGTTCGACGCATGGAACAACCCGGTACCTGCGCCGTCCATCCAGAATGGCGCCGCGCGCGTGATGGTAACGGCGCGTCCAACGTATGTCCGCGGAACAGGAGGCGGGGTGCTCGCGTTCGCCGCGCGCATCAGCGCACGGCGCGAAGCCGAGTCGTTCGTGAAAGACCGCTGGTTGCAGCAGGATTTGCCAAAGGAAATCCAGGACATTCTGAAGCCAGTCGGCGCAGCCAGCTTCGTGCGCACTGACCGGGTCAGCTTCTTTGCATTACTCCGAATGTTTCCGGTGCTCGAGCAGAAATGGCATGATGGGTCGATACGCCGTGACGTCGCGGTGCCCGCGATGGCGTCGCTGTCGCGGCTTGCGCGCAGCTTGTGCGTCCTGGAGCAGGCCTCCGGCGAACCGTTTATCGAACTGCTCCAGGAAACCCTCGCGCGTTGCGGCGAGTATCAGTCCCAGTACCTGACCAGCACAGGCGGCACGGAGATGAAACACGAACGGGCCGAGTGGCTCGCCGCCGAAGTCGCGAGGCTGACGGCGGAAGCAAGAACGCTGGCCGACGCGGGACTTGGCATCGAGGCCGTCGGAATCGCATCATTGGCGGAATGGCGCGCTCGTTCGCTCGAATTTGCACTCAACGCTGAACCACTCGGCATCGCGGAACCGCCGCGCGCGGCCCCTGTAATGAAACCCAAGCCAAGCGCCAAAAAACAACCCACTACCCGGAAACGGTAACCAGGAGGACTGTCAAATGATCACGCGACGGACTATTGGCCTTTGTTGCGTCTTGGCTGCCGCGATCACGATCTGCACCGCGCACGCGCAGGAGCCACCGCGTATTCGCGTCATTACCTACAATGTCCAGTTCCTCCCCGGTATCGCGGCGTCGAGTAACGAGCGGCCGGAGCCCGAATACCGCGCGACGCGCATCGCGGAGGAATGCAGTGGTTATGACATCGTCGCGTTGCAGGAAACATTTGAACTACGGCACCGCGCGGCGATCAAGGACGCGGTGAAAGCCGCGTGGGGAGGCGCGCTGAATTTCATCGAAAGTCCCGATGAAAAAGGGCGCGTCACAAACGGTGGTTGCCTTCTCATGACGCGGATGCCGATTGTCGCGCAGGACGCGATCGTGTACAAGAATTTCAGCTCGCCCAAAGACTTTGGCTTTCGTGCGGACGGGTTTGCAGCGAAAGGCGCTATCTGGGCGCGTATTGCACGCAGTATGGAGGTGAAAGACGATTATGTGGATGTTTTCGTTACGCACCTGGAAGCGCGCGCGGATGAACTGCGGCCACTCCAGTATGCGGAACTGGCGGCGTTCATTCAGGCAAAAGCGGACCCGAAAAAACCTGTGCTCATTCTTGGCGATCTAAATACCGCGGGCATGGCCGCGGAGCGCGCAAAGCAGGATTCGCAATATTCAGTGATGATGAAGGCATTTGGCGATGCGCGCGGCGATTCGGGCATGGCCGATGTCTGGGTCAGCCTGATGGGCGACGCGCTCGGCGGCACCACTGACCAGGAATCCACGGAGATCGGAAAGCGCATTGACTACATCCTGCTAGGCAACTCCAAAGATGGCGCGGCGCAACTCGTGCCGCGCAGCATCGAAGTAAAGACATACCAGGACCCAAAAGTCGTCGCGCTGTCCGATCACAACGCCGTGGTGGCGGAATTCACCTGGCCCTCTAAACCCTGAATTCGACGCGAGGGACGATGAACATCTCGGCATTCGAGACCGCGTTCGCAGACCGGTTTCCGCTCACGACGCGCAACCTGCCGTCGTACGAGTTTTGGGACCCGATCGTGTCGCAACGCATTGATCCGTGTCCTGAAGTCAAGGGCATGCTGTCGATCAAGAAGCAGCAATTATTGCACCTCGCGTTTGGTTTGCTCGCGGAAGGCGAGGCATATCTCGAAGTCGGGACATATCAGGGCAAGAGCCTGTTGAGCGCGATGCTGAACAATCCGCCGCGGCCCGTATTCGCCTGCGACAATTTTTCGCAGTTCGATGACAACACCGCCGGGCAATTACGCAAAAATCTCGCGCTTTACGGGCTGCTGGAAAGCGTCGTGTTCCGCGACTGCGACGTCGCTGATATGTTCACCGCGGAGCGCCTGCCCCTGCCCATCGGCCTGTATTTCTACGATGGCGCGCACGATTACGACAGCCAATACCAGGCCATTGCGCGCATCGAACCGTTCCTCGCGCCGGAAGCGCTGGTGCTGGTGGATGATTGGCGATTCGCGGAAGATTCGCAATCGCACGCGAAGGCCGCTTCGGAACAGGCCGCCCGCGACAGCGGCGGTCATTGGCGTGTGCTTTACGAGCTTCCCGCCCGCTTCAACGGTGACCGCGCCATGTGGTGGAACGGGGTGGGTGTACTGTCATACAAACGATAGCAGTCCCTACCGCGGCGCATCGCTTGCGACAATGGCCGGATTGCTGTCGGGCAATGGCGTGTGGACAGGAGTGCGATCGTTTCGCAGTACCAACTCTCCGTAGTACATGTCATTCTGAAACTTCAACCGGATTTGGCGGTGGCAGACGCCGCACGAAAATTCGTGGCTCGTTTCCACCCCTTCCGGCAACCGCAAATACGTGCTGCAAAACGGACACGCGATGCTCTTTTCTTCCTTTTTGTAATAGTCCTGCAACAACCGGTCTATCTTGCCGGCCTTATAACACCGCACCATCGCGTCCACGACATCCGGATCAAATTGGGTGCCTTTCCCTTTCTCCAATTCCGAGATTGCGAAGTTCGGATCGAGGCCCTTGCGATAAGGCCTGTTGCTGGTCATCGCGTCGAAAGTATCCGCCACGGCGAGCAGGCGCCCCTCGATAGGAATTTCCGTGCCGGACAGTCCAAAGGGATAGCCGCGTCCGTCAAACCGCTCGTGATGGTATAAGGCGTAAGGAATGCATGGCGCGAGGAACTCGATGTCTTGCAGCAGGCGCGCTCCCTTTTCCGGATGCACCTTCATCTTCGCGAATTCGTCCTCCGTGAGATGGCCCGGCTTGCGGAGCACCGCGTCATCGACCGAAATTTTGCCGATGTCGTGCAAAACGCCGCCCATCTCGCATTCGCGTAATTTCTCCTCGTTCCACCCCAGCTCACGGGCTATCTCGAGTGCGAAATTGGTGACACGCCATGTATGGCCGACGGTGTAGTGATCGCGCAACTCGATCGAGTTCGCCAGCGCGATAAGGGTGTCTTGATACGACTTGTGCAATTTCGCCAAGTATTGCGCATTACGAATGGCAATGGCCGCCGGGCCCGCGAGCGCCACCATCAATTCGAGGTCGGATTGGTGGAACGCGTTGCGCGTCCCGCGCGTATCGACATAGATAACACCGAGCCGGTGTTTCTGGTGCGTCAATGGCACGCACATCGCAGACGTAATATTTTGCGCAATGATGCTTTGGCCCGCGTCAAACCGCGCGTCGTCCGCGGCGTTGTACGTGATGACCGCTTCACCCTGATCGAATACGCGCTTCACAATGCTCGAACTCATCGCCACTTCGCCCTGGCCTTCGCCCTGACGGACGTGTTCGACGACCATCTCCCCCTTTTTTTCGTCCTGCAACAAAATCACGCCGTTATGCGCCGGCACGAGCCGGAAAATTTGCGCCATGACGCGCTCGAATAACTTTTTGAGATCGTGTTCCGAAGCGATGACCTGATTGGCTTCGTAGACGGCTTCGAGCCGTTTTTGCGTATCAACGAGTTGGTCCGTGCTGGTCACGCCCGCCGGCAATTTGAAGAACGTCTTGTACACGTTGTCCGCGGAAGTGGCCTCGACCGTACTGCCGATCTCTTCGGGGTGGAATCTGACACTGCCGCGCTCACTAGGCGGGCGTTGCTGAATGGGGCGGGGCGTGGTCATTGCCACCCCGTGCGGCGCTTCATAGCGGAGCATGAACGGACCGACCTTCACAACATCGCCGATAGCAAGGCGGTACTCGAGGATGCGCTGTTCGCCGATATAGGTGCCATTGCCCGAACCGAGGTCTTTCAGAACGGTACCGTTGGGGGTTTGCTGAAACACGCAGTGGCGGCGCGACACTTGTAAGTCGTTTAGTTGCAAACTGTTATCAGGACTCCGGCCTATCGTCAACGATCCGACGATATCCACCTGCGCCCCTTCGAGTGGGCCGTTGAGTACAGTGAGACATTCACGCTTCAAGATGCGTCCCCGCCAGCGTCAAATGGGGCGCCGGCCATGATTCCCAAGTTATCCATTTTATAGCACAAACTTCATATCCTTGCCAAGAAAATTCCCGCAAACTCCGAGCCGGTCAATTTCTGAAAACCACAATATTTAGTGTCTTGTCCAAACGAAATACCCCATAACTTGTAAATTCTGCTTGACTAGCTCCTGCTTCCCCGCTAAAATAACCCCGGATTCACCAGCGGGCTTGGGGGAATGTTCCAACCCATTGGCAACTCTACAGGTTACGGCCAGAACGCTCGCGGATTAGACGGGTGGTGGGCGCGTTCGCATTTGCGGGAGCAGTGCGGTCGCTCCTTCGCGGGCAAAATGCGCACAAATGACAGGCGGTAGCGGCATGAGGGGTTTTGACCAGGGATCGGCGGCGGCCGACATATATCCGGCGCCAGCACCCGTTACGGACAATCGGCCCGATTTCGTTGATGCGCACCAGGCGCAGTCTTTCCTGAATTTCTTTGGCCTATGCGAACAACCCTTCGCGGCGACGGCGGACCCTGCCTATTACTATGCGACCGCCGCGCACCGGGAATGCCTGTTCCACTTGTGGAATACGGTGGATGAACGCCTCGGCATTGCGGTCGTGCTTGGCAACTACGGCACGGGCAAAACTACGCTTCTGCGAAAACTGCTCACCGGTATGCGTTCGCAACCGGAAAAGTACAATACAGTTGTGATTGCTTCGCCAATTCCTTCGTGGACGAGTTTCTCGCTGCTCGAGGGAATCACATTACAGTTTGGACTCCAACCATCGCCCCGTTCATTCGTTGCGTATATGGATGCGCTCTACCAGTTCCTGTTGTCGTCGCGAGACCGCATTACGACGCTAATCATCGATGATGCGCAAAACCTGAACAAGCGGGGCCAACTCGAACTGTTGAGACTTGTCCAAAACCTTGAAACGGCGCAGCACAAGCTGCTCAACCTAGTGCTGTTCGCGCAGGTCGAGTGGATACCCGTATTGCGCGCGGCGCCAAACTTTGAGCAGCGCGTCAGCACGACGTACACGCTCGGACCAATCAGCTTGCAGGATACGCGGAACCTCATTCAGTTCCGGTTGCGGCAGGCCGGCGCGGGCGAACACGCACCCGTGTTTGACGACAGCGCGGTGCGTGTCATTCACGCGTATGCCGACGGCAGCCCGCGCGTAACCGTGACGCTGGCCCGCAATGCGCTGCTGCTTGCGTATCAACTCCGGTCGCGGCAGATCGGGCAGGCCATCGTACTGCACACGATTCAGCGCACGACCATGCCAGACGATCAAAAACGCGCGCGGGCGGCCAATGTCACGATGCTGGTTGACGATTCGGGCCCTGTCTTTGACTTCACACCGCAATCGGATGCCGCGGCGGTTGCATCCGCAACGGGCCGGCGCCCCGATACGTCC
>Ga0163150_10009997_pt1 | contig 10357 bp, 9 predicted proteins | sample OliLakLV19P2IB_FD_148628 | JGI IMG/M metagenome (GOLD analysis project Ga0163150, IMG submission 148628) | Freshwater microbial mat bacterial communities from Lake Vanda, McMurdo Dry Valleys, Antarctica - Oligotrophic Lake LV.19.P2.IB | ecosystem: Environmental > Aquatic > Freshwater > Lake >...
GAGCCACTCCGTGAGCCCCAGGCGGTGATCGGCCTCGCGCAGCAACAAAAAGCCCGCGTCCGAAGTAATCCGCTCGTCGCTGGCCTGTACCTTGACGGCGCGGTTAAAACTCGGCTCAAATAGCCACGCTCGTGCTTCACCCATCGCGTGATCTCCTGGGGGTCCGTGGAATGCCACTCACACTCCATGAAACCCCGCGAATCACGCGATGTTTTTCACGCTTTTAAAACGGCAGGGTGAATAAGACGGGCTGACTGGTATGTCGGCCTGCAAAAGGTCGATCTGTCCAAGGTTCAGGTTGTCGGCGTCCGTATCGAGAAAACGGACCAACAGCTCTTCCGCGGGGTAAGCAGGCTGAGTAGCGCCCACAAGGAATGACACCGTGTAGGTCGCCCCAGAAACCAACGGCTGGTCGGTGATATGCTGCCCCAGTCGTCCATACGGACTAAGGGTAAGTCCCAGACCATCCGGAGAATAGTTGGTGTACTCCATGGCGCCTTCATAGGTTTCCCAGCCGTCTGGCAGAAAGCCCGTGAAAGCGCTAAAGTCACCATTGACGATGTCCGCCCGGGCGACTCCAGCCAGGCACATCAGTACGATCGCAAGCCCTGCACCGCGACCAAATCGGTTACTTCTCATAGCGGTCTACCTTTCATTGAATCTGAACGCCGACCGAACAATGGAAAATGCGTCTTGTTTGCACCAACTCCGGAAGCATTCTGATCGGCACCACTAACTACTTCCGCCTGCGCCAAGCGCAGAACAACAATCCGAGCAGGCCGAATCCAAGCATCGCGACCGTCGACGGCTCGGGCGCCTGGGTCACGTGGAGATTGTCGAGGCCGGTTACGCCATTGTAACTATTCGCATAGAGCCACCAGTTGTGTCCGTTGTTGACCGCCGCGGGGGTAAAGCTGAAAGAGAACGGAACCCACGCTGTCGTCAGACCCGTTGTATCGATGTCGAGCGATCCCAGAAGCTCGTTGCCGTTATCGAGGTCGAAGAAGCGGATCAAGAATTGTTCGGAGTGGAACTGAGGCTGTGGAGAGGCCAGGAGAAACGAGACGGTGTAAAGATTCCCCGCAACAAGGGGCTGGCCAACGGGTTGTTGCCCCAGTCGCCCAAACGGACTAAGCGTGAGTCCGCTGCCATCCGGAGATAACGCGGTGTACTCCATGGCGCCTTCGTAAGTCGTCCAACCGTCCGGCAGAACGCCCGTGAAAGAACTGAAATCACCGTTGATAACGTCCGCTCGAACGACTCCACCCAGGCAAGTTAGTGCGACCACAGCCATCAGCCATAAGGTCTTCATTTGGCGTCTCCAGTATTTGACCGCTAAGGGTCAGCAAGGTGTTGGCCCGACCATCGGGACAGGCCATCGATACATACATTCCGGCGAACCGCTCGCCAAGATGTCCAGCCGAGTGCATTTCTTTGCTCTCAGTCGCATTGCCCAGTCCGTCGCACACCAGACTCGCGTGCTACTCAATTCCTCGATCTCCCGGAGCAGTCAGGGTCTGCCCCTGGCTGACGCCCAACGTCAAAGAGATTTCCTCATTGCTACGAATTGGCCGTCGTCCTTCGCACATCTCTACCAGGAGCTGCACGGCCAGTTGAGCCTCCTCCGCCTCATCAATGGTGATCGCCGTCAGTCGGCGTACCACCGCCCCCTCGCGCCGAATGCCCCCGTAACTGACGATCGACAAGTCGCCAGGAACCTGCAGTCCCATACTGCTGGCGACCAGATAAATCACCTCGCCCAGCGAATCGAAGGTGGTGAATAGAGCCGTTGGAGGTTCGGGCACCGCAAGCATCTGCTGCAAATAAACTTTGAGCTCCTCCTCGAAGAGCCGATTGTCTTCATCGGACGAAAACGTCCGCAGCTTGCTATAGTGGATCAGTTCCGCGGGCAGATCGATGCCCGACTCATTGAGCGCTTGGCGGAACCCGCGTTCGGACTCAACGACACCAACTCCGGAAGGGCCAGAGAAGAATGCCGCGCGACGATGTCCGGCTTCGACAAGCATTTTCCCGGCGCGATACCCGAGTTCGTGCTCCGGCACCAGCGACACCGGCGCTTGCACGCCAGAGACTGAACGGTGCAGAAGAACCACAGGAATGCCGGCATCCTGCATTGCCTGCACCTGATACGCGGGAGTCGCCGTCGCGGAGCAGGGGTTGAGCGCGATTCCGGAAACTCGATTGTGAAGCAAGTGCAATAGATGATCGCCTTGCTGGGCGACGTCGTTATTGCTGTTGCAGATAACGGTTGGCCTCCCTGCATGCTTGGCCGCCTGCTCGAACGCCGACAGCAGGCTCGGGTAGTAGCCGGTCGACACCTCATTGACGATGACCGCAAAGGAGGGAGTGCGTGTCGCCACCGATTCGGCAGCCCTATCGACGACAAATGTGCCCTTGCCGTGAACGCGCTCGACCGCGCCTTCTCGCTCCAGCTCGCTCAAGGCTTGGCGAACTGTGTGACGCGAGATCCGCAGCATCTCGGCCAACTTCTTCTCGCTGGGCAGGGCATCGCCGGGACGTAAGCGGCCGACCGCGATTTCACCGAGCAACTGCGAGCGCAACCGCTCTTGCTTTTGCTGGGCTCGCTGAATCGGCTCGACGGAACCGAATCCTGCGACGACCGTGGCATCACTTTTTGACAAGGCCATGTCACTCCAGTTGGACTGAACCCGGGCAGCAAGAAGTACGCATGTGGTATGGTATAACATCCACAAGTGATTGCGATGAATATAGTCCGACTGTATATTTCCGTCAAGAGTTTATGGAAAGTTTTCTTTGGACTCTGGACAAATGCAAAGAATATCCGCTATATTGGCCCTGCTCGACTGGTCAACGAATCCTTCTCATGCGCGACTACCACACGGAATACGGGATCGATATGATATCTTAAGAGGTTGCAAGTGGTTCGTTTCTAGCTGACATTAGTCACCGGTCGCTGGCCGATTTTTTTCCCAAAAGCAAACGACGAAACCGTTTGCGCGCCGTTGCGGCAGCACCTCGGACACATCCAATCGCCGCCGGAGGACCTATGCGATCGAGCACAATTAAGGCCAAGCTGAATCGGAACGAGCCGTCTGTGTGCGTGACCCTGCATCTGACAGACCCCTGTGTGTTTGAGTTGACCAGTCTGCTGGGATTCGACGCGATATTGATGGACCTCGAGCATCACGGATATAGCGTCGAAACGGCGGGCCAGTTGATGCGTGCCGCCCGCGTTGGCTCGACTGACATTATCGCGCGGCCCGCCAAAGGCGAGTTCATGCGGATGGCGCGGCTGCTGGAACTTGGCGCGCAGGCCATTTTGTATCCACGCTGCGACGGTCCCGCGGAAGCGGCCGAGGTGGTGCGCTGGTCCAAATTTGCGCCTCAGGGAACGCGCGGATTCGATGGCAGCAGCGCCGATTGCGCCTACACGTTGACGCCGATTCCTGAGTATATCGCGCACGCCAATCGCGAGACGCTGATCATCGTTCAGATCGAAGACGAGCAGGCGCTCGGCCAGGCCGAAGCAATCGCCGCGACTCCCGGCGTGGACATGATTATGCTTGGAGCGGCGGACTATTCGATCTTGAGCGGATTCGCGGGAGACTTTAACCATCCGAACCTATCGCAGGCTTTGGAGAAAGTCGCGAGGGCCGCTCGCAATACCGGCAAGCATTGGGTGCGGTCCGTCGGCACGTGCGAGCAGGCCGAGCAAGCGCTGGAAATGGGTTGTCGCGTCCTATTGCACGGCGCCGACATCGTGATGGTCAAAAATGGCCTATTGCAAGTGCAGCAGCAGTTCAAGCCGCTCGGCTTCCGTTTCGACAATCGCTTGACGAACGCCGGCTAGCGGTCGCTCGACGCATTGAATCGCATGATTCGCGAATGCAGCTCTCTGTCAACGACGACGTTCATTCATTCTTCGTGCGAGTATCCGAAGCCATGAGTCACCCGCGGTTTATTGATGCCCACACTGGGCAGCTTCCGCCGGCATTTGCCAAGGTGGCTCGACGCGCCCTGGACGAATTGCAGCGCTCGCTTCTCGAGCAATCCGGTTCAATCAAACTTCACGCCGCGGAGTCGTTGCTGGCACTTGGACTTGGTAAAGGTGTCTTGGCGTGCTTTGACGATGAATTGCGGCGCCACGGTACGACGCCGGTTCATCGCATTTGTATCTGGCGCGTGCTTGCCCGAGCTGAGCCAACCGAAGCGAATCGATCGCGGTACGTCGAAAAGATCCGCGATGCCTTCTTAGACCCTGACAGCCCAGATCCGGCCTGCGCCGTCGAATCGCTTTCCAAGCTGCGATACCGCATCGATGCGGCGCACCGGCCACGTTTCGAGCAGGCCATGGAAAGGTTGCCCAGTATCGCCGTTCCTCATGCCCGCTGGCTATTGGCAGTGTCAGGCGACGGGCGTGATCTGGAGAAGTTGGCCAAGTTGCTCGATAGCCTGGAGCCGCTAGTTCGCGGCATCGCGGCCTACGCGTTGCGACATCTATACGAAGGGCTGCCGTCGGCAGTCGTCGAACGGATCGCCGCCGCCGCCGCGGCCGAACCTGCGTCGGAGGGCCGAAAGTACCTGGTGAGCGCGGCGTACGTCACGGCGCCCGATGCATCGCATGCCGCCCCCTTCAAAGCCTCGTTGTTCGACTACCTTCGCAAGGGAGACAACGACGAGAAGTATGAAGCCGCCTCGGCGCTCGCGATTCGTGGGGACTCGCTCGACTTGGGCATGTTGGTCGAGTTATGCAGCACCGCCGATGCCGCTGATGTACGCGTCGCTGCCGCGACCGCGGTACTGCAAATCCTACGAAGGGCGGCGCGACCACTGCCAGCGGCAAGTCCTCACATGTTGCACGACCCTGAGCGTACGCAGTGGGCAGACCCCGGCCGAACGAGTCGACGCGAAGCGTGATTGGGGAAAGTCGCTATGCGTGAAGATCAACAGTTTTCCGGAGAAGCACTGATGAGCATGGGACGTGTGGAGCAGCGCCGAACGCCATTATGTTCCCCATTATGTTTAACCGTCAGCCTCATCGCGAGTATCGTGATCGCTCCCCAGGCGAACGCTGGCGAGCCGACGGCAGGCCAGTCCATACGCCTTTTCAACGGACAAAACCTTGACGGCTGGTACGTTTATACGGTCGAGACGAAGAACGATAATCCTGGCGTGTTTCAAGTTATCGACGGCATGATCCACGTCGTCGGCGGCAAAGAGGACGTTGGTTACTTTGGGGGCCTGATTACAACGCAACCTTATGAAAACTATCGCCTACGGCTGGAGTACAAATGGGGCGAGAAGACCTACGGCATCCGCAAGGGCAAGGCGCGCGATTCGGGCGTGTTGCTCCATTGCGTTGGGCCCGACGGGCCCTCGCCGTGGCCAATGTCCTATGAATATCAGGTTGAAGAGGGAGCCACAGGCGACCTGTGGATGGTGAACCTGAACGAACCTGGCGGCGCGACCAAGAAGATGTCGCTTACGTGCATCACGGAATCGGAATTGCGGAACGACCAGCGATACTTCAAGACCGGTGGGACGCCGTTTACATTCAAGGATACAGGGCATCAAAACTGGTCGGGCCGAGATCCCGGCTGGAAAGACGAAATTGGCTTTCGCGGTCGCGACGACCTCGAAAGTCCGCACGGCGAATGGACGAAGTGCGAAATTGTTGCTCGCGGGAACGCGCTCGAGTATTACGTCAACGGAAAACTGGCAAATCGTTTGACCGATCTGAGCGTTCGCAAAGGCAAGATTCTCTTGCAGACCGAAGGGGCCGAGGTGTGGTATCGGAATATCGAGCTAGAGCGCCTGATTAAACCCTAGGGCTGAGCACGGTCTCGGTGATGCCGGCTGGCTTGGACAAGCAGATTTCGGTTCAAGAATTGGCCGACCTGGTGGCGTTCCTCAAGAACGCAAAAGGGAAGTAGACGCCGCGAGTATTGCCAGTAAGTTGCTTAGAGAGCACGGCGAGCGTCGTGGAATCGTTTACATTCCATACGGACGAACGCCGACCACAAGTGACGCGTGAAGACGCGACCGCTATGAAGTGTGTCTCCCGAGCCGGCGTCCGAGTCGGCAGTTGACCGACCAGTCGTTGATGAGGACGTCTTGGAATGACGAACACCGCGAACGTTGTCCCAGGTGGCCGCGCAACTCCAGTCAACTGGTTTCTTCGCGCCACGGACGCCCGTGGCTTCCGTTACTTACCAGCCGATCGAGAGCTGTTCGCGACGCTGCTGCGAGATTTCGTACCGCCGAATGCCTTCGACGCACATGCACATCTGTATGACCTTCGACACCTTATGCCCGAGGCTCAGCAGCAGGATTTCTCCGGTCCTCCGCAAGTCGATCACAACGTTTTGCTCGCCTCCATGCGGCAATGGATGGGAGACCGCGTCGTGGCCGACGGGCTCTATTTTCCCTTTCCGACACGTCATCTCGATTGCCGGGCGGCCAACGAGTTTTTAGGCGAGGCATTGCAAGGACTTCCTGGCTGTTTCGGGCTGATGATGATCCGTCCGGAGGACGAACCGGACGCGGTTGCCGAGCAGCTCAAGCGGCATCGCTTCGCGGGCTTCAAGGTGTACCACGTCTTCGCTGCGCGGCAGGACACGCCCTTTGCCGAGCAGGGGGAATTCCTCCCCGAATGGGCCTGGGAACTTGCCGATCGGCAGTCCCTCGTCATCATGATGCACATGGTTTTGCCGAAGGCGCTCGCCGATCCGCGCAACCAAACATATATCCGCGAACACTGCCGGAAGTATCGCGGCGCGAGATTGGTGCTGGCCCATGCGGCGCGAGGATTCAACGCCCGGCACACGGTCGCCGGTCTCGACGCGATTCGCGGTCTCGATAACGTCTTCTTCGACACGTCGGCCATTTGCGAGCCCACGGCTTTCGAAGCGATTCTGCGCACTTACGGGCCATCGCGACTAATGTACGCCAGCGACTTTCCCGTTTCGGAACTGCGTGGACGCAGTCTGTCGGTTGGCGACGGCTTTTTTTGGCTCTACGAGCATAATGCGGAATGGGAGAGTTGGTTGCATGGCCAGCCGCAATTGATCGGCATCGAATCGCTGCTCGCCTTGCAGCAAGCCCGTCGGACGCAGGGACTCGTAGACCGCGACGTCGAAAGGATCTTCAGCGACAATGCTCGACAGCTCCTTGGTTTGAGGAAGCCTACGGGCGAAAGTGTTCAGGAACTTTACCGCCAGGCGAAGACTCTGATCCCCGGCGGGACGCAACTCCTTTCGAAGCGGCCCGAGATGTTTGCGCCCGAGCAATGGCCGGCGTACTACGAACAGGCCATCGGCTGCGAGGTCGTCGATACGGACGGTCGGCGTTTTATCGACATGTCGCATTGCGGCATCCTGTCGTGCATCCTGGGCTTTGCCGATCCCGAGGTGAATGCGGCCGTGATCCGACGCGTGCATTTGGGAAGCATGGCGACGCAGCAAACGGCCGACGAAGTTGAGCTGGCGCGACTGCTGATTGAGATCCATCCCTGGGCCCAGCAGGCCCGATTCACGCGCGGGGGCGGCGAGGCGATGGCCGTGGCAGTGCGAATTGCGAGGGCCGCCACGGGCCGCACCAAGGTCGCCATCTGCGGATATCATGGCTGGCACGACTGGTATCTGGCCGCCAACCTTGCCTCCGCCACTTCCCCTGATTCGGCAACCGCTCAGCCACCGTCCAGCGACGTTCGTCCGCTCGACGGCCATCTGCTTCCCGGTCTTCTGCCCGCCGGCGTTCCCCGCGAACTATCCGGAACCGTGGCCACGTTTCAGTACAATCGACTCGATGAACTGGACGAGGCCATGCGGCGGTGCCGCGATGATCTCGCCGCCATTGTGATGGAACCGACGCGCGGTAGCGACCCGGACCCAGGATTCCTGGAAGGCGTTCGCGAGCGCGCGGATCATCACGGCGTTCCGCTTATCTTCGACGAGATCACCGCTGGCTGGCGGCTGTGCCTGGGCGGTGCACACCGGCTTTTTGACGTCACTCCCGACATCGCGGTCTTTGCCAAGGCGATGAGCAACGGCTTTGCAATGGGAGCCGTGATTGGCCGCGCCTCGGTCATGCAGGCGGCCCAGAACGCGTTTATTTCGAGCACGTATTGGACCGAAGGCATCGGGCCCGCGGCGGGCGTCGCCGCCGTCAAAAAGATGATGCGCATCAATGTCCCGGACCATCTGGCGCGACTCGGGACCGTGGTCATCGAGGGCTGGCGAAGGCTGGGTGCAAAGCACGGTCTTCCACTGACAATCTCCGGCCGGCCGAGCTCGTGCAGTCTCAATTTCGCGCACCCGCAGAACGCCGCACTCCTGACCTTGCTCACGACGCTCATGCTGCGCGAGGGCTTTTTAGCAAGCAGCACATGTTCGCTAACCTTGGCGCACGAGTTGCACCACGTCGAACGGTATCTCGAGGCGCTCGATCGGGTCTTTGCCAAACTGGCTGCCGCCATCGCCGCTGGCGACGTCACGACGCGACTCGCCGGCCCCGTAAAGCACGCTGCCTTCACGCGATTGTCGAACTGAGATATCTCGAATCAACTTGCGATCTGTCCGCACTCCACCCGCCGCACGGCACTATAGAGAAGAAGACCTCATGATCACACGGGGATTGTTGGAAGAGCTGCGGGACTTTGATACGGCGCTACTCGCCAACACAATTGGTTACATCGATGCTGATCCGGGGGACTTTTACTTAAGTGGCGCGATCCAATCGGTGACGCCAACGCTGGGACCGACGGTCGGAATCGCCTTCACTTGCCAGCTCGATAGCAGCACGCCCGGCAATATCGCGGCCGCGGACCTATTTTGGGAACAGTTGGAAGAGATCAACAAGCAAGCTCTGCCCGCCGTGTGGGTCGTCAAGGTGGTCGGTTCGCGGCCGGATCACGAATGTGTCCTCGGCGACGGCATGGCAAAGACCTTGTTTTCGGTCGGGTGCCAGGGGTTGGTGAGCGACGGTCGCGTGCGTGACGTGGCCGGACTCCTGTCAACTCCTTTCGCGGCTTATTGCCAGGGCACCGCAATCCATCATACGCCGCTTCGATTCTGTGAGATCAATCGCGCCATCGAAGTCGGAGGGGTGACGATCCATCCAGGCGACGTCATTCATGCCAACGAAGGAGGTGTGATCCGCATTTCCCCGAAATGTATCGCCGCGTTGCCGGAAAGTGCCGTGCGGATGCGGGCCTTCGAGCACGAAGCCCATATGACGCTACGTCGTACCGATCTCAGCTTGGAACATAAGCGGCTACGCATCCAAGAACTGATTGCCAAATACGACTTTGTCGATTGTGTTTCGTCGCGGAGCGCTAGCGAGCGCCGATAGGCACGGCGGCCGTGAGGCCAAAGTATTCAGCCGACGTCAAAATTCTTTGGCAATCTGATTTTGAGGGGGCCGCAGCGCGCTGAAATCGGGCCGACGGTGAGAGGCCGTCGTCTCAAATCCGTTGTCACATCGCCGAGTTTCTGGTGTCCTGTCCAATAAGTACGTTTGGCGTTTTTCGAGATCGCCGGAGTACCAAATCGTTCAGATTGCAGAACCGCGACGAGTCGTTTCGCGTGTGCGACGCTAGCAACGGGTTTGGCCAACAGACGTTGTCGCGCCCTTTTGCATCCTTCGCGCAACGTCTTCCCGCACGACCGGGAAGGTCGCAGCAAGCAGTGCAACCAACCATGTCCACGTCAGGCCGCACGACGCTCGAAGTTTTTCAGCAGCCCGCCCAACCGCTGGTGACAGAAGATTTGCGTCAGCTCCGGAACGTTGTCATCGGACGGTGGCTGGGCCGGCAGAATCAGCCTGTTCTCCAAGCCCTGATGCGGGCGATGGGCATGATAGAAAGGCAAATATTGAGACACAAGATAATCCAAATGCTTGGTGACGTGCTTGGGTATTTCTGGACAGTCCAACTCCTTATTCTTCAAGGAAAAGGAAGGACGATCCGATGGCCCGGTCGAAAGTCAAAGGCAAGGCGCCGGCACGGCGCAGTTATTCGCAGGAGTTCAAGCAGGAAGCCGTGCAGAGGGTTCTCGATGGACATTCGGCGATCTCCGTGGCCGAGCGTCTCGGAATTGTTCCCAACGCGCTCTATCGCTGGAAGCAGGCCGCCATGCACCGCGCCGGTCCGGCGGCCCGCACGCTCGACGAGCGCGTCGCCCAGCTCGAAGGCGAATTGCGGCGCGTCGAGCGCGAACGTGACATCCTAAAAAAAGCGTTGGCCATCTTAAGTCAGCACGCCTAGCCGATACGTATGCCCTCGTCGAACAACTCACTCTCCCAGGAACTTTTGCTCTGACCGCCGTCTGCCAGACCCTCGAAGTCAGCCGCGCGG
>Ga0163150_10009998_pt1 | contig 10357 bp, 8 predicted proteins | sample OliLakLV19P2IB_FD_148628 | JGI IMG/M metagenome (GOLD analysis project Ga0163150, IMG submission 148628) | Freshwater microbial mat bacterial communities from Lake Vanda, McMurdo Dry Valleys, Antarctica - Oligotrophic Lake LV.19.P2.IB | ecosystem: Environmental > Aquatic > Freshwater > Lake >...
AACGCGGACTGACCTCTACCGCATTCAGGCGGAAAAGAAGTAGGGATCGCCGGCGAGCTTGCCAGCGGTGAACTGCAATTGCAGCAATTCACCTCTCCCTCTGGGAGAGGTCGACGCCCCAGCGGCGGGTGAGGGCTTTCTTGAAGCACTCCATGCGCCACGCGTTTGAAAAAATAAATGCTGATGCGTACTCGCACGACGGGACCGATCAATTATTTGTCAGACGGAACGCGACGAATACACCGCTGATACCCGGCGTAGACAATTGCTCTTTCACGGAGTGAAAGGCAACAGATTACGTCCCCGCCGTGACCGTTTCTGTCTCGCTTGTCGAATGCGAAAACGGCGAATGGAACGGGCTGCCTACCGATGAGGAATCTCCAAAGCTGATGCCCAGCGCTCTGGCGGCCTGCACGGCCGCACTCTTGGGGTCCACCGTCGAGAGCCGATTGACCGCTTCGCTGATCGGCACGCTATGAATATTCGGCGGCTGATAACAGATCATCTCGCCAAACTTCTTATGGTGTACCAGTCGCACGGCATGCGCACCAAATTGTGTTGCGAGAACGCGATCGAACGTCGTTGGTGCACCACCGCGTTGCAGGTGACCGAGCACCACGCAACGCACTTCGCGGTGCAACCGGTGCTGGATTTGGGAGGCAACAACCTGACCGATGCCACCCAGCTTCATCTGCTGCTTCAATGCACCACGGTCTTCACCGACATGACCACCGTCCGGCAGGCGTGCACCTTCGGCAACGACTACCAGTGTGAAACGCTTGCCATCCTGATCGCGCTCCAGGATTTTGTGGCAAAGGTTCTCAAACGTCCAATCGATCTCAGGGATCAAAATGGCATGGGCACCACCGGCAATACCCGAATGCAGCGCAATCCAACCGGCGTGGCGTCCCATCACCTCCAGCACCATTGTTCGCTCGTGACTGGCGGCCGTCGTGTGCAGCCGGTCCAAGGCATCGGTCGCACAGGCCACTGCACTGTCAAATCCAAACGTAAACGCAGTGGCCGATAGATCGTTGTCGATTGTTTTTGGCACGCCAACGACAGGGATGCCGTATTCATGAAACTGTTGTGCGATTGCGAGTGAGCCATCACCACCGACGCAGATCAGCCCATCCAGTTCGAGTTGCTCGCAAGTCTTGCGCGAGGCTTCCAGCAGAGACTTGTCGATCTCCACCCGGTCGTTCTCTCCGGCGACGGCGACAAAGCGACCCTTATTGGTCGAGCCGAGAATCGTACCACCGCGAACAAGAATGCCCGAGGTGTTCTTATTGTTGAGCGGCAGGTAACTGACCGGGTCAACCAGCCCCTCGTACCCTTTCAGAAATCCGACGCAGTCGTAGCCCAGTTGGCTGCCCGCTTTGACTACGCCGCGGATGACGGCATTCAGGCCCGGACAATCCCCACCGCTGGTCAGGATACCGATTCGCTTCATGAGAATACTCTGGTTTGGCGTGAGAATGTGGGTTTAAACAAACAAGGGCCGCCGCCATTCGGCCGGTGAAAACCGTTGCAAACGACGGTACACACCGTCACTAAACATACCGAAGTCCGTGGCAAAAGCAACGTTTTTCGCCACGATTGCCTAGAAAGCATAGGGCGCAATCAGCAAATACCGTCCCGCGACAGTTGTAGCATTAGCACTTACGATTCACGCTCGGTTTGCTGATGCTTGCAACGCCGCCTGGGCTTGGGAGAACCGTTGCGTCGTGGATGCCATGTACCCAGACAAGTTTTTCCGCAGAGTGTCCTGCAATGTCTGGGCTATCCTGGCACGATTGATCGCTGGAGTCGTCACAATCGGTGCCTCGCGTAAATGTGGATCGCGCCGTATTCTTGCAAGGGACTGCGAGCAGCCGAGTTGCATTCCCAAAGATTCACCATTCAACCTTCAACTTTTGGAGTGGAAGAAGTATGTTATCAGCCCGACTTATATTCATCGTCGTCGTTGGTTTTTTTGCGATCGGCCAGTTTTCGAAGGCTCAGGACGCCACAGCCACCGCCAAGAAACCAGCGGTAGCAAAGTCCGTCAAGATGAACAAGGCTGCCAAGCCGGCACCACGTGGTGCAGACTGGGTCAAACGTCACGAAAGCTTTAACGAGATCATCAAAAAGGGAGATGTTGACCTGCTTTTCATCGGCGACTCCATCACCGACGCATGGGACGACACCGGCAAGGCAACTTGGGAGAAACATTTTGCTCCATTGAAGGCGGTCAATCTGGGGATCAGCGGGGACCGAACCGAGCATGTTCTGTGGCGGTTGCAGAACGGCAATGTTGAAGGGATCAAGCCAAAGCTGGCCGTGCTGATGATCGGTACGAATAACTCGAATGGCAATGATTACACTGCCGAGGAGATCGGCGGTGGCATCAAGGCGATCGTTACCGAACTGCGCAAGCGACTTCCCGAGACGAAGGTTCTCGTGCTAGGCATTTTTCCTAGGAACGAAAAACCGAATGCACAACGTGCCAAAAACGCCAAGGCCAGCGAGATTGCCGCAACCACGGCCGACGATCAAAACGTGTTCTATCTGGATATTGGCCAGAAGTTTCTTGAGCCGGACGGCACCCTGTCCAAAGAAATCATGCCCGACCTGCTCCACCTCAGCCCACAAGGTTACGAAATCTGGGCCGCCGCCATTGAGCCAAAGGTTAAGGAGCTGATGGGGAAGGAGTAGGGGGATGCTTCGAAACACCACCCGTCGAACTTAGGATTGGGACGATGGATCAGGAGACATAAACCACCCGAGGGTGCGAGAGATTGCGCCTTCGGGTGGTTCTTTTTTGCGAAAGCCTGCGAGAATGATTCCCCTGCAAACTTCGCCTTTTCCGCAGTTCCCAATCCTCGATTCCCGAAAAAAAGGCCGTACATTGGCATTTTAACGCCATTTTGCGCAGATTCCTTGCGGATTGACAACGAAAAGCGGTATAGTTGAAGTGAAAGGGTCACCGCAATGCTCATTGAATTTCGCGTTGAGAACTACCGTTCGCTCAAAGGGGAGCAGATTCTGACGATGGAAGCGGGGCGTGCCGGCGATGAGGCCGATAATCGTCCGCGTACTGTCGTTGGTTACGATACTCCGCTGCTGCCCGTTGCTGCCCTCTATGGTGCCAATGCCAGCGGAAAATCAAACGTTCTTTCGGCGCTTGCATATATGCGGAGTGCAGTTCTCCATTCCCATCGGCTATGGGAGCCTGATGGCGGTGTTCCGCGCGATCCGTTCGCGTGGGGAGATTCGCAAACAGAACCTTCTCGGTTTGAAGTCACAATTATTTTGGAAGGAGTGCGCTATCAATACGGGTTTGCAGCTACAGACGCTGAGTTTTCGGAAGAGTGGCTGTTCGCCTGGCCTAAAGGAAAGAAGCAGATCTGGTTTGAACGGGACGATCAGGTTTTTAAGTTTGGTGAGCATTTGCGTGGTGAGAATAAGCAGATCGAGGAGTTTACTCGCCCGAATGCACTGTATCTTTCGTCGGCGGTCCAGCTCAGACATGGGCAACTAAGTCCGATTTACCATTGGTTTCAGTCTATTCAACCCTTGATTGTGCCGCCGGAAATCTCGCCTGCTCCCGGCCTGGTTTCCAGAATTTGGAAGCTTGCACGATTGCTCAAACGAGAAGACTCGCGGCAAGGCACTCTTTTTAACGAACTTAGTTCATCCTCGCTGATGGATCGTTTTCGAACATTGCTCACAAGCGCCGACATCGGAATCGTTGATATTCGAGCGAAATACCAGAAAGCAGCGGGCACAGTAGAGACAACTGATCCGGTTCAATTTGAGTTAAAGCATCAAACTGAATTCAAGAATTCGTGGCTGCCACTAGAACAGGAATCACGTGGTACTCAAACTTGGTTCTACATGGCACTACCGATTCTGGAAGCAATTGACGCGGGTGCACTGGTATTGATTGACGAGCTGGAAAGCAGTCTGCACCCAGTTTTAGTTCAAGAGTTAGTTCGCCAATTCAATGATCCAACCGTAAATTCAAATAACGCGCAGTTGATTTTTACAACGCACGACACCAATCTACTTGGAACAACAGTTGGCCAACCGATCTTGCGACGCGACCAAATTTGGCTTACTGAGAAGGATATTTCGGGCGCAACCTCCCTGTACCCATTAACAGACTATCACCCACGCAAATCTGAAAACTTGGAGCGCGGATATTTGCAAGGAAGGTTCGGTGGGGTTCCAATACTTGGAGAATTCTCAATAACGGGAGAATGAGAATGGGCAGGGGATGGCGAAATCGAGATTCTCAAAGAGGCCGGCGCAGTGGATTTTCAACGACTCCTAAACGACGGATCCTTGTCGTTTGCGAAGGTAAACAGACCGAGCCTGGCTATCTGAAAGGATTTCACCAGAAACATCGCAGCAACGTGCTTGTGGTCGAGGTGGTTTCTGCGTCCGGCAACCCGATGACGATGGTTGAAGAAGCTATTCGACTTCGAGATGCTGCAATCCAACGCGCAAATCGAGAGGGAGATCCGTTTCTAGCATATGAAGCAACATGGTGCGTATTTGACTGCGACCAACACGCAAGAATCCCAGAAGCCATTCAAAAAGCAAACGGAAACAGCATCCGATTAGCCATTTCTAACCCCTGCTTCGAGCTTTGGTTGTTGCTCCACTTTCGCGATAATCCTGGCCAGCAACTGGGCAATAGAATGTGTGAGCTGCTGCGAGAACACGTTCCTAAATACTCGAAGCGGGTTCGTTATTCCGTCTATGCTCACGGATATGAGCAGGCCGTCAAGCGTGCTCAAAAAATTGACCAAGACGCAACCGATGCAAATGAAGAAGGTCGCAATCCATCCACAACCGTTTATCTGCTGACCGAAGAGATACGAGCCGGCTGAAAGCTAATTTCGGAAAGTTGTGTAAACACGGTGCGCGCGGCTACTCCGTCCCCGCCAAACTCCCCTGCACCATCTCCAGCGCACGCATGTTCGCCAGGCCATTTTCAGCCGGGCTGGGCAGCTTGCCGGTTTGGATTGCGGTGCAGAACGCGTTGACCTGCTCGGCATATTGATCCGCATGCTGCACGAAAATGGTTTCAGATCCCGTCGAGGTCGTGAGAATCAATCCGTCACCTTCTTGCGGCAGAACCCCGTTGCGCAGTTCAATCGAACCACCGGTGCCGACAATTTCAATCCTATTCCGGTCAGGGCACTCAAAGCTGCAATCGATCAGCGCCTGCACGTTATTTGGAAATCGAATTTGAATGCCACTGGTCATGTCGACGCCGCTTTTGCTAAACACCGTCCAGCCACGCGACTCGATCGGTTCCATCCCGCTGAAGAGCCGTGCCGCGTTGATGCCATAACAGCCCAGATCAAACAGTGCCCCACCGCCACGCTTGGGATCGGCACGCCAGTCGCTCGGGTTCAACTGAAACGAAAAATCCATCTTCACCAGCCGTAGCTCGCCAATCCGTCCGGCGGCAAGCAGTTCGCGCGCCTTGGTCACGCGCGGGTGATGCCGCCACATAAAGGCCTCCATCAACTGCACACCAAAATTGCTGGCGACTTCGACCATCCGCTGAGCCTCTTCCTCATTCAGAGCGAGAGGCTTTTCGCACAGGATATGCTTGCCGGCTTTGGCGGCTGCGTCGACATACGGCAGATGCATCTCATTAGGGAGGGGAATATAGACGGCATCCACAGTCGGATCGGCCAGCAGCTCTTCGTAGGAACCGTGTGCCCGCGGAATGCTGAATTCGGCGGCCCATTGCTGCGCCGTCGATCGGTCCCGACTGGCGATGGCAGTCAGTTTGGCCTTCTGAGAGTTTTGAATACCGGGGATCAAGCCACGGCGGCTAATCCGGGCACAGCCGAGAATTCCGAATCGAATCATAGGATCACAATTTCGTGGATTAGTGTTCAGGGAGATTCTACGGTAGGCGTGGCGAAGGTTAGTTTCGCAAACGCCAATCGGCCGGTACGATATGAGTATGCCAGAACCGATCGCCTATTTAAACGGTCAATTCCTCCCCGCCGCACAAGCAGCTATACCGCTGTACGATGTGGGCTTTGTCCAAGGGGTCACTGTCACCGAACAACTTCGCACCTTCGACGGAAAAATATTCGCCTTTGAGCGGCATTGGCAGCGCCTGAGCCACTCGCTGGAAATCGTCGGAATCGACCCCGGCAAGACCGAGTCGGAATTACTCTCCATCGCGCAACAGGTCGTCGACCACAACCGAAAGTTAGTCGATGCTCAGGACGACCTCGGCGTTTCGATCTTTCTCACCCCCGGTCCCTACGAGACACTGGCCGATGGTGCCCCGGCCGGCGTGACACTGGGCGTGCATACTTATCGCTTGCCTTTTGATCGCTGGGCTAAGGCATATCAGCACGGCGTGCGGCTGGTCACCACCGAAGTGCAGCAAGTTCCGACAGAATGCTGGCCTGCGGAACTGAAGTGCCGCAGCCGCATGCACTACTATCTGGCCGATCGCCGCGCGGCAGAAATCGAGCCGGGCGCACGCGCACTCCTCCTCGACGCCGCCGCGCACGTGACCGAGACCTCCACCGCGAACTTGCTAGTCTGGAACGAAGCAACCGGATTTGTGACTCCTCCACGTTCGCGCGTCCTGCCGGGAATTACCTTGCAGGTAACTAAAGAGCTGTCGGAAAAACTTGACCAGCCCGTGACAGAACGCGACCTGACCGTCGCCGATCTGCACAATGCCGACGAAATGATTCTGTGCAGCACGCCGAGCTGTATCTTGCCAGTGTCAAGCCTGAATAAAAAGCCAATCGGCGGTAGCACACATCACATTCCGGGTCAGATGTATCAGCGGTTGCTCTCAGCATGGAATGAATTGGTTGGTCTCGATATTGCAAAACAGGCAGTGAATTTTTCAAAGCGGTAGCAACAATTTTACACCGACCCGACGCGCCAGCGAGGACAATGCACCAAATTGCGCTGCGCCTCGCTGGCGCTTCGGATTAATATGAAGTGCTAGAACTCAAGAGGCAAATGCGTCTCAACAAACGATAATGCCAATCTGGTCAAACCCAATCTGATCAAACACTGGGGAGTGAAACGTGATCGTAGGTGTACCCAAGGAAGTCAAACGTGACGAATACCGCGTCGCCATGCTACCGGTCGGTGTCGAAGAACTGGTCAGGGCCGGGCACTCGGTGCTAGTGGAACGTAATGCTGGCATCGGTTCTGGCCTGCCCGATGCGCTTTATGAACAAGCGGGTGCCACGTTGGTCGATACGGCAGCAGAAGTCTTTGCCACTGCGGAACTCATTGTCAAAGTCAAAGAGCCACAACCGGCCGAGCTAGCGCTCATTCGCCCCGGCCAGATCCTGTTCACCTATTTCCATTTGGCAGCCGATCGCGGGCTGACCGAAAAACTCCTTGCCAGCGGTGTCACGGCCGTGGCCTATGAAACGCTCAGCGACGACCAAGGCCGTCTGCCGCTGCTTACACCAATGAGCGAAGTGGCTGGCCGAATGAGCATTCAAGAGGGTGCCAAGTACTTGGAACGCCCGCAAATGGGTCGCGGTATCTTGCTCGGCGGTGTGCCGGGCGTAGCTCCGGCCAATATCACAGTTCTCGGGGGAGGTGTCGTCGGTGCCAATGCCGCCAAGGTCGCCGCCGGGTTCGGTGCCAACATCGGCCTGTTGGATATTAACATGGATCGGCTGCGCTACCTGGATGATATTATGCCGGCAAACGTCGATGTTCTGTTCAGCGATCGGCACACCGTGCGCGAGCAACTCTCCCGTGCCGATCTGGTCATCGGTGCGGTGCTGATTCCTGGTGCCAAGGCACCACGGCTGATCGAACGTGCCGATCTGGCGCTAATGAAGCCAGGCAGTGTGATCATCGACGTGGCGATCGATCAAGGGGGCTGTGTGGAAACAAGCCGCCCGACGACGCACAGCGAGCCAACCTACATTGTCGACGAAGTGCTGCACTACTGCGTGACGAACATGCCCGGCGCTGTTGGTCGAACCAGCACCTATGCACTTTGTAACGTCACGCTCCCCTGGGTTCTGCGAATTGCCAAGCTGGGAATCGCCGCCGCCGCGAAACAACTTCCGCCGGTAGCCCGCGCTATCAACCTGATCGATGGCGAAGTCACCAACCGTGCCGTGGCAGAGACTTTTGGTCTGCCGTACAGCGAACGCCTGGTCTCACCAGCGCGCTAGAGATGCTCCAGAGCACCATACGTCTCTGGCCGCCGGTCGCGAAAGAACTGCCAGGTGTTGCGGACTTCGCGGACCATCTTGAGATCTAAATCCGCAATGACAATGTCGTCGGTCGAACGCGCCCCTTGGGCAATCGTCTGACCGCGCGGGTCGCAAAAGTAGCTGTGCCCATAGAACTCGCCGATGTGCCACGGCTCTTCGTACCCAGGGCGATTGATCGCCCCGACATAGTACCCATTGGCGACCGCGTGTGCCGGTTGCTCCAGCTTCCATAGGTACTCGGAAAGTCCGGCGACGGTGGCCGACGGGTTGAAGACAATCTCGGCTCCATTCAGACCGAGGCAACGTGCCCCTTCGGGAAAGTGGCGGTCGTAGCAAAGGTAGACACCAATCTTGCCTACCGCCGTCTCAAACACGGGGTAACCAAGGTTGCCAGGCCGGAAATAAAATTTTTCCCAGAAACCAGGATGGACATGCGGCAGATGCATCTTGCGATACTTGCCCAGGTACGTGCCGTTGTTGTTGATGACGGCGGCAGTATTGTAATAGACGCCGGTGATTTCTTCTTCCATGACCGGGACGATCAAAACAATGTTCAGTCGCGCTGCCAGCTCGATCATTAGTTTCACCGTTGGGCCGTCCGGCACACGTTCGGCCAGGTCGTACCAGCGGGTTTCCTGCACAGCGGGAAAATATGGCCCGTAGAACAGTTCCTGCAGGCAGACCACCTGCGCACCGCGCACCGCCGCTTGCTCGATCATGGCGACATGCTTATCGATCATCGCCTGCTTAATCTTTGGCAGCGCGGAAGTCGTTGGTTCACACAGCGAGGCCTGAATGAGGCCGCCACGGACGATGCTTGGCATGATGGACAAAAAGCTAAATGGCGAAGACGCAAGCGGATAGTACTGCTGAATTATAGCGTACTTTCCGACAAGAATCGCAAATCATCTTTTACCGCGGAGGCCGCGGGATTTTGAGTCAAACACTATCCTGTTCATCCTGTCTATCCTTGTTCGTTTTTTTGAAACACGGATGAACAGGATTCACAGGATACGGATTGCAATACGTCCTTTGCACCTCTGCGTCTTTGCGTGAAACCATTAAGCGCCTGAGTGAACAGACTATTCCGCGGCCAAATAGCGAATGCAGACCGGTGCAGGGACCTGCACAATTTGATCCGTCTCGGTCAGTAGACCCGTCTTTGGATCGACCTTGAACAGCACCACCGTGTCGCTCGTTTGGTTCGCGGCCAGCAAGTACTCTCCGCTTGGGTGGATCGTAAAGTTGCGTGGCGTCTGGCCGCCGGTCTTCTGATGACCGATCGGTGTCAGCTTGCCGGTTGCTGTGTCGACCGAAAAAATCGCCAGACTATCATCACCGCGATTGGACACATACACAAACCGGCCATTCGGATGCACCTGTACCTCGGCGGTGGAGTTCCCCACCTTGGACCCAACCGGCAGGGTTGACTGCGTATCGAGTGGCGTCAGCGTTCCCTTCTCCGCATCAAAGGCGTACGAAGTCACCGACGAATCCAACTCGTTGTTGACGAAGGCCAGTTTGTTACTGGGATGGACGGTTAAATGTCGCGGGCCGGCACCGGCGTGCGACTTCACCGACGGCGGATCGTTCGCCACCATCGTGCCTTCGGTAGCATTCAATTTATAGATGAACACCCGATCCACACCGAGGTCCGCCGCCAGAGCGAACTTGCCGGTTTTGTCCGTGTTGATCGAATGAGCGTGCGGTTCCTTCTGACGGCCATCATTTACGCTTGAACCGGTATGTTGAACAAACGTTCCGCCGGTACCGACGCTGCCATCTTTGTTCAGGGGCAATGAGATCACGCTGCCTCCGCCGTAGTTGGCCGCCATGACACACTGGCCAGTCGGATCAACCGAAACGTGGCACGGGCCACCACCCACAGACGATTTCTGATTCAGTAGCTTGAGCTTGCCAGTCTTGCGATCGATCGCCAGCGCACTGATCGCGCCTCCCTTGCCTCCTTCAAAGTCCCCGATCTCTCCAGCGGCATACAGCGTTTTGCCGTTTGGATGGATTTCCAGGAATGAAGGACTCTTGATCTCGGCCACTAGTTCAGCCTGTCCCAGTTTGCCAGTCTTGGTAGTCAAATCGAAGCGATAAATCCCCTTGCTCTTGGC
>Ga0163150_10010000_pt1 | contig 10355 bp, 7 predicted proteins | sample OliLakLV19P2IB_FD_148628 | JGI IMG/M metagenome (GOLD analysis project Ga0163150, IMG submission 148628) | Freshwater microbial mat bacterial communities from Lake Vanda, McMurdo Dry Valleys, Antarctica - Oligotrophic Lake LV.19.P2.IB | ecosystem: Environmental > Aquatic > Freshwater > Lake >...
GCATTTCTTCTCTGCTTGGGCTGTTTGGGGTTCATATGACATTATATTCACTAATATGGCTCATGAATAGTTTTAATTTATCAATAGGAAAAACCAAAGTATTTATTCCAGTTATTATATGTGCAGTATTGCAAGCTCTTTGTATATGGTTTTTTCATAGTTCATTTTTACAAATAATATTGATTACTCTTGTCATTGAAAGTTTACTTTTAATAATTCTTTTGTTATATTATGTGAAAATTTATGCATTCAAGAAGGATGGGTAAAAAGAAACTAGTCTCAGTAATAATTCCTGCTTATAAAAAAGAACGAACAATTAAAAAAGATATACTTCGTATTAAAAATGTACTAGAACAGCTTCGGTATAATTACGAAATTATTGTGGTGGTAGATGGCAGAATTGATAAAACGTTCGAAAATGTAAGTAAGATCAAATCTTCTAAAATTAAAATTTTTGGTTATGAAATAAATCGTGGAAAAGGATTTGCTATCCGATACGGAATGGGAAGAACAAAAGGAGATATTATTGGATTTATAGATTCTGGAATGGATTTAAATCCAAATGGACTTTCTATGCTTTTAGAACATTTTGAGTGGTATGATGCAGATATTATAGTTGGCAGTAAAAGACATCCAGTCTCAAAGGTAAGTAATTATCCTTTTTATAGAACTATTATTAGTTTTTCATCACAGCTTTTTATTAGATTTCTCTTCGGGCTTAATGTTCGTGATACACAGGTTGGTATGAAGTTTTTCAGAAAAGAAGTTATTGAAAATGTATTACCAAGATTGTTAGTTAAAAAATTTGCATTTGATATAGAAATTCTCACAGTAGCTCATAGCTTAGGACACAAAAGAATATTCGAGGCACCCGTAGAGTTGGATTTTGATTCCAAAGGAAGTGTAATTGCAAATAAATTTCTTGAAGAATTTCTACATACGTTTTGGGATACTATGGCTGTGCTATATAGACTTAAAATTCTTCATTATTATAAGAATAAAAAAAGAAGAAAGTGGCGATATGATCCTGAGCTAGAATTTAAAGTCACCGTCAGATAACTATGAAAATTTTAATTTTTAACTGGCGAGACACTATGAATCCTTCCAGTGGAGGAGCAGAAATTCTGACTCATGAACTAGCAAAAAGATGGGTAAGAGAGGGAAATGAAGTTATCCAATTTAGTTCTTTTTTTGAAGGAGCAAAAAAGCACGAAGTAATTGATGGAGTTAAGATAGTAAGAGAAGGAACGGCAGATGCTCGGTATCTTTGGAAATCTGTGCATTTTCGAGCATTTTTTAATTATCAAAAAAAATTTAAGGGAAAAGTAGATGTAGTTTTGGATGAAATTCATGGACTGCCTTTTTTTACTACTTTATATATAAAAGAGAGAAAAATTGCTCTGATTTGTGAAGTAGCAGATGATCTATGGTATAAAATGTATGGATTTTTTTTTGGTTTTCTCGGAAGGGTTACTGAGATAATATATCTCAGATTGCTTTATCAGTCGATTCACTTTCTAACAATATCAGAATCTTCTAGAAATGATCTTTTGAGAAATGGCATTGATCAGAAAAAAATTAGCGTAATTCCTATGGGGGTGCATTTATTAGGTTTAAAAAAACTACCACCAAAAGAGAAAAATCCGACATTACTGTTTGTTGGTCGTCTTTCTAAACCTAAGGGAATCGAAGATGCAATACTGATTCTAGAAAAAGTAAAAAAAAACATTCCAAATGCCAAACTTTGGATTATTGGGAGAGGAGATAAAATCTATGCAAAATTTCTTAAAGCAGAGATAAAACGTAAAAAATTACAAAATTCTACTATTTTTTGGGGTTTTATATCAGAAGAGAAAAAATTCGATTTGATGTCCCGTGCTCATATATTAATTGTGCCGTCAATAAAAGAGGGATTTGGCTTGACACTTCCTGAAGCTGGATCTGTGGGTACTCCTACGATTGCATATAATGTAGGAGGGCCTCGTGATATTATCCAAAATGGTAGAAATGGTATAGTTGTCGATCCAAATCCAAAGTCAGCAAGTGAGGCAGTATTTCGAATATTACGGAATGATAAAATTTATAAAATAGTTCAGGCTGGAGCAAGAGAATTAGTGAGTAAATATGATTTCGACACGAGTGCAAAAAGCACAATCTTGTTAATTCAAAAACATGCGAAATAAAAAAATTATCTTATTTTTCTCAGTACTTAGTAGTATCATATTTCTTATAGTTGGAACCCTTAGTTTGAAAAATTATGGAGCTAATTGGGATGAGCCTATACACTTTGGTCGAGGCCAAGCGATACTTCACTTTTTTCTTACAGGAGAAAAAAATTATAAAAGTTTTGAAAAAAATCCGCCAACTCGTCAAAGCTTTTATCAGAGTAATGGATATACGTACGAATATTTAGAAAACAATTTTAAAGTAGGAGACACGCGTATTATAATAGGAGCAGGACATCCTGTAATTTCTGATTTTCTTGCAGCAATTTCAAATCGAATTATTTTTGGTCAGCTAGGACTTCTGGGTGATATAGAAGCTTATCATTTTTATAGCGTTGCTCTTAGCGCAATTCTAGTAGGATGTGTAGTTTTTTTTACATATACATTCTATGGATTTTTTGCCGCGGTTATTGCTGGGTTGTCGCTTCTTTTGTATCCTCTTTTTCTTGGAGAAAGCCGTTTTAATATCAAAGATCCTCCTGAGGTTGTTTATTATTCGTTGACTGCTATAGCTTTTTATCTAGGAATTACAAGAAATAACTGGAAATGGATATTCGCTGCTTCAATATCTGCAGGATTAGCCTTCGGTACTAAACTTAACATTGTTTTTTTATTTGTTTCGATTATTTTATGGCTTACTTTCTATTGGGGAATCATGATCAAGAGTTCTTCGCCAAAAAAATTTATACAAAAACATAAAAAAGTTATTATTATATTAATTTTGTTTCCTCTTATTCCTGTAATTTTATATTTTGCCTCGTGGCCAATTCTTTGGGAAGACCCAGTCAATAGATTTTTATATAACATATCATTCTATAGGAAGGTCGGGCTAGCAGTTACTTCTAGTCATCATTTTTCTTTATTTGGTATTAACATATATGCGCCGCAATGGATTTTATTTACAACTCCAATTGTTACTCTTGTTTTAAGTTTTGTCGGGATTTTGTGGACCCTCCTATTTGGTTTTAAGGAAAAGTATAAAACAGGTTTGTTTGTACTATTGTGGTTTGCTGTTCCAATCTTACGGGTTATGTCTCCGGGTACTGAAATCTATGGTGGGGCACGTCAAATTATGGAATATATTCCTCCAATGGCAATACTTGTAGGAATTGGTGCAACCTATGCTACCCAATTACTACATCGTTTTATGGTTTCACATTTAAAAAAATTAAAATTATTTAAGAAGCAAAAAAGTAGTCTTATGCTTAGTTTTCAGATAGTTGTTATATTTTTATTCATTCCCATCACTCTTCACATGATAGAGCTACATCCAAATGAGAGTGTTTACTTCAATTCATTAATTGGAGGTCTGAAAGGAGCAAGCGAGCGAGATTTCCCTGGGTGGGGAAATTCATTGGGAAGTACCTATCGCCAAGGGGTGAATTGGATTAATGAGCATACTGAAAAAAATGCCAAGCTAGTTTTCGTCTATGAATTAGGAAGCAATATCTCAACAGCTGCATTAAGAAGTGATATTGAATTAAATAATCAACTGCGAAGTGGGTTAGAACGAAGAGGCGAATACATAATTGGGGTTACTCATTATGGAACATACGAAAGTTCCTTTCACCGTAAATATCTTGAACGATTTCTTATTCCCGTATATGAGGTTAGAGTTGACGATGTATCAGTATTAAAGGTTTGGAAAAATGATCTTACACATACAAAACTTATTTATCGAAAAGACCAAGTAAAGTATGAAAATATCTCAGTCTCAAAAAAACAAAGGCAAGTTGTTATAGATTTAAAAAAGCCTATTCGATTAACAAAAATAGAAATACGATTTGATCAAGCAAACTGCACTGTTCCAACAAATGGATACTTTGAATATTCAATTCTAGGAAAAGAATGGATACGTCTTCCAGGAGATTTTTTAGTTTTTCCCTTAAGTGCATATACGAGAACTCAGCCTAAACCAGGAATATTACAGTTTTGGTTTGCGGGAGAGAAAGCAAGATTTGTACAGTTGGTGATTAATGATAAAAATTCGTGTTTGCTGATTAACCCCATACGTGTTGAAACATTTCAGATATGAGATCTTTTACAAGAATTGCAAGTCTTACCGTGATTTCACTCTACTTTCTTATAAGTTTAGTCACACTTCATCAGTATGGGACAAATTGGGATGAACCAGAGCATCTTATGCGCGGTCAAGCATATCTTCATTTCTTTCTGACAGGAAGAGAACATTATGATCAGAGATTATTTGAGGAAGGCAATAGACATAGCTTTTATCAGATACCTCAGTATGATTTTGCTAAGTGGAAAGAAATAGATGCTGGGCATCCTGTGTTTAGTGATATTATATCTTCACTTTTTAATCACATCTTTTATCAGCAATTGGGAATCATTGGAGATTTTGATTCATATCACCTTTATGGCCCAGTGCTCGTTACTTTTTTTCTTGTATTTTTGTATTTTTGGGTCGAGAGGTATTTTGGGGAAATTGCAGCTTTAATTTCAGTTATCTCAATTATTACTTACCCTTTGTTTTATGGAGAGTCACATTATAATGTGCAGAAAGATATTCCACAAACTATATTTTACAGTAGTGCAATATTGACTTTCTTTATTGGGTACACAAGAAAGTCTTCGAAATGGATTATTCTCTCAGCTTTATTTTTTGGATTTGGGTGGGGAACAAAGTTTAATATTTTATTTATGCCACTTATTCTTCTGTTCTGGCTCATTGTAAAAGAAAGATTACAAATTCTTGGAAATTTATGGAGAGTATCTAAAAGGCTAAAGTTTTCTCTATTAAGTTATCCTATTATAGGTTTTAGCGTTTTCTTTTTTTCTTGGCCATTCCTTTGGAGTGATTCTATACAACATGTATTAGAAATTTTCGGTTACTATAAAGGTTTTGGAGTAGCAACAAAGCAAAGTTTGCCTTCAGAGTATTATTTATTTGGATTCAATTTCTTTCCGATACAATGGATTATTTTTGCCACTCCACTTATAACTCTCTTTTTAAGCGCTATTGGCATGTTTTACATTTTAACAAAAGGCTTCAAAGAAAAAGATAAGGTTTCTTTTCTTATACTTTTTTGGTTTCTTCTGCCCATTCTTCGAGTAAGTATGCCAAATACATCTATCTATGGAGGAATCCGACAAATAATGGAATATATTCCTGCAATGGCTATTCTTGCCGGAATCGGGGGGCAGTTTTTAATAATCGGAGCTAGGAACGATATCATCCGAATTACAGAGAGTCTAAGTAATTATAAGAGAAAGATTATTCCAAAAAAACAAATTTGTCTATTATTTTTTCTTCTAATCGTACTAATAAGTTTGTATATTCCTGTTATATATAGAATTATTTTATTGCATCCAAATGAAAGTGTATATTTCAATACACTAATAGGAGGAATGAAAGGAGCTCAAGAAAGAAATCTTCCCGGATGGGGGAACTCATTAGGTAGCACATACCGTCAAGGAGTGAACTGGATTAATGAACATGGTGAGAAAAATTCTAAAGTTGCATTGGTACACGAATTAGTTAGCAATATTCCACAATCACTTTTTCGAGAAGATATACTCTATAGCAATACGTATCGAAGCGGTCCCAAAAGAGAAGGCGAATATATAATTGGGGTTACTCACTATGGTGCGTATGAAAATTTTTATCACCGCAAATATCTTGAAAGATTTTTGATTCCTGTATATGAAGTAAAAGTAGATGGAGTTTCGGTATTAAAAGTTTGGAAAAATGATCTAACTCATACAAGGCCTGGATTCCGGGGAATGGAAAAGGAAATACAAAATGTATCTATAAAAAAAGAAAACGAAGATTTAAGAATGGTTATTGAGTTTCCTTATATTGTTAAGTTAACAAGAATTGTTATTGATTATAAACATGAGAACTGTACTATTCCACTTAGAGGAGTAGTTCGTACTTCAAAAAATAATCAACAGTGGACGTCGCTTCCAGGAAGTTTTAATGAGTTTGTTGGATTTTCATGGTTTCGTCCAGACCTGGAAAAAAACAAACTTCAATATATTTTTGCCGCTGATGAGGTAAAATTTATCAGACTTTCAAAAAATACTCTAGATTCTTGTTTACTCATACATCCGATTAAGATAAGAGCTTGGATGATTTAATAACCTCTTTAATCGTAATCCCAATCTCTTGTTTCATTTTTTCAAATCCAAAACGATTTGTATGCGATTTATAAGCAGTCGCGCCAAGGCGTTTTTGAAGTTGGGGATTTTTTATTAATTTCCTTAACGCGTCAGCAATGGCTACTTCATTTCCTTTGGGGACAATAATCCCTGAACTATTGTTGGTTATATCTTCTGGTATACCATCACAGTCGCTTCCGATGATAGCTTTTCCATAACTCATCGCCTCAGAAACAGTGAGAGCACTACTTCCTTGTGCAAGAGGAACAATAACAGCAATATCAGCTACTTTTAGAGTTGGGTTAATATCTGATATAAACCCCGGAAAATGAATTTGTTTTTTTAATTTAAGTTTATTTACTAGTTTTTTATTAAGATCCAAGAATGAGCCGGTACCTACAATTTCACAATATATATTTGGGAACTCTTTTGAAACAATCCCAATCGCTCGAATGAGAAAATTTAGACCTTTACGTGGATCTTGACGGCAGATAGAAACAATAAAAGGATGTCTAAATTTTTGCTGTGAAATATTTTTTCCCTCACGCTTGAAGATCTCACTATACCAAGGAAATTTATAGATTTTTTTGTTTGAGACGTTAAAAAATTTCTGAATAATTTTTCGTGAAGATTCATAATGGATGATTACAGCATCAGATGAATTAAGTGCTAATAATTCAAAAACATGAAAAAAGCGTGCAACAATTTCATACACAATAAAATATCTTATTTTTGGAAGTATTCCGTAATCTTTTATTCTTATTGCGTCAAGCGCCCCTTTCATTTCATGTCTAGTACTAGTAAAGTAACTTGATAGAATTATCATTTTTGTATGTTTGGGAAGCAAAAACTTTAAAACAAATCCAATAAATGTCCACGGGCCCATGCCCCAGAGGATAAAACGATCTATTTTTTCTTTTTTAATAATTCTGACTATTTCCACTGCAAAAAGCAATCCATAGTATGGCAGCCCAGCAAGAGCAAGATGTTTAACTACTGGGATAAATCGTAGAAGTCCTGATCTAAGTGTATGGATAGTAGAAAATTTACTTTCCTCAATCGATCTCTCTTTACCAACTGCAATTGTATAGACTTTGTAATCTAGCGCATGCAATGCGTGAGACAATGTGTGAGAGTATGCAGGATATCCTCCCGGATCGCCTAGAGGTGACTTACCACTAATAATAAAGACAGGAATTTTCTTCATATTATCTTTAGGATTATAGCACAAGCATTATTTTTATTGCCTTTTCATATCATATTTAATATAATCTGTAGAATGATTCCACTGGTCAAATCCACGTTCTATAAAGAAAAGGAGACAAAAAATAAACTTATTCAGTTCATTAAAACCTCAGATAAATTAAGCTTTGGGAGTGAATGCGAAAAATTTGAAAAGAATTTTGCGAAATGGCAAAAACGAAAATATTGTATATTCGTTAATAGTGGTAGTTCCGCAAATTTAGCCCTTATTCAAGCGCTTCTAAACATTGGTAAAGTCAAGCAGGGAGATTTAGTTGGTTTTTCTTCTGTGACATGGTCAACAAACGTTATGCCCCTTATTGAACTTGGTTTAAAAGCTGTACCAGTTGATATTGAAATTGACTCATTAAATGTATCTAGTAAAAAATTAGCTGAAGTGCTGAAAGAATATCCGCTAAAAGTTATGTTTTTGACCAATCTTCTGGGATTCTGTGATGATATAGATCAAATTCGTGCTCTGTGTAAACAAAAAAAAATAATTCTTATTGAAGATAACTGTGAATCATTAGGTACTACATATAAAAAGAAAAAATTAGGAAATTTTGGTCTTGCCAGTACTTTCTCGTTTTATGTTGGACACCATATGTCAACGATTGAGGGGGGAGCAATTTGTACAGATGACGAGGAGCTAGCAACAATGCTCAAGCTTGTTAGGGCGCACGGATGGGATAGAAATTTGGACTTTGCAAAACAAGATGAAATTAGAAAAAAGTTTCATATAAATTCAAATTTTTATTCTCGATATACGTTCTACGATTTAGGATATAATCTTAGACCCACAGAAATTAGTGGGTTTGTTGGAAATTGCCAGATTAAGTTTTTGGATGAAATAATACAAAAAAGAATGGATAATTTCTTGTCAATTGCTCCTTCTATATATGGAAACGCAAATTTATATCATCCAGTACGCTATGATCATATGTCAGTGATATCTAATTTTGCTATTCCAGTTATCTGTAAATCTAAGGTGATGAGGGGTAGGTTGGTAGGTCGATGCAGAGGAAAGTTGGAAATAAGACCAATTGTAGGAGGAGCTATGGTAAAGCAACCATTTTTCACAAAGTATATGAACAGCTTCCCTAAAAGTCACTCCCAAAACGCTCGGCTTGTACATGAACAAGGATTATATTTCGGGAATAACCCTGAACTTACTCCAGATGATATTAAATTAATTTTGAATATATTCAAGAGAGATTAACTATTTTGCAAGTTGGAAGAGTGAAAATTTGTGTTCTTACTCATACATTTCCCAAATATCTACATGATACTACTGCTGCTTTTATGCATCCTTTTGTTCTGGGCCTCATACAGGCAGGGTATGATGTAGTCGTGATAACTCCATTTCACCAAAAGCTCAATACATCAGACTTTCCTTATAGGATTGTTACGTATAAATATATATGGCCGAATTCATTTCACAGATTAGGATACTCTCAAACACTCTCGAAAGGAGTAAGAATAAAAATAGAAATATATCTTCTAGCACCTTTTCTCTATTTTTTCGGCTTTCTAACACTACTGAGACTTTTGGTAAAGGAAAATTTTGATATCGTATCAGCACATTGGATTTTGCCTAACGGATTTATCATGTATCTAACATCACTTTTTATAAGTGTTCCTTATGTAGTCACACTTGCTGGTTCGGATGTTTTTGTAGCAAACAAGAATTTTTTATTCTCATTTATGGCAAGATTGGCTGCAAAAAAAGCCGCTGCTATTTGTGCGGATAGTCCGCAATATATTAAAGAGCTTTCCAAAGTTGGTGTTCATCCGGATAATAGTCATATCATTCCCTATCCAGTTGATACATCACAACTAAAAATCAGTAATTCTCTCGCAGTCGAATTAAAAAAGAAATTAGGAATTCCTCCAAGTTCGATAATGCTTTTAGCAGTTGGACGTTTGATTTATAAAAAAGGATTTAGTTATTTATTAGATGCATTCGCAAAAGTTATTAAAAAAGAAAAAAATGTTAGATTAATCATAGTGGGAGACGGAGATTTGAAGCAGATATTAGAACAACATTCGAAAAAGCTTCAGATCTCTCAAAGTGTTATTTTCGTTGGAAATATTGAGAGAAATGCAATAGGAGCGTACTATACTCTGGCAGATATTTTCATAATGCCATCAATTAAAGATCAGGAAGGTAATATTGACGATAGACCGGTTGCGCTGCTTGAAGCTATCTCCTGTGGAAAACCTGTTATTGCGACTAATTTTCCAGGGAATGCTCTTTCAGTTCAACATTCTGTAAGTGGATTTTTAGTACCTCAAAAAAATAGTAAGATAATCTCTGAAAGAATTATACAACTGGCTAGATCTAAAGAGTTAAGAACACGAATGGGAAAGCAGGCAGAAAAAATTGCATCAAGCTCGTTAGTTACAAAAAGTGTGGGAGAAAAATATAATATCTTATTTAAGGATATATTAAAAAATGAATAAATCAATATCAACAGCATGGGAAAAAAGGAGCAAGCTTTTCGGTTCCAATAGACGCTCAGTTATGGAACAATCGTTTCCTGATGTTTTAAATGACTACATTGAAACTATCCATATAAATGAAATAAAATCCATTATTAGTCCAAAAAAGAGTTTGTGTTTGGACATTGGATGTGGATATGGAAGAATCGCGCAGGAGATTATAAAAATACATTCTAATATTTTTATTCATGGGATAGATATCTCACCTACATTTGTTAAGCTCTTTAATAAAACAATTCAAAAAAGAGGAAAAGCAGTTGCTGG